>ERZ773076.161-NODE-161-length-37463-cov-71.453620_pt1 | contig 37463 bp, 69 predicted proteins | sample MGYA00580613_ERZ773076 | MGnify/ENA primary metagenome ERZ773076 (study PRJEB29015, sample SAMEA2738005) | human oral metagenome | biome: human oral; feature: human-associated habitat; material: dental | place: China | collected 2057 ...
GCTAAAGCAGCTTGGAACAACCTTTCTGATGAAGAAAAGGCAGCACGTATTGAAAAGTCTAAGGCTAACAACAAACAAACAGCTATGACTCCAGAAGAACGCGCAAAAGCTAGCCAGGCTGGTAAGGCTCGTTGGGAAGCTCTTTCTGAAGATGAAAAAGCTGCACAAATGGCCAAGGCTAAAGCTGGTATGTTCAAAGACGTAGATGTTCAATTGGACGCTTCAGACCTCGCAGGTTTGGATGCAACTTCTGAACTCGCACAATAATAAAAGGGCACTCAAAAGGGTGCTCTTTTATGTACTTTAATTAGAAAGGAGGATGCGCGCATTGTATGCCTCCATTAGAGCAGTTCAAACAATTTCATGAACCACTACTCTTAAACGAGGGGTTCACTAAAGTGTTTGACCTTCCACATAAAATTAGATATCGCCATGGGGATGGAACGACCATGGATATCGAGTGGGAAAACGAAAAACAGGTTTTGTTTGTGACTACTATTTTACCAGATACGATGTATCATAGTCACATCTCACTCGAAGATAAATCGGGAATTTTCAAACGACTTGTCGGGCGCCTACATGACCCAGCTTATCGTTAATCGGGTAATCGAATTCTTCCCGATATCGTTCACGCAACGACCTTGTCTGCTGTCATAGAACCGGGTGAAGTCGTTTTTATTGTGTTCTTGTCAGAAAAAATATTTTTAGAAAGGGGTGGACTATATGCTTTACGACCAATTGAAACAACTCATTGATGAAGAGAACCAACACTATCGTGTTTTTAATGACCGTATTCAGGCTACCATTTCTGAAGATGAACTTTCTGAACTGAGAGCTGCCAAATACCAGTTTATCAAGGAATACGCTCAGAAGCTCTACAATTTTATCTGGGAACATTTATCCGAATTGACTCCGAAAGATTGTACAGCCTTTGATTTGGTTCCTTACAGTGTTTGGGCCGGGCTAAATGATAAATATGTCATTATCATTGAGCATATCAAACAATTGTCAGAAAGAGGCGGTCAATGATTTGGTTCATCATTGTTTCGGGAATAGGGTGTTTTGTCACTTGTAGTACGAAGCTAAATCGCACAATAACTGACAAACCTTATGGTGTCAATATTGAGATTGGCAAATTTTAACAACCACTAGGGGAGCGCTTCAGGTAAAAGCGCAGTGGTTTCAACGAGAATTTTAAGAAAATTCATTTGATTTCCATGTGAAAGGTTAGCATTCATGTATCTTATTCAACCCAAGTCGTACGCGGTTTTGGTTCTCGGTGCCGGGGGCACGGGTTCTTGGCTTGCGACTTTTCTAGATAAAATGTCCCTCGGTAATGACGTAGTCATTTTTGATGGTGACGTTGTTGAATCCAAAAACGTCTTGCGTCAAAATTTCAAAACAATTGATGTGGGTCATCGTAAGGCTGAAGTTGTTGCAGGCAGCAACCGTATGAGTTTCGTGCACGGTTATATCAAGGATACAGCCATTCTTCATCAAGTTATGGCGGAATTTCCAGATAACGTGACACCACTCATTGTAGGATGTCTAGACAACAACGCAACTCGTAAGATTGCTCATGATTTTGTTGCAGAATGTGAAAACGCCGTATGGCTTGATGGTGGTAACGCCGAGCGTCACGGACAAGCCTATATCTGCATCAAAGAAAATGGGGAAATTGTCCCAGGATTTGAGTCACCAATTGATTTGGAAGAAGCCTTCCAAAACTTCGAAGGGGACGAGCGTCGTCCGGACCAAATCTCCTGCGCGGAGCAATCAGAGTCCGCGCCTCAGAACGTGACAGCCAATGTCACATCCGCAACCCTCTTGTTCAACATTTTAGTCCTCTTCCTAAAAGGTGGAGCACTTCTATCGAACAAGTATATCTTTGACACTCGTTTCTTGTCCATCGCTCCAGAAGTGAAAGAAACAGCTTAGTCATCTCATTTTTCATTCGTTATTAAATCGACCAGCATGTCGTTAAACTGTAAATAAGAAAGGTGTGGACAAAGTCCACAAAAGAGGTAATGGCACATGTCATTTGAAAACATTTCTAAAATCAACGTTATCGGTCGTCCAGAAATCACTGTACCTGCTGGTATGCCAGTCGAAACAGTTCTTGACACAATGAACATCAGCTTGTCAGACTACGACCAAACAATCGAAGGTTCTACTCTTGTATTGTCAGTTGCTGCTGGTACAAAAGGGTTGATTGATACTCGTATCGTTAACGGTAAGTTGCTCCCAGTTGGTGGAACATCTTTCCCAACAAACGCTGATATCGAAAATATCGCAAAATTGTTCCCTGAAGACAACTTGTTTGAAACTTTGAACGACCCAACTCGACTTCAACACTACTTCACAACTCTTGAAGAAAAATCTGAAGAGCTTGTGAAAGAAGCTATCAAGGCTAAAGAAGAAGCTGCTAAGAAACGCGTTGAAGACGACGTCAAAGCTTTGACAGAAGGTCTTGGTCAAGTTCTTGCTTACGCTGCTAAACTCGATAACCCTCATCAAAAAGAAATCGCTCGTCTTGTCAAAGAGACAAACGATAAGGTGAAAATCCTTCTTGCATCTGCTGAGTCTGCTGAAGTTGAACGTGTTCAAGAAGAAGACGAAAAAGTTAAGCGTGAAGCAATCCTTGCTCAAATTCGCGAAGCAAACCCAGCTCTTAGCATCTAATGCTACTAGCTAACAAACCCCCGTTGAGGGGTTTGGATGGACCACCAATTTCCATGAATGAAATCCACTGTGACATAGTGCACAAGCAATACCTCCTTAAAATCTTTGGTGGCCCATTCAAGCTTCTCAACAGGTCGAAACACGACCCTAAACTGTTTAATATTTTCACGAAAGGGAGGCAAAAATGACATTAGAAGAATATTTGCATTCTAATAATATTGACGCAGCTGTCGAATTTAATAGTAAATTCAATATGTACAACATACGCTTTAAAACAATTCGCAAAGAGCGTCAAATTTCTATTGATGCAACAGCTATCAACAATGATTATTCACTTATTGGGGCAACAATCCTTGCAACAAAATATTTGGAAAATCAATTAGAACGTGGATACGGCACATGTCACATTAGAATTGCTGAAGACAAATCTATTTTCGCGACTTTAAGTGTTGACACAGACATCCATGATACCACTATTCGTCTGGTATCGGGTACTAAACTAGATATCGATATTGTTGACCCAACTGCATTTCTCGAAATGCATTTTACACGCGAAGTTCACCTCTATCGTGATGTTTTGGCTAAACAACTTCGCAATGAAATTGACAAACTTATCAAGGATGTCAAAATGTATTGTAAATAATAAAATTGAAAGGGTACATTTCATGGTAGCTACAAAATTTACAAAAATTTCAAAAACAGACACAATCAAAATGGATAAAAATTTTGATTTCTCAGAATTCCTCAAAAAACCGATGGTGACAGCTGAGACACCTGCTTTTACCGAACTAAATCGTATCGACGATGAATCCTATAAGCAAGGGGTTTTGAAAACCGTTATCGCAGCTGGAAACGGTATGTATGATATCATCCCATCAAAATACGGATTTTCTATCAAGAGTCAAGGTGGGGATGGGTCATGTTTGGGTGCCGCTTATGCATCTCTTGCTGAAGGATGTTTCATTACTGAAAACCCAGCTCCAAAACTACCTCGTAAGGCTATTGAAACCGTCATCGAATGGTACAAACGTATCACTGCTAAAAATGGTGAAGAAGCTCAAGTCGTCTTTTACTGGAATCAGTACAAGAAAGACATCATCACTGATGATGAAGGTAATGAAGTAGCTCTCAAAGATATCCCTGGTGTTTATTTCTGGACAGATGAAATCTTCTCATACACACCAAAACAATACAACCATGGTTCACTTACTGAAGTAGCAACTGAAGATGAATGGTATGACATTTTCAACCGTCAATTTGGTATGTATGTAGAAACCCACTCCCACAACTCTATGGATGCCTTTGCATCAACAACCGATGAAGAAAACTCAGCCAATGATGGGTTCCAGTTGGTGTTTGGTAAATTAGACCAGCAACAATTGGTCATGTATTCATGGATGACCATGAATAAGGTTATGAAACTCGGTATGAGTGTTGAAGAGTTGGGTAAAATCATGGAATTTAATCCAACAAATCTCTATGATACGGTTAACGAAAAACTCATTTATGAGACTGGTGACCTCATTTTTGACGAATCCTTATTCGAAGAATGGGATAAGCAAATCCTAATCCGTCCACGTACAACCTACACAACCTATGCAGCTACTCCATACGCAACTGGATATGCTGGTACTGGTTATTTCGACGATTTCTATGGTTATGGAACTGATTATGCCGGAGGTCGTCTTGATACGCAACAACGTCAGATGAGTGGCCGTGTTTATACTCGCGCCCAAGAAACAGATGCTGTTGAAGAAGAATTTGAAGCAGCTCTCGGCTTATCAGAGTTCCATCAAGCTCTCAAACATGAAGCGCCATTCATGTCTTATGACACCGTTGTCGACCTTGTCAAAAATGCCTTTGTTGAAGGTTATTTTGCTAAGAAAGACGGCCCATATTCATTGAATGATTATACTCTTGCTAAGCTTCAGACAGCTATTAACACAGCTGTAACAACAATTGTCGAAGACCTAGAGCGCTCAGCGCATCACTAATCACAAGGGACTAATTATAGTCCCTTTTTTTGAAAGGAAAAACGAACAAATATGTTTTATAATCAAAAAACCATTCATGTTCCTGATTCCCCACGTATTCAAAACATGCAATCGTGGTTGTCGGACAAGGCTATTCGCCTGCCAAACCAGTATCTAAAAACTGAATCCGGATTCAAATCCTTCGACTATCGTAATAAGATTGACCAAATCGCTCACGGTTTTGCTTATGTCGATTGGAATGCGAACGATAATCACTTGACCTTCCTTTTCAAACATAAGGCTGGTGTTTATGAGTTGCGCTCTCCATATGGTGACCCTATCTCAGTTCCGCTTCCTGAGTTGACTATTTACGGATACGGTAAGGCATCTGATGGATTTGACCACTTTATTGCGGACCGAATTGGTGTCGGAACCAAATACGCACCACTTTTACCAATCACCAACAACTATACGGATTATTTTGACCGTCTAGGTATGGAGTTTACCCGTATTTGTGACGGTGGTGTTCTAAATCAATTGACTCAAAATTCGGGCAGTATTGTCAAAATCCTTAACAAGTTGGCAAACGCTCTCACACCATTTTTAACCGCTTACAGCAACATGGACTTAGGACTTCCTCGTAACTCCAGAGACTGTGAGTCATGTGCCGCTTACATTGCCGACGACATTCTTGATGATAGTGATTTGGAAGTGGATGATTCAAGTGATTACCCAGAGTACTATGAGTGCTACTGGCGTTATCTCCACACACTCGTTGGTCGTGATAATCCAGAGCGCATCTATGAGCGTATGTCACGCATGAGTTCTCGAGATGCATTGTCAGAATTTGGCATCTCTAACCGCGATATTGACAACGCTTGTCGTGGTATAAACTTAGAATTCGAGGATTAGAAAGGCGGACATATGCTTGAAGAATTAAAAGATTTTACCGTGCCGGCCCGCACAATCATTGAACACCAATCACAACCTGTTGCAGTTCGTGGTCTTGAAACCCTTGCCAATCAAAAACTCATTTTTCTCCCTATTGTAGAAGGTTCACCGCTCTACGATAAAGATGATTTTCGTAAGCAATATGAGCCCGTCTCTTATGTGGATGGTAAGGTGATTCACTATACCCTCCAATCAGGTAATCATGACACGGTTCGTGATGTCACACACTACTTTCAAGACTATTTTGAAACGGGTCGCGTTCATCCCGAAGACGAGGGGACTTTGAGTGATATTCACAAATCACCACTACCCGTTTATGGCCTTACTGACGATGCGGGAGAAATTGTCCCATGTGTGCTTCTCAAATCAGGTGTTAAAGCCCTTGTCCATCGCGACTATATGGTCGAAGGGGTTCATACAGATGTTGTTTAGAAAGGGAACAAATGAGTAAAAAATTACTATTTTTGTTAGCCCCTATTGGGGTCATCTTCCTCATTGCAGCATTTTGGATGACGTCTTACAATGCACTTGTCACAAAAGATGAGCAGGTGCATCAGGCAGATGCCAAAATTGCAGCAGCCCTTCAACGCAGGGCCGATTTAATCCCAAACGTGGTTGAATCAGCCAAAGGCTATATGAAGCATGAAGATGATGTATTTTCCAAGATTGCAGCTGCTCGTAGTAAAATCGGGTCGGGTGACAAAGTGATACAGGCAGAAGGGCAAGACCAACTGAGCTCCGCCATTTCTCGACTCCTCGTTCTTCAGGAAAATTATCCTGAACTTAAGGCTGACCAACATGTTTCATCCCTCATGAGCGAACTAGAAGGTACCGAAAATCGCCTTTTTGTCGCCCGTAAAGACTACAATGAGGTTGCAACTTCATATAATCAAATGATTCGCCATTTCCCAACCAATATTATCGCGAACATGTCAGGATTTGAACGTGCGGAGCTTATTAAGGTAGATGAAAGTGCAAAAACAGCCCCTAAAGTGAATTTTGGTAACTAAAGTTACTAGAGTGGCGCAACGAGCGATTGGGGTTTATCCCTCAATGTAGGGTTCGCGCCCTTCTCACTCGTTTTTTTTAATCATTATGAAAATTACAATTGAAATGAAAGGTCGCAACATGATTGACGAACTTATTGCGGTTGTGAATGTGGATGAGCCGGTGGAAATCACACCGGTTCATGTTCCAGCCGAACCTACAAAAGTTGAAAGCCAAGCCCATAAAGATTGGGTAGCGGCTAAGAAAGCCTTTATGGATAACTACACAAACGGTCAAGAGCCAAATGCCAACATGAAAGCCATCATGATTGCAAGCATTGGTGAAGAACCACCATTTGAATAAGGAGGTGCCTTTGGATGTCTATTTTTAACCGTTCAACCCACGCTGTGATTTCAGACCCAACTTTCAAAGCACCCGACGTGGTGAGTGGAACTGAAGTTCCGTTGGTTGTCAACTGCATCACACAGCGTGCTACAACTGAACATTATAATGCCATGCAATTGTATTACCACGGTGGTGGGGTGTATACCGCTGTTACTTTCACACTCGATGATAAAAGCGGTATCCGTGTCCGCCATGGAAAAATTCTTGAAAATCTTATCGATTATCAAGACCATATCACTGGAAATACCAAACTCAACATCCTTACAAATGTTTTTGATGGTAGCCCAATTTGCAACAACCTTCGTATCAAGACAATTGCAACCTTTGCGACAAATGACGATACCGCTATTCGCAGCCAATTAGTGGATGATGGTGTATCTGTTGCTGAATACAAAGGCAAATTTGTACAATTGATTGATGCGCGTACCACTCAAGATGCCGTTGAATTCGGCTGGTGGTATTCACCAACGAAATCATACATGGAATTTCGAAATGAACCAAATGGTGATTTCTTGAAAACCAATTTGACAACCATTGTGGAAGAATCTGAAGGAAAACTCGAGCCGACACCGAAAGGTATGGTTGAGAAATTCCTCAATGAACACTTCCCATCATTGCAATATCATTTTTATCGCACAGTTGTTGAGCCGTGCCTTTAGAAAGGGGACATCGACGTATGTCAGAAATTGAATTACTCAAACGAATTTCATCTACACATATTGAAGACTGCCTCATTCTTGAGGTGCCTCAATTTGCACATGGTCTTGAAGGTGACCAAGATTTTGACAGTAAAGTTGCTGAATTTTTACTAGCCAAGAATGAGTCATTAACGACCTTATTGACGGCCGAAATTCCAGCAACAAGCGCCAAAGTCAATGTGAAATTACCATCAAGCGTCTTTGAAAAATATGCGAATCACAACTTCCCGATTCCCTATTTACCATACGATGTCAAACGTCTTCGTATGCGTAAGGCTTTTCATAGTAAAGAACCCATTTTCCAAGTTGACCAATACACACAAGAAGTGTATGACAACATCCTACAAAAATTAGTTGAACAATTCCCATTCTTGGTCGTCAATGCCATTGTGAAAAGTGACCTAGGGGCTCAAGAAGCAGTTCGTAAGGCTTGTGAGGATTATCTCCAAACAACCTATATCCAACCCCTTCTTGAAAAAATTCCTCAACTATCTGTCAAAATCACACTTGGTGATGTTGTCACATTTGATTTGGATGTTTCAAAATTGAATGATGACGAGCGCGAATCGCTAGCATGCGGTGATTTTGATGCATACGTTATCAAATTTAACTAAGGTGCGCGAGCACCTTGGGTTTTTTTCCGATTTTTTTGTCCGTGAAAACATACGTTTTCACTATTTAACGGGGTCAAGGCCCCCGAGTCCCCAAATTATTCTTGAAAATTTTTTGTTTTACTGATTTTAAAGGAGGTTTGTTTAATGAAAATTAACGAGTTTGATATGGTTGAATGCGAAGGTAAGATTCGTCGAGTCATGTTAACATCAGATTATGACGACACGGTGTATGTCGCTGGATATGGTTAGGTCCCACGTTCTGATGTGAAATTAGTCGAATCAACAGTTATAGAGACATTTGAACCAGGCGGCAAGGTAAAAATCAAGGATATTCCGTTGGTTGAAATGAGAGATTATCCTCACCCATGGAAGAAACCTATGACTAAAATGTTATTACACGAAGACCGAGTGTATACAATCAGTGAAAAATCACAAATTTGCGAACGATATAAAATCAATGACATGTGGTTCTCCCCTTATCACCTAGAAAAGGTCAATAATTTTGACATCGTTTAGAAAGGATTTTTATGACAAATAATATTCAAAAAGTTCATGTACAGGATTTAAAAGTTGGTGACATCATTTATTACGACAATAAACCGCAACGTGTCATGCAATTTACAAACCCGGTAAATGATATTCGAAAATTATTTTTATCCATTTCGGGTATCGTCGTTTTACAAAATCCTTTCGTCAATCTTATAGAACCGGTTTTTGATGATTTTGCAGTTGGTGACCTTGTTCGCATTCGTCCAATACCCGAAAATGAAAAACAACACTACATCTGCCTGTGGTATGATGAGTTAAACCATATTTTTGATGGAGAGACAATTTTTGAAGTTCAACGAGTCTTACGCACTTCTCATAGGGGTGCTGTTATCACCGTTTGTGGTAAATGGGTCATGGCTTATCATTTGGAAAAACTATCTGACTACGATATGGTTTAAAATAATCAGTATATAGAAAGGGAATGATAAATGGAAATTAAACAATATGACATGATTGAATATGAAGGGGAGTTGTGCCGGGTAATGGATGCTCGACCAGAAAATCACATCAAAATTTCACCCCACGGATGGGTGCCTATAAGTGAAGTCCAACTTATCTAATCCGTCACTGTCCCAATATTTAGCATTGGTGATAATGTTTGCATAAATGGCATTGATAGAAAAGACAAGGATGAATATTCTGCAACTTGGTTACGTTCAATGGATGAACTTGTTGACACCGCATCCACTATTGAAGACTTTGATGAGGTAGTGGGAATTTATTTATTGAGTAACGGTTTTTGGTTTGCCCCGTATCATCTCGAAAAAGATACTCGCTATGACATGATTTAGAAAGGCTTTATATGGACATCAAAAAATATGACATCGTGAGATTTGAAGGCCATAATTACCATGTTCGCAATATCGCAAAAATTTATAATGAAGTTAGACTGATGGGTAGTTGTTGGGTAAAAAAATCTGATGTAACTCTGGTCGAGTCGATTATTATACCGGAATTCAAAATCGGTGATGAGGTACTTATCCATCCTATTCCCGGTTACGAAAAAAATGATTACCCTACTGGATGGGCCTCCGAAATGAATGACATGGTGAATGGAAAAACTCATAAGATTCTTGATTACGATTCATTGGATGATTCGTATTTGATTGATGAATTTTGGTTTTTGCCTTATCACCTTGAAAAAGTGAAGCCCTATGATATGGTTTAGAAAGGTTATGTAAAATGAGAATAAAAGAATATGATTTTGTTAAATATCAAAATGGTATCTATCGAGTCATGTCAATTATCAACCAAAATACCATGAAGATAGCGACTTATGGCCCCGTGCATATTAATTCTTTGGAGTTGGCTGAGAAAAGAACTTTACCATCTTTGTCAGTTGGTGACCGTGTCGTTGTCAAGTCTATTCCTTTGTCGGAAAGGAATTATTACCCAACAGGTTGGCGAGATGAAATGACTAAAATGGTAGAAAGTGGTAAGGTTTACCGAATCGAGAAGACGGATTGGAGCGATAACACTCTCAAAGTGGGACGATATTGGTTTGCGCCCTATCACCTCGAAAAGGTTCGCGATTACGATATGATTTAAAAAGAAAGCGGTGACATAATGGAATTCGGAGAAATTGTTGAATACCAAAATATGGAACAACGCGTCATGAGTTCCATTATAAAATCTGATGGTCTCTGGGTGCGTTTGTCCATTTCTGGATTGGTTCCTGTAGCTATCGTCAAACGGTTACAACCAGACCCGAGAAACAATATTGAAGTGGGCGATATGGTACTTATTTATGACATCCCAAGAGCAGAGAAAGTCCAATATCCCGGTGGTTGGTCAGCTAAAAAACAAACTTATTTGGCACCAAGAGGGCCATTTGAGGTTGATAGCGTTCAGGGACAATGCGTCAGAATTAAAGGTGGTGGTTGGTTTTTGTCTTATCACCTCACTAAGGTTAATGTTTATGATATGATTTAGAAAGGTAAAAATATGACTATAAAAGTTGGAGATATTGTTGAATACGCGGGTGTTAGACAACGCGTCATGGGTATTTATCGGGATGGGACTGTGTCTTTGTCAAAACAATCCTTATTCACCTTTCAACCCTTAAAGGCATTAACACTTGTTGAGTCCATGCAATTACCAGTTATTAAGGCTGGGGACATGGTTACTGTCAAAGAACTGCCAATGAGTGAGGCATGGTTTGCCTATCCAAAAACTATCCACCATACTTTATACAAGGTCAACTATGACAAACCTATGGTTGTTGAAGAAGTTTTGAATGATGACATGTTTGGTCCGCGCGTGCTAGTGAGAATCGATGGCCTTGTCTGTGGTTTTTATTTATATTGTGTGGAAAAAGTGAATAATTATGATATGGTTTAGAAAGGTAAAAATATGACTATAAAAGTTGGAGATATTGTCGAATATAACGGCAAACAACAACGCGTCATGGGTTTTGTGTTTGGTGATGAGAATTTACTCAGATTGTCACAGCAAGACAAAAGTGCGCACATTCACATGAACAATGTCACGCTAGTTGAATCCTTCATCAAACCAGAAATTAAAGTTGGGGACTCAGTTCACATTTTAAAAGTCCCAGATAAGGAACAGAAGTTTTACATAGATGCCAATAAACCTATAGACGATGGTATTTATGAAGTTGTTGATGTATTTGGGAGCGACCGAGTTGGAATGGTAGTGAGTATTCTCATAAAAGGTGAAAGACGTCATTATATGGCACAATATGTCAAGAAAGTTCAAGATTATGACATTATTTAAAAAACTAATCGACCTATGTTTTCCAAAATTACAAAAAGGTGATATTGTCTATTACAATGGTCGCAAACAATGTGTTATCGGTACTAAGGTAAGAACTTATTTTCACGATGTCTTTCAAATCAAATATATCACTCATCTATATCTCTCTGTTGACGGCTGCATTTATCGCGAACGTGCTGATAGAATTATCCTTCGCAAAATCGGTCACAAAGATATTCCAGATTTTAACATTGACGATAAGGTCATTCCAAGACCCATATCCGATGACGAATGGTTACACTACCCAACCGTCATACCATTGAGTGTTCGAGATATCGTCACTAATAACGAAGGTGTAGTTGTCTATGTCGATAATGGTAATTTATTTACTGACCTACCGAATGACGCCACAGCAACTATTTGGGTTGCGTTCAAAGAATTGCGCAAACCCATACCATTAAGTCCTTATCATTTGGAAAAACCAATAGACTATGATTTAATATAATTAGAAAGGAAGGGAGGTTATCATGAGATATAGCATCGAAGACATTTCACGTGTCGTCGTTAATCATTTAAATGCAGATAAGCGCTACGAGCCAGTTGACTTTAAGGATATTATGGACCTTGTCAAAGTGCTTACAAAAATAAACCCACCAACTAGACTCTATGACTCGGAATTCACTAATAGAGTAGCTGCAGCAATCAAAAGAACCCCGACAACATACAAAACCAAAAACTTGTTGAAAAAACATCATCCAATTCTTGACAGAAGTCGCAACCAAAGAGTATTTTCCTTAGTGAAATTGTACCCCTTTGTCATTACGGACGCCACCATGAACGCTTTTTGTAAACAAGCCCACAAAGAATTGAGGAAATTTCACAGGGTTAAAATCCATGTCAGTCGTGGGCCGTACCCATGGATTCATTATGATGTAAATGATTTGGAAGAAATTTTGCAAGTTTTGGTAGATAAAAAAGTGATTGTTAGTAATCCAATTTATAATATCGACTATGATATGGTTTAGAAAGTGGGTTTATTTATGACAACTAGGACAGTGTCCGAAGAAATTAAACATCGAGCATCGCAGCGAATGAAGTATTTGGAAAACCCCAATTACCGCAAATGGTCTAATTTCTTACCAAAGACATCTGATGCATATGGAAATCGAACAGATGATTTTATGATTATGGCCTATATCACTAATGATGACGACGTGCGCCGTTTCGCTATTAATGACGCCAAATTGTTTGATAAGGATGAAAATCCAACAGTTGATTGGGAGGGTCTCTATCAATACGTTGATGAGCGATTAAATGATGAAAGAAATCGCCTTCTTAGTGAGCTAACAGAGCCATCAATATTTGTAGACTATGATGTTTTTGGTAACTCATCTATTGCTCAGCTTCTTGATAAATACCGTGACCAACTATATAAACCAAATTATGATATAATTTAAAAAGGGGATGCAATATGCGATTATTCACTAAAGAAATGGAAGTTCGAAAAGAACAACGACAACGTTATTTCGAAAATCCAGATTATCAAAGGTGGTCTGATATCGTTTCAGCATATTATCGGATTAATAACATGAGTTACGAAGGTATACCCGATGAGAGTTTTTTCGTATACTATTTGTTTGGTGAAGTTGAAAAGGTATCTAAAACGCCACAAGAAATTAGAGAGCAACTAGACAAAGGTCATGAATTACCCATCAATTGGAAATCATTTTATGCCTATTTTGAAGAGCGTTTTTATGACCCTGATAACGGCTATAAACAACAGTTAACTGAGCGTACTTACTATACAGCTGGCTGTAATGATGATGTTACCATCATGCAACTATTGGAAGAATATCGTGATATTTTATTGCGACCACCATACGACCTCATTTAATTTCCCCAACAACCTCGACCTACGTCGAGGTTGCCTAACAGGGCTTGACGCCCCGAAACCCCAATTTATTTCAGAAAAAAAAATGTTTTTATATATTTTGAAGAATGTTTCTAATTGAGGTAAATCATATGAAAAAATTATTTGGAATTGTAATGCTATTGCTGTTATTCCTATCACCAGTAACTGTACTAGCTCGTGGTGGGCATGGCGGTCATGGTCACGGGGGGCATAGTAGTCATGGTCACTCCTCCCATTCATCAAAATCATCTGGTTCTGGCAAATCATCATCAAAATCATCTAGTCATTTATCAAAATCATCTAGTTCTGGTAAATCATCTTGGTTTGGGAAATCATCTTCCAAATCATCCGGATATCATTATGTGCCAAGTACACCAGTGCATACTTGGAAGAGTATACCACAAACGACTACGACTACATCAGTTAACAATGGATTTTTGTATCCGACTATGACCCAACGTCTATTGTTTACACCACGACCGGTAGTACACCCAGTGGTCTCATCCGACGATTCCCAGGAAAAAGAAGATGGGTCAAAACTTTTTATGGGCTTATTAGTCGTTATTTTCAGTGGTCTAGGTCTCATTGGATTTATCACTTATCTACAAAATCGGTCTTAATTCATTCACATCAAACAAGGGGGTATTGCTATGTATATTTCAGAATTAATCGAAAAACTAGAAACTATCGGACTTTGTCCAGATAACGAAGACTTGATGATGCTTGATTATGAAGGTGGAAACGGGTTCGTATCATTTTTTGACAATAATGGTGTGTCTTATCGTTTTCAAATCACAGATAATCATTTCGATATGAATGCTGCGGGTCACACTGTTCAAATTCACTATTGTAAGCGAATTGTGATAGACAAATCTGCATTTTGTGTGTTCAATAGCAACCACGGTGAACAAATCGATATTGAAGCATCTATCATTTTCCTTGATGAAGAAACTTTGCTAGCAAAACTGCAAAAAGCTATTGAATCATTTGCCACATTACAATTGAAATAAGGTGATGGCATGAAAAAGAAATTCTTATTGGTTATCCCTATTTTAGTGATTGGTTTTTGTGCCTATTGGTTCTGGCCACAACCATCAATCCAATCCATTATGGATGAGGGTCAACACATCAGTCAAGAGACACGTCAAATCATCTATGAAGATAATGCTAAAAATCAAATCAAAACACGATACGTCATATACGATGATGCGGATGTCTCTCTGTTGAGTAAAGCTCAGTCTCTGACACTAGACCAAAAACAAGATGTTTTCTATGTCCTCATGAAACCCTTGAGTGATAATTTGTTTCGGGATATCAATGGTGCATCTTATGTACAGGCATCACCAACACTTGAAACAAAACTAGTTGACAAACATCCAAATCTGACAAACATTGTCGGTCCTTATATCTATGGTCAAAACTATGATGAAGCTGTTACTAAGGCCAATGAACAGTTACGGATAACAACTCGGTTCGTAGATAGCAAGGGCCATAAGAATTCTTATGGTTCTATTATCAAGGTTTTATTTGTCCTATTCATCATCCTATTGTTTGTGGCTGTTTTACTATCAATTTTCGTTGATGGCGATGACGATGACCATAATGACGATTCATCAAACAGCGAAAATAACATGTTAGCGACTACAAATATGATGTTGGCAAGCACCATCATTACGAACATGCACTAAAAAATAACACGAGGTAAGAAAATGAAAGTAGTAACTATGGGTAGCACCCTTCGCCTATTCCCTGATGATTTGACAGTAACGGATTCAATTCCTGCAGGTACCTATCAAATCCAATTCAGCAACATGAGTGGCTATTCACTTACAAAAATCAAGGATTTCCATCATGAAGGTAAGGTTTATGGGGACCATCTTCAATTAGTGGATAAAATTGTTAGTCGCTATCAAATGACTGACAAAAACTTTGGAACTATCCTAGGTGGGCGTAAAGGTACAGGCAAATCCATGACTGCACGTATCATTTCAGAACGCCTCATGGAATTGGGCCTACCAACCCTCATTGTGACAGAAAACACACCGGGGCTTTCAGGTTTCTTACAATCTATTGAACAACCAGTCTTTATTCTTATCGATGAATTCGAAAAAATTTTCACCTATGATAATGAAAATGATGAGCAATCACAATTTCTCAGCGTCTTTGACGGCTTCCATCACAACAACCATTTCTATTTAATCACTATCAATGATTACAAGAAACTGAATGAATATTTCAGAGGCCGTACAGGTCGTTTTTATTACGACATTAAATTTGGTAAGATGTCTATTGAAGAGATTGATGGTTACATTCGTGATTGTGTAGAACCTCAATATGTATCAGATAGTCTCATTTCTCTTCTTTATCGTCTCGGAACCAACTATGACCAATTGGGTGCCATTGCACGAGAATTAAATCTGGGTGAATCGATTGAAAATATCATCAAATACCTCAATTTGGGATTGATTGATAGTCGTCATGACCAGTATGAAGCAACGTTCACCTTCTCAACGGGTGTCACTACTAAACGTACTTTCACGATTGACTTGCTTTACCCGAATGCCCACATGCGTATTGATGAAAATTTCCGCACCAAACAGGGGGAAATTAATTACGACTTCTCGTTCGAAGTTCCTGGTACCGCTTTCACATTTGATGGTGGCAATCTAGCATTTGACCTAGATAAAATTGGAAAAGTGTTCGACACGAATGAAGGCTATGAGCCGTCTCCTGGTGAAAACATCACTTATCGCCCATTTAGCGATTTGGTATCTGTCACACTCGTTCCATATGCACAAAAATTGGCATATTAGAAACTAATAGGTAGTGTGAACAATTGACACTACCTATTTTTTGAAAGGAAATTGTATGACTAGAACAGATTATCAAGAAGTTGAGGTTCGAAAAGAACTTCGAAAACGTTATTTTGAAGACCCAGGATATCATCAATTATCGAAAATTTTACACGGCGGTATGTTTGACGATACTTATGGGAGTAGGCGCGATGACCTCATGATTTTATCCTGTATTCTTGGTCATGAAATTCTTTCATCCTATCGTTGCACAGTAGATGAATTGTTGGAACATCAAGACGATGCGCGCGTTAATTGGGGAGCAATTTATCAATATGTGAGCGATAGGTTGAATGACCCTGACGCCAAATGGAAAAAAGAGCTGACAAATTATCAGCGTTCACTACCGATTACAATCGAAGCGTTTTTGAACGACTATCGTAACATCCTATTACCAGAATTTGACCTAGTGTAGAAAGGTGAGATTAATGAAACAACTATCACACAACTTGATGGATATACCAGCCCTGTTCGGTTATCTTTTGATTGGTGCCATTATTATTGCATTAATTTTAGTAGCAATCGGATTTAAAATGCGTCATTGTTATTATAATGATGACAAAAATCCTTATTTCATATCTGCAGCGGTGACCGGAGCTACCTTGATTATCCTTTACCTATTCCTTGTTTTGCGAATGTCATACATCGATGACCATTCGCAAGAATATGTAACCGTCCGAAAAGAAGCTGACTCAATTGTGGTAGATTTCTCATCCCATCACCTCTTTCCATTTTTGACAGCAAAGAATTGGAACATGTCTATCTGCATTTTGCACCCCCTCAAGATTATTTAAGTGATTTCTTAAACAAAACGTTTTCTTAAAACAAAAACCTCAGATTCGTCTGAGGTTTTATAATTAAATCGAACAATTTCCAACCTGCATGAATATAACACTACTTTTTTGCATTTTTATTTAAATTGCTTGACAAACATGCGTAATTATGGTATAATATATATTATATAAATTACAAGGAGATGCGTATATGGCACCTAGACATAATATAACATTCAATCGACACCTCGAACCAACGTCGACAGAATTGCATAACTTTTATACATTGATAACCAATAAACAACTTCGTCTCGATGATATTTTTGACATCGAAGAATGGTGTAAAATCGATACCAATATTTATTATCTCATAGCTTTGTCCGCGCATCCAAATATTGTCCCGAAAGTGAACGCACTAAGAGAGCCGGAAGTGAACGTCAGTCTCATAACAAGAGGGTTGAATGATGAACAAATAAAAATTTCCAAATGTAAAACCGACTTTCTTACCGGAACATTTTGGCATTTAGAAGTCCAGGGTGACAAAAATCCATATCAAGAAGTAATGGACACATACAATAGGATACAAAACTTATATGATATGCAAACGGAAACATATAACCATAACGACTATAAACAGTTGACAAAAGTCTTACCTTTAAATTGGAACGAGTTTAGTTATTCGTGTCGATTAATTGGTTTTGTGTATAGTTATTTATTCAACCAGTTATCACCAAATTACCAGTTATTGAAAACTCATTATAATCTTCGATATCGCGAATGGGCAAGAAACTATAATGGTGATGAAGAACTCAAAGGCGAATATCTCCCGCCTCATCTAGTTCGCAAATTAGAAGCCATGGAACTAGTTATGGGGCAATCTATCCCGACAACAAATGACGTATTGGTTTTATATCTTAATAACGACCCAACTTGGCCCGCCTATTTGTCAATGAAGCAAATCAAAGACGTTCAAGCACTAGAAGTTGACGGACCTTTATCACCAACAACTGCAGAAGCTCTGTTTCGACACCCTGAAAAATGGAATGAAACGATAGAACAACTCAAAGCAAAATAAACTTGGCAGATGCCAAGTTTATTTGTTTTCCGCAAAATTCAACTGTTCTAGACGAGTTTTCGCTAACTCTTGAAATTGATTCATAAAGCCTTCCATATATTCCCAGTCAATATCCTCTTGACTATAGTCGGCCGGATTTGTCCCATGTTTAAATGGAAGTGGGATAGTTTGCTCTGTATACCAAGTCCCTCTTAATTTATTGGTAAATGACGCTTGTATACTAATAGATGAAATCATGGTTGCCAAAAACAAATATTCGTTAGGACTACCATCACGATATTTTAATTTTAAACCGCAATTATCATCACCATAGCCTACAAATTCTTTTTGGTAAAAGACATTGCCAAAAATATCTGCAGTTAAAAAGTTCTCATTCGTTGTAATTGGATTAGATAATGTAGTCACAACTCCATTATTGTAGGAACTAGCCATGATAAATGGGATATCACCGTCTTCAAAATCACCCTTTTTCAAACGACGACCAGGAAACATATCAAACAACTCACCCACTTTAAACTCACCCCAACCAGACGTATCCACAGGTGTTTTGGACTTTTGTCCGGGCTCAGGTAAGTTGGCTAGGCGCTCCTTGGCGGCGTCTTGTACACGCGACATGAAGCCTTCCATATACTCCCAGTCAATATCATCTCGACTATAATCCGCATGATTTGTACCCGGCTTTAATGGGAGTTTGACAATTGTTTTTGGGACTGATTGCTGGCGGAATTGATTTATGTAACCATATCGTTTTCGCAAATATGACAGGGCACCAGCGATGAATAATAGTGATTTGAAACTGAATTTAGAGGATTTGAGAACCACGACGTTATCATCGGCATAAAAATCATAGTCTCGTGCGAATGCATTACCAAACATATCAATTGTCAAAACAGGTCCCCGGAATAATTCTTTATTTTTTCTTATATATTCAGCAACACCTTGATTTTCATAACCAGCCGTCACTAAAGGTGTTTCACCTGCTGTACGGTCTTGTTTTTTAATTCTTGTTCCTCTACCAATATCGTCAAACAACTCACCGACTTTAAACTCGCCCCATGTACTTGTATCTACAGGGTGTTTCATACAATTACCTCATTTTCTAATCCGTATAAACCGTTTACCGCAATCGTTTCTTTCAACAAACCTGCATCCATACCCGTTTCAAAAATGCGGTAATCCATCGCAACCTTCATGAAGTCTTCCATATTGAGTTCAAATGGCACTTCAGGTTCTGGATAAGACAATTGAACTTTAGGGTCAATCAGAATGCGCGAACCGTATCGCTCATCTTCGCCGTTTAGAATAGCTGCGACCCAGTAGTCTTCGAAGTCTTGCCACAATCCATTGATGTCATGGCGACCTTGATTTTTCACTGTCTCCAATCCATCTTCAGGGATAAAATATCCTGCAATTTTCTTATGGTCTGTGTGAGCAATACCTGCTTCAAAAATGAAAATCGCAGTTTCCACCGATACATTATTAAATGTTTTGTCAGGCAACTTCACAATTGTATGAAGCGTATGGTTTTTGAGTAGCTTCTTACCACCATCTTTATCTAGTTTGGTATTTGGTAAAATGAAAGCTGCTTTTGTACCACGCGGAACATTCTCTAGAACGTTGGTTACAATTTTCATACACCCGTATTTACGCTCATAAGGCGGATTCATCAGAACCTTAGTGATATTACTTTCACGAATAAAGGCACCTGCTTCTTCTGATTGTGCATCCATTTGACGTAAATTCGTTTTTCCATCCTTATGAATCAACATATTGGCGCAGGCAAGGGCATAGACCTTACGATAAAGCTCAATCCCAAACAATTGCTCTGATTTAATGATTTTCGCTTTTTCAGTGGCAACTCCACCAGCTTCTTTAATCATGTTGGACATAGCACGGACTAGAAAGGCTCCAGAACCACAAGTTGCATCTAATACGTGGTCATCTTGATGAACACCAATTAAGCGATACATTAAGGAGGTAATATGGTCAGGGGTGAACACTTGCCCCGCATCAGATTTTTTCTTATAACGCGAAAATTCATTGAAGAAAATCCCCATGACATCTTCACCGCGCCAGTGACGGGAATTAATCATATCACCAATTTCAATGACATCATCGATAAATTCAGAAATGGCGGTTTGATTCTCCGTAATAGACATACGAACAGCCGCATATTCTTCAACCAAAATATGTAATTTATCATTGCGACGATGAGACTGGTCTTCATCAATTGCATCCTTCAATTTTCTTGAAATATGGTCGTGAATCGTATCATAACCTGCAGCTTTGACACTAATAAGAGCCTGAGGGTCACGACTTTGAACCACCAGAGCACACGCCGTGAAAATCATCCGGTCTTGTAAATCCGTCATACCAAACTTGAAATGCAAATTATTGTTGATACGCTGAGTAACAGTATAAATGGCATTTTTATCTAAGTATCGGTCGCGTACCAAGTCCAAATAAAACTCTTTAGACTCTAAAGTCTTACCACTCACTTCATCAATGTGGTCACCGTTGATAAAGACATTGGTTTCCCGCCCATTCCATAAGATACCAATGACATCGCGATAGCGAGTCATGACAACCGAACAATTTTTAAGCAACTCATCAATCCATGCTTGATGAGTCACCTCTTCTTTTTCGGATTTTGTTTCTAAAATAATAGCGACCGCAGGGTCTTTCGGCAAATACCAACCATCTGGTTTATGACTTTTCAAAACATGGTCGCCGAAACCAAGTTGGTTAAATGTGGTAATTTGACCAGTACCCGCAAATTTACCTTCTAAGCCTAAAATTTTCGCCGCTTCATTGCGGACTCTATCTTCTGTTAGCATACGTTTCTCCATAACTCTTGATATCTATATTATATTACGTCTATAGCAGATTTACAATACCTCATAAGGGAAACCTCAGATGAATCTGAGGTTCGCATTAGTAAGCGACGCGCTAAGAGTTAACGAGTCAAACATCCATCGTTCGGAAATTCCGAATAATAGGCATATTTATATAGGCTCATTTTTGAGCGTTTAGACGGATTTGGATTCAAAATTGGATTTTATGAAAGCGTTATCAAATCCCTTAACCACGGGGTTTTTAATTGTTTGAATATCAAAGGATTAAAAATTACAAAAAATTTTTTCTACAACCATTTAAAAATTTTCTGTACTTTTTTAGTTCAAAATAAGGTTTAGTTACAAAATGCATTAATACCGCCGTTTGTAACCGCTAACAACAAATCCAATTTTGAATCCAATTTTGTCCAATTTCGTCCAAATGGGCAAAAATCACTACAAATTGGACAAAATTTACTCAAAAATTGCTCTCAAAATACTATTGTTCGTCACATCACGAACGTTTCGGCATCTACATGCCGAATTTCGAACGGGGCATTCGCCCCGAAACCCCAAATCATTTCCGAAAATAAAAATTGTACGAGGTGGAGAGTATGAAGAAGAAAATGACAATTGTGGTTAAACCAGAGCAAAAGGTGAGAATCGCAACCGATGAAGAAATGCAGATGTTCTTACACATGAAACGTAAAGGTTCATCTGTTACTAAAAACGGCAAGGCTTATCGTCGTCGTGAAAAACATCATAAATCAAACTATTAAAGGTCGGTAGTAATATGGATATAAAAGTCGGAGATATCATTCGTTATGGTGGCATAGAACAACGTTTAATGATGTGTGGGGGTCGTGTATTTCGATTATCACATAATAGGGTCATCGAAGGCTCGCTTAACGAATCGAACTTGATTGAATCTGTAACGCTACCTCAACTGGAAATGGGTGAGTGGGTGATTGTTAATGACATCCCTATCGAAGAGAAAAATACGTATCTAACACCTTGGTATGATGGGTGTGAAGAAATCGTCACGTCTGGCAAACCTTATCAAATCAAGGAAATTTGCGACACATTTCTCCATGGAAAAGTTATTAAAATAGATAGTCATTGGTTTTTGCCTTACCACTTAACACCAACTAGAGAATATGATATGATTTGAAAATGAGAGGTTGAGAATATGGATATCAAGATGAGTGACATGGTTATGTATAATGGTCGTATTGTTCGCCTTATGACCAATCATGGCTCGACAACCCGATTATCTCACTTTGGAATTGTACAATGTAAACTTGATGATTTAATACTAGCTAAATCCACCATTTTACCCGATTTAAAGGAAGGCGATTTGGTCATTGTTGATAATATCCCACAAGAAGAAAAGGAACATTATATCACTAGATGGGACCATTACAAAGAGGATATCGTCAAATCAAACGTCTATTATAAAGTTGATATGGTCATGAAAACAGATTACCACGGTTTGATTTTCAAAGTTAATAACGAGTGGTTCTCTGCTTATCATGCACTACCCGTCACGGGTTATGATATGATTTAAAAAATGAAAGGTTAGGAATATGACTATCAAGGTTGGAGATATCGTACTATATAGAGGGTTAGCTGTTCGCCTTATGAAGAAGTATTCATCGAGGATGAAGTTATCTCATTTTGGATTGGTCGATGGTACTGTTGATGATTTGATACTCGTAGAGTCAGTATTTTTACCAGAATTAAAGATTGGTGATTTAGTCATTGTTCATGATATTGCACAAGATGATAAAGACCAATACGTTACTGGATGGCGAACAGAACATGAGGATATTGTCCAATCGAAAATACCACATAAGATTGATGACTTCCGAGATGTTGACTACCTTGGTCTAATTGTTAAAATTGGTGATGAATGGTTCTACGCTTATCATTTAGAACCGGTCACGAATTACGATATGATATGAGACTACGCTGTTGCTTTAATAAAATCAAGAAAGGATGATTTCGAATGGAAATTAAAATTGGTGACTTAGTATCGTATCAGGGATATACCGTTCGTGTTATGAACATTTCAAGTGGTACCATTCGATTGTCTCGATTTGGTACAGTTGATTTTGATAAAACCAAAATTCAATTAGTCGAATCTGTCAACATACCAAAATTTAAGAAAAATGACCGTGTTATTGTACGCGACATCCCAGATGAGGAAAAAAGTGAATATGGTTGTTTCTGGGACGGGGAAATGGATGAATATATTGACAAAATTGTCAACATAAATACACGCACCAAACGTTCTGATAGAGTTAAAATTCACGGTTGGTATTTTCAAACCTATCATTTGGAACCCGTAAGTGATTACGATATGATTTAGAAAGGTGGATGTGTAAGCATGCGAACAATTAAAGAAGAGATTAAACTTCGAATTCAACAACGCAAAAAATATTTTGAAGACCCTCATTATCAAAAATGGTCAAGTATCGCACGAAATTTTAACGGTGAGTATGGCGGATTGTCAGACGATTATTTATTCAAACATTATGCTATGCGCTCTCATCTCACACCCCTTACAAAAGAAATAATTGAGGTTGGTATGAATTAGCAAACAAATCGACCTATCAATTTAGAAGCCGTTTATGCTTATTTCGATGAACGGTTGAATGATGAAAACAATCCACTCAGAGATGAAATATCCTTTTTCCACTTGTGCACAGATGAATCTCTTGGTCGAATTACAATTCAAAATATACTCGATAAATATCGGACAATGATATTAAAACCAAGTTATGATATTGTCTAGAAAGGATTAAATATGGTCAAATTTGATGAACTAAAAATCGGTGATATGATTTCCTATGATGGGAAGGTTGCAAGAGTCGTAGAAAAACGAAATACTACAGGAGAGAACGTTCATCCTATAATTAGAATTGTTGGGCCGACCATCGATAAACGCTTACACCCTGCTGATGTCCAATTAATGGAATCTATTGAACTACCTAAATTAAAAGTTGGTGACACCGTTCATGTGGATGATATCCCAGAATGTGAAAGAACACTTCATGATGGTATATGGATACCCCCAATGTCTAATCACATTGGAAAAGACTATACGATTAAAGAAGTATGGGACCATAGCATATATGGTACTTTAATCAAATTGGGCGAGTGGTGGTTCAGAGCTTATCATGTATCACCTCTTAAACCTTATGATATGATTTAGAAAGTGTGAAAAGATGACAATTAAAGTAGGAGACATTGTGTCATATAACGGTATCAATGCTCGTGTCATGAGAATCAGAAGCATTGACGATGATGGCAACCCAAACATCACCTTAGCTGCATCAAAGCCTATCAGGGGCGCTTACATGGATGAGTTAGAACTTGTCGAATCGGTAAAATTACCTGAGCTCGAACCTGGTGAATTAGTAACCGTTCATGATATTCCAACCTATGAAAAAGAAAGATACGGATGCAGTTGGGTATTTGGGTCACCAGGTATGGATGCTATTGTCGAGGCGTGTGAATCAGGTCAAAACCAATCGATTGAAGAAGTGCGTGACCACCCAGAAGAAGGCCTTATAGTCAGGATTGACGGTTTGTGGTTTCAGATGTATCACCTAACCAGTACTAGCAACTACGATATGATTTAGAAAGGTTATGAAGCAATGGAACAATTTTTAAGTATACCAAACCCTATTGGAGTAGTGTGGCTACTTCTTGTGGTACTGGCAATGATAATTGCATTTCTTGTTCTGAAATTTACGAAACTCGAATGGGATGAGGTGTTGGTAGGGTGGATGGCGTCAATCGTCGTGATTATTACAATTTCTTTGTATGGTGCTCATAAAATAGAGAAAGTGAACCTATCTGATTATTCATGGAAGGGGTAAAATAGTCCGTGTCATGAAATGTCGCATAAGCGAATCACACGCCGCATTCAGACTTCCCCATTTTGGCTGGATTGAGAATTCTGATAATAATCTGGAATTGGTAGAATCCATTCCTGATAACACTTTAAAAGATGGTGATGAGGTAATCATCCACAATATCCCAGACGAAGAAAAGGGTAAATATACTTTTAGTTGGGGGCCAAATCGCGAATCTTATGTAAAATTTGGTCAACCCTATCAAATTTTAAATGTCGCTATAGATGAGAATTATGGAACCTGCATTAACCTTAATGGGATGTGGTTCGTCCCTTACCATTTAGAAAAGGTCAACCATTATGATATAGTTTAGAAAGGATACAGCTATGGAAATCAAAGTCGGTGATATTGTCAAATATCAAGATAGGCAATATCGTGTATTGCGATGCTCCTATGGGTCTACAAAGAAACTCCACCTATTTAACTCCTTTAACAGCGTGTGGGCCTACGAGTCCGATGTGAAACTCATTGAATCTATCGAAGCTCCATCCTTAAAAAGGGGTGACAAAGTTATCGTCAACGATGTTCCATCTTGCGAAAAGACAGCCTCAAACGGTATTTGGGTTTCTCGTATGAATAATCACATTGGTAAAGTATTTGAAGTTGACAGCTGTATGAATCACGAAGAATATGGGCCACTAGTATCATTTGATGGCCTATGGTTTCGTACCTATCATCTAGAAAAGGCCAAAGATTATGACATCATTTAAAAATTGTTTAGAAATGAATAAAACCATAGATATTAAAGTTGGTGACATTGTCACTATTAGAGGGCAAAAACAACGTGTCATGCAATTGAGTCAACATTGTATCACTCTATCTCGTACGGGCATATTCAATCTGGATGATTTCAAGCGCTACATAAAAGTGTTTAAGGATGATATCAGTGTAGAACATGTCACACTCCCACAACTCAATATTGGTGATTTAGTTGTTGTTAAACCGATAACAACAACAGAAAAAAATCATTCTGGTTTAATATGGTGGTCGGAAAAGAATGAATATGTTGACAAAGTATGGCCTGTGACCCATATTCGAAACGCGCCAGTTGATGGTCAAATCGCAACTCTTGGTGATGGTCAAAACTTCCAAATTTATCATCTAGAAAAGGTAAAAGATTATGACATGATTTAGAAAGGATACAAAAATGGATATTAAAGTTGGTGATATTGTTGACTATCAAGGTCAGAAATATCGAGTGTTAAACCGGGTCAACAGTTCTATGAAGGAACTTCAAATCTTTGGCTCATTTGGTGGTACATGGGTTTATGAGCCCGATGTGACGCTTGTCGAATCCATTCAAGTTCCAACTTTCAAAATCGGTGACTACGTTGTCATCAACGATATTCCATCTTGTGAGAAGGCGGTAGTTAATGGTGTCTGGGTATCACGCATGAATAGTCGAATTGGTGGTGTATTTAAAGTTGAAGACTACCAAAATCATAGTCAACATGGCCCATTGGTGTTACTCGACGGATTATGGTTTCGTACCTATCATTTGGAAAAAATTAGCGATTATGATATTGTTTAGAAAGGAATACCAAAATGGATATTAAAGTTGGTGATATAGTCAAATATCGAGGTGAAACAGTACGCGTTCTCCAATCTGATAGTCAAATTGATACAGGAGATAGAGAAATCAAATTAGCAGGATTTGGTTGGTTTAGGAGGAATAATCCTGGTATTGAACTTGTCGAATCCGTAAAGCCCCCACAATTAAACGATGGTGATTACGTCATCGTACATGACATCCCCAAAATCGAAAAGAAGTATTATGGAACCACTTGGATGACGGACATGAACAAATATGTGGGTAAAACAGTACAAATCTCCAATCCCCGACAATCTAATTGTTCTGGTCAAGTTGTGAACATTGGTGGGTGGACATTTCAAACCTATCACTTAGAGCCTGTACTAGATTATGATATTATTTAGAAAGGGGAAATCATGACAATTAAAGTTGGAGATATCGTTCGTTACCGAGGTCGCAATGTACGTGTTATGAAGATGGAGGGGCGCACACGTCTGGCCTATTTCGGGCGCATCCATGACGAAGTAAATGACTCAAATTTAGTCGAATCAAATGAAGCACCGAAATTCGAAGTTGGGGATATGGTCACTATTTGTGAAATTCCAAAAGAAGAACGAAAATATTATGGCGCTGGTTGGCTAAATGATATGGATAATATGATTGGCAAAACCCATAAGGTTACAGAAGTCCGCGATGATATTCAGGTAGGAAGACGTGTTAAGCTGAGTAATTTTTGGTTTCAAACTTATCATTTAGAATTAGCAAATGATTATGATATGGTTTAGAAAATTGCAGTTTATCAAGAATTGACAATTACCGAACGAAATGGGCTATTTTACCCAAATCCAATTAAAAACGTTCGTGACATGACGAACAATGGTGTTTTTAGAGTGATTTTGGGGTAAATTTTGTTGAATTTGCAGTGATTTTTGCCCATTTGGACAAAATTGGATTGGAAATTGGATTTGTTGTTAGCGGTTACAAATGGCGGTATTGCGCCATTTTTCAACTAAACCCTATTTTGAACTAAAAAAGTACAGAAAATTTTTAAAGGCTTGTAGAAAAAATTTTTTTGTAATTTTTAATCCTTTAATACTCAAATAATCAAAAACCGCGCGATACCGCCATTTGAGAACGCTTTCACAAAATCCAATTTCCAATCCAAATTGGTCTAAAAGCCCAAAAATGAACCTATATAAATAGACCCATTGTTCGGATTTTGCCCAAGTGTGAAAACCTACGTTTTCACACTATCTAATGGGGCTTTCCGCCCCAATACCCCAATTTATTTTTGAAAATAAAAAACTAGAAGATGGAGAAAAAATATGAAAAAATTAAATAAACGCGGAAAACTTGCACGCAACATCTCTTTTGTATTGGGACTCCTCTTTGTGATTGGGGCTCCTGGTTCTCTTGAAGTTGGTACAGCGTCACTCGTGACCGCTTTGGTGCTTGAAGTGATTGGCATGCTACTCGTTGCATTTGCGAGTTATTTGACCATTTTGACACAGGGTGACTAAGGGGGATTAATTATGAGAGTTGAAACACAAAAATTACGCGAACTCATTTTTAGCACGGGAACTACAAAAACTTGTGCTACAAGACGAGCTAATGAGACTGAAAGAGAAGGTGGCTACATGCTACGCGCCCTCATCTGGGGTATTAAGACCTTTGGTCCAAGCGCTCCAACACGTGTAGTCTTTATTGATAAAAATGACCCGTTTAAATCAATCGCAGCTTATGCACGTAAGCACGGTTACAAGCAAACATTTTAGAAATTCAATTCCGGGGTTCATTTGGAGACCTCGTTAGGTGTACGTTAATTCGGAAGGTATTCTGATTGTACACTAAGGTGTGAGGTATCTATTCTTGACTCGGGCAAGCAATGTAAAAACGATTTCATCGTTATTAGTAACTTCCGAGCGACAATAGGTATTGTATCACCAATCAACACATGTTGATTCCAAAGGACAAATGCACAACAACTTAGAAAGGTAGGCTTCAATATGCTCATCTCGTACAAATGCACAACAACTGTTTTCGTAAATGCACCCCTTGATGCATTAGAAGGTGCAGCATTTGAACAGTTACCAAAAGAAATTTTAGAAGACCCAACTATTGAGTTGGAACAATTTCAAACACTCAGTAACGATATTTATGACGGTGTCTATCAAGGAGAGGTACTCCTTGTCCTCACAACAAAACGAAATTTTGGAGAACCGGCCCCAGCTGGTTTTTATATGAAAGGTTAATATTCTATGGAAGAGAAAGTAGTTGGAACAACATTTGTTGCGCAAAAACCAATTGAAGAGTTGACGGGGCGCCTAGTGCCCGCAGAAGAAGGTTCTAGAGGTGTTAGTGAATTTCACACTACAGCCCTTTTAATTGCCGAACCAACAAATCCTTATGACCACACGGCTGTTGGGGTCGTTGTTCGTAGTAAAGACGGTAGCGCCATTCGTGTTGGTTATTTACCAAAACAATCAGCCGTAAAAGAAACACTCAATGGTTTAGTAGCTTGCGAACTCATTATTTACTTGTACTCAGAAATCGGTATGACGGATTCATATCGCGTTGAAATTTCGAATTAAGATTATGTTTTAAAACCTAGCAGAAAGGATGGTTCCATGGATAAAATTGTCATGAATACCGTGCCCAATTGGGCCAATATTTTATTGATTATTTTCGCTAGTGTAATAGTTGTCTCTTTTATCGTATTCATATATACAGCCATCATCGAAAATGAGAAAATTAATTTCATAGCTCATACAACGATGAATGGGGCCCTAGTTGCGCTACTCATACTATCTGTTATTTTAGCCGCCATTTCGTTTTTCATGCGACACACTAAACCCTATTCGATTACAAAGACAGATGACTCTATCATTGTGAATAGTCAATCGGATTGGATTTCAAACTCCACATATACCATTCTCACCCACAAAGACGGCATTTACTATCTAGAGAATCCTAAAGGCTCTCAACCCGTCATCAAATTGTCAGATGATGAGCTTCACCAATTAATATCTAAAAATTGACGTCCTACCGGGACTAAAATCTAGCAGAAAGGATGTGATAATATGCTCACAAAACGTGAATTAATCAATTTGGCCATTTTCTTACTGGGCCTATTTTTCATGTGGCTCATGTATGACCGACACCAATTGATTTGGTCTATCATTAGCACCATTTTACTGTTCATCTCTGCTGTCATGTATATCTATGGTTTATTTGTCCATCGAAATGATTGGATGGATAAGTATAAGAAGAAGTAGGTGACATTTATGGCTGATTTTAATATGTGGAGCCCCAGTCAAATCTATAATGAGAATTTGGAAAATCGGATGCGTGATATCAGGGATATGTTGACTCAAAACCAACGTATCTTAGACGATATACGGTCTTCTGGGTTATTATCAATACCTGACACGATGCATCCGCATAATCTTAGACACGAGGATTTGGACAGGGCGTCTCTATATCCGCCTTTTCTTAGAACACCCTTAGCAGAAGGGGGACGAATAGTGACTCCAGGATATCATACGTGTTCTTATGCTCGTGGTGGTGTTCATGGTAAGGAACCTTCAATTGAACACCCTGCAAATACCAACGATTACGATATAATTTGATACTCACGACCCAGTAATGGGTCTTTTTTTAATTTACTGGTTTGTTTTTGTTTGAATTATCAGATAATGAACTGTCTCAGCTATTAACACCAGAAAGGTAATATTATGACCAAACAACAATTAAAAGATTTAATGGGTTGGCGCTATCCGAGCGACTCCTTCTCTGAAGGGATACTTCTTTTCCGGGTTAATCTCTTCCCTAAATCATTAAAATTGTATCATGACCAATTATCCAATATTTATAGCCGGTCAAATGTCTGGTTTTTATTGGAACAATTAATGCCAGAAGAAGTTAATAAACCTATTAACGGCGCAAATCCGTTTCAAAAAATTGAACATTTCATTTCTCATTACATTGACCGCCGTGGTGATGTTTTATTCGGGTCAAAAGATGTTAATTGGAAAGCGGTTTATGACTTTGCCGATAAGCTAAATAGTGACGATAAATTAGTCAGAACCGTAAACAAATATCGGTCACAACTATTGGTAGACAATTATGATAGGGTTTAGAAAGGCTTCACTATGGATAAGCAACAACTTATGGAATTATTTGGCGATGACTACCCCCGAAGAGAATCCACCGAAAAGCGATTATTTGACCGTCTATCCTTATTCCCAAACGCAATAAACGTCTACAAAGGATGTCTCGGGAATATCTATCGACGAAGTAGTGACTGGTTTTTGGCCGAACAATTGTCACCAAATTTAGTACACAATCATTATGCAAGCACAGCGGCGTCAGCCCATATGAAACGCGTCATCCATGGTGAAGATGTATCCAATATCGATTGGCAGACCGTGTACGCATTTGTTGATACCCAACTTAATGACTGCCGTACAAAAGACTTGTTAAATCAAAATCGAGAACGATTGTTACCACAATATGATATCGTTTAGGTTTATGTTTTAGAAGGGAATAAGAAAAACAAAAATATACAAATTAGAAAGGGCAGCTCCATATGGTTAGAACAATAGCAGAAGAAAATATTGTATGCCAATGCTTACGGGAAAAATATTTTGAAAATCCAAACTATCGCAAATGGTCTGATATCATACCACTCAACGATGGTGATTATGGCAGCAAATTAGAAGATATTTTCTTTATAAATTATATCACAGGTAAATCAGATGTGAATGTGGACTCAAAAACTTTCTATGACTTGTTGGACAAGGGTTACGAACTACCAATTGATTGGGTGTCCTTGTATGCGTATTTCGATAATCGATTCACAGATGAGGATAATTACGCCAAATCTGAGATTACAAGACCTTTCATTTCCGGAAACACTTATGAAGCCATTCGATGGTCTGTTATGGATATCCTAAATTTCTATCGGGATAGATTATTATCCCCAGCATATGATATTATATAGAAAGGACAACAATATGACACTCGATGAAATAAAAGACTATGTCAAAGACTATTTTATCCAAAAAGGTTATCGAACTTTTGAAGATGGTATTGTGGATTCTGAACAGTTAGACATTGTGGCTATTCGTTATCAATATTTTGGTGAACGTATATTTGATATTTACAAATATAATTTGCACAATTGCGCCTTTCGTAGCCACAAATGGTTTTTGTTAGAAATGGTCAATCCTAAAATGGCTAAGCAAACTACAGATGAACATGTTGCACTAGAAGGGGTGCTAGATGATATTGATACGAAGTTATGGAGAACTGTCTATCAATATTATGACCATATTGGTCATGACAAATTTAAAATAATAAATTCATGGCTAGATGAACATCGAGATACATTATTACCATATGATTATGATATAGTTTAGAAAGGGGAAACTATGCTAGAGCAAGAATTACGAGACCTCATGGGCCTTCGTTATCCTAACGATAAGGATGACCGAGAGACACTTTTATTCAGAGTCGGGTTATTCCCAAATTCGATTGATATTTATAAAAATCATCTGAACTGGATACATGACCGGACAGATGATTGGTTTTTGACTGAACAATTACTACCGGAGTTAGCTCTTGAACTTAGGTCAGATAAAAAAACATACGAATATTTTGAAGATGTCATGAATCAAGGTGATTTGTCGAGTATTGATTGGGCAGCATTTTATGAATATGTTGATACAGTTTGTGAAGAACATCCTTATTATAAAAATTCTAAATTTATTCAAACAGTAGAAAAATATCGTAAGCAATTACTAGATTCTGGATATGATATGGTTTAAAGGGGGATTTGATGGTACGTGAAAAATTGACAATAGAAGAATTAAAATGGTATTTTAATCATAATGGTATCTACCCTGATGATTATCACCTTGAGAAGGCTATGCTGCGCTATCAACATTTTGGTGATGATATTTTTAAAACCTATCGTGGCAAATCGAAAAACATTTATTGTCGCACTCACGTCTGGTTTCTATTAGAAATGGCAACACCTGTTGCCTTTAAACGTAATAACGTAAGTTATATTTTCAAATCCATGTTAGAAGACGAGCACACTGATTGGGAGCGGATTTATTCCTATTATGATGCGGTTGGTCCAGATGAATTTGGGTCTATTAGTAAATATTTCGAACAATACCGTGACCAATTATTGAGCAGAAATTACGATATTATTTAACATCTGGAAACATACGGTAACGAGAAAGGTTCGCAATGGTTCAATATTATATCGGTGGGGAAAATCAGACCACCATTCAAAAATTGCTTGCTTGTGAAACAGTTATCGTCAAAGGGAAAGGTAATTCCATGACACCTAAACTGAAAAGTGGGGAGGCTGTTATAGTTGAACCCATTACACCAGACACGATAATTAAGAAGAGGGATATCGTCCTTTGTAAGGTTAACGGCCACATTTATCTTCACTTGGTCACTGGTGTATCGGGTGACACCTATAAAATATCCAATAATCATGGACATGATAACGGATGGACCAAACAAGTCTATGGTAAATATGTTAGAAAAGCCACACCAAATGAATTAAAATGACGTAAGAAAGGAGGTCTTTATGGTAAGGTCCGCAGATGATGAACTAGACTATCGTTTGATGCTTCGTAAAAAATATTTAGAAGACCCCAATTATCGCAGATGGTCTGATATCGTACCTGGTGGGATGTCTAGGTCAAACTATCGTAACTGGCGTGATGATGTATTATTTATGTATTTGATTAGTGGGCAAGTTAAGTCCCATCCAACTGTTAGTGAATTGATTAGTTATTTAGATAGGGGTCGTGAACTGCCTATTAATTGGAATAATTTTTATGCCTATTTTGATGAACGATTGGGTGACCCCGAAAATAGATATAAGGCATCTATTATTGACAACGATATCCACGGGTCTATTAGTATCTCGAGCACCAGTGTTCGCAAACTTCTTGATATGTATCGAGATAAGTTATATAATGATTTCGATATCATTTAGAAAGTGGTACCATGACAGAACAAGAATTACGAAATCTTATGGGTTTTCGTTATCCTAGCGATAAGGATGACCAAGAAAGACTCCTATTCAGGGTGGGCCTGTTCCCAAATTCAGTAAATATCTATGCGAATCGATTGGAACATGTATACGAGAGAGCAGACAGTTGGTTTCTAGTTGAGCAGTTACTACCTAAATTAGCGAAAGAAATGGCATCGGAAAAACGAACATATGAATATTTTGAGGATTTTATTAATGACGGTGACTTATCGAGTATAAATTGGTCAGCATTTTACAAATATATCGATACTATTTGCGAAGAAAGACCTCATTATAAGAATTCAATATTTATCAAAACTGTTGAAAAATATCGTCAACAATTGCTCGGTACAGGATATGATATAATATAAGTATATTAAAAGAAAGGGAATGACTATGAAGCTCACATCCAGTTATGCGATACAGTTAAATGGTGATTCAAAAGCATTGGAAAATTGTTTAATATCATATTGCGTTCTGATAACAATCATGATATAATTGAGATATAAAAATCCTCGCAAGATAGAAAGGTGAAATACTTTTATGGAAGGATTCCAAGTTGGAAATAAACTAGTAGCAACCCCTGGTTTGAGCCAAGAAGATATTGTTAAAATTGAAGAACAAAAGGCAAAAGAAGACCTGATGCTTCAGGGGGTGACCGAAGAAACTCTTCAAATCGCGCTTACGCCCGAACAAGAAGCTGCTGTCGCCTAAGTATGTGAGGCCATTGACTTATCAGATGGTAAAATGATTACAACGTATGGACTCGAAGATGCTAAAACCCTTGACAAATTGACCGAAAAGAGTCTTAGCAATGTTCGCTCAAAAGATGCCGGTGATACAGGAGCACTTCTCCTCAAACTGACAAATGAAATTGCAGTTGGTCAGGACACAGATACAACGGGGTTCTTTGGATTCGTGCGTTCAATGGGCAATAAAGCGAAAGCCCTTCAAATTCGTTATGAATCAGTTCAGGACAATATTAATCGTGTCAAAGCTGTTTTGGAACGTAACATTGTGGTTCTTAATGAAACTAGTCTCAATATGGAAGACATGATTAAGGCCAATAAAGAGAATTATCAACGTTTGACCGTTTATGTCACCGCTGGTAAACAAAAATTAAATGAGGCCTACGAAAAAGACATCCCTGAGTTAGAAGCCTTGGCAAGTAAAGGCGGTCAGGAAGAAGCAGAAAAATTGAATGCGCTAAAACAGGCAACGAATTTATTCGCGCTTCAAGTAGCGGACTTAGAGGCACAAATGGCGCTATCTATGTCATTAGCCGTTCAATTAACTAATATGAATTATGCCAATTATGCGCTCATTCAGCGTACCAATCGTACCATCAACAATATGATTCCTGCATGGCGTATTTCAATGGCGGCAGCTATTGCTGGTCAAACGACTTTGGACGCCTATGAAGTTGACAAGAAGGTCAATGACGGTATCAATGATGCGATTCGCAAAGCAAGTGACAAGGCCCGTGAAACAGTTGGGGCGGTCGTGCGTCACGCAGAAAGCACTGGTTTGACAGCCGAAACCATCGAATACGCGACAAGCAATGTCCTCAAAACACTTGATGAAATCAATGAGGCGCAGACAGTCGGTCGTAAACGTCGTGAAGAAGCCAGTCTTCGTATTGGACAAGCCCAAGAACAAATTCGTCAGAAATTGTTGACAACTATCGAGCGACAGAAAGGATTGTAATATGGAATTAAAAACAGCCAGTCAAAACTTTATCAAGGCCAGCAAGGATTTGGTTATTGCAGTTGTTCGCGAAACGAATAACCAATATCAGAAAAACATCAAGCCTCAAATCGATGGTGTGATTGACAGTGTTCATCGCGCCAAAGTGAAACGGGACATCGATGCACAAAAACCATTTGATGTTAAACAGGACACATCAAAACGAAAATATCATCGAGGTGGTTAATATGGAATTGGCGAAGAATTCAAAAAATCTCAAAACTTTGGCGTCAATATCATTTTTGATATTGATGTTTAGTTTAGTATTTTGGTTCTTTGTTATCCATTCAAAAGACAACATCATTATCAATATGGGTATCAAAACCTTCGCTCTATTGGTTAATGTAGCAAAATTTGGAGCTGGATTATCCGGCATCTCTTTGCTATGTGCCGGAGCGGGGGTTTTGGTTACTCATATTAATGATAGAAAAGTTATTGAACATAACGAAGAACAAAAACGAACGGACCCCTATTATGCAGAGGGTGAAACTATCAGTAAGTTAGAATCAATCAAGTACAAAGTGAAACCCGATTATCGAGCATATGTTGACCATATGCTTGCGCAAATTCATACCACAAAAGATTTGCAGCTGCAATATGCAGAAATTATCGAAAATAATGATTTGCCTATCATTCAGGATATTGGGGATAAATTAGCAGAAATTAGATTGCACATTTTGCATGATGCCAAATCCATTTATCGAAGATTGGTTATTTCAGAAGACGCCGAAGTCATCGAGAATAAATTGACCAAAAATGATAATATATGAAATTTAATCATAAAAAGTTAATTGCCGGTGTTATGTTAACCATGTCTGTTTTATTGACAGCGTGCTCAAGCGACAGTGGTAAATACGGAAATTTGTCTAAGGACGAGGCCCAAGCTGAGGTTGAAACCTATTATAAGAAAATTAACCCCCATGAAGCACCTCTCAAAAAGGATATTAGTCTTACATCCTTAGATTCCGCTGATGAGTTGCCCGATTTGGATAAGACATACCCTTACACTGTTGAGGGTAATGGTAAAGTCAATGTGGAAATTTTTGCATCCACAGAAAAAGCGGGCAGTGGTAAAGATGGCATCCTAAATGATATTGCACACGAATTCAACAAGCAAAATCAAACCATTGACGGTGAGACTATTAGTGTTTCCATTCGTAGTATTCCATCAGGTACCGCTATTGATTATATCGCAAGCGGCAATCACATTCCAGATGGCTATACTCCGTCCAATAAGCAATGGAATTATGTTTTGACAGCTAAAGGTGTTTCGACAACTGAAGTGTCTGATAAATTATTTGGAAATACTTCGGGTCTTTTGATGAAACCATCCGTTTACGATGAAGTTGCACCAAACGGTAATGTCACAATTGAATCTGTCATTAAAGCCGTAAATGGTGGTAAATTGTTAGGTTATACAAACCCTTATTCATCTTCAACTGGTCTCAGTCTCTTATCACAACTATTGTATAGTTTTGATGCTAACAACCCAATTAGTGATACATCGAAAGAGGCTTTTCAAAAACTTCAGGCTAACATCCCATCAACTTTTGTAACAACTTCACAATTGCGCGATGCTGCAAAAGGTGGCGCAGCAGACATTTTGTCCATCTCATATCAGACCTATATTAATACACCAGAATTTTCTGAGTATAAATATGTACCATTTGGTATCCGTCAAGATTCACCATTGTATGCTACAACTAATGATAGTAAGAAACAGGCAGTCTTGAAACGTTTCTCAGAATTCGTCAAGAATAAAGAGAATCAACAAAAAGCCACTGACTATGGTTTTAATCAGTTAGATGATTATAAATTTGAAGAGCAAACGACTGACGGTAATATGCTCTTATCCATGCAGAAACTCTGGAAGAAAAACAAAAATACAGCTCGACCAATCGTCGGAGTGTTTGTAACTGACATCTCAGGTTCTATGGAGGGTGACCCTATGAACAACCTGAAGAAATCATTGCTCAACTCTCTTCAATATATCAATGAAGATAATAAAATTGGTTTGGTATCCTATAGTGATGACGTAACGATTAATGTCCCAATTGGGTCAATGGATAGTAACCAAAAGGCTTACTTCACATCAGCTATCAAGGGGTTATCACCAGCTGGTGGCACCGCGACTTATAACGGATTGCTAGTCGCAGTCAAAATGGTACTTGATGAAATGAAAA
>ERZ773076.162-NODE-162-length-37273-cov-10.735128_pt1 | contig 37273 bp, 24 predicted proteins | sample MGYA00580613_ERZ773076 | MGnify/ENA primary metagenome ERZ773076 (study PRJEB29015, sample SAMEA2738005) | human oral metagenome | biome: human oral; feature: human-associated habitat; material: dental | place: China | collected 2057 ...
ATTTTAGTAACTTTATATAAGGAGATAATGTTTCTTTCTGCTCATTAGTTAATTTCGGGATACAAATATTCAATAAAAAAGGGAAAAAGGAATTATTTATACCGTTTTTGCTTTTTTTAAACCTGGAAAAGTGATATAATGCTATAGAAAGATATAGGAGATACAAAATGGTAATTAAATTAAGGGAATTAACAATTGAACATATTAAAAATGTTGACTATGGTAATATAAAGTTCTATGACAATAAAGGTTATATCAATCTCTTGGGAATTTATGGACAGAATGGTTCGGGAAAAACAACAGTGGTTGATGCAATTGACATTGTAAAAACTATTATGGCAGGAGACTCAATCCCTGAAGATAGCTTCGGAATTTTTAATACCAGTGAAGATTATTCACCCAAAATTACAGTAGAAATTGAATCTGAAAATAATCTTCTACTGAAATACGAAGTGGAATTTATTTCAGATGAATCTACAGTGGAACAGAATGTTTATCTTGCAAGTGAAGCAATTTCTTATAAGGAGCTTAAACCAAGAGTGCAATTCAAAAATCTTTTTGCTTTTACGCCTTTTGATAGAGACGAGCAAGGTGAATTCGTTAGTAGTTTAAAATCACGTTCGAAATTCTTGAGTAAAGATGCTATAGAAGTATTAGCTGAAACTGCTATCAGAACTAAATCCTCTGTCCTTTTTTCTAAAGAATTTAAAAATCGCTTAGAAAAACAACCTGAGAAGGAATTAGAAAAAGAGTGCTATAAACTCTTAAATGATTTTTGTAATCATATAAGAGTTTATACTCAGCGTTATGCAAATCTAACTGGTATTGGTGCAATGCCAATTAATATAAATTACAAAAATGAAACACAAGCTTTCCAAGGTGCTTTACCAGCTCTTTTAAATAAGGGAGGGACGCCAATTCCACAAAATCACCTTTCAGTCTATAAAGACACAATCCGCTACATGAACGAACTAATTCCAGTAATTATTCCAGATTTAGTTTTGGATATGACTGTAGGTGAATTACAAATTGATCAAAACGAAAACAATTATTACAATGTTAACTTTTTTGCAAAACGTAATGATAAAACTTTTTCTCTAATTCATGAATCTGAAGGGGTTAAAAAAATAATTAGTATGATTGGTTTTTTAGTTGAAGTATATAATCATCCTGGGATAATTGCTTTTATTGATGAAATTGACTCAGGAATTTTTGAGTATCTACTAGGAGAATTAATGGAAGTATTCTCAAGAGATGCTAAAGGCCAATTAATTTTCACCTCTCATAATCTTAGAATATTGGAGATGCTGCCAACACGTAAAATCCGTTTTTCAACTACAAATCGAAAAAATCGTTATATTTCTTTGAAGGGAGTAAAATCAACGAATAATCTTCGTGACCTATATTTGAGATCAATTCAAATTGGTGGAGCAGATGAAGAACTTTACCAAGGAAAAAGTCAATCTAAAATCCGTCGTGCTCTTAGAAAGGCAGGCAAGTATAGTGGCGAATAATAATCAAGAAAAGGTATTCTTAATTTTTGTTGAAGGTAGTACGGATGCAGACTGTTTAGATCTCATTATTGAAGATTTCAAACAAAAATTAGATCTATCTGATATCACAATACGTATTCAGAATGGAGATATATTTACTTCAACAGAAAATAAAACAAAAAACGGTCAGACTATTTTAAAAGATCAGATTCAGCTTTATCTAAACTATAGTAAATTATCTCCCAAGCAAATCATACACGTTGCTTTTGTTACTGACACAGATGGGATTTTTATAAATCAAATGAATTATCTTGTAATGCCTTCAATTGATTCTTGGGGTTATGACTTTTCAAGCAAGAAAGTTTTATTTAAAGACTCTGTTAAGAAAAGAGATGTTATTACTTCTAGACAGACAAAAGCTAAAAAAGTGTCTCAAGTTATTAAAGAGCCATCTGAAAGCACTTTGATGATAAACCGAACTCAATTATCTTATTCGGTTTACTTTAATTCAGTTAATCTTGAACATGTATTATTTGAAAAAGTCTTGCCCGACGAACAAAAAACAGAAGCCATTGATAATTTGTTGGAAGAGATTGATGATGATCCAAATAAAATGATTGAAATTTTCGAAGGTAAAGCATTGGGTTCTTCTTATATGGATTCTTGGAATCAAATAAAGTATCTAGAACAAGAGATGAAACATAGCTACACAAATTTACATATACTGTTTGAATTATTAGAGAGTTTCAAAATATAGAACAAGTGTGAACATCTTGCATTCAAGTCTAAAAAAGTTTCAGAGTCACTCAAAACTTTGAAACTTTTTAATATCTTTTGCTTATCAACAAAAAATTGATTTATCCATCAAAAGCAGATCAGCTAGTTCATTAACACTCATATCAAGTGCTTTGGCAAAACTTATCACATTCTTGAAGGGACATACACAATGTCTTTATTCCATCTTCGAATGGTTCGATGACTCACACCTACCGCTTCACCCAATTCTTTGATTTTGAAACCCTTAGCTTCGTATAAATCTTTTAAGGTGACTAGGTTATCAGTCTCTTTAGATTCAGAATCTAGACTTGTATTGTCTTATGTGTTCATAAAATTACTACGTCTATCTTTTTTTGATTCATCAATTATAGCATTAACTCATGTGTAGTGCTTTTACAGTCTCGTTAAACTGAGGTCAGCTCTTCAAAATGGTATTTGCTAAAAGTTAACAATTTTCATCAATAATTCCTGCCCAATAATCAAAATTCTCCTCAAGATAAAGTAACACATTAAATAGTTTTAAAAACTCTTCTTCTGAAATCTCGTCATCCCAACGTCCGTGTCCAATCATGTGTCTGTTTGGATAATTAATAGTAAATCGTTGGGTATCTGCAAAAAAGTTATAACACCAATGCAAAAGGCCGTAGTCAAAAACTGTTTTTTCTCCAGGACTTATTTGCTCATCAATTTTTCTTATCGCTCTGTGTCCAACTGCTGTCTTTTTATCCGCCTCACTAGATAATGGCTCTGCTAATCTATTAAGTGCACCATCAATAGCTAATGAAGCAAGGGTGTAGGCTGCGTAGTAGTTTTGTTCTGAATAACTCATTGCCATTGACTGGATTAGATGATAAGAAAAACACTGTGATCTCGCTAAATACTCTATGTTAGATGTATCTGAAATAATCTCTTTAAGATTATCTAACCACTCCACCTCAATGTCTTCAGTATCGTCTAGCAAAAGCTGATTAACGACTACTCTGTTTTGGAAGAAGATAACCCAGCCTTTATCGGCAAAAATTTCTACTTTATCGATTATACTCTTTCTCTCTTCTTCCGTGTATGGAGTAAGAGTATCTTTTACTACCTCAGATAAATTTGAAAGCTGTCTTCTTAATTCTACGAGGTAGTCTGTGGCAATACTTTGGCCTAACGTGCTAATGATTTGTGACGGTTTATTCAGACTTTTGAAAAGTTCCTTATTCTGTTCTGAAAACTGCTTCAAACCTGATTGTTCTATCACACTATCTATTTTCTTTAGAAGTTGTGCAATTTCTTTATTTTTCAACACGCTTGTACCTGCTGTTATTCTTGATAGATTAGCTTGTTCTGCTACTTTAGGATATGTTGCAATAGTTGATAATGCGTCCTTTATAATATGTTCAGGTAATTTTTTAATGTGGTCGGCAGGGCTTGCATTTGCTTCAGTTAAGGATGAAATGGCTTTTATTGAACCTGTTTTATAATTGATGTCTAAACCATTTTGAGCATTTGGGATAAAAACATTAAATTCATTCATGATAACATAATCATCTTCTACTTCAAACGCTTCTTTATTTAGCGTCTTAGCTTCTAAAATAACGCCTCTAGGAAGGTATTCAAATTCTTGTTCTGCACCTTCTGAATTCTTTTTAAAGATTGGCGTAACTCTATATTCAACATCAATCCCTTTTTCTAATGTATTAAGTATAACATTCTCAAAATAGAACATACCACAAGCTTTTCTAGTTTTGTGATTAGTATTGGCTCGATTACACCAATTAGTGATCATAACGAAGTCTTCCCGTTTACGGTAATCAAATTCGTCACAATAATCAATAATTGAATCTGCTATTAAATGTCCTCGATTAAAAATATCCTCACTGGGACACACTGAACAATCAATGTCTATTTGTTGTCGGCCATAGACATTATCAGGTTTAGTTGTCCATTCTAAATACTTCCCTTTTTTATCTTTATGAGTCTCGGAAGCTTCAAAATTATCTTTGTTTTTATTAAACCGTTTAGACAACAATACCTTTATTGTTTTAATTTCAATATTTTGTATTTCGTCCAAAATAATTTTATGCTGACAAATACTAGGCAGTTTATCATCATCAAACATCTTATTGTTATTCAGAATGAAGAAACCACTATCATCATATGAAGAATTTTCTAGCAAATTCTTCAATTCAGGGTAGTTAAAGTAAGTTTGTTTAATATCTAATACTGAAGGTTTTAACTCTACTGTGTATTTATCACGACTGCTCATATGTTGTTCTCCTAAAATTATAATTTTCCTTTTCTAAATTATAACACGGCTTTTACATGATTTAAGAAGATAAATATAGAACTAAAATATACATTATTCACCCCTAAAATAATGTAAAAAACAAAAATAAAGTACACTTTTTAAAAAATGTACTTTATGCTTCTAATTCAGTTGTATCAATTGTTTAAATCTAGTTAATTCAATTGTACATAAACTTTTAGTTTTTATAAAATGACTCCCTTAGTCAAGCATAAAGGAACTTTAAGAGTATATGTAACTTTGATTCTGAAATTTATTTAAAGTTAACTATAGACAATAGGGAAACTCACCAAAGAAAAAACAACCTGGAGTTTTCCAGATTGTTCAAACAATGATTAAGCTACGATAGCTTTTGCAACCTCCTCAGTTGTCATGCGTGAGAAATAATGCGTTGTGTCAATGGTTTTTAGTTTAGCCAAGACATCTTGGTACTCGTAAGGTACACCGACCAAAAGGTCTTCAATATCAGATACATCTCCAATACCAAAGAAATCTCCGTAAATCTTAACAGATTTGATAATTGAATTTTCAACATTTGCATAGGTAGAAATCTTACCAGCTGGGTAACGAACATTACGTTCTACTGTATATTCAGGTGATTTTCCGTAAGTCCAATCCCAGGTATTGAATTGTTTCTCGTAAGACTCTTGAATCTTTGCTAATTCATCTTCAGAAAGGACGTATTCGGTCATTTCTGGGTAGAAATCTTTCATTTTTTCCAAGATCTTATCTGAGAATTCATTTACGGTAATCTTTTCTGGCAATTCGTCTACAATGTTTGTCACACGTGCACGTACAGACTTAACGCCTTTAGATTCAATCTTGTCTTTGCTGACTTTGAGGGCTTGGCCAAGAACGGACATATCAACGTCAAAGAGCAAGCAACCATGGTGCATCATACGACCTTTATAGTAGGCTTGGGCATTTCCACAGAACTTTTTACCATCGATTTCAAGGTCGTTACGGCCAGTAAATTCAGCCTTAACGCCCAAATCAGCAAGTGTTGCGATTACTGGTTGAGAGAAAGTCTTAAAGTCAAATGCGCCTTCATCTGCCTTATTAGAAATTATAGTATAGTTGAGGTTGTTCAAATCGTGATAAACAGCGCCACCACCAGATAAACGACGAACGACCTTAATATCATGAGCATCAGTATATTCTTTGTTAATCTCTTGAATGGTATTTTGGTGTTTCCCAACAATGATTGCTGGACGATTAATCCAGAGAATGAACAATTCATCTTCGTTTACCAATTCACGAAAGGCATAGGCTTCCAAAGCAATATTATAGGCAGGATCATTTGATGTGTTTACGATATATTTCATGAGGTCTCCTCTTGTAATGTGATACTTATATTATAATGGAAAACGGTGACAAAGTACACGAAGATGGCTTGAGAGTAATTACTTTCATGATATAATAGTTAAAAAAACATGGGAGTTAGAGATGATAAAAAATTTTCCCTAATTGTCAAGTCAAGTGCAACAAAGTTGTTCTTCTGATTAAGTGAGTATCTTTCAAGCTGTTTAAGCTAACTCAAACAGCTTTTTTGCGGACTGATAGCCATGAATTCGTCTAGGTCTTTCATTGATAGCCTTTCTATAGTCCTTTAAAAGATTCCGGTTTAGTTCTTTTAACGAAGCTCCCTTCAGAATGAACTCTCTGACTACGATAATAGAAAGTAAAGAAACATATATTAATGATATATTGAATTATTACCCAAAATAACATATTATATTTATGTAAACACAGTTAATTATCCTATTAGCTGTGCTTTATCATGCAAAAAAACAAGACCATTTCTGATCTCGTTTTCCATCTATGCAACTAGAATATTATTTTGTGTGCCAGATATCTTTGTCATACTGTTCGATTGTACGGTCAGATGAGAAGAATCCTGCTTCAGCGATGTTGTAAACAACTTTTTTGTTCCATGCATCTTGATCTTCATAAGCTGCGTATACTTCTTCTTTCTTGTCAATGTATTCAGCCAAGTCAATCAATGTCATGAACCAGTCTTTAGAGATAAGTTCATGGTGAAGACGTTCCAAGCATTCTTTATCGCCAAGTTTAACAAGGTCTTCACTTAAGATAAAGTCAACAGCCTCCTTGATATTAGCATCATTTTCATAGTAATCACGTGATACATAACCACCTTTTTCATAAAGGTCGATAATTGTATCAGAGTCTTTACCAAATGTGAAGATGTTTTCTGGTCCTACCAATTCAGCTATCTCAACGTTGGCACCATCCATTGTACCAAGTGTAAGGGCACCATTAAGCATGAATTTCATGTTACCTGTACCTGATGCTTCTTTAGAAGCTAATGAGATTTGTTCTGAAATATCTGTCGCTGGGATAAGGTGTTCAGCAACTGTTACGTTGTAGTTTTCAATCAAGTGAACGTTGAGATATTTGCTTACTTCTGGATCGTTGTTAATAAGTTCAGAAAGTGACAAGATCAAGTGTATGATGTCTTGAGCAATTACGTAGGCAGGAGCTGCTTTACCACCAAAGATAATGGTGATTTTACGTTTTGGAAGGTTTCCTTTTTTGATTTCCAAGTATTTGTGGATGACATACAAAGCGTTCATTTGTTGACGTTTGTATTCGTGGAAACGTTTGATTTGTGTATCAATGATAGAGTTTTCGTCAAGATCAATACCTTTATTGGCTTTAAGGTAACGTTTAAGAGATAATTTGTTATCATATTTGATTTGAGACAAACGTTTGTGTACTGCAGGATCATCCGCAAAGGCAGCTAATTTTTCCAATTGAGTGGCATCAGTAAGGTAATCATCACCAATCAATTCTTTGATGTAGTCAGCTAGTTTTTGGTTTGAGAATTCCAACCAACGACGGAATGTAATACCGTTTGTTTTGTTGTTGAAGCGTTCTGGGTAAAGGTCGTAGAAAGGTTTCAGCTCAGAAGCTTTAAGGATTTCTGTGTGAAGCGCTGCAACACCGTTTACGCTTGTAGAGAAGTGGATATCCATGTGTGCCATGTGAACACGATTGTGTTCGTCAATAATTTGAACACGTGGATCATCGTATTTACCACGAACGATGGCATCCAATTTCTTGATGATAACAACAAGGTGTGGAACAACTTCTTCAAGGTAGTCAAGTGGCCATTTTTCAAGGGCTTCAGCCAAGATAGTGTGGTTTGTATAACCAACCATTTTGCTTACGATTGCTACCGCTTCATCAAATTCAAATCCATGTTTTTCTGTCAAAAGACGAATCAACTCAGGGATGACCATTGATGGGTGAGTATCGTTGATTTGTACGTAAGCGTAATCTGGAAGATCGTGAAGGTTAGAACCACGTTCAATAGCTTCGTCAATCAAAAGTTGAGCAGCGTTTGATACCATGAAGTATTGTTGGTAGATACGCAAGAGTTCACCCTTACGAGTTGAATCATCTGGGTAAAGGAAGAGTGTCAAGTTCTTTTGAATTTCGTCTTGATCAAAAGTGATTCCTTTTTCAATCAATCCATAGTCCAAACCATTAATATCAAAGAGGTTAAGGTAGTTCTTAGTGTCTTTCTTATAACCCAAGATGTCCAAACGGTCCAAGCGAGATTTCAAAGTGAAGTTTTTGAATGGAACATCATAAGAAATGTTAGTTGGTACCAACCATGATTGGTCTTCAATCCAGTAATTTGGTTCTGCTTCTTGCTTGTTATCTTTAAAGACTTGTTTGAAAAGACCACAGTGATAGTTAAGGCCGACACCTTCACCGTTGATGCCAAGTGTTGACATAGAATCGATGAAACATGAAGCCAAACGTCCCAAACCACCATTACCAAGAGATGGTTCTGGTTCAACGTCTTCAATTTCGCTGATTGACTTACCTGCAGCAGCCAATTCAGCCTTAACATCTTTGTAGATGCCCAAGTTGATCAAGTTATTAGACAACAATTTACCAATCAAGAATTCAGCTGAGATATAGTAAACTTTACGTTTGCTATCATTTTTAGGTTTTGATGCAGCTGCTTCTTTTACAAATTCCAACAAAAGGTAGTAGATTTCTTCGTTTGAAAGGTCTTTAAGATTTTTGTTTTTTGCTTCAACATAATTTGTAAATGTAGCCATTTTAGTTATTACCTCGATTATATCTTTCTGTAATATCAGTTAAAAATTCTTTCTTATCAACAGTGATTTCACCTGGAAGCATACGCCATTTCCAGTTTTCTCCTACTGTGTTAGGGAAGTTTGTACGACTATTTTCAGGTTTATCAAGAATATCTTGCATCGTCGCAATGGCTGTATTGCTTACTGTTGCAAAGAGTGTGCGTAGAAGGGCACGTGTGATAGGTTCACCTTGACGACGGTTGATATACGCATCCGTGTAATCACGTTGCTCTTGCGTCAAATTGTCATACCAGCCATTAATCACTTCGTTATCATGTGTCCCTGTGTAAGCTACTGAGTGTTGTGTATAGACATGTGGAATGTCAATACTGTTTCCAGTAGTGTCATAGAAACCAAACTGCATAATCTTCATTCCTGGGTAACCACAGTCTGCAAGAAGTTTACGTGTCTTATCATCAATATTACCAAGGTCTTCAGCAATAATCTTAAGGTCACCCAATTCTTCTTTAACTACTTTGAAGAGGTCATAACCAGGTCCTGGAACCCATTCACCGTTTTCAGCAGTTTCATCTCCACCAGGAATTTCCCAAAAGTCAGAGAAACCCTTGAAGTGGTCAATACGCAAGTAATCATAAAGTTTGAATGATTCTTGAATACGGAATACCCACCAAGCATAGTTTTCAGCTTTGTGTTTATCCCAAGCATAAATTGGATTCCCCCAAAGTTGACCAGTAGCTGAGAAGTTATCTGGTGGAACTCCAGCAATGTAACGTGGTTTACATTCAGCATCTAGTTTAAAGAGATATGGTTGCGTCCAAACTTCAACACTATCAGCCGAGATGTAGATTGGCATGTCTCCAATGATTTTAATACCATTCTCATTGGCATAAGCTTTAAGTTCAGCCCATTGACTGAAGAATAGGTATTGAACCACTTCGTGATAAGTAATCACTTCAGCAAGTTCTTTACGAAGCTTTTCAAGAGTAGCTTCATCACGTTTAACCGCTTTTTTATCATCCCAATCTTTAAGCGCTTTGTTATCAAAGTATTCTTTGATAGCCATGAAATCAGCATAATCAGCTAACCAGCCAGCATTTTTAGTTTTAAAAGCTTCAAACTTCTTAGCTTCTTTCTTATCTGCTAGGATTGCTTTTACTGCTTTTTCAAGAATTGGACGACGTGCCTCGTAAACTTTAGCATAGTCGATGAACTCAGGGTCTGACCCAAAGTCAGCATCTTTAACATCTGCTTTAGTTAAAAATTTGTCACGAATAAGGAAATCCAAATCGATAAAGTGGGTATTTCCTGCTACCGCTGAGAATGATTGGTAAGGTGAGTCCCCATAACTTGTCGTAGTAAGTGGTAATATCTGCCAGTAAGTTTGTTTTGTTTCTTTTAAGAAATCAACAAAGTCATAGGCCGCTTGACCGAAAGAACCGATCCCGTAATCACCGGGTAATGATGTAATGTGCATCAAAACACCGCTTGCTCGTTTGTTCATAAACTTTACCTCAAATTATTCTTTACACTTACGATTATAGTGCAAACGCTTGCACAAGTCAAGTTTTTTTAACAAATAAATGGGATTTTTTTGAAAAAACATTCGTGAAATAAACGCTTTCATATCTAAATTATAGCTTTTCGACACACCAGACTCTTGGTTTTCTGAAAAATACATCAATTTCGAATATAAAAAATAGTTGGAACTACTTCTGTCCAACCATTGTCTATATGATCCTTTTATATAGATGTTACACTTTCTCTTTCAATGAGATGAAATGGAATAGTTACTTTCTTTGGCTCGGTTTCTTCATTTTTCAGTATAGCAACTAATTTACGAACACTTTCTTTTCCCAGTTCCTGAATGTTAATGTCATAGGTTGTTAAGAAAGGATGCATGATTTCTGCAAATGAAGAATTGTTAATGGAGATAATAGAATAATCTTTCGGAATCTTTATTCCTTGATTGTTTAACCATTGGATAAGCCGAAGGGCAATAAGATCATCTTTAACAACCAACGCTGTAGGTGAAAATGTTTGTAAGTGCTTTTTAAACGAATGAATCGTCTTAGATGAGAAAACAAGTTCAGGTAAGCTTTCTATACGCAACTCTCTAACAGCATTTTTATAACCTTGATAACGCTCTTGGCCTACCTGACCAAAAAGATCATCAGTGACAAAGCCAATAGTTTGGTGACCTCTTGAATTTAGATAAGAAACAGCTTCTTGTCCTAGTTCTTTATTATCATTATCGACATAAGTAACTTTATTTGAATTATCCACTGCTGCTCCAATTACTACAAAAGGTACTTTTTCTTTTAAGAGATAATCTTTAACAGGATCTTTTGTTTCTGAATACAGGATGATAAATCCATCTGCACGTTTTTGACGATGCATCAGTTGAACTTGCTTAACCAATTCATCTAAAGTTGCTCCAGTAGCTATGCTGACAACCTGAGAATTACAACTAGCTTCTTCGTTAATTGCTGTTAGAATTTCCATATAGAAGGGTTGGCTAATATTTTCACGATTTGTTAAAGGTGGAAGTATAACACCCAAACTATGTGTTAAGCCAGTAGCCAATACTTGTGCAGCTATATTAGGAACATACCCTAATTCATCCATAGCCGCTCTGACTTTAATCTTGGTTTCTTCTGAAATAGCTGGATTATCTTTTAACGTTCGACTCACTGTCGATGGGCTGACACCAGCCCTCTTGGCAACATCTTTAATTGTAGCCATCTTTTCCCCCTCATTCTCATAAATATTTCTTTATAGTCGTAAAATACAAGAATAATTATAAACAAAATTAGCAACCTTTGCAAACGTTTGCGAAAAAAAGTTACATTTTTTTCAAAAAGTACTTGACAGAATATGGAAACGGTTGCATAATATATATCGTAAAATAAATTTCTGGAGGAAATAGAAATGAAAAAATGGCAAAAAGTGCTACTTGGTAGTGCAGGATTACTAGTTGCTGGATCGCTCTTAGTAGCGTGTGGCTCAAGCAAGAGCTCAAGCAAGAGCTCAAGCTCAGATAGTAAGACTTTGAAACTTTGGGTACCAACAGGTGCTAAGAAGTCATACAAAGACACAGTCGCACAATTTGAAAAGAAATCTGGCTATAAAGTTAACATGGTTGAAATGGAAGATCCAAACGCTCAAGAAAACTTGACTAAAGATGCTTCTACTGCCGCAGATGTCTTCTCACTTCCACATGACCAACTCGGTAAATTGGTAGACGCTGGAGCTATTCAAGAAATCCCAGAGCAATACTCAAAAGAAATTGCTGAGCAAGATACTGAGCAAGCTGCTGTAGGTGCTCAATACAAAGGTAAAACTTATGCTTTCCCATATGGTATCGAAACACAAGTTACTTACTACAACAAGTCTAAACTTAATGAAGAAGATGTTAAATCATATGAAACAATTACTTCAAAAGCTAAATTTGGTAGCAACTTGAAAGAAGTTAATGCTTATGTAACGGCACCACTTTTCCTTTCAGTTGGTGACACACTCTTTGGTCAAAATGGTGAAGATGTTAAAGGAACTAACTGGGGTAACGAAGCTGGAGTTAACGTTCTTAAATTCATCGCAGCTCAAAAAGACAACAAAGGATTTGTTAATGTCGATTCAGCTAACATGATGGCTAAATTTGAAGATGGTTCAGTGGATGCATTCCAATCAGGACCATGGGACTACGCAGCAGCAGCAAAAGCTGTTGGTAAAGACAACCTTGGTGTTGCTGTGTATCCAACAGTTAACATCGGTGGCCAAGACGTTCAACAAAAAGCCTTCATGGGTGTAAAACTTTACGCAGTAAACCAAACACCATCTAAAGGTAACGCTGAGCGTATCGCTGCTTCTTACCAATTGGCACAAGCTTTGACAAGCAAAGATAGTCAAAATAACCAATTCACTACTGAAGATCGTCACATCATCCCTGCTAACAAAGAAGTTCAAGCTTCTGAAGCCGTTCAAAAGGATGCACTTGCACAGGCTGTCATTACTATGGGTTCATCTGAACAATATACAACTGTTATGCCTAAACTCAGTCAAATGTCAGTCTTCTGGACTGAAAGTGCAGCTCTTATGAGTGATGCCTATAACGGTAAAATCAAGGAAGACCAATTCCTTACTAAATTACAACAATTTGATAAAGATTTGGCAGCAGCTAAATAAGAATTCTACAAATTAAAGGTTAAGAGGCAGGTCAAGTTCCTAGTCTCTTTAACTTTTATTTGTAGACAAAATAGAAACCATCACTAATCACACATTTATCTGAGGAGATATCTATGTCACAAACAATCTACGACACAACTCCCATGCGTAAGGTCTTCAAAGAAGGTTCATGGGAGGTCAAATTATCCTTTCTGGTAATGGGATTTGCAAACTTGGTCAACAAACAGTTTGCCAAGGGATTGCTCTTCCTCCTATCTGAGATTGCCTTCTTAGCGGCATTCGTTATCCAAATTATTCCAGCACTTCAAGGGATGATTACCTTAGGGACTCAAGAACAGGGTGAGGCTATCAAGGAAGTTAATGGTGTTAATCTTACTGTTCAGGTTGCTGGAGACAACTCTATGCTCTTGTTGATTTTTGGACTTGCGTCATTAATCTTCTGTGCAGTCTTCGCTTATATTTACTGGTGTAACCTTAAGAGCGCGCGCCATCTCATGGCTCTTAAACAATCAGGGCACAAGGTGCCTAACTTTATTGAGGATTTTAAGACCTTAGCTGACGGTCGCTTCCACATGGGGCTTATGACTGTCCCTTTGATTGGGGTTTTACTCTTCACAATCTTGCCTTTGATCTACATGATCTGCTTGGCCTTTACTAACTTTGACCACAATCACCCAGCACCTAAATCACTCTTTGATTGGGTTGGCTTCGCAAGTTTTGGTGAAGTTTTACAAGGTCGTATGGCTGGTACTTTCTTCCCACTTCTGACATGGACCTTGATTTGGGCAGTCGCTGCAACAGCAACAACTTTCTTCTTCGGTATTGTCCTTGCCCTTTTGCTTAATACTAAGGGGCTTAAATTCAAGAAAGTATGGCGTACTCTATTCGTTATCACTATCGCCGTTCCTCAATTTGTATCACTTCTTTTGATGCGTAACTTCCTTAATGACCACGGTCCTTTAAATGGTTTACTTCAAACCCTACATATCACTAATGGACCTATTCCATTCTTGACTGATCCAGTTTGGGCTAAGTTCTCAATTATCTTTGTTAATATGTGGATTGGTATTCCATTTACAATGTTGGTCGCAACTGGTATTATCATGAACTTGCCTACTGAACAAATTGAAGCAGCTGAAATTGATGGAGCAAGTAAACTCCAAATTTTCAAGAGTATCACTTTCCCACAAATTCTCTTGATTATGGCACCATCTTTGATTCAACAATTTATCGGTAATATCAATAACTTCAACGTTATCTACTTCCTTACTGGAGGTGGACCTACTAACTCTGAATACTATCAAGCCGGTTCAACTGACCTCTTGGTAACTTGGCTCTACAAACTGACTGTTAGCGCTAAAGACTACAACTTAGCATCTGTTATCGGTATCTTGATTTTTGCCATCTCTGCAACATTCAGTCTCTTGGCCTACACAAGATCATCTTCATTCAAGGAAGGAGCTGCTAAATAATGAAACGTAAGAAAAATCTTTACCTAACTGGTACTTATATTTTATTGATAGTTTTAGCTGTCATCTGGTTGATTCCAATCATTTGGATATTCCTTACAAGTTTCCGTGGTGAAGGAGCTAATGCCGTACCATACTTCTTCCCTAAGACTTACACTTTTAATAATTACATCAAACTATTCACTAGCGATGCTTATCCTTTTGGAAAATGGTTCATCAATACCTTCATCGTTGCTACATGTACTTGTATCCTCTCAACTTTGATTACTGTTGGGATGGCTTACTCACTTAGCCGTGTTAAATTCAAGCACAGAAATGGTTTCTTGAAATTGGCGCTTGTACTTAATATGTTCCCTGGTTTCATGTCAATGATTGCGGTCTACTATATTTTGAAGGCCCTCAATTTAACACAAACCTTGACATCTTTGGTTTTGGTTTATTCTGCTGGGGCAGCTCTTGGTTTCTACATTGCGAAAGGTTTCTTTGATACCGTTCCTTACTCATTGGATGAATCAGCAATGATTGACGGAGCTACACGTCTTCAAATCTTCACTAAAATCACCCTGCCACTTTCTAAACCAATCATCGTCTACACTGCCCTCATGGCCTTCATGGGACCTTGGGTAGACTTCATCTTTGCATCTGTTATCCTCGGTGACGTTAAAGATAAATATACTGTCGCCCTTGGACTCTACCAAATGCTTAACCAAGACGCTATCAATGAATGGTTCCTTCCGTTTACCGCAGGTGCTATTATCATCGCCATCCCAATCACTCTTCTCTTTATCTTCATGCAGAAATACTATGTTGAAGGTGTAACCGGCGGATCAGTTAAATAATAAAGGATTAATGATATGACAACTCTTAAACTGGATAAAATTTATAAAAAATACCCAAATGCAACCCACTACTCTGTCGAAGATTTCAGTATCAACATCAAAGATAAGGAATTCATCGTTTTCGTAGGTCCTTCAGGATGTGGTAAATCAACGACACTCCGTATGGTAGCTGGTCTTGAAGAAATCACTGAAGGAACACTTTCTATTGATGGTGAAGTGGTAAATGACAAATCACCAAAAGACCGTGACATTGCCATGGTATTCCAAAACTACGCACTTTACCCACACATGACTGTTTATGAAAATATGGCCTTTGGTCTAAAACTTCGTAAATATAAAAAAGACGATATTGACAAACGTGTACGTGAAGCAGCTGCTAGCCTTGGCTTGACTGAGTTCTTGGAACGTAAACCTGCTGACCTTTCTGGTGGTCAACGTCAGCGTGTGGCTATGGGACGTGCCATCGTTCGTGATGCTAAAGTCTTCCTTATGGACGAACCTCTCTCAAACTTGGATGCTAAACTTCGTGTCACAATGCGTGCTGAAATTGCTAAGATTACTCGTAATATTGGTGCTACTACTATCTACGTTACTCACGACCAAACAGAAGCTATGACTCTTGCTGACCGTATCGTTATCATGAGTTCAACTAAGAACCCTGATGGTTCTGGTACTATCGGTCGTATCGAGCAAATCGGTACTCCTCAAGAACTTTACAATGAGCCAGCCAATAAATTTGTAGCTGGATTTATCGGAAGTCCTGCTATGAACTTCTTCAATGTTAAAGTTGATGGCGATCGTATTACTAACTCTGAAGGTTTGGATATTACAATTTCTGAAGGTCAAGCTAAAATCTTGAAAGAAACTGGTTATCAAGGTAAAGAAGTTATCTTCGGTATCCGTCCTGAAGACGTTTCTAGTCGTCCAATCGTTCAAGAAGTTTATCCAAATGCCAATGTTGATGCTGAGGTAGTCGTTTCAGAGCTTCTTGGTGCAGAAACAATGCTTTACCTAAAACTTGGAGAAACTGAATTTGCTGCCCGTGTGGATGCGCGTGACTTCCACAATCCAGGTGAAAAAGTTAACCTTACTTTCAACGTTGCTAAAGGTCACTTCTTCGACGCTGAAACAGAAAAACGTATCAGTTTGTAAGATAAAAAAAATCAGCTCAAGAGGGCTGATTTTTTGTTTGGCATGATTAAATCACATTCTAACTTTTACTTCCTGATACTCACTAAACATATCTCTTTCAATCTATGATATAATATCCTTTGGCACCTCGACACCGCCTACGAAGGGAGGTGAGATTGCCTATGATGGATTTACTATTCAAAACTATCATCGGACCCATTGTGGTCGGTGTTATCCTTCGTCTAATCGACAAGTGGTTAAACAGGGATAGATAGTGCTAAAAAAGACCCAGAGCTTATGTGGAAGTTAGCCCGGGGTCTTTTCTTGCCTACGATATAGACTTACTATTCAATACAGGAGTATTATGTCATAAAAGCTTATAATTGTCAAGAAATTCGAAGATGCTCACTAAGTAAAGATACTAGTCTTTAGTCTTGTCTTCTTCGTCTTTTTTATCAATATCAGTCTTATTTACAGCTGCTTTAAATTCAGCTAGCATTTTACCGATGGATTGACCCAGTTCTGGCAAGCGTTTTGGACCGAAGATGAGTAGGGCTCCCAGGACAATGATGATCAGTCCTGGAGCTCCTATATCACGTAGAATTCCCATAAGATCTCCTTTCTATTTATCTTTATATTTTCTTTGTTTACGTTTATAAATGAGCTTACTAAGCGTTACGCTAACTTCATAAAGCAAGATCAAGGGAGCCGTCATTGCCAAGTCGCTAATAAAATCAGCTGGTGTCAGAACGACCGCTAAAACCAAGAGAATAAAGTAGGCATAGCGTCTATAGCGTGTCAGAAATACTGGTGTTATCATGCCGATAGATGTCAAAAAACTTACAACTACAGGTAGTTCAAAGAGAACTGCTAAAGGTACCGTCGTATGCAGTAAAAAACTAAGGTAGTTTTGAGCTGTGATTTGTGTATTAAAGAGTCCTTCACCCAGTTTCAAAAGCACTTCTAAAATAGCTGGACTTACAAAATAATAGCCAAAGCCTAGGCCTAATACAAAACAAACAAAAGTTGCTGGTATATAAGCAAAGATAGCACGCGCTTCATTGTCCCTCAAACCTGGTTTCACAAACTGCCAAATCTGGTAGGTGGTGAAAGGCAGCGTCACCGTAAAAGCCATGAGACTTGCTAGATTAATGTAAATCCAAAGAATATCGTTAGGTCCAAGAACCAATAAAGGCTTGTCAAATCCTCTGGTCAAATAAGCATAGAGCTCCCCAGCAAACAACAAGGTGATACAAAAAACTAGGAAAAAGCAAATTACTACTGCAATGAAGCGTCTCCGAAATTCTACCAGATGCTCAACAATTGTCATCTCATCCTTATTTCTTACCATGCTGTTTCACCGTCACAAAGGTAATAATAGCAATAAAAGTAAGTTGTGGAATGAAGACTTCCCAGCTAGGATAGATGCCTGCCCAATCAATGGTTAGGAATCCACTAATCAAATGATTAGACATCATATTAGTCAGCTGAAGGGCATGAATGCTGACACCGAGCATCTTAAAGGCCAGGGCATAAATCAACCAAGTTAAAATAAAGAAGATACGATGTGGTTTAATATAGTGACTCGCTTTAGTCATAGCTACAGCAATGATAATAAGAACTGCAATGGCTGAAACAATACCAATCAAGAAATTAGCTGTCGAGATACGTGGGATGATGCCGACGTAGAAAAGAATGGTCTCGGCACCTTCACGGAAGACAGCCAAGAAACTGAGAGCAAACATGGATACAAAGCTTCCAGTAGCCGTCACCTTCTTCATTTGGTGGTCCATAAAGTCATTCCACTGTTTGACTGAAGACTTGCTATGAAGCCAGATTCCTATAAGAATCATCATCGCAACTGCGAAAATGCCAACGCCACCTTCAATGATTTCACGGTTAGAGCCCGAAGTTACCGCTGGAAAGACAACTTGCAAGACGATAGCAATAACTGCGCTGGCTAGTACCCCAGCAACGGCTCCTCCATATACCCATTTAAGTCCCTTACGCATCTTGGCTGCCTTAAGAGTTGTCACAAGGGCCATAACGATAAGGAGGGCTTCGACTCCTTCACGCAAAAGAATCAACATGGCGTCAAAGGCATTGTAAGAAGCACTGGTATCGATAGCAGATAGGTCTGTAATTAAAGCTTGCAGTTTGTCCTGATAAGCTTTTTCTTTCCCCTTAACCATGATAACAGGCGTTTCACTCTCCACACGTGTATACAGGCTAGGATTAGTTGTGCTTACATCTCCTTCAATGGTTGGCCAAATAGTGATAAATTTTTTCATCGTCGCCGTAGCCGTTTTATCATCACCCGCCTGGAATTGACCGAGAGCTTTTTCCAAGAGCTTAATACCATCTTTAAGAGTTAAACTGGTGCTAGTGCTATCAAGAGGAACACCCTTGATAAAGTCATCAATCCCACCCTTAAGATCATCATAAGATGACTGGATGCTGGTGAAATCAGTAGGCTCCGTCTCAATACTGCTTCGTAGAAGTGAAATGGCCGTCTCAATCTTACCGTAGTAAGCAGTACTATGGTCACGGACAACAGCTTCATTTCGTGTCCAAGCATTATTTAATTCGCCGTAAGTTTTGCGGGTCGCAGTCAGATCTTTGGCATTAATGGCATCCTGTAAGTTCTTGAAATAAGGATCTAGACGAGTCTCAAGTTTTTCCTTCTCTGCGTCTAAATCAACAGGATTTTGCTCTTTCTCAAATTTAAGAAGGGCTGACGAGATGGCGGTTAGGTCTTCTTCTGTCACGTCTCCTTTAATATCAAGAGCCTTGCTAACTTTTTTACCAGCCTCGGAGTCATGATTTTCTTTCGTCTCGAAATCAGTCTTAATCTCACCAACCAATTCCTTGGCTTTATCTTGATCTTTATTTTGAACGGCTGTGGTGGCATCAGTGATTTTGATATAGAGATCACTATAGGATTCAGCAGCTACTGGATAAGTCCAGAATAGACCCAGAAGTCCCACCAAAACGAGGAATTTATTCAAAGAGCGCTTGACCAAGGTAGCCTCCTTTCTCCACGCCAGCAAAGCAAGCAAAGAGCCCGCTTCCGATATGGGTGATATACTCATTCATCTTGTCTACAGCACCAAGATTGGTCTGTATTTTAACAAAACGATCTGGGTCCTTCTGGAAGGCAATGAAAATCAAGCCTGCATCAAACTGACCAGTTCTCTCATCAATGCCATCAGAATAGGAATAGGAACGACGTAAGATAGGAAGGTCTACTTCTTTAGCCAAACGTACATGCGAATCAACTGGTAGTTTTGACAGATCTACTTCGTCAAACTCATCTTTCTTACCAAAGGGAGCACCCGATTCCTTATAGCGACCAAAAGTGTTTTCCTGCTCCTGCAAATTGGTACGGTCCCAAGTCTCCAAGTGCATCTGTACCAGACGAAGAGCCATATAAGAACCACCCTTCATCCAATCCTTACTATCAGTCCAGACAACCTTGTCAAATTCTTTTTCTGTCGTCACATTAGCAGTTCCGTCCTTGAAACCAAAGAGATTTCGAGGCGTTTCCTTGCGGTCACCGATGGCTGCAAAACCTGATTTGCTCCACTTCATGGTGATTTTATTACGACCTTTACGAATCAGATTGCGGACAGCATGGAAGGCTACTTGTTCATCATCCGCACAGGCTTGAATGACGATATCTCCACATGTGTACTTGTCCTGCAACTGCTCTTTTGGAAATGGAGGCAAATCACGGAAGAGCTTAGGACGCTTGGATTCCAAACCAAGCTTTTTAAGAAAATCAGCCGAAACACCAAAAGTCAGGCTCAAGCGATAGGGATTAAGCCCCACCGTTTCACCCGTATCGGTTGGAGGCAAAAGGGCATTAGAACCATTCTTCTTAACCAGCTCTCCCTCAACCAATTTACTACTATAATCTGTCCAGTCTTTAAAGAGCTGAATCACTTCTTTTTTATCTGTAGTGTGAAGATCTAGCACCACCAAGTAACAAGCCTTCTGCATAGGGGTCGTAATCCCAGCCTGGTGCTTACCATAAAAAGTGATATCTTCATCACCATCATAAGCTTTTTTACTTGAACTATCCTGATTAGCGAAAAAAGCAGATGCACCAGAAAGCCCAAGCGCAAGCCCAGCCCCTCCAATACCTACTTTTTTAAGAAATTCACGACGGTCCATTTTTTGATCTAAAAATTTTTCGTCAGTCATTTTTCTTATTTCCCATCTAGGATAACTCCCATTTGTGACAATGGTTCACCAAGTTTAGTAACAGCTTCGGCCAATTCCTTAGTATCAGCCTCACTCAAATCTGTATAAGGCTTATAGTTTTTCTCATCAGTCATGTGTTTGTCCAAAAGTCCATTCACATTCTTAAATTCTGTTTCCAAAGTCTTCACAAGCTTAGCATCTTTCTTCTCAATCAATGGTTTGAAAAGTTCAAAGATTTTTTCAGCCCCTTGAATATTGGCACGGAAGTCGTAGAGATCAGTGTGTGAGAAGACTTCTTCTTCACCTGTAATCTTTTGAGTGGCTACTTCGTTAAGAAGGTCTACAGCACCTGTCAACATGATTTCTGGAGTGACTTTAACAGTTGTGATTTTAGCCTTAAGTTCCTTGATATCATTGACTAATTGATCCGCATAGGCAGCTGTGCCCTCTGTCGTGTTGTCCTGCCACATGATACGTTCAATACGATGGAAACCTGACCAACCGTCTTCAGATTTATTTTCGTCCATGTAATCAACCAAACGGTAGTCGATTTTCACATCAGACTCACCAAAGCTTTCTGCAATTGGTTCTGAACGTTCGTAAGCCATACGAACTAATGGATATTGTTTCTTAGCTTCTTCAAGATTTCCTGACTTGAGGGTTTCACTGAATCCCTCAGTATCTTTCAAGAGCTGATCAATTTCATCTTCTACAAAAGTCTTGTAATCACTTGTAGCCTGCTTCAATTGCTTTTGCTCACTATCAGTGAGTTTTGAGTCCGTTGAGCTAGAATTACCAGATTTGGCACAAGCCGTTAACAAAAGACCTGATGCTAAAAGAACAACACCAAGTTTATATAATTTTTTCATGAATGCCTCCTATTTTCAAGATAGTGTGCGACATCTGTCGATATATATGTGAATCGTCGTTTAACATTAATAAAAAACGAACAATGATAAGTCAATAATGATCTCTCGTATGTAAGAGAACATAATCTAAACTAACAGAAGAAACCAGCACTGTCAACGGTTTTAGCCTATTTAAGAACTATTCTAAAGTGCAGATAAGAATGATTCTAAATTAAAGAAAAACAACAGGAAATAACCTGTTGTCACTTATTATTTCGTCCGTCGTTTTCTAAGGAATCCTAGGCTAAGAATGCTTAGAAGACCTGCTAAAAAGAGTCCACGATTTGTCTTTTCACCAGTGAATGGCAGTTGTTTATCAGTCTGACGACTAGCTTCAGTCTTAGCCTGACCATTGTCACGATTAACAAGCTCAGAATCTCCAATAAGGTCCTCTTGACTTGAGGTCTTCACATTTGTTATTGTTGACTCAGTATCTCTATCAGCAATTGACCCTGTCTTTTCAGGAGGATTAGCTACTTCGTCAGTTGGTGTTTTAGCATTGGTCAAACGAATAATAGTCGCTGTTAGTGGATCCAAGGTCAAGATGTGATTGTTGATTGTCACACCTGATAACTCACTAATTCCGGATAAATTGACTTGACTGCCATCTGCCAAAACCTGATAGGATAGGCCATTTGTAATCTTGCTCAAATCAAACTGACGAGCCTTGCTATCAGCATTGACATAGACAAGGTAACGGTCTCCATTGGAAGCAATAGTTTGGTATCCTAATACCAAATCTTCTTTTGCAACATTGTCCTGACCAGGAACTGTCAATAGAGTTAGACGTGCATCTACTTCTGCTTTTGATTTGAAATTGAAGGCATCTGTCGACTTACGTAAGTCGATCAAACCTTTGGTAAAGGCGCGCGTTTTAGTATTTTCAGGGAACGCCTTGCTATCAGTCGCCTTAGTCCAGTCAAAATGGTTAACCGCGTCACTAGAATCATAAGAATCATGGATAAAGTATGGATATTCAAACGGATTGCCCTTTTCATCAACTAAGAGATGTGACTTATTCGGCACCTTGTCCTCAGACACCGGATAACGATAGGCAGGATCACGGAACTGTTTGGTGCGGCCATATTCTTGACCAGAGTGAATAAATGGTGTTCCCTGAGCAGTCAAGACCATGAGGTTTCCTAGACGCAAGCGACGATGAATTTCAACATTATTCTCAGTCTTGCTTGGATCCTTCTTGATTGATTGAGCAATAATATCAAAAAGGGTCAAATTATCGTGAGCGGCAATATACTGGATCACATCACCTGGAGAATCAGCCTCGAAGTTAGTTGGTTGTGCCTTGATATTGTCAAAAACCTTATTAATATCACGTTTTCCACCTGTAATGAAGGCTGGTGTCCCATCGTTTGGATAACCCGATTTGAGGGTGTTTCGAATATCATCTGAAAATACAGCTACGGTATCAGTATCTTTCATCCAAGACTGATCTGCAGGCTGAACAGGGCTATTTTCATCACCCGCATAAGTCACCCAACCCTCTCCAAGCATAATAAGGTTTGGATTAAGGGCACGTGCAACATGATAAGCTTGCTCGATACTTTCAGCATCATGATCACCCATCATATCAAAACGGAAACCATCCACCTTGTATTCCTTAGTCAAATAAGCAATCGAATCAACCAAGACACGACGGCTCATATAGTGAGTTGTTCCAAGACGCCCTCCACCAAAATTCGAATGTGGTGTGCCATCAGCATCCATAAAGTGATAATAATTTGGCTCAATGTCTTCAAAAATAGCTGTCTTGGCTGTATGATTGTAAACCACATCCAAAATAACACCCATACCATGAGCATGAATAGCTGCAACTAAATTCTTGAATTCTTCGATACGTTTAGCTGGTTCACTTGGGTTTTCAGAATACATACCTGTCAAAGAGAAATAATTTTGTGGATCATAGCCCCAGTTATAGTTGCTATTACTTGAAGCGTAGGTATCCAAACGCTTCCCATTTTGAAATTCATTAACAAAATAGTAGCTTAATACAGGCAAAAGCTGAATATGGGTAACACCAAGATCTTTAAGATAATCCAAACGCTCCGCAAAGGCTGCAAAGGTACCAAATTGGTGTTTCAATTCGGCTGATATTGCCTTATCTGAGGTGAAATCACGGACATGAGCTTCATAAATGATGGCATCTTCACGAGATTTAAAGTTAGGAATCTTAGCGTAATCAAGGTCTTTTGGTCCATAATTAGCAGGATCTACAAAAGCAGCCTTGGCAATTTTATATTCAGGTCCCTTGCTGGCTTCGTCACTATTCCAAGCTGCCAACGATTTCGCATAAGGATCAAGAACGATTACTGACTGATCCCCACGTTTAATACGGTATTGGTAAAAATAACCAGTTAAGTTTTCAAGACCAAGGTCAGTCGCTAGCAAGTCAGCTTGCCAAGTACCCCGAGGTCCTTTGATTAGTGTATGTTCAGCAAGCACCTTGTCTTGATTATTCCTATCATAGACAATAATATCTACTTGATCTGCACTTGGTGACCAAAGTGTCACATGTGCCTTACTACCATTCTCTTCAAGACGAGCACCCAATTCGCCATCGTAACTGTAGAGCGCATCCTTCAATTGCCAACTTTCAGACGTTTTAAAACTATCATTACCTAAGGTAACCTTGTAAGGTAGATTCTCTGCAGCAAAATCACCGGTTAGTTTAGCTTTTTTGAGCTTTGCATCCAAATCAAGTTGTTTAAGAGTTACACTATTCCCATCCTTATCTGTTACCTTGAGGTCTTTGAGAATGTCCTCAGCCGTCACTTCATCTAAATTGCTAAAGCTAAGGTCAATTTGGCTTGGGCTAATTTGCTGAGCCCCAGTCAAACGCACATCTTTAACAAAGTAAGGATTAGTATAGATCGTGGGGTCTAAATCTCGTACAAAAAGCTGACGAGATTTTTTCAAGTCACTAAATTTATAGTCATTTGGTTGAATTTTCACATCATCTCCTGTTTTGCTCTCATCTAAGAGTAAAAATCCGATAGATTTAGCTGCCTCTGTTAAAAGAGAACCATCAGATTCTCTCATTTTCTTAATTATAAACAGAATAATAACGCTTAATTCCTGCCACAATTGCATTGGCCAAATTCTCTTGATAAGCAGACGTCGTTAAGCGAGCTGCTTCCTGCGGATTTGACAAGAAACCAAGTTCAAGAAGGACTGCTGGCGCTGTTGTTTCACGTAAGACCGCAAAGGTTTGACGTTTTACGCCCTGATTTTGCGCTCCAGTCGCATTAATAAGGCTAGACTGGATGACATTGGCCAAGGTATCACTCATACTCAAACGAGTTGGGTTGGCATGATAGGTCGCTTTAATACGTGATGGGTATTCTGCATATGGTTGGTAATAATAAGTCTCGATTCCCTGTGCTGCTGAACTACCTGAGGCATTGATATGGATACTTACAAAGATATCTGACTCAGAGGCATTTGCTACACGAGAGCGATCTGTCAAATCGACATAGGTATCACTGGTACGTGTGGTCACAACTTGATAGCCTTCTGCTTCTAATTTGGCCTTAACGCGACTTTGGATAGCCAAGGTCAAGCTCTTTTCAGAAATACCAAAGTACGACGCACCAGGATCATAGCCACCGTGACCAGCATCTAGATAAACAATCTTATTAAAGACATCGTAGTTCCCTCTAGATGCTGAACCGATTTTCTTAGGTGCTACCACATCAGCTGAAGTTGCCCCAAAGCCGATAGTCTTACCAGAAGCATCGACAATATAACCATGAACGATATACTTGCCTGAATTCCATTTGTGCTGACTAGCTGAAATAGTCACCTTATAGGAACCATCCTCTTGTTTTGTGACATTATGCCAAACAAGATCGTCTTGGCCATTTTGCTCAGACCAGACAGGGATAAGGACACCTAAAATACCACTTGGATTAGTGAGGTTGGTGATGACGACATCAAAAGTGCCTCGATTTTTATCATTGTTTGCAATGGTTAGAGTGCCTGCTGTCTTAGTGATATCAAGTGTCGCCTGTTTGCCACCTAGTCCAATGAATTTACCATCATTGTCAACCAAATAGACGTGAGAGTTATAAAGGCCACTATCTCCCTTATGATTGCTTGAACGAACGCTCACCTTATAGTCTCCATTAGCTTGTTTAACTGCCTTATACCAAATGATATCATCTTGACCATTCTTTTCTGAGCAGGTTGGAACTAGGACTTCCTTGAACCCACGTGGTGCAACTAAATTTGAAATAACAAGTTGATAGCTACCAGTAACATTATTGAGACCAGTGATAGCAAGGTCGGCTTTAGGATATGACAAAGTAACTTTTGTTTGTGTTCCCCCCACACCAACTTGTGAGCTATCGTTTTGGATATAGTATAGATGAACATTGTAAAGACCAGTAGAGTTTTTGTGATTAGCTACTTGAACAGTAACCTTGTAATTGCCATCTGTTTGACGTGTTGCTTCATACCAACGAATATCATCGTGACCATCAGTCTCAGACCAGATAGGTACTTGAACAGTACGAACGCCCTTAGGGCTATAGACATTGCTAATGACCACATCAAAAGTGCCAGTACCATTGTTATTTAAGATAGAAATATTACCACTTGGCTTAGTTTCATTGACCTCAACCACAGTCTCAGTCAAATACTTACGATTATCATCCTTATCTACAAGATAAACATCCGCTCTGTATTTACCTATTAAATGTTTGTGATCTGAAGCTTTAATAGTCACACGATAACTACCGTCTGCTTGCTTACTTGCCTTATGCCAAACCAAATCATCCTGTCCATTAACAAGACTCCATGACGGTACCAAAATTTCCTTAAGACCATTAGGCGCAACGATATTTCGAACAACTGCATCAAAAGCTCCCTCCTCAGCATTATTATTCTCAATAGAGAGAGTTGCGCTTGGACGTGATAGACTAACTTCAACTACTTTTTCAGTTAAGTAGAAGCGCTTGTTGAAATTATCTACGATATAGGCATCTGCACGGTATTTACCGGTTGAATTTTTGTGATCACTTGCCTTAATGGTAGCACGGTAAGAACCATCTGCTTGTTTCGTAGCCTTGTGCCAAATCAAATCATCTTGACCACCAACTAGACTCCATGACGGTACCAGGATTTCTTTTACACCTGTAGGAGCAACGATGTTTTTCACCACCGCATTAAAAGTTCCTGTTGTTGCATTATTATTTTCAATTGTTAAGGTTGCGCTTGGACTAGAGTAATAAACAGATACTACCTTCTCAGAAATATAATGTCTCTTATTTGTTCGATCAACAACATAGGCATCCGCACGGTAATTGCCAGCTTCCCCTTTGTGATCAACCGACTTAATAGTTACACGATACGAGCCATCCATTTGCTTAGCTGCCTTATGCCAAATTAAGTCATCTTGACCATTAGCTAGACTCGAAGATGGGATAAGAACCTCTTTAACACCCAATGGTGCAACAATATCTCGAACCACAGCATCAAAGGTACCAGTTACCTTATTATTATTCTCAATTGAGAAGCTTGCCTTAGGTTTTAGAACATCAGTATCATGAGATGAAGCTGAGGCATGTGTCAACTTAGATGGTTCGGCTACCGAGGTGTTTGAAATCTCAGAAGCAGCAGTCGATACCGTAGCATTTTCTGAACTTACTACTGTGTTAGTCGAGGTTATAGATTCAGATGTAACTCCTCTAGGTTCAGATGTAACAATCGTTGTTGAGTTGCTTGACTGGCTTGTGGAGCACTTGAGTTTGCTACTTCGCTAGTGGCTTTAGAGGCTTCCGCCACAGTTGAACTTGGTGTTGCTGATGATGACAGTGCGTCCTTAACCAGAACTCCTTCACCTCCAAAAATATCAGCTACCGTTGCAGCTTGATAATGACTACCTTCAGCAACGGTAGGTATTTGAGTGGCTACCTCATCGGCACTAGCCACTTGAGTGGATACTGCCATAAGAACAGCTGCACTGGCATAATAGATAAAATCTTTTGTTCGCATTTAACTTTCCTTTGACACTTTTTAATACGTCACCCATTCTACCACAGAAAATGTCTTACGAATAGAGCAAAAGTGATAATTCTCTAAAAAAACTTCAAAAATGATAAAAAAATAAGTGTTTTCTATACTAAAAGTGTCAAAACTACCCAATCTAACAACGTAAAAACCCATGAAAATGAGACTATAATTATGTATATAATATTCTGAAAATATGTAAATACAAAATATTACTATCAAAAATTAACACTAAAAAAGCCTCTAGAAGTTCCCTTCTAAAGACCTTTGATTTATAGATTAAGCAAAGATTGAGAAGAACGGTGCACCAAGCTTAGTATCCATCGAATCTCGACTCTGAACACCATGAATGTAATCCAATGAATACCAACCATTGTTATTAGCGTTAAATGGATCACGAACATATGTTTTACCATTATCATAGCCGTGAAGTACGATTTCATGCGTGTAAGGATAATTGATAAATTGGCTTGCTCCTACTGCCGCAAGAACGTGTTGACCTGACATCAAGGCTGAAGCAATGTTAGCAATGCTTGAAAGCATATTGCTCTTAAGTCCCCAGTTTTTACTTGCTAATACAATACCATCAGCATCTGTACCAGCGACTGATGTTTTATTAAATGAATTTGTATTATAGTATAAGTAATCAGCAACTGTCGTTGGTGCAATGACAGTTCCCAAAATATCTGTAAAAGTCATCGCCAAAGATGTTGGGACACAACCAGATTGATCCATATTGCTGATACCATACCACTTAGAAGCCCAGCGAGGGTCACGTTGAGAATAATAGGTCGTTTGTGGCTCAACACGACGATTACGTGGAGAAAGTGTCGTTTGACCAAGGTTAAAACCTTCTACTGTATTATCTGCATAGTCAACATAAACATGAGTCGTGTAATTTCCAACAAGATTCTTGTGATTGACTGTAGAAACACTGACCTCAGTATGTGTGCCAGTCGGTACAGCATCGTACCAAGAAAGGTTTCCTTGGTTACTCTCAGACCAAACCGCTACTCGAATTTTCTGAATTTGACGCCCTTGAGGCACTTGATCAACAACAACTGTAAAACTACCTGCTTCTGAATTAACATTAGTGATATAGGTTTGCGTTTTTGTCTTGGCATTACGGAACTCAAGTGATGTAGTTGTCCCACCTACACCAACTTGTGAGCCATCATTTAAAATATAGTACAAATGAATATTGTACAAGCCTGTAGAATTTTTATGATTAATAGCTTGAACATTTACCGTATAAGTTCCATTTGATTGACGAGTCGCTTCATACCAACGAATATCATCTTGACCATCTTTTTCAGACCAAATAGGTACTTGAACAGTACGGACACCTTTAGGGCTGTAGACATCACTAATAACAACATCGAAAGTACCTGTGTCTTTATTATTATTGACTACTGAAACAGTACCAACTGGCTTATTATGTTTCACGTCTACCACCGTTTCAGTGACATAATAACGTTTGTTAGCATTATCTACGATATAAAGGTCAGCACGGTAATTTCCTAGTGAATTCTTGTGTTCGCTAGACTTAATTGTTACACGATAGCTACCATCTGATTGTCGAGTCGCTTTATGCCAAACAAGATCGTCTTGGCCGTTCACAAGACTCCATGATGGAACTAATACTTCTTTAACACCATTTGGGGCAACAATATTGCGAATGACCGCATCAAAAGTTCCCAATTCGACATTATTGTTTTCAATAATGAGACTTGCAGTGGGACGAGTTTGGCTAACTTCTACCACTTTTTCAGTAAGGTAGAAACGCTTGTTCGAATCATCTACGATATAGGCATCGGCACGGTATTTACCAGTAGAATTCTTATGATCAGTTGCTTTAATAGTCACACGGTAAGAGCCATCCGCTTGGCGGGTTGCCTTATGCCAGATGAGGTCATCCTGACCACCAGCCAGACTCCAGGATGGCACAAGAACCTCTTTCAAGCCTGTAGGCGCAACAATGTTACGGACAACAGCATCAAAGGTACCTGTTGTAGTATTATTATTTTCAATCGTAAGGACACCGCTTGGTCGAGCATAATCAACAGACACCACTTTTTCAGCAATGTAGTGTCGATTGTTAGAGTTGTCCACGATGTAGGCATCTGCACGGTAATTTCCTTTATTACCCTTATGCTCACTTGCCTTTATAGTAACACGATAGCTACCATCACCTTGCTTAGTCGCCTTATGCCAGATAAGGTCATCCTGACCATTTTCAAGACTCCAGGATGGAACCAAAACTTCCTTAACACCCAAAGGTGCGTTGATATTAGTGATAACGGCGTCAAATGTACCATTTTGAGTGTTATTATTCTCAATAGCAAAACTTGCTTTGGGTTTCAACTGCTCTGGTGTCTTACCAATGAAGACTTGCGTTGTCGTTCCCCCCACACCAGTGAATTGTCCGTCTTTCTGAACATAGTAAAGATGAACATTATAAAGACCTGTTGAGTTTTTGTGAGCTGAAGCCTTAACATTTACTGTATAAGTTCCATTATTTTGATGGTCAGCAGTATACCAGATAATGTCATCTTGGCCATTAATTTCTGACCAAATTGGAACAGAAACTGTTTCAACACCATTTGGTGCTTTGACATTAGAGATGACAACATCAAAGCTACCAACAGTTGGATTATTGTTGACAATAGAGATGGTTCCACTTAAAGTGCCTTGAGTTGGATCAACCTCAGTACTGGCATTAGCTATGAAACGTCCTGTATAGTCCACGCTGTGGTCAAAGACATGTTTTCCTGGTAGGAGATTAGCAGTTGCTGTAAACTGCCAAGCACCAGTTTTACCGTTATAGCGCATATTCTTAGCACTTGTAGCTGTAAGTGTTGTTGATGGATATTGAGCAACCCAGAAGTTTTCAAGACCAAATTGAGAGGTTGAAACTGGACCTCTATAACCTAGATTGTTTTCATCTAACCAGCTGGCACTTGTGTAGAACATCAAGTTGTTATAGCCATACTTACGCATTTCATTAACCCAGGCTTGAGTATTACGGTTGATGTTTGGAAGCATGTTGGAATCTTCAAAGTCATTAACCATAACAGTGCTCTTTGGAAGGTTAAGTCTTTGTGCTGCTTGGATATAGAAGCGAGCTTCTGCACGTGCTTCTTCCTCAGTTGTGTATCGAGAAAAATGATAAGTCGATACTTGGAGACCTGCGATTTGAGCATTGCGAACCTGTGATGGAGCTTTGGGATTATTGTACCAAGTGTCTTCAGTCAATTTAACTACGACACCACCCACACCTTGGCGTGCAAGAGCACGGTAATCTTCTACACTGATATCACCGTTATGGCTGCTGACATCAATAAAAGTCTTAGGCTGAACTCTAAGATTTGTCGAAGAGACATCTGAAGAATTCGTTAATTTAGCAGGTGTGACAACAGCGCTGTTAGGGGCTTCAGAAGCTGTTGAATGTGTAGAAGCGGTCACACTCTCAGAGCTAGCGTTTGAAGTCACCGCTGATGTAGACGTAACAATCGTTGTTGAGTTAGCTACAGTTATTGATGCAGTTGAGGTTACAGCCACACTAGACACTTCCGAACTTTGTTTAGCAATAGCTGTAGAAACTGATGGAGTGTTAGCTTTTGCCACTTCACTTGTAGCTACTGGTGCGAACCAGTCGCCGTTGTCACGTCAGATAAAGCTGCTTCACCACCAAAAATTTCTGCTGTAGTCGCAGGTTGATAGTGGTTTCCTTCAGTAATAGAAGGCATTTGTGTTGCCACTTCATCAGCTTGAGCAACCTGAGTAGTGACAGCCAAGAGAACAGCCGCACTGGCATAGTAGATAAAATCTTTCGTTCGCATTTAACTTTCCTTTTGCATTTGTAATACTTGAACCATTTTACCACAGAAAAACTCTCGTGGAAAGGTTATTAAAAATTTTCTAAATAAAATAGAAATATTATAAACAAACTTTCTCTCTTGATAGAAAACTCTTTAACTTATTATTCGTATTTTTCTTTAAAACTATTGAAAATCAGTAACGATTTTTTAAATAAATTCAAGTGAAAATGTATTAAAAAATTCCCGAACCTTTGTCCGAGAATTTAATTTATCTTATTTACGTTTTGGTGGGTTATGGATAGCTTCTCCAAGTACGTCAGCAAAGGCTTCGTACATATTTTCAGAGAAAGTTGGGTGACCATGAATAGATTGTAAGAGTTCATCTACAGTCAATTCATTTTCCATAATTGTTGATGCTTCGTTAATCAATTCAGCTGCAGCCGGACCAATAATGTGAACACCAAGGATTTCATGGTACTTCGCATCTGCAACGACTTTAACAAAACCTTGAGCTTCGTTGGAAGCAATGGCACGTCCGTTACCAGCAAAGCTTGATTTACCAATCAGAACATCGCCGTATTTAGCGCGTGCTTCTTCTTCAGTAATACCACACATCGCAACTTCTGGGTGTGTGTATACAGCAGCTGGTGTGTAGTCAAGGTGAGCCTTACGAACGTTACCACGCATAGCATTTTCAGCAGCAACCTCACCCATACGGTAGGCAGCATGGGCGAGCATCTTGGTTCCATTGACATCACCTGGAGCATAGATTCCTGGAATAGATGTTTCTTGATAAGCATTAACTTTGATACGACCACGGTCGAGTTCAAGATTAAGATTTTCAAGACCAACCAACTGAGGAACACGTCCGATAGAAAGAAGGGCGCGGTCAGCTACAATCTCTTCACCATTATTAAGTTTAAGGGTCAATTGGTTGTTGGCTTCAACAATCTCAGAAACTCCGACAGATGTCATAATCTTCATACCTCTCTTAGAAAGGATTTTTTGAAGTTCAAGTGATACTTCTTTATCCATAGCAGGGATAATGCGGTCAGCCATCTCAACAACGGTTACATCTACACCGTATGAAGCATAAACAAGACCAAGCTCGATACCAACGACACCACCACCCATAACAGCAAGTGATTTAGGCAACTCACGTAAGTCAAGAATGTCGTCAGATGTCATCACAAATTGTGACTCAATTCCTGGGATATTGATACGAGATACTTTTGATCCAGTCGCAAGGATAATATTACGTCCCTTGATTGTTTCTGAACCGATAGTAACTGTCTTATCTGGGTTAACTTGACCAAGACCGTTGAAAATAGTCACTTTGTTAGCCTTCAAAAGACCTTGAACACCACCAGTAAGTGTCTTAACGACAGAGTTCTTAAAGTCAACAGTCTTATCCATATCGATAGTGTAGTTTGTTGACGCTAGGTTGATACCACGACCTGCAGCAATCTTAAGTCCATCAAGAATTTCTGCATTTTTAAGGTATGTCTTAGTTGGGATACATCCTTTATTCAAACATGTTCCACCAAATTCAGATTTTTCAACGATAGCAACCTTACCACCAAGTTGAGCGCCTCGAATGGCAGAATAGTAACCTGCAGGACCACCACCGACAACGATAATATCGTATTCATTGTCAGCAAGTGGTGCTTTTTCTGCAGCTGCTGCTGGAGCAGCTTGGACAGGAGCTTTAGGTACTTCAAGACCAGCTGATTCCAATTGAGCAGTTGCTTCTGCAACAGGAGCGCTAGCTGCGTCATCAGCCACAACTTCACCTTCTGCTCCGATATAACCAATAACCTCAGTTACTGGAACTGTTTCACCAGCCTGACGAGTAATCTTCAAAAGGACACCAGAATCTTCCGCTTCAAGTTCCATGTTTGTTTTATCTGACATGATTTCAAGAAGGATATCACCTTCATTAACCACATCACCCTCTTGTTTTTTCCACTCGATAATCTCGCCTTCCTGCATATCAACACCAAGCTTAGGCATAATAATCTCAAAAGCCATTTATAAGATACCAAGAGCGAACAGAAAGCGACTGAAAATTAGACGTCCGACACGTCAGCCTGCTGACCTAGACGGACGGTCTATTTTCCAAGTTTTCCGCTCGGGTTCAGTTAAGCCCTCTGGTTCGCCCTCTCCTTTCTATTTTAAAACTTCAGTTTTCAGATATTTTATTTCACTTAAATCAATAATTCCATTGGATTTTCAAGCAAGTGCTTCAAATCAACCATGAATTTGGCACCATTCATACCATCAACAATACGGTGGTCAATTGTCAAGCAAAGCCCCATGATTGGACGCACGACAACTTCACCATCAACAACAACAGGTGTCTGAATAGTTGCTGAAACACCAAGGATAGCTGAGTTTGGTTGATTGATGATTGGGTTGAACGATTTGGTTCCAAACATTCCCAAGTTAGTGATTGAGAAGGTAGAACCTGACATTTCTGCAGCCTTCAACTTACCAGTCTGAGCTTTCTTGATGACATCCTTAGAAGCCACAACAAACTCAGATAAACTCATCTTATCAGCACCATGAACGACAGGCACAATCAAGCCATCATCCAGACCAACTGCAATACCGATATTAACAAATTTGTGTAATTCGATATTTTGAGCATCATCAATCAAGGATGCATTGAGGTAACGGTGTTCCTCTTTCATTAGGGTACGAACGACTGCTAAACCAATTAAATCAGTGAAAGTCACCTTCATACCTGTCTTATTCATAATTGGATCAAGAACTTGCTTACGAAGAGTCATAAGGTTAGTCATGTCCACATCATAGTTAAGAGTAAATGTTGGTGCAGTCAAGTATGAATGCGTCATTCCCTTAGAAATAGCCTTACGCATAGCAGACATTGGGATGACTTCCACACCTTCTGGTAACACTTTTTCAGGTTTAACTTCAGCCGCAGGTGTAGCTTCAGCTTCATTAACTTGTGTTGAGGCACCAATCACAAGAATATCTTCCTTAGTAATCTTACCACCAAATCCTGTTCCAGTTACGGTCGCTAAATCAATACCTAGATCTGCTGCAATCTTACGAGCCAATGGTGTCGCCTTAGGTTGAGCCCCCTTAAAGTTCTCAACGTCATCAGCATGAACCCTACCTTTTGGTCCAGTTCCTGGAACCTGAGTAAGGTCAATGCCCAACTCACGCGCCACCTTACGTGCTTTAGGTGTTGCACGTACTTTGCCACCTTCATGAACAACAGCTACTTGTAGCTGAGGCGTAGCGACGGGCGTTTCCTCAACAGCAACTTCTTCTACTTTAGGTTTAGCTTCAACAGCTGGTGCACTAGCTGCGTTTTCAGCCACGACTTCACCTTCTGCTCCAATAAAGCCAATCACCTCAGTTACTGGAACTGTTTCACCAGCCTGACGTGTAATCTTCAAAAGAACACCTGAATCTTCTGCTTCAAGTTCCATGTTCGTCTTATCTGACATGATTTCAAGAAGGATATCTCCCTCATTAACCACATCACCCTCTTGTTTTTTCCACTCGATGATTTCACCTTCCTGCATATCAACACCGAGCTTAGGCATAATAATCTCAAAAGCCATATTTTATGATACTAAGAACGCTAAAATGCGACAGAATTTTAGGAGTTTTACGTTAGTGTGCTTGCACACAACTAAAACTATCTAAATTCCGAAGCATTTCGTTCGAGTTCAAATCGACTCAAACGCTTTAACGCCCTCTCCTTTCTACTTTAAATTATAATTTCCGATATTCCCACAATAAAACATGAAACACATTTTACTAGCGAGACATATCACTTAACCGTCGCTAGAAAGTCAGTTTCCTTTATTAGCCATCTTGATAATAGCAGCCTTAATCTTTTCAACGTCTGGTAGAACCGCTTGTTCCAAGACACGCGCATAAGGTACCGGCACATCTTCACTGGCCAAACGTACAATTGGGTGGTCAAGGTAATCAAATGCTTCACTTTCAGTAACCATAGCAGCAATCTCACCGATAAAGCCACCAGTCTTATAAGCGTCATTGACCAACATCAATTTTCCAGTCTTCTTAACTGATTCGAAAATCAATTCCTTATCAAGTGGAACGAGGGTGCGAGGATCAACAACCTCAACATTAATACCGTGCTCAGCTACTTCTTCAGCAGCCTTAAGAACACGTTCCAACATACGACCATATGATACGATTGTCAGATCAGTACCTTCACGTTTAATCTCACCTTTTCCAAGTGGGATGTAGAAATCAGGATCTTGTGTTACTTCTTCTTTTTTACCATAAAGAGCTTTTGGTTCCATAAAGATAACAATATTATTGTCTTGAATAGCAGATTTCAAAAGACCTTTAGCGTCGTTAGCATTACCAGGAGCAACCACTTTAATACCTGGAATGTGGGTCAACCATGACTCAAGAGATTGTGAGTGCTGTGCTGCAGAACCAATCCCTGAACCAGAAGCTACACGGAAGGTTACAGGCGTCTTCAGTCCGCCACCAAACATATAGTTGTTTTTAGCACCATTGTTAACAATAGCGTCAAGTGCAATTGTGATGAAATCCATGAAAGTCAAGTCAACAATTGGACGAAGACCTGTGATGGCAGATCCTACAGCTGCACCAGCGATAGCTGCTTCTGAAATTGGCGTATCTCTAACACGTTTCTCACCAAATTCAGCCAACATACCCACTGAAGTACCAAAGTCACCGCCGTAGATACCAACATCTTCACCCATAAGGAAGATGTTTTCATCTTTACGCATTTCCTCGCTCATGGCAAGGTTTACTGCCTCACGTAAGGCCATCAATTTTGTTTCACTCATACTTGTTATTCCTCAACCTTTCTCTTTAGTCTACCCATACATCTTCAAAAGCAATTGAAAGTTCTGGATCTGGGCTATTTTGAGCAAACTCATACGCTGCATCGATTTGTGCCTTAACTTGGCTTTGAATAGCATCTAGTTCCTCATCACTAGCGATATTTTCAGAAACCAAATAGTTACGGTATTTAATGATTGGATCGTTATGGTTCTTCCACTCATCTACCTCTTCCTTGGTACGATAAACTCCAGCATCGGCAGTGGAGTGACCAAACCAACGGTAAGACTCTACCTCAACGATAGCAGGACCATTCCCACCACGAACATGCTCCACGGCCTTGCCCATTGTTTCGTAGACTGCCATGACATCATTACCATCCTGACAGTAAAAACCTGGAATGCCATAAGCTTCCGCACGTGTATACAAGTGAGGGGTGTTGGTAGCTCTATGAATGTCCATTGAGATACCATAACGGTTGTTAATAATGAAGAAAATCACTGGCAATTTCCAAGCAGAAGCCATATTGACTGACTCGTGGAAAGAACCTTCATTAGTAGCACCATCTCCTGAAAATGCAACAACGATATTTCCAGTTTCCTTGTACTGTTGCGTGAGGGCTGCACCTACGGCAAGAGCATAGCCACCACCAACGATACCATTAGTACCATAGTTACCTTTTTCAAAGTCAGCCAAGTGCATTGAGCCACCACGACCCTTTGAAACACCCGTTGCTTTACCAGCAAGTTCGGCCATCATTTTATTCAAATTCATGTCTTGAGCAATAGATTGTCCGTGACCACGGTGATTTGAAAAGAAGATATCATCGTAGCTCAAGTGTTGAACAGCACCAACGTTAGCGGCTTCTTCACCAACTGAAAAGTGAGTCATCCCTTGAACAAACCCACGACGAACCAATTTATTAATACGTGAATCAAATTCACGGATACGTTCCATTTTAGTGAACATCTCAAGATGTGTCTCTTTAGAAAGTTTTACCATATTGATCTCCTCTATCGAATTTTTTCTATACATCTAGGATAGGCGAAAAAAACTTTATGGGCAAGAAATATGCTTGAAAAATGAAAAGCCTTACATAACTGTCACTAATAGGAAATTCGTATGCTTTTTCCAAAGGTGTATAATAAAAACGAAATCAAAACCACCCGTGAGAACGGGTGGTTTGCTCTTCGGCTGAAAGCCTCTGCT
>ERZ773076.166-NODE-166-length-36744-cov-5.043146_pt1 | contig 36744 bp, 31 predicted proteins | sample MGYA00580613_ERZ773076 | MGnify/ENA primary metagenome ERZ773076 (study PRJEB29015, sample SAMEA2738005) | human oral metagenome | biome: human oral; feature: human-associated habitat; material: dental | place: China | collected 2057 ...
AGGCATTTTTCCCGGAGAAGGGGGGGTCAACCCGCGAGGCGAAGCGCGTGTGCTCAAGTTGCACGGTTCGCGCTGAATGCTTGGAGTACGCGTTGGCCAATGATGAACGTTTCGGGATTTGGGGTGGACTGTCGGAACGTGAGCGGCGAAAGCTGAAGCGTCAGGCCATCTGAAACAGTTGCCTGACTCGTCGCATCGCCGGTTGGGCTATCGTCAGGGGTGTGTCCCCCGAGGATCGGGGGCCTGCTGACAGGAGGAACCGGCTTGACGAGTCAGGCAATGGCAGACGACCTCTGGGCCTGGATCGACGAAGAGTCGGATCCCGAGCCGGTTGAAGCGATAGATTCCCGCATGGTGGCCGCGGTGATGGTGGTTCACAACGCGGAGGAATGGCTGCCGCGTCAGCTACGAGCTCTTGCTGCCTTGAATCCCCGCCCGGCGATGTTGGTGGCGGTCGACAATGGGTCAACCGACTCCTCCCGGCACCTGCTGGAGAAGGCTCGTGCATCGGGGATCATCAGCGGTGTCATTGATGGCAACAAAAACCTTGGCTTCGGTGCAGCGGTTGCCGCTGCGATACCTCCTGACGCGCCGTGGATCTGGTTGCTGCACGACGATTCTGCTCCTCGCCCCAACGCGTTGGGGCAGCTGTTGCAGGGAGCGGCCAGAACGGGGGCGGCAGTTCTGTACCCGAAGCTGCTCCAGCCACGTCGCCGCAACTATCCAGAGACGCTCGCCGAGATCGGGCAGTCGATCACTCGGACAGGCCGGCGCGTGGCCATCGTCGACAACGGGGATATCGACCAGGGGCAGGAGGTCTCTGAACCCGTCCTTGGAGGCTCCACAGCTGGCATGCTGATCCGCGGCGACGTGTGGCGCCACCTCGGTGGCTTGGCGCCGGAACTGCCGCTGCACCGCGACGGGGTGGACTTCGGGTGGCGTGCCAATGAAGCTGGGTACAAGGTCGTGACGTGGCCAGAAGCCGCCCTGACTCATCGCCAATCTGGCAGGACAGGAGAGCGACGTGGCGCTCTTGCGCGGGAAGCACACGAGATCGACCGTCTCGCCGCTCTTCGCGTGGCGGCTGCCCGCGGCGTGAAACCGGCTTCGATCGCTCGGCTGGTTCTCGGGAGCTGGTTTCGCGCCGTCGGTTTCCTCCTGGCAAAGTCTCCTAGGCTCGCGGGGGCCGAGCTGCGAGCCGCTCGCAGATTCGCGTCAACCCGTCCCCAGGTGAAAAGCTTGGCAGCCCGGTCGATGGGCAGTGACGACGTTTCCCGGTTGCTTCCCAGACGTTACTGGTCCGTGCGCAATGCGCTCGATCGACTGGGCGCGGACCTGGCCGACCGCTACCGGGACTTCACGAACCAGGAATCCGGTTTCAGTATCGACGAGATGACGGGGGATGATTTCGCAGGGGGGCCTTCCCAACGCAGGTTCCTGGCTCCCCTGACGATCCTGACATTGTTGCTGCTGGTGGCTGGGGGAGTGGCCCTGCGAAATCTGCTCGGGCTTGGGGATGTCTTCGGCGGTGGTTTGCTCCCAGCGCCCGAGAACATTGGGAAGGCATGGGACGCCGCACTGAGTCCGACCGCCGGCATTGCGGGCTCCGATGCGCCGTGGCTCATGATTGGGGCCCTACTGTCCACTCTCTCGTTCGGTAGTCCGCAGTTGCTGGTTTTTCTGGCTCTGGGGTTGGCGCCTCTCCTGGCAGGCCTGTCCGCACACGCTTTCTTGCGTCGCTTCGAGGTGCCTCTTACCACGTCGGCGATTGCAGCAGGCACATGGGCGGGAGCCGTGATCCTGCTTGGCCTGGTGACGGCTGGCGATGCGGCGGGCATGATGCTCGCAATCGTCCTGCCGCAGCTGGCCTCTTCCATCCAGCGGATGGCCGTCGACGACAGCCTCGGAGCCGAACGGCTCCGGGCACCCGCCAGCACAGCGGCCTGGTTGCTGGTCGGCTCCACCGCCTGGCCGGTGCTGCTGATCTTGGGGATTCTCGGCGGGATCATCTGGGTGATCCGGGATCGTTTCGTCTGGTTGCCGGTGCTGATTGCACTCGTTCTTCCGACAATTTTCCTGGCTCCGTGGATTCCATCACTGGTCACCCATCCGAGCCGTCTTCTCACGGGACCCGACCCATTGGCCTGGCCCGCGTGGACACCGGCCTCGTTGGCCACTCTTTTCGGACGGATCCTGCCCTCCGGGTTGCCGCTGTGGGCAAACATCGCTTTCTTTGCGGTTCTGGGAGTGGCGGCAGGCTACGCCATCTGCACAGTCCGGAGTACACGAATCCGTTTGCTCTCGATAGCTGGGATTGGGCTGCCGCTCATCGCGGGGGTAGTGCTCTCCCGGATTGCATTGCCGGTCAACGGTGGGGAGGCGCGGGCCCTGCTCTCGGGGTGGGCCCTGCTGACGGTGGCGGGTCTGCTCGCTCCGGTCGTCGCCATGAGGCTCCGGGACGAGAAGGCACGAGTGGATCTGCGTGTCCTGCTCGCCTGTCTCACCACGGTCTCGCTGCTGGCCACTGGGGTTTGGGCCGTGATCGGTTTTGGAGGCCCCGTCTCCAACCATCCTTCCGAGCTTGGATTCGCCCGCGGCGTGGTGGTTTCGGAGCGTCAGACCCGAGTCCTGATGATTGAGACCAAACCTGACGGGGGTCTGAGATGGAACGTGGTCGATTCTTCCCAACCCGGCTGGGGTACAGCCGAACGCAACCTGGCAGGCGCTTTCCATGATGAATTCGCGGCTCTCGTGCAGTTGCTCGGAGGCGGTGATGCACCGGAGAACCTGACCGATCGTTTGCAGGACCTCGGCGTCAGCCACGTATGGATGAAGGGATTCAGCCCCGAACAGCTGGCAGCCGTTGGAAACGCCGCAGGTCTGACACGTTCTCCGGTGGACGGGGGAACCGTCATCTGGACGGTGGTGGAACTCCCCTCTCGCGTGCACATCGTCGATGAGAATGGCAGCAGGGCCATCCTGGACGGGACTGTCACAGCTGCTGCCACCGAACGTCGCCTGGTGCTTGCCGAACCTCCCGACGATCGCTGGCGAGTTCGCATCGATGGGCAGGAACTCACCCCGCTTCCCGGGAGTGAGAAGGTGACCTTCGTCGTTCCTGCTGGGCTCGAGGGAAAGGTGACCTGGGGCATGACGCCGACATGGTGGATGGTTGGCCTGCAGGTCGGTGTCATCGTGCTGATCATCGGCCTGGCTGCTCCCACGATCGGAGGCTCCTCGGGAGCCCGGCGCGGACTGGAGGACTGAAGATGCGACGCGTGATCGAGACGCTGGTGGGATTCGCGATTCTGACCGGTGTTGTCATCGGGATAACCGCCCTGACCCCGGCTGAACTACCGCGTGTCACCACGGTCGAGGCGATTCGCTCCACAAAGGTGGTGTGCGTACCTGCTGCCGCAGGTGCGACCGTGATGGTGGACAGCACCACCACGGTCACCCCTTTGGGTGGGGCGACCACGCAGACGAACCGTGCCGTGCTCACGGGGCAGGAGACCTCCGTGGTTGCCGAGGGAACTGATGATCCCATGGGTAGCACAATCGCTGGAGCTGATGGGGTGCGGACCCTGACCCAGTGCGTGAAACCTGCTTCCCGAGGTGTGATCGCGCTTCCCGCGACGGCGGACACACAGCTCAAGATTGTCAACCCGGACGCATCCGAGGCGGCGATCGACCTCACCCTTTACGGCGCTGAAGGCGAGATCCAGTCATTGGGGGCAAGGGGGATTACGCTCGCAGCCTACGAGGAGCGTGTCATCGCCCTGTCAGTTCTGACCAAGAAGGCGACTCCGGTCGGGGTGTCATTCCAGGCCAGCCGGGGGCGGGCCGCGGTGATGGCGATCACCCAGACCCAGAGCAGCGGAACCGCAGCCGGGCCTTCCCAACTGGGAACCTCCCATCTGCTTCCCGGGATACCGGCCGGGGCAACCAGCTCCGTGGTCGTGCTCGCCAATCCCGGCGAGACGCGGATCACCGCCAACCTGACGGCCTACGGAACCACTCCCGCCTACCACCCCCAAGGCGGCGAGAACATTAGCGTTCCACCGCATGCAAGCGTCTCGGTGTCCCTCGAGAATGCACTGCTGGGTGAGGCATCGGCCATACAAGTGAACTCCGACGCACCTGTGATGGTCGGCATGGCTTTCACCCTGGGGGATTCCGCGCAGGTGGCTCCAGTCGCGGCGGGAACAGCGCTAGGTGCCTTCACCCCAGCCGGCGGGACATTGCAATTGACGAACCCGGGAGAGCGCGACATACAGGCCACGGTCACGGCTACTGGTGCTGACGGAGCTGAGGAGAGAACAACAGTAACGGTGGGAGCCGGACAGACCGTCGTCCACAAGGTCCCCACCGCTACGGAACAGGGGCAACGGATCGTGGTCAACTCCGATCAGCCGTTGTTCGGAGCCGTCGTCTCCTCCGGGGACACAGGGTCCTGGGCGGCTCCCCTGGAATCGATGACCGGGGGAGAAACTCCGCCGCTAGCGGCCGAACTTGACCCCGGGCTGCACTGACTGAAGAGGTATGTGATCCTCAGTCGTCCCAGTCAGTCGGTTCGTGCCCCAGTAAGTCGCTGACAGGACGTCCTGTCAGAGCGCTCAACTGCTCCACGATCGTGCGGTGGACCAAGGCGCGTAGCGCTGCACGGTTGCTGGCGCGGTGCTCAAGTGGTCGTTCGTAGATCACGATCTGGGCGGGACGACCCTTCGACGGTTCTAGTGCGGCCGACATCGGGACCCGGTCACCGGACCAAGCGGTTTTGAGCAGGGGAACATCTTCGACCCCCACGACCGTACCGTTGAGGGCGTGTGGGTCGGCCTCGGCGATGGTGGCAAGCGCCTGCTTGACACACTGGTTGAAGTATTCGATTCGGCTCAAGGGGCGCAGCGGCACGGTTTTGTGATTGTGAGAATCCGGCAGGGCAACAGGTCCGTGCATTCCCCGGTCGTGACGGTCGCGGCTGCGTGGCATGCGGCAACTCTAGCCGCGGAAAGCGATAGGCTTCGATGGTGCGTCGTTGTTCCCGGACTGCCTGTGGTCTACCCGCCGTGGCCACGCTCACCTATGTGTACGCGGACTCGATGGCAGTGCTCGGGCCGCTTTCCGATGTCGTGGTGCCCGGGGCTTTCGATCTCTGTGCCGAGCACGCCTCCCGCACATCCGTTCCGATGGGGTGGGAAGTGATTCGGCTCCCCCTGGACCACAGACGCAGCGAACCAGAAGTTGACGATGAGCTCGTGGCTCTCGCCAACGCTGTTCGAGAGATCGGGTTACGTGAAGAAGAGGATGTTCCGACCACTCCCGTGGAACGCACTCCGGCCCCGAAACCGAAACCGCACCCCACCGGCCGGCGAAAAGGCGGGCATCTACGTCTGCTTCCCACCGTGGAATGAGCCATGCGAGAGGCGCTGAACGGTAAGCTCGGGGTGTGCTTAAGGAGCAGATCTTCAAGGCTAATGACATCCGTGGTGTTGTGACGGGGGCGAACCCGGAGCTGGATCTTGACGGAGCCCGTCGGTTGGGTGCTGCTTTCGTTGACTTGCTCGGCCTCTCCGGTGAAACCTTCGTGACGGGTCGCGACATGCGGCAACTCGGAGAGGAACTGGCCATGGCTTTTGCAGACGGAGCGCGCAGGGCGGGAGCATCGATCATCCACCTCGGGCTCACGTCCACGGATCTGCTGTGGTTCGGGTCTGGACATCTTGGGTTGCCCGGAGTGCAGTTCACCGCAAGTCACAACCCGGCGCGGTACAACGGCATGAAATTCTGCCTGGCCGGCGCCTCTCCCGTGCACTCCGATTTCACCGCTGACCTGCGGGAACGTGCAAAGACTGTGAGTATCGGAGACAAAGTCGTGGGTGACTACGAGGAACGCGACCTGACCGCAGATTTCGTGGCGCATCTCGACCGGCTGGTGCCGGTCGCCGGGAAACGACGGATCAAAGTGGTTGTGGACGCTGGGAACGGGATGGGGGGACTCATCGTTCCCGCGGTCCTGGCCGATCGCAATGTGGAACTGATCGGTTTGTACATGGAGCCGGATGGCACCTTCCCGAATCATCCTGCGAACCCTCTGGAACCAGAGAACCTGGTGGATGCGTGCTCCGCGGTGCGTGAGCACTCCGCCGATCTTGGTCTGGTCTTCGACGGTGATGCTGATCGATGTTTCCTGATCGACGAACGCGGTGAGGTGGTTGATCCATCGGTGATCACTGCAATGATCGCGGTTGCTGAACTTTCCAAGGAAACTGGGGGAGTGGTCGTCGTCAATGCGATCACGTCACAGGCGGTGGCCGACGCGGTGGCCGGGCTCGGACGCGTGGAGGTCTCGCGCGTGGGACACACCTTCGTCAAGGCGCTCATGGCCAGCGAAAACGCCATTTTCGGTGGAGAGCACTCCGCTCACTATTACTTCCGTGACTTCTGGGGAGCCGACACTGGTGTGCTAGCCGCTCTTCACATCCTGGAACAACTTCGTATCTCGACCGAACCCCTGTCAGCGCTCGCCGCCCGATTTGACGGCTACCGGCGTTCCGGTGAAATCAATTCCACCGTCACCGATCACCGAGTCGTGATGGAACGCGTCGCTGAGGCGTTCGAGGGACGAGGCGACGTTGAGTATTGGGATGGGTTGACCATCCGCGATGAACAGGCCGGATGGTGGATCAACTTGCGCCCCTCCAACACGGAACCGTTGCTTCGACTCAACGTCGAGGCCCGGGACGCAGAAACCATGGCCCGGTTGCGGGATGAAGTGCTGACGCTTGTCCGCGGGGAAGAAGGAGAAAACGATGACTGAGGCCACCACGGAACTGTCCACGGAGTTCCTGGCCATCGCGGCTTGTCCGGCGTGTCATGCCAAGTTCGCCGTTGACTACGAGCGTTCCGAACTGGTGTGTACATCCGCCTCCTGTGGGCTGGCCTACCCTGTGGAGGATCGCATCCCGGTCCTGTTGATCGACCAGGCGCGAAACACCCAGTGAGGTTCTTGGATGTCTCGTACGTGGTTCGATGACTCCCGCCTGGAAGCCGATGATCTTACTGACGATGAGTCGCTGTGGTGGCTCGCATCAGCCGGCGCCCGAATCAGGCGTGCCGCTTTGAGCGAGCCCGCTGGGCGACTTGCCCGCGCGGATCGACCTCGTGGAGTGATTGTGCTGGGCGCAGAAGCGAGGTTGGTGCGAGCTGTTCTGGAGCCCGCCTGTCCTGTGCCTTTCATGGCGTGGCCCGGGCCGGCTCTGCCTGCGTGGGTCGGGCCGCTTGACCTGGTGGTTGCGCTCGGTTCCCACGACGCCCCGACGTGGGAGGTTCGCTGCCTGGCTGAAACCGTTCGCAGAGGAGCCACCGTCATAGTTGCCGCTCCGGAGGAGTCAGCGCTGGCAGCGGTGAGCAAGGGCTCGCTGACCACCCACCTGCCCACCCCGCCCGACGACCCCATGGCCGCGGCCATCGCGGTGCTGGCGTTGCTGGGCCAGCTAGAGCTAGGACCCGCGGTAGACGTTGAGCTCGCCGCGTCGGCCGCAGATGCCGTCGCGGTTCGTTGCTCTCCAGCGCGTCCCCTCGGGGACAACCCGGGCAAGGATTTGGCTGTGGGGCTGGCCGATTCGTTTCCCCTGGTGTGGGGAGGTACGACGTTGGCGGGGCGTGCCTCCCGGCGGATCGCTGAGACGTTGCGGCGGGCCAGCGGTCGGGTTGCTCTGGCAGCGGATGCGGAGGAACTGGAAGCGGTGCTGCTCGGCACGCCCCGACGAGACGTGTTCACCGACCCCTTTGAACAGGACGCCGAGATCGGTCCTGCATTGCTGCTGCTCGACGCGGACCAGGTGCCGGAGCCGATGACAGAGACTGCCCGAAGGTTGACACGCCTGGCTGACGGCGTCGGGGTGCGGGTGTGTCACATCAGTTCCGGCATGGCGGAGCTGGGAGCCTCAGACGTGGAGCGCTACGTCACTCTGCTGCTCCAGGGACGTTACGCCGCCACTTATCTGGGTATCGGCCTGGGCGGGGCTAAGAACAGATAGCAGAAGACAGGAAGACCGGGGAAAAGTCATTCGAAGAGCCGGGAAACAGCACCCAACCTCCGGCTCGTCGAACATGGCAGCAGGCTCGGGCGTAGACTCCGGGACGTGACATTCGACTTCCGTGTAGCAGACCTGTCCCTGGCTGATTTCGGTCGTGAGGAAATCACTCTCGCCGAACATGAGATGCCTGGCCTGATGGCCATGCGTGAACGATATGCGGCGTCGAAACCTCTGGCAGGTGCTCGCATTGCGGGATCGATCCACATGACTGTCCAGACCGCGGTGCTGATCGAAACCCTCGTGGCGCTCGGCGCAGAGGTGAGGTGGGCCTCCTGCAACATCTTCTCCACTCAGGACCACGCAGCGGCCGCCGTCGTTGTCGGCCCGGACGGCAGTCCTGAGGACCCCAGGGGCGTGCCCGTTTTCGCGTGGAAGGGTGAAACGCTCCAGGAGTACTGGTGGTGCACCCGCCAGATCCTCGACTGGCCTGGCGAGACGAACCCCAACTTGATCCTCGACGATGGCGGTGACGCCACCCTGTTCGTTCACGAAGGCGTCGCGGCCCAGCGCGCTGGGGTAGTGCCCGCCGACGACCCAGCAGATCCGGAGGAGACTCTGGTCGTCAAGGCTGCCCTGCGGGATGCGTTGGGCCAGCTGGACTTCGAGAGCCTTGCCGCAGGCATCCTCGGGGTCACGGAGGAAACCACCACTGGCGTCCACCGCCTCTACGAGATGCATCGCAACGGTGCCCTGTTGTTCGGGGCCATCAATGTCAACGACTCAGTAACCAAGTCCAAGTTCGACAACAGGTACGGCTGCCGTCACTCCTTGGTCGATGGCATCAACCGTGCTACCGACGTCCTGATTGGTGGCAAGGTGGCCGTGGTCTGCGGTTACGGTGATGTGGGCAAGGGGTGTGCCGAGTCGCTGCGCGGCCAGGGGGCTCGGGTCATCGTCACCGAGGTGGACCCGATTTGTGCCCTGCAGGCGGCGATGGACGGATTCCAGGTATCGAGGCTCGAATCGGTGGTGGGAATCGGCGACATCTTCGTCACCGCAACTGGGTGCCGCGACGTCATCCTCGAGGAGCACATGGCCAGGATGAAACATCAGGCCATCGTCGGCAACATCGGGCACTTCGACAACGAGATCGATATGGCCGGGCTCGCAGCTCGGAAGGACGTGACGAAGACCGAGATCAAACCGCAGGTGGCCAAATGGGTCTACCCAGACGGGCACGCTGTGATCGTATTGAGTGAGGGGCGGTTGTTGAACCTCGGAAACGCGACGGGGCACCCGTCTTTCGTGATGAGTAACTCGTTCACCAACCAGGTGTTGGCCCAGATGGAACTGTTCCTCAGGCCCGAGTCCTACCCACCCGGCGTGTATCTGCTTCCGAAACACCTGGACGAGGAGGTCGCGCGTCTCCACCTGCCGTCGTTGGGAGTGGAGTTGAGCACCTTGACCCAGGCGCAGGCCGACTACCTGGGGGTTCCGGTGGAAGGCCCATTCAAGTCTGAGCACTACCGTTACTGATCTACTGGGTGTGGCCCGGTGGTTCGGGCCACACCCGCGGATGCGGTCACTTCTCGGGATCGCCCGGTTTCATGGACTGCCAGATTTCTTTGCACTCCGGGCACACCGGGTACTTGTCCGGGTTCCTGGAGGGGACCCAGACCTTTCCGCACAGAGCCACAACGGGGGTGCCGGTCAACCTGGCCTTTTCCAGTTTCTTGGCCGGCACGTAGTGGCTGAATCGTTCGTGGTCATCGGAGTCCCGCAGTTCGGCGCGTTCGTCCAGAACCGTCTGGGAACCGGGGGCAATCTCACTCATGAAATCAATCCTAGACGCTGGAGAACATCGTGAATACCAGATCCCGTAGCGAGGGCACCACGGGGCTGCTGGTGGGGCTGCTGTTGGCGGTGTTCGCCATCGCTTTCCAGATGATTGGGGTCGCAGCGGCCCTGCCCGAAGCGATGCGCTCCCTCGAGGCTGTCGCTCTCTACCCGTGGGCCTTTTCCATGGCCGTGACGGGAATGTTGATCTCGATCCTGGTGGCTGGGCGGCATTGTGACCGGCACGGGCCGTTGGTCTCCATGGGACTGGGGTTTGGTGCGATGCTCCTGGGACTCACCGCAGGTTCTCTCGCCACGGATGTCTGGATGCTGCTGGCGGCCCGACTCGTGCAGGGCCTGGGAGCTGGAGCCATCAACCTGACCCTCTACGTGGTCATAGCACTTGCGTTTCCCGCGGGACGACGTCCGGCAGTACTTGCGATGCTCAGTTTCTGCTGGGTGCTTCCTGCGTTCCTGGGACCACCGATCTCGGCTGCTCTGGTGGCGGTGAACTGGCGTCTTAATTTTGCCGTGACGGTGCCCTTGCTGCTGGTCGCCGCCGTCCTGACCTGGCCGCATCTGAAGGCCGTCCAGGAGCGCAGTGAGCCAGATCCCGAAGCGCCCGGGGCTGTTGTGTGGGCAGTGGTGGCGGTGGCTGGAGCGCCGGCTCTGCTGCAGCTGGCCGGTCAAGGCATCGGACACTGGAGCCTGCTGGCGGCGGTCGCAGGATTCGTGGCCTTGGCAGTGGGACTGCCGAAAGTGCTGCCTTCACGGGCCAGAGACCTGAGAAACGGGCTCGGCCCCATTATCGCCAGTCGCGCAGTCCAGACCGGGGCCTTCTACGCGGGAGAGGCGTTTCTCCTGCTTGGCCTGCAAAACCTGAAAGGGCTCGACACCTTGCAAGCGGGGCTGGCCCTGACCATAGGAAGCCTTGGATGGAGTTTCGGCTCCTGGCTTCAAGCTCGGATGCGGCTGCGCCGCGACCGCATCATCACCACCGGGACCTGTCTCGTTGCCCTCGGGATGGCGGGGATTGTGATTTTCCTGACGTGGCTGGGGGTGCCGTTGTGGATCGGGGTGGCGGCCTGGACTCTTGCCGGGTGTGGGATGGGGTTGACCGTCTCCAGCACCGCGGTGGCGACCATGGCGCTGTCCGGCCCGCAGGATCAGGGACGCAACACCGGCGCCCTGCTGGTGGCCGAGTCAATCGGGACCTCGGTGATGACCGCGCTCACTGGGGCCTGCTATGCGGTGCTGCTCGCGGAGGGCGTGCCTGCTTTCGGATGGATCTTTCTCACGCTGTTGGTGGCATCGGTGCTTGCCATTGTCGCCTCGCTGCGAATCGGACCAGTTCATGATGATGTGGGATGAGGGACACGACCGTCGGACTCGGTGGTTTCCTCCGGTTCAGGATGGCATCCTTGTGGCCATGCACTATTCCGCCCCGCAACCATCCGCTGGGTGGTATCCCGACCCAGCAGGTTCCGGTGATGAGCGTTACTGGGACGGCGCCAGCTGGTCCGACGTTACCCGGCCCGATAGTCGTTCGGCGAAACCCATCGACTACGGTGGCGTGGGAATCTACAGCACGATCACGCAGCCTTGGGGAGGGGTCAGATACGCGAGCTGGGGGGCGCGGGTTGCTGCCCGCATCCTCGATGGGCTGATCCTGGTCATCCCCTCCTACCTGCTTATCGAGCTGCTGACCCCAGGCCTCTACGAACGCTTCGAGGCCTGGATGTACGAGCTGATCAAAGCAGCGCAGGCCGGAAAGAGCTACCCGGGTGAAATTCCCCTGGAACTCCTCAACTCCCTGACGACCGCGGGGATTGCCGTCATGGTGCTGGGTGTTCTGTACCGGGCTCTCTTCATTGCTGGCTTCGGTGCCACCGGGGGGAAAATGGCGTTGCGCATCCACGTGACCCGGATCGATGATTCTTCCGTGCGGACCCCCGGGTTCGCGCGTGCCTTGGCGCGAACCCTGGCGGACGAACTCATTGGTTACTTCGGTGGCATCCTGTTTTTCCTGCCGACGCTCATCAACTATCTGATGCCGCTGTTCACCGAGAAAAAACAAACGCTTCATGACATGATGGCCGGCACCATCGTCGTCAAGAACTGATCCTTGCCCAGCCAGGAGGAATGGAACCTTGTCGCACCTGACTGCCGAGTTGGATGAACTCGCAGAACGCTTGGGAATAGCCCGGGAGTTCTGGGACTGGAAAGGAAACCACACCCTCATATCGGAGGCCACCGTGATTGCGGTACTCCGGGCCATGGGTGTGGAGGCCGATACCCCGGAGGAACGCAGGGACGCGTTGACCCGGCTCGACGAGCAGCACTGGCAACGTGTCCTACCGCCCTGTACCGTCGTCGAGGAGGGAGAAACGGTACGGATCGACGTACACGTTCCCGCAGGGTCGCCGGTGTCGCTCGATGTGGTTCTGGAGAGCGGGGAGAGAAGGCCGGCGACACAGGTGGACAACTGGACTCCTGATCGTGAGGTGAAGGGACATCTTCGTGGCGAGGCCAGTTTTGAATTGACGGACCTGCCGCTCGGCTATCACCGTGTCGAGGCGACAACCAGCGAGGGAGTGCACTCTGCAGCTGTGATCAGCACCCCCGATTTCGTGGGTTTCCCGCCGGGTATGCGCGGAAACCGTACGTGGGGATATGCCCTCCAGTTGTACAGCGTCACCTCAAAACGGTCCTGGGGAATCGGGGACTTCACCGACCTGGCCGATCTTGCTACGTGGGCAGGAAACGAACAGCAGGCCGGTTTTGTGTTGGTCAACCCGCTGCACGCGTCCCAAGCGGTGGCTCCGATTGATTCATCGCCATATCTGCCATCGAGCCGACGTTTTCTGAATCCGTTGTACATCAGGCCTGAGACCGTGCCCGAATACGCCAACCTCGCTCAGCCGACGCGGCGACGGATACGCAAACTACGCAAGTCGGTGCGCAAACGCAGAGAGATTATTGATCGCGACACTGTGTGGGAAGGTAAACGGGAAGCGCTGTGGGAGCTGTTCCAGGCCGGTCGACGTCCAGCTCGCCAGGTGTCACTCGACGGTTTTCGGCGCCGTGGAGGCAGCGCGCTGCGCGACTTCGCGGTCTGGAGCGTCCTCAGCGAGATACACGGCAATGATTGGCGGTTGTGGCCTGAGGAACTCCGTGATCCGCGTTCTGCAGCGACGGAGAAGTTCGCCGCTGCTCAGGCCGAGCGGGTGGAGTTCTTCGAGTGGCTCCAGTGGACCGCGCAGCAGCAGCTGTCAGCAGCGCAGACCGCTGCGGAAGAAGCCGGTATGGGGGTGGGCGTGCTGGCCGATCTGGCCGTCGGAGTTGGCAAGGCCAGCGCGGAAACCTGGCTGATGGGAGATGTTTACGCACCCGGGATCACCGTCGGTGCTCCGCCGGATCAATACAACCAGGGCGGTCAGGATTGGGGACAGCCCCCGTGGAACCCGCTGAAATTGGAGGAGCTGGAGTACGAGCCGTTCCGTGCCATGGTGCGAGCCGCCCTGAACCGTGTGGGTGGGCTCAGGATCGACCACATCATCGGTTTGTTCCGATTGTGGTGGGTGCCCGAGGGGCTCGAGCCCAGTGCAGGTACCTACGTCCGCTACAACCATGAGGCGTTGATCGGGATCCTGGCCTTGGAGGCGCATCGCGCCCAGGCACTGGTGGTGGGGGAGGACCTCGGCACCGTCGAACCATGGGTACGTGAATATCTGTCGCGGCGCGGCCTGCTGGGCACCGCGATCCTGTGGTGGGAGTACGGAGCCGAAGGGCAGGTGCTGCCCCCGGAGAAATGGCGCGAGTACTGCATGGCCTCGGTCACCACCCACGATCTGCCTCCGACCCTCGGATACCTCGAGAGCGAGCACGTCAGGCTTCGGGAGCAACTCGGGTTGCTGCTGGAACCGGTCGAGCAGGAACTCGCCGCTGCTGAGCAGGAGCGCAGTATGTGGGTGGAGCGGTTGATCTCCTTCGGAGTCCTGGACGAGGCCCTGGCAGGTGATCGCGTCGAAGTGATGCTGGCCATGCACCGCTATCTTCGACTGACCAACTCCAAGGTTCTGGTGGCCTCCCTGGCGGATGCCGCCGGGGAGAAACGAGCCCAGAACCAGCCAGGGACGATGGACGAATACCCCAACTGGCGAGTGCCACTCGCTGATTCCGAGGGCAGGCATCTGATGCTGGAGGATCTCTTCACCGCCGATCTGCCTCGCCGGCTCGGGGAAGTGATGAACAGTAGGTAGACGAGGCGTGCAGGAATGAGAGTGGTCCCGGCAGCCGAGAAGGAACCCGGGATCACAGATTCGCTGGTCGGGGAGTCGCCTGATAGGGATTGGTGGTCTGGGCTCCGGTGCCGTCGAGGATGATCGTTTCGATGGCGGGGTCGCCCCTGCTGATGCGTAGCGCTGCCAAGGGAAGTTCCGCCAGCGATTCGCGATGCCGGGTTCGTGCGTCCTCCAAACTTCCCTGAAAAACCTGTTGTCCGTCCTTGACGATGTCCACCAGGAGGTTACGGTCGTTGTCATCCCCAACAGGTGCCGCACCCAGCCCGATGATCTCGGCCTCCGCGCGACCGTTCTCGCCCAGCCTGCGCATCGCGAACTTACGACCGCCCAGGGTGTTTTTACCCTTGGACTTCTTTCCGACCGGTGTCATCGGTGCCTCGCGATCTGCAGAATCAGAACGGGCCACAAGCTTGTAGACGAATCCGCAGGTGGGGTGTCCGGAACCGGTGACCAGGGATGTTCCCACACCGAATCCGTCGACGGGGGCGCCACGTAGAGCAGCGATCTGCCATTCGTCGAGGTCGGAGGTAACGGTGATCCGGGTATTTGTGGCACCCAGGTCGTCGAGGAGGTCACGGGCCTGGCGGGCCATCATCGGCAGGTCACCGGAATCAAGCCGGATGGCTCCCAGTCGACCTTCGGTGAGCTCCACTCCCTTGCGGATGGCGGCTTCAACGTCGTAGGTGTCCACCAACAGTGTCGTTTCCACCCCCAGCGTGTTGAGCTGTGCCTGGAAGGCGTCCTCCTCGGAATCATGGAGGAGGGTGAATGAATGCGCGGCAGTACCCATGGTGGGGATCCCGTAGGTGCGTCCGGCTTCCAGGTTCGAAGTTGCAGAGAAGCCGGCGATGTAGGCAGCACGGGCGGCCCCGACTGCGGCCCATTCATGGGTTCGGCGTGATCCCATCTCCGCGCAGGGCCGGCCCTCGGCCATGGCAGTCATGCGGGATGCTGCCGCTGCTATGGCGGAATCGAAATTGTAGATGCTGAGCAGCACTGTCTCCAGGATGCAGGCCTCCGCGAAGCTGCCCTCCACGGACAGCACCGGCGAGCCTGGGAAATAGGTTTCGCCTTCCGGGTAACCCCAGATGTCGCCGCTGAAGCGGTAGTTGGCCAGCCACTCCGCCAGGTTGTCTCGGATGATGTTCTGATCCAGTAGGAACTGCAGAGTGGCGGGATCGAAACGGAAACTGTCGATGGCCTCCAGGGCCCGTCCCAAGCCCGCGAGCACTCCATAGCGGCGACCCTCAGGCAGACGGCGGGTGAACAGATCGAACAGGGAGCGTCTGTGTGCGGTACCTGCGTCCAGGGCGGCCTGAACCATTGTCAACTCGTAGTGGTCAGTCAGCAGCGCTGTCGTCATGGGCCAAGCGTAGTGGCCGGATGGCGCCGGTCGGCGGGCGGCGTGAGTGACATGGGAGGACTGTGCAGTGTGTCGCTACGATGGCAGCTATGTGTCCTCGACCTGTTCCACCGCATCCCCGTGCCGTCGAGGAGCAGAGTGACGGCCAGGTGGCGGTGCTGGAATCCCCGCTGGAAACCCCGGCGGAAGTGTGGGTGACCATCGTCTGGGATGATCCCGTGAACCTGATGGACTACGTCACCCACGTCTTCTGCGAGTATTTCGGGTATCCGAAATCGAAGTCGGAGGCGCTGATGCTGAAGGTTCATACAGAGGGACGTGCTGTGGTGTCGACGGGCAATCGCGAGGCCATGGAACGCGACGTCCTGGCGATGCAGAACTACACCCTCTGGGCGACCATGGAGCGGCAGTGAACGACATCACGTGGGTTTTCCACGCAGGTGACGGGCGTGGTCGGGTGCTGCGTTTCCTGGTGGAGCGCTACATACACGACCTGGAGCCGTTGCTTCCCCGGGTTGAGTCTGACGATCCCTTGGCGAGACTCGACGCGGAGCTCGGGGCCGAGACGATCTGTGACGAAACCATCGCGGAGACACCGGGGCTGGGGCGGTTCTTCCCAGCTGCCCTTCACGATGTCGGCGAGGCCGAACAGTTCCGGCGCCACGCCGTCGCGGGCCAGGCACAGAACCGGCTGGAGGCTGCCCGGAAGGTGCTGGCAGCCCTGGAGGATGACGACCGGTCCCGGGTGGTGGTTCCTGGCCGGGACATCGACTCCTGGGTTTCGGTTCTGGCGGCGCTCAGGGCCCAGTGGCATGTGGAACTGACCGGTTCCACGGAACGGTTGGTGGAGCCGACGAGGGAGGACGTGGAAAACGCCCCCGAAACAGCCGCGATTCTCGACTGGCTCGCGCTGTTGATCGAGGACGCGCTCCACACCAAATGGAGGGGGGAAGGACGGTGACAGGACGTGAGGCCCCGATCGGGGTCTTCGATTCCGGTTTTGGAGGGCTCACCGTGATGCGCTCCCTCGTGGACCAGCTCCCCAACGAGGATTTCGTCTATCTCGGTGACACTGCCCGGGCCCCCTACGGCCCCCGGTCGATTGCGCAGGTCCGGGAGTTCGCCCTCCAGGGTCTCGACCACCTGGCCGAGCGAGGGGTCAAGGCGCTGGTGATCGCTTGTAACTCCGCCAGTTCTGCGGTGTTGAGGGATGCTCGGGAGCGCTACAATGTGCCGATCCTCGAGGTGATCCTGCCCGCCGCCCGGCGCGCCTTGGCTGCGTCCAACAGCGGTCGGGTCGGGGTAGTGTGCACCGAAGCCACGGCCATGTCCCGTTCCTACGACGATGCATTCGCAGTGGCAGGGGATGTCCAACTCACCACCCAGGCCTGCCCACGGTTCGTGGAATTCGTGGAGGCTGGTATCACCGGGGGCGAGGAACTGCTGGGGGTAGCCCGCGAATACCTGGCTCCCCTCCAGGTCGTGGGAATTGACACTCTGATCCTCGGCTGTACTCACTATCCGCTGCTCACCGGTGTCATCAACTATGTGCTCGGCGACGATGTGGTGCTAGTTTCATCCTCGGACGCCTGTGCCCAGGACACGTACGCACGACTCACCCGCAAAGGCCTGCTGCACGACGTCCCGCGGCACGCCAGCCGCCAGTTTCTGACGACCGGTGACGCCGACTCCTTCCAGGGCATCGGAGAGAGACTGCTCGGGCGTTTCGTTCACGACGTCGAGCAGGTGGAGCTTCGCTGAACTCCGGTAGGTTGGCCCCATGATTCTGCGCATCGATGGCCGCCGAGCCGACCAGCTCCGTGAAGTCCGCATCACCCGCGGGTGGCTCGACCATGCCGAGGGATCCGTGCTCGTGGAGTTCGGGAAGACTCGTGTGCTGGTTGCTGCATCCGTCACAGTGGGGGTTCCCCGCTGGCGACGGGATACTGGCCTCGGCTGGGTGACCGCCGAGTACTCGATGCTGCCCAGAGCCACTCATTCCCGCAGCGACCGCGAGTCGGTGCGGGGCCGGATCGGCGGTCGCACCCACGAGATCTCCCGCCTGGTCGGGCGTTCGCTGCGGGCCGTCGTCGACTATTCGGCACTGGGGGAGAACACCATTGTCCTGGACTGCGACGTGCTGCAGGCCGACGGTGGCACCCGCACCGCGGCCATCACCGGCGCCTACGTCGCTCTTGCGGACGCTGTTGCCCACCTGCGGGAACTGGACGTGCTCAAGGGTGAACCGTTGAAGGATTCCGTTGCTGCGGTGTCCGTCGGATTTGTCGAGGGAGTGCCGCTGCTCGACCTGGCCTACGAGGAGGATTCGCAGGCCGGGACGGACATGAACATCGTCATGACCGGGTCGGGGGATTTCATCGAGGTGCAGGGAACAGCGGAGAGGAAGCCCTTCAATCGTGCCGACCTGAACCAGCTGCTCGACCTCGGTGCCGCCGGGTGCGCGGAACTGACCCGGCTGCAACGCGAGGCCTTGGCGTGACAGGCGGTGTCGAAAAGGTGGTGCTGGCCACCAACAACCCTAAAAAACTGATCGAGTTGCGTCGCGTCATCCGAGACGCGGGACTAGCAGTCGATGTGTTGGCCCTAGGTGACTTCGACCCCTACCCTGAACCCGCTGAAACCGAGAGGACCTTCGAGGGAAACGCCTTCATCAAAGCCGAAGCAGCGGCCCGTCACACCGGTCTGCCCGCTCTGGCAGACGACTCAGGTCTCGAGGTGGACGAACTCAACTCCATGCCGGGGGTCCGTTCCGCCCGCTGGGCGGGTCCGGAATGCAATGACGCCGCCAACAATGCGCTGCTTTTGGCGCAACTGGCGGGAGTGCCCGCCAAGCGGCGCGGCGCACGGTTCGTATGTGCCCTGGCTCTGGCGCTGCCCGATGGTGGCAGGCGACTCTGGCGCGAGGAGATGCCGGGACGGATAACCGAGGAGGAACGCGGCGACGGTGGTTTCGGCTATGACCCGCTGTTCCTGCCGGACGGTCGGACCTGCACATCCGCGGAACTGACGGCCGCCCAGAAGGACGCCATCAGCCACCGTGGCAAGGCAGTGCGTGCTTTCGTGGCCTGGTTGAAGGAGCAGTGATGGAGATTTACCTGGATCTGCTGTGCCGTATCATGGCCGACGGAACCGACCGTCGCGACCGCACCGGAACCGGCACTCGCAGCGTCTTCGGCCACCAGATGAGATTCGACCTGACCGCAGGGTTTCCGCTGTTGACCACCAAGAGGGTGCACACCCGGTCTGTTTTTGGCGAGCTGCTGTGGTTCCTGCGGGGCGACACCAACATTGCCTGGCTGCATGAGAACCGTATCACCATCTGGGATGAGTGGGCCGACGAGAACGGCGATCTTGGGCCCATCTACGGCTACCAGTGGCGTTCCTGGCCCACCCCGGACGGACGGCACGTGGATCAGCTCGCCGGTGTGATCGAATCCCTGCGCAGCACCCCAGAGTCCAGGCGGCACGTTGTCTCTGCCTGGAACGTCGCCGATGTGGATGCCATGGCCCTGCCGCCCTGCCATGCTTTGTTCCAGTTCTACGTGGCCGATGGCAGGTTGAGCTGCCAGCTCTACCAGCGCTCTGCTGATGTGTTCCTAGGGGTGCCGTTCAACATCGCCTCCTACGCGCTGCTGACCCACCTCGTCGCGCAGGTGACAGGACTTGAAGTGGGGGAGTTCATTCACACCCTCGGGGACGCGCACATTTACCACAACCACTTCGATCAGGTAGCCGAGCAGCTGACCCGGCAACCGCGTGCTCTCCCGCGGCTCGTGCTGAATCCCGGGGTGCGGGAGATCGATCGGTTCGAGCTGCCCGACATCACCGTCGAGGACTACGACCCCCACCCGGCGATCAAAGCACCCATAGCGGTGTAGGGGGCGCCGTTTCGGGAAGCCGGTTGATCCTCGGGGGCGGACCGGGAAGGTAGCGGGTCGTAAGGTGTGAAGCTGGTTGAGTCGGGCCGCAACGAAGGAGCAGCCCGGCTCGAAACCACATCTGGCGGCCGGGAAGCGCCCCGGCCACAGTTTGGAGCCTGCCCGACTGTTCGTGAAACCCACTGGGGTGGCAGGCCATCCCTTGGTCAGGGCAGGTGTGTGTACAGCTCCTGCCAGATCCCGGAGCGTTTCTTGACGTGCCGTTCGCGATAGGCGCGCAGCTTGGAGACGTCCTCCGGTTCGTCCTTCAGAGCCGAGGCGACGATGGCCTCCGCCAGCTCTTTGCCGCCCGGGGTGTCGTTGCCGAACCAGGCCGCGTGGACGGCGGCCGCCATGCCGGTGGAAACCGCCTCCGCCGTGGACATGGCGCTGCTCAGGCGTTCCACCCCCTGCCCGGACGCCTTCCCGGAACGCAGCTCGCGGAACACCTTGACCAGCACCTCGGTGGCGTCACGCCCCAGACGGGCCGGGATCTCGGCTGCCCGCAGCATCGCATCGGTCTCGCGTTCCACCAGCGCCATCTCCACCTCGAGATTCTCGATGGGGCCGATGGTCTCGAAGTTGAACCGGCGTTTCAACGCGGCCGACATCTCATTGACCCCGCGGTCACGGGTGTTGGCGGTGCCGATCACGTTGAATCCCTGTTTCGCGTACAGGGTCCGGCGGGCCGCATCCAGTTCGGGAATGGACAAGGTGCGGTCCGAGAGCACCGACAGCATCGAATCCTGCACCTCGGGTGCGCAGCGGGTGATCTCCTCGAAACGCACCACTTTGCCTTCTGACATGCCTCGGTAAACGGGGGCGGGCACGAGGGATTTCAGGGTTGGTCCCTCGGCCAGCAGCATCGCGTAGTTCCAGGAATACTTGATGGCGTCCTCTGTGGTGGCCGCCGAACCCTGGATGGTCAAGGTGGTGTCCCCGGAGATCGCTGCTGCCAGAAGCTCGCTCAGCAGAGATTTGGCAGTGCCGGGTTCGCCGATCAGCATCAATCCCCGGTTCGTGGCCAGCGACACCACGCAGCGTTCGATCAGGGAACGGCGCCCCACATACTTGCCCGTGATCTCCTTCCCGTCGCCCAGCACAAACTCCACTACCGACTGCGCCGAGAGCTGCCAGCCGGGAGCGACGGGGCGTTTCTGTTTCCTGTCACGCTGTTTCAGGAGCTTTAGCTCGTCGGCGTGACGGATCTCGGCCGGTGGGCGTTGCATCTCGGTCATATGGTCGTTATCTCCTCGACACTGGTGAACATCTCACTGGTGATTGTGCTGGGTGCTCCTGCCTGTGAGTCAAAGATGGTTCACGGGCAGGAGGAGGTGGCGAGCATTGAAGCCATGACGTGACATAGTGTGAAACTGAAATGGATCATGTGTGGGATTGGTCATGTCATCCCCCAGCCATCGATGGTGAGCAATACCTCGTTGAGGAGGCGGGGTGAAATCTGGTGCCGGGGAGCGAGGTCGTGCGCGGGTAGGTTCCCATCGTCAAGGAAATCCTTATGGCTCAGGGTTCCCGCCACGGCTACCACCTTTTTGAGTGTGACGTCCTGCTCTGGGAAAACGTATGGAATCGGTGAATGCTGGAGTATCACCGTCGTGTCATACGCGGGAATGGGCCAGAAGTGAAGATGATATTCTCCACCAGGCGACACTCCCGATTCCCATCCTTGTTTCTTCAGGGTCTTCATCAGGCGCTCTGCATTGATGGGACTATTCGGAAGTTCCATTGGATCCTTGACCGGTCGGTCGAGCTGTGGGAACGGTGGGGCGAGGTCGTAGTCGCTCAGTACGTGTGCCCACGTGGCTGTGGTCTCCGTGTCGAGGTCCAGCCGGTGCACGACGCCGACCTGATGGCCAGCCGCGTCGACGACGTGGTCGCCGGCGTCGACGAAGGAACCATCCTCGTCGAGACGGACAGGCGTGAGGAGAAGGTCGCCGTTGTAGATGCCCCACACCAGCCCGGACAAAATGATCCGCAGCATGGGTTGGGAAACAATGAACTGCCGGAAGAAGTCAGGGTTCCAGCGGCGCTCCATGATCATTGCCAGCTCAAAACGACGCCGATGCAGTGCAGCCATGTCGCGGATCTGTTTCCTGAACTGCTTGAATTCTGCTTTGGTCGCGGTGACCGAACTGGGGGGATCAGCTGCGAGTGCGGGGGGTGGGCTCCACGTGGTTCGTCTTGCTGGTTTGCCGTCACTATGTATTACCTGGATCGCCAGACGACCATCCGGTACGAGCCGAGCCCGGAACCTGCGGGTGCCGTAGCTGAATTCGCGTTCCCCGCGTATATCTAGGTCGATGTCAAAATATGCCTGATCTTCCAGGTCGTTGAGGGAAACATTTCTGTTCTGTGCAATTCTCAGCAATGCGGTATGGGCATGCCGTGGAAGAGAAGCTGTGGGCGATCTCTCGGCTAGGACGGCGAGCTGAAACAGGGCATCCCCGGTGCCGATCCGCTCCAGTGCGACTATTCCACGAGAGGTGACCTTGTGACGCACATTCGCCCATCGCGTGATCAAGAGTCTTATCTCGGCGGCAAATCCCTTGCCGCCTAGCCAGGCTGCTCCGGTCATGAGCCAGTCGAATTTAGCCGCCGAACCAGAGAACAGCCAGCCATCCAGGATGGCCAGGGCGAACTCGTCGAGCTCTTCCGACGTCATGTGTGCCTTCAGGGCTGCCGCGAGTTGGGGTTCTTCGTCTTTTTTCATCGCTTCAACCAGGCCTGCCACTTCTTTGAGGGGCAAGGTTTTTCCAGCCATCTTCAGGGGCGGCAGGCTTGCGAGATTGTTGGGCAGCTTCCTCAAGGAACCTTTCAAGTCGTCCGTTGGGATTCGTGAAGCCTCCTGTTCGCGGAGGAAGATGGCGGCTCGGCGGGTATCCCGGGGCGAGAGGGTGGCCTTCTGGATCGCTGAAGGATGAGCGCGAATCCACTCGACAGCCGCTGTGACACCGGGACTGTCCAGGGCAGCGAAGAAGAAAGGCGCGGCTCCGGGGCCGTGCACCAAGGCCCCGCTCTCGGATAGCAGAGTCTTGGCCTCCTCGGATCCTGAATGTTTGATGTAGTTCAGCAGAGGATCAAGACCGCGGCTTTCCAGTCCTGCCAGCCACGGGGAGAGGCCTCTCCAATTCATGGCGTGGAAGCCGCTGCGGACGAATAGCAGACGATCCTGTGGGTCAGGCATTGCCAGGCCCAACAGCGCTCCGTGGCGGTTGAGGGACACCTGTTCCCGGGTGCGGGAAGTCCTCATGAGGTCGATGACTTCAGCGGGTGGGAGTAGCCCCAGGGCGATGGAAACGAAGGCGTTCTCCGTGAACTCGTATTTCACGGGGGATGTCTCAACGGATGGGTCAGAGATGGGGCCGGGCATCATGGCCTTGGCGTGGGCTATGTCGGTATCCATGTATCGGTGGAGTACGCCTCGCAGCAACAAACCGTCCACTCCGCGTTGCCCGAGGGCAGCGGCGATTTGAGCAAGCGACGCCTCCCAGTCGGTGGCTAGAACCGTTGAAACCCAACCCGGGAGACCCACATCGGTGCCCTGAGCCCCAGGGTCCCGCTGGGACTGGAAATAATCCAGCCACCAGGCCCGACGTTCCGGTCCGGGGATGGCCGTGAACAAGGGCTCGCGGAATCGCCACCACATGAAACGCCTGCCATACCACTGGATAGGGGTCTGATAAGCGATCCGTTCTGCCCGCTCCGCCTCGGCCACGGGATCGAAAGGAACGCTGTCGAGACCGATGTGCGTGTCCGCATCCAGGTTGTAGCACCTTTCGAAGGGGGTTAATCGGAGACCGAGATCCGACGGGTCAGGATTCGAGGAAGTGGCCATCTCAGCCTCTTATCGTCTCGAGGGTCGCGAGTATTTCGGAGACGATTGTGGGTGGGGCCTGGTTCCAGGGGACACGTTCGAGTCCCTTCGTGTCCATTTCGTCTCCCCAGCCGAGGTTTTTCGGGTCGTGGCAGCCTTTGAGGATATAGGCTGCTTCGATTTCTTGGTCTTCTTGCTCTGTCATGGGCCCCATCCACATGCCTGTGTAGCGGATCACCGCTGTGAGGTTGGCTGGTGGGATCGTGAGGGCGTGGATGCAGTAGCTGCCTGCGTCGAGGGCTTCGCCTCGTTCCCAGCCGTACTTGGTGAAGGCTCCGATGAGTTTGGCGGCGGGGAATGTGCCTTTGGGTAGGCCGTGGAGTTTCGTGTCGTTGCCCTGGTCTTCCGGGAGGCGGAAGGTGGGGCGGTCGAGTTGTTTGAACGGCTGGGCAAGTTCGTAATCCGCTAGAACCTCGCCCCAAGTAGCCTTAGTGGTGTCGTCTAGTTCCAGGGGATGAACGATCCCGATGGAACAGCCATCGGTATCCATGGGTTCATCATCGGGGTCGACGAGGTGGCCATCTTCGTCGACCCTGGCGGTGCCTGTCAGGGTGTTTTCCGTATCGTAGAGGCCCCAGATGATTCCAGCCAGGAGGTGTCTCAGGACGGGGTGGGGGGCGATGAAGCGGGCGTGGTCTTCCGGAGCCCAGCGGCGGTCCTGGATCATGGCTCGTTCGAAGCGTGCCAGTTGGACTTTCGCCAGGGTGGTGACCGCCTTCTTGACGAGGTTATATTCGGCCTTTGCCGCTTTCGCTTGCTCGGAATTATCGCTTTTGTTGGGTGTCGGGAGGGTGCTGAGCGCCTTGCCGGCGGGGTGGCCTTCGGCATCCAGAATGCGTGCGGCCAGTTTGCCATCTGGGGTCACGTAGGCCAGGAAGCGACGGGTTCCGTAGTCGAAGATGCGGGTGCCGCGTTCGTCGAGACCTCCGTCGGGGATCACCCGGTCTTCGAGTTCGTCGCGGGTGAAGCCACGTTGGGCGGCGATCTCGTCCATCGCCTGGCCGGCGCGTTTCTTCAGCCCAGCGAATTTCACCTTTGCCGCGATCCCGGAGATCTGCTGCAACGCCTCGTCCGATGCGACGTTGCGCAGTGCGGTGAGGCCCTTCACCGCTCGTTGGTGCTGGCTGACCCCCGGCCATTCCCGGATCAACGGGGTGAGAGTGTTGATGAATTCGCTGTCGCCCAGCCAACCGGCTCCGGTCATCAACCACGACAGTTTCGCGGGAGCACCAGCAGCCAACCAGAGATGCACAAGTGCCAGAGCGAAGCGATCCCGGCTGAGACGATCAGCTCGGTCATGAACCGCCATGGCCAGTGGATGCCGCTCAGCGGCGCTCAACGCCCGCAACAGTTCCTTCACCTGTCCGGCACCCAGCCGGTGCTGGCCATCGATCAGGATTGGTGGCAGACCATCGGTGCTGAACGGAAGGTTCTGCGTCGCCGGTAGCTTCGGGGAGCTGCTGGCCTTCGTCCACCAGGCGGTATCAGCGGGCAGTTCCGGGATTGTGGATTCGGTCAGGATCTCTTCGATGACTGCTCGAGTGCTGCCCGTGGTGCGCTCGGCAACACCTCGGATCTGTTCTGTGGGGATCTCTCTCAGAAGGGGAGCCAAGGCATTGGCCTGGGAACGAGTGAGATCTGCGGCCAAGACCTGGGGCAGGTGAGAGCGCAGCCAATGCGTTGCAACATCGGCTGCCTTGGTTTTCAGCGCGTCCAAGAACAAACCGGCCATTCCCGGGCCGTGTCCCGCTTCAGCAGCCGAATTCAGCATTGCTTGGGAGGTTTCCCGGGCCTGTTGATCAATCCAGCTCAGTAGCAGACCAAAACCTTCCGTCCCGGTTGCCGCCAACCACGGCACCACGCCACTCCACTCGACGACTCGTGCTCCCGTGCGGCGGGCGAAAGTGACCCGTTCGGTGGGCGTGGGGAGCACCAACCCGGCCAGGGCGAAGTTGCGGAATTCGTTGTGCTGCAGCTGATTTTTCGGCACGGCTTCCAGCAGACTTCGAGCCTCATCCTGATCGAGAGCATCCAACCCAGCAGCCGTGAAGAGCGAATGGTCGGTTATGGCGTAGCTGTAGTACTGCCGGGCGCTGAACGGTGCGGGTAGAGGTGACGGCAACCCTGCTCGGGCTGCGGTGATGTCGGCATCGGAGAACAAGGTCAGGAGAGGACGAAGAATCAGAGCCCCCTCGACGAGTTTGCCGAGCTCGGCTGCGCATGTGGTGAGCGGAGCGCGCCAGTTGGTGTTCAGAACCACCTTCAACCAGGTGGGCCAGTAGAGCGTGGTTTCTCTACTGTTCCTGTAGCGAATCTTCTGATTCGCGTAGTATTTCTCTTCCCTGATTTTCTGGAGCTCTTTCAGATACTTCACCCACCACGTGATCCGTTCTGGACTGGGCATTGTGTCAAACAGGGGTTCGGTGAACCGCACTCGCAGCATCCGGGCGTAACCGTCGCTGTAGGGTTCGAACACGACGATGCGTTCGGCCCGCTCCAACTCGGCCTCGGGATCGAACGGTGAATCGTCGACCTCGATGCTCACCTCGGCGTTGATGTCGTAGGCGCGTTCGAAGGGAGTGAGCACCAGCCCCAGGTCGTCTGCGTTCAGATCCGAGACCTCGAGGGGAGTGCTGACTGGTTCGGCGACTACTCGCTCCGTGGGGCCGGTTTCGTTCTTCTTTGCTCCAGTGCGGGTGGTCTTTGTGGGTTCCAATTCTTTGGTGGAGGCTGTGGCGTCGTCGGTGTAGCCCTTCTTGATCTTCGCGGACACCTGCTTCTTGGCCTCGGTGAGGGCCTTGTCCGCGGAATCGTACTGCTTCGTCCTCGTCGTGCCTGCGGTTCCGCTGCGACCGTAGCGGACCGTCACCTGGTCCTCGGCTACGTCGATGTACCAGAACTTATCAGAGCTACCTTCTGTCAGGCGCAGGCGTCGTTTCATGGCAGGGAAGCTTAGAGGCAAGGTCCGACACATATTTTCGCGGCCTTCTTCAAGGACAGGGCCTCACGCCAAAGGGCCGCCGAAGGCCGAGATCAGTAGCAGCTTCTCCACCCGGGCCGGGTCCTGGTGGTCGAGGAAGGCCCGGGTGTGGTCTGCGATCAGCTGGCTTCCCGCTTTGCGGGCCTTCCGGACGAAATCGTGCCATTCGTGGTCGCGGAGGTGGATGCGGTCGGCACCCGCCAACAGAAGTTCCCCCAGCAGGGTATCGAGCCCCCGCAGCAGGGCCCCCGGGCTGGTCAGCGGTGCGTCCTCGGTCCCAGTTTGCCACTCGACTTCCGTCGCGACGGGTTCTGCCACGTGCGGCTGGAGAGGGACACCGTCTCCTACCAGCAGCAACGGGTCCACTACGACCCTCCTGGCGCCCCAGCGCCATCTTCCCGAGACGAAAGCCTCCTCGGGGAAATTCTTCTCCCAGCTCAGCAGGCGAACCATGCTGGCGCGCACGCTCCCGTCGCGGCGAGCTGTGTGGTGAAGGGCCAGCTGGAATAATTGCCCGTCGGCGTCCCGTAGGTCGGCCACGAGACTGGAAATGCCGGGGTCGAAATGGATGTTCCCGACGCCGGTCACCCGGCAGGCGGCCATGTCGGTGCCTGCAGAACGATCATCCAGCACGGCGGGTAGTCGTGTCTGCTGGGTGGCCAGCTCGGCGATGGTTTCCACCCGGAACGGTGCCTCCAACTGGTCCATCGCGCCCGCGGGAAGCCCCACCGCTGATCTGTTGGTGTGGGAGAAATCCCCGTGCCCGAACATCCGACCGCCCAGCGACATCACCTGTCCGCCACCCCAGCTGCCGATGGTGATGCCGGAGACCAGGCCGCCCGCGAGCTGCGAGGAGGGTCTGCGTTCCTCGTCGGTGACCTGTTTCGTGACCCGCATTGGAGCACCGCTTCGGGCGTCCACCAGGTGAGCGATCAATCGACACTCGTCGTCCAGCTCGATGAATTCGGTGCCCAGGCCGATCAACCGGGCCTTCGACACCCGCGTCTGCTGGGCAGGGGAACCTGCGACGAGCCGATCCGGGATCCGTTCCGGTTCCGGATTGCCCAGGGACATTACCCGCGCCAACAGCTCGGCGGACAACTCGACCAGCCGCGACGGGGTGAACTCCTGGCTGCGGGCCTCGTAACGGGCCAGCTCGTCCAACAGCTCGTCCAGGACATCGGCGACGTGATGCAATTCAGCTTCGCGAGCCCTGACCGCCAGGCGGCGCCAGACCCCACGCAGGTTCCGGTGTCCGGACTCCGCCCCGACCCTCACCAACTCACTGACCGCGCCGCGGATCTCGGAGAGCAAAGCGGTATCCGGTCGCCACTCGTCCCCCACCACGGACACCAGACCGGTGTTCCCAAACCGCCTGCCTGCCGCGGCAGCGACCGCGACCGCGACGTGAAGACACGGATCGGGGTCGTGGCAGGTGCAACGTACGTAGTTGAGATCGGCGCCGGCCAGGAAACGCACCGACACGGGGGTCGGATGGTGGATTCGCACCACGGAGATTCCCCTGATGCTCCCGACGTGGGCCAGCAGGCCCTGCCCGGCCAGCTGATCGGCTCGCCTCAGGGCGGCGGGGGAGAGCGCGGCTTTCAGGTGTTCGCGGGTGATGCTGGCCGGGTTGAAGACGACCTCCGGTTCCATCTTCCCGGGAGCTGCGGCCCCGGGACTCTCCGGCTCAGACCGGTCCGTTGAAACCGGCTTCTCCTCCTCGACAGCTCGCGGCCCGGAGCAGGTGGCCTGATAGTGCAGGATCGCGCGGACGATGTGGCGGCAGTTGTTCGCGGCCAGACAGGAACAAGTCCACTCCGCGAAGGGCCTGTTCGCGTACAGGACGCAGGTGGTTCCGTCGTCTGATGAAACCGTCACCGTTCCGTCATCGGCCTCGGTGACGGTCAGGGCCGCGGTGCCGAGTTCCTTTCGGGCCCGCCGCAGGGTTCCCTTGTTGGTCAGGTCCTCCAGCACGGCATCGTTCAAACGGAGCAGGTCCGGGCGGCTCACCGGATCACCTCCGCCACCCAGTCGGCCAGCTCGTACGGGGTCATGACCCCCACCCGGGCTCCTCGCGCGGCCAACCGCCGCCCCAGTTCCTCGTCGAAGGAGGCCGTCCCGTTCGTGGTCAGTGCGCCCAGGATCAGCACCTTGCTGCCGCCTTGGACCATCCGGGTGACGCACTGGACCAGGTCGTGCACCGAGCCGCCCTCGTACAGATCCGTGATGAGCACCACCATGGCCCTTCTCGGTTCGGTGATGAGCGATTCGGCGTAGCGCATGGCCCGCGCGATGTCGGTGCCTCCGCCGAGCTGCACCTTCATCAGTGTCTCGACGGGGTCGGCGATCTCCGAGGTGAGATCCACCACCGAGGTATCGAAAGCGATCAGATGATTCTTCAGCGTCGGGAGTCCGTGGAAGATGGAGGCCGTGACGGCAGAGTGGATCACGGATTCGGCCATCGAACCCGACTGGTCCACCACGACCATGAACTGCCACTTCTCCGACTGCCTGCGGGTGCGCGAGTAGAAGATCGGCTCCGAGATAACCAGCTGCCGCGTTTCCGCCGAGTAGTTCTTCAAGTTGGCTCGGATGGTGCGTTTCGGGTCGAAATTCGCCGACACCTTGAAAAAACTGCGGCGATTGGGGTCGCGTCGACCCGTCAGCGTGCGTCGGATCCTGGGATGCATTTTCTCCATCAGCTCGGCGACGACCTTCCGCACGATCTGCCTGGCTGCCTGCAGTACATCGGAGCTCATCAGGTGTTTGGTCTGCAGGATTGCCTGCAGCAGCGTCTCGGAGGGCTCCACCCGTTCCAGGAGCTCCTTGTCGGTCACCAACTCGACCATGCCGTAACGCTCCAGTGCGTCCTCCTCGATGGTGCGGACGGTGCGTTTCGGGAACAGGGTGTGGATTTCGTTGATCCATTCCGGAACGGTCAGTCTCGAGGTCCCATCCCCTGCACCGGCGCCCCAGCCCTGCTCCTCACGGTCATACAGATACCCCAAGGCATCGGAGCGAGCCTGTTGTTGAGGATCCAGATTCCCGAGCTGTTCCGAACCCCGCCCCAGCACCAGCCGCCAGCGTGTCAATCGTTCATCCATGCCGCCTCCCGAGGAAACGATCCAGTGATTTCGCGACGGCGGACTCGAATTTCGCGATGGCGGTTGCGTCCTCGGCGGAACCGGCGAAGTCCAGGAGCGTCGATCCTGCTGCTTCCCCCAGTATGAGCTGCGCCACCTGGAAACGTTCGCGTTGGGTGTAGCGGCTGAACGCGCGCCGCAACCCCGGCAGGGAGGCGAAGAACGCTGCATCGTCCAGGCCGGTGAGGATGTCGTCGAGGCGGAGCAGGGCGTCCGGACGTCGCAGGGCAGCCTCCCGAGCCACCCCAAGGAGACCAGCGATGAAATCGCCGAGCTGCTCGGGAAGGGCAATCACGGACAGCAGTTCGGCGATCTCCGGATCCGGGCGAGCCCCGGCCAGCCACTGGGCGCCCAGGGCGGCTCCCCGGACGGTGGGTGCCTGACGGTCGTCCGCCACCACCACCGAGAGGGCCTGGTGGTAGCCGTCGATGTCGTAACCCAAATCTCCACCGACCCGTTCCGCGCTGTCGGTCAGTTGGTACACGGCCTGGATGAAATCCTCCAGCTCCGGTCCCTCCGGCAGCGGCGAGAGGCGTTCCAGCAGCCGCACCGAACGGTCGAAGGCCGTGATCAGCAGGCGCCCCAGATCTGCTCGACCAGTGGCCCGCAGGATTGGGTCGTAACGGTAGAGCCGCATCAGCACACCGGCCGCGGCGCCGATTCCCATCAGGTTTGCGGAAGTGGACAGCAGGGTCTCGGTGCGGGCCTGGAGGCTGACCGATAGACGGGCCACCCCACACAGGGCAGCCTCCAGAACGAGATTCGCAGCGGCTGCCGGGTCCGAGGTGATGCCGGCGGCGCGTTCCAGCAGACGAGCGGTTACCGCCTGCTCCCGGTTGCCTCCGTAGCGAGCGGCCTCCACCAGGGATCCCTCGAAGGCCGGGGCCCATACCAGGAACCAGCGTTCGACGCCGTCATCGTCCGCGCTGGCGGTCAGCTTGATGCCCGGGATGCCTAGGGCCACCAAGGAGTGCAGCAGCCGTGAACGGCACAGCCCGAGGTCGTCCGACAGGTCGGCGGGCTCCTCTCGTCTCTTCGGTGCGGGAAGCAGCCCTAAGGCCTCCAGGTCGGCGCGGAGCTCGAGTGTCAACGGGGGTTGCCGGGTGCCCACAGCCAAGCGTCCGAGCCGGTCACCGCGCAGAGCCTCGTTGACGTGGAGCAGCAGCGGGTGATCCTTCCCGGAATCGTCCTTGATGAGGGCAGTCGTGATTCCCTCGACGAGATCGGTGCGCCAGATCTGCTGATGTCCTCGCAGCTGGGCGAGTGCCCCGGCGGTGGCCTGCACCGCGATCAGGTCGGCAGGGGAGATGAACTGTTGTGATCTGCGAAGCTCCAGCGTCACCTGTCCCAGCAGTTTCTCGCTGGTGTCACACAGCCCCTCAGCGCGGTCCCGGTACAGGCGGTCGTAGAAACCGGGATTCGGTTGGCCCGCGTCATAGCCGTCGAGGGCGTCGAGTGCCGCGTAGGAGGTGGGGGTCAGTGCGATGCCGTAGCGGTTGTCGTCGACAGGTGGCATCCACACATCCACCGGCTCTACATCCTTCGACAGCAACGCATCCAAGCCATCGACGTGGGCGGCTCCGCAGACCACAAGGATGTCATCGCCGAAACGCCGCTGAGCATCGGCTATCCGGTGAGCCATGTGCGCTTCACGTGCCTTTGTCTCCGGATCGGGTTCGCCGCGCAGGATTGATCCGAGCAACCTCATCCGCTCCTGGTAGGAATCCAGCGACAACTCCGGGTCGATCTCGATCAACTCGTCGATCAGGCTGGCCATGTCGTCGACACCGAATTCCTGGATCAGCTTCTCTGCGGCCTCCTCAGTGACCGGGAGCTCAGCGTAGCGGTTTTCCGCCACGGCGATGTCCGCGAAGGCCAACCAGGGAAGGTCGATGAATTCGACCGGAATCCCCTCCTGGTATGCGGTGCGCAGGGCGACCCATTCGGGGCTGTAGTCGGTCAGTGGGTAAAAACTGCCCCGGCGGATGCCCCAATCCGTGCTGTCCTCGGGGGCGTCAGGGAACATGGGCGCCCACGAGTAGAGCATGATCGGAAGCTCATGATCGAGCATCAGCTCCTCGATGCGCTGGTTGTATTCGGTGGGGCCCTCGATCAGGACAGCCGCAGGAGGGCGGCTCGTGATCCGTTGGGCGACCAGACGCGCTGCAGCCGGCGAATGATGTCTGACCCCGAAGAATTCGACCACGCCATCATTGTGCCTGAGGGGGCTGACAACATCGCCAACGATGACAATGGTTGACGGCGTGGTTGTGATGGCTGAACCGTTCCGTGACACCTACGATGGTTCTGCCACCAAGCCGGAGTTGTGGGAGAACGCCACCAAGGTGAGGTTCTCGAGCGGTGGAGTGTGGCGTTGGACGTCAAGGAGAAGTGATGCGGATAGTCGCCATAGCCGCGGTGGCCGACAACGGCGTCATCGGATCGGGGGAGGACATGCTCTGGCACATCCCCGCGGATTTCCGCCGTTTCAAGGCCGTCACCACCGGGAACACCATCGTCTTCGGGAGAAGAACCCACGAACAGGTCGGGCTGCTTCCCGACCGCCGCACAATCGTTGTCACCCGGCAATCGGAGTGGTCGGCGGAGGACGTTGAGGTTGCCCATTCCGTCGAGGAAGCCATCGGATTGGCACAGACGACCCCGGAAAAGACCTGCTTCATCGGCGGGGGCGGAGAAATTTACGCGGCGGCGTGGCCCTACCTGACGGAACTGGACATCACCCACGTCCATCAGGAACCGGAAGGGCCCACCACTTTTCCCATCATTGCTTCCCACGAATGGACCGAGATCAGCCGCGAGATCCACGAAGGCTATGACTTCGTTCAGTACCGGCCAACCCCGGCGCCCGAATGAACCGACCGGTTCGTGTCGGGGGAGATCACTAGCCTGACTTCCATGCGATCCACATCCAGCATCTTGCATCTGGACCTGGACGCGTTCTTCGCAGCGGTGGAGCAGCGCGACAAACCCAGCCTCAGAGGCAAACCCGTGATCGTCGGAGGAGCCGGGCCGCGAGGAGTGGTGGCCACCGCCAGCTATGAGTCCCGGGTTTTTGGGGTGCGATCCGCCATGTCAGGGACAGAGGCCCGGCGCCGCTGCCCCCATGCTGCTTTCCTGGGCGGCAGGTTCGATGCCTACCGGCAGTCTTCGCAGGCGGTTATGGGGCTGCTGCGGGAGATTTCTCCGTTGGTGGAACCCCTCAGCCTCGATGAGGCCTATGTAGATCTTGAGGCTAGTGACTGGGACCTTGGGAAACTTGACGACCATGTTGCTGGGTTGCGACAAGAGCTGACCAGGCGCACCGCAGGGCTGACGGCTTCGGTGGGGGTGGGCAGCAGCAAGTTCCTGGCCAAACTGGCCTCGGAGGCGGCGAAACCCAACGGGGTCCGGATTATCACATCAGGAGAGGAGATCGAGTTCATTTCCCCGCTGCCGGTGCGGGCGATCCCTGGGGTGGGGCCGGTGACGGAGGGAAAACTGCTGGCCCTTGGCCTGGCCACCGTTGCCGACCTGCGGGTCGCCGACCCTCGGGAGCTGGTGCGTGAGCTGGGGCGTGCAGCCGGGGAATCGCTACGGCACCTGGCGCATGGTCGCGATGACCGCGAGGTGGAGGCAGAAAGGGAGGCGAAATCCATCTCCGTGGAAGACACCTTTCCCACCGACCTGACTGATCGGCCCCGTCTGGTTTCCATACTCAGGCGAGATGCGGAATCGGTGGCCGGGCGATTGCGGCGTTCCGGTTCCTTCGCTCGCACGGTCGCAATCAAGGTGCGGATGGCAGATTTTACGACGATCTCGAAGGCCAGGTCGCTGGGGGGAGCGACGGATCGTGCCGAGATGATCAGCCGGGTGGGTGAAGAACTTTTGGCAGAGGTGGACGTCCGCGAGGGGGTGAGGCTGCTCGGCATCGGGGTGAGCAACTTCACCCGAGCCGCCCAAGAGCGCCTGTTCGAGGACGAGACCCAGGAGACGGGAAGAACCGAGACCGAGACCGAGGTGGACACCTCGGGGGTGCGTGGTCGCGGGTTCTTCCCCGGGGCCGACGTGATTCACGACGCACTGGGGTGTGGCTGGGTGTGGGGATCTGGGCTGGGTAGGGTGACCGTTCGTTTCGAGACCAGGCACACCGGCCCCGGACCCGTTCACACATTCCTAGCGGATGACCCGAAACTGCGACTGGCAAAGGAACTGTCCGATCTGCCCGCAACTCACCTTGAGACGTCACCAGAACAAGACCTCCACCCCCGGTAAGCTGGCACCCGCTGACCGGCGTGGTGGAATTGGTAGACACGCAGGATTTAGGTTCCTGTGCCTTGCGCGTGAGGGTTCGAGTCCCTTCGCCGGTACCCATGAGGATCTTCCTCAGACTTCCTGCCGTATGATTTTCTTTTCGCTTTTGTGGCGGCCTGCATCGGATGGTCTCTGGTCAATGTCCCAGGCGGATCGACGCCCTTCTATCCTGCGTTGTGGTAAGGAGAGTGCTCAGTTCTTCAGCGGTCTCAACTCCCGGGGAAAATGGCGGCCTCAATGAGCCTTATTCACAGCCTTCCTCAAGTGCGCCCTGGCTAGTGGCTTTGCTGGCCGACACGCCGTCTGTGAATAAGCCTCAATAGTTGCGAGGAAAAAAGGACTGCTTGATTCGTTGAGGCTTGATTGTGTACATGGTGATATGGGGCGTAAATGATTCTCTCCGGGTAGTGCGCCATGGGGTGGTGCTGATGCATGGCCGGGCAAAGGGGTGCTGCAGGTTTCTGGCGTGGTAGAATCCTCTGTGCTCAGAGTGTGGGCTCGTGGAGCGATGGAATGGCGGGAGGCTAAGCGTGGCAAAGCCGGTGAGCTTTCTATGCAGAATCGCTAAATGGTTCGGATTGCCTGGGGAGCATAAAAGCGAGCCCGGAAAGGTGCTTCCTTTCTGGTTCAATACGCCAAAATCAAAGTATCTGGCAATTTCTATTCCAGTCTACCTGGCGGGTATTGCTCTACTTTTTTTCATGGTCAACGAGGGGCTCTATTGGGGTATTTCTGCTGTTATATCGGGGCAGTTTATTGCACTTGCAATGCTCCTTTCTGAGCGTTTAACCATTAAGGTGGACCGCAAGCTTTTGGATGAAATAGAAAAGGCGCATAAACGGAGGTTGTGATGTATGAAAAATTCTGCTTCTTGTCCCGGGTGCTGTTTGTGATGTGTGAGTGAAGAAAGATGTCGGGGCGGCTTGTCGGCGCTGCCAGAGGCATGTGACCTGCTGCGATCAGACTGAATCTTGTTTCGCGCCGCAGGCTATTGTTGTCCATTATGCGTATTCAAGGGCGTTCTCTGGCTGGCGGTGCCTCTGGGGGATCAGCTTGGTGATGGCTGTCAAAAAAACCTGTTGGACTGCGAAGAGATTCCACTCGCACCGTTGGGGGCGTGCCCTGTCTCTGAAGTATTTCGTTGTTTCGTCAGGTCAATTTTAAAGAATCCAGCGCTACCAGCAGGGAAGTCCTTGCGTGGCGCGTGCCTGTTGAATTGCTGCAACGATTTTCTTCCTGCTCCAACTCACGAACTCCACGTCGCCGCAGTGAGCTGTTGAGAGCACGATGGTGGCGGTGAGGATGACGGTTCTCAGACGCGCTCCGACGATTTCTGATACGGGAATGCGCAGCTGACTTTTCTCGATGTTCAAGTTGAAGGCGTGGGGTTCGAAAATGACTTCCGAAGTGGTGACCAAGAGGTGACCGCCACGTGCCACGCGCCCACGTGCACCGCTAAGGATCGCCGGTATCGAAATGATCCCCTCGCCTAGGGAGCCTGGCTTATCTAAATGGTTTGCTCGAACCCTGAGTAACATGGGCGGATCAGGTGTCATGTTCATCGTGATTTCTCCGATCTCCTCCACCCCCCAACGGTTGACAGTATACCGTTCGCCATTCGTTTAGCGGTGCCATACGCATCGTCACACGCCATGATGTCCGCCTGAGGGGGAATCGCCAGGTATCGGTGAAGGAGGCTATCGCTTTGTGGTCGGCGCGGTGAGTTGGAACTTCGCCAAGGTGAGATCGGCCATGACCGCCCCCGCCTGGGGGAACCTGATGTGCACGACCTGCAGGCTCGCCCGAGATCCGGTCGAGAAACGCGGAACCAGTGGTTGTTTGGGCTCATCTGAACCTGCCGCGCGCATGTATGGGAAAGACGCCTCTGAAGCCCGGGACGGGAAACGTTTCTTGAAGAGGGCCGTAGTTGCTGGAAGCTGCCGCCCGAACTCTCATCGTGTCACGAATGTCACACTTCGGGTGTGCCGCCGCGTGAGCAGCGACTCCTGCGCGAGGTGTGCAGAAGTGTTGCTCATGATCATGCGCTGTCACGAAAGCTCCTGTGGGGATCAAATCCTCCGCGGGATGGGTGAGCATCATGAGGTAGAGGCGCTGTATCACAACATGTCATCAAAGATGCGTCCGGCGGTGTGTTCTGTACGGCTTTCACCGCACCTCTGACCTTGCCTCAACGAATGCGCGGATCGCCGTATCCAGGTCGTCTCGGGTCAAAGAGGCCGACAGCTGGGTTCTGATTCTCGCCCGGCCCTTGGGAACCACCGGATAGCTGAAAGCACGTACGTAGACGCCGCGCTCCAGGATGGCGTCCGCCATGCGGGCTGCAAGCACTGCGTCGCCGATCATGACGGGAGCGATCGGGTGGTCGGATTCGGGGATCTCAAATCCTTCCTCGGCCATGCGAGTGCGGAAGTAGGTGGTGTTCTCGCGCAGCCGGTCGAGGAGCTCGCCGGAACGGCTGAGGAGACCGAGGGCTGCCAGGGTGGCAGCAACGATCGACGGTGCCAAAGAGTTGCTGAACAAGTATGGTCGCGACCGCTGGCGCAGCAACTCTACGATGGGGGAGCGGGCGCAGGTGTAACCCCCGGAGGCTCCGCCGAGAGCCTTGCCGAGGGTACCGGTGATGATGTCGATGCGTTCGGCGACACCAAAACGCTCCGGGGTGCCGGCTCCGGTTTCGCCGACGAAGCCCACGGCGTGTGAGTCGTCAACCATCACCAGCGCGTCGTACTCGTCCGCCAGGGTGCAGATATCGTCCAGCGGGGCGACATAACCATCCATCGAGAACACGCCGTCGGTGGCGATGATCCGGTGTCGCGCATCCCGGGTCTCCTTCAAGCGGGCACGCAGATCGTCAAGGTTCCGGTTGCGGTACCGGTGACGGGCCGCCTTGCTCAGGCGTACCCCGTCGATGATG
>ERZ773076.173-NODE-173-length-36136-cov-5.513040_pt1 | contig 36136 bp, 30 predicted proteins | sample MGYA00580613_ERZ773076 | MGnify/ENA primary metagenome ERZ773076 (study PRJEB29015, sample SAMEA2738005) | human oral metagenome | biome: human oral; feature: human-associated habitat; material: dental | place: China | collected 2057 ...
CAGACCTGCTCATTCATCAAGGAGAACAGTTGATATTACGCGTAATAGAAATTACCGGTTAATTGTACCATAGGAAACGAGCGAAGGCAAGAAAATTATCCACCCGCCCCCACAGAGGAGACGGGTGGATAAACGGTGAAGAAAAAGGCGCCCCTACTTTAACGGCAAAGACTAATCTTCTGGGGAATCTTGTTTCTTATAAACAGTAGCGGCATCTACACCGAGAGTAACGTATAGTCTATCTTTCCCCAAAACACGTGCACCAATCAATACCGCAAACTCTGTTGAGCCTGAAACACCGTCTTCCAAAAAGTAATCAAATAAGTTTAATCCGCTTGGATAGCACAAATCAGGCAAAGCTTGACGTAACTCTGCCAAACTACCTTTGACGAATTCAATCTTTTCTCGACCAGATGTAGACCCTGATGTCGATAAGAAACTATAACCCTCCTGTTGCCATGCTTTCACATAATTCTTGATCTTCTCAGTAACCTCCTCTATGCTATAGCCAAGCATTCTCTCGTAATCAGCTTGCTCCTTGCACTGTTTTTCATGCTCTCGACGTCGTTTGACTTCAGATTTTGCTTGGTTCAGGAGCTCTCCTAATTGTTTTTTGCGTTCCTCTTCTGTTAATGCAAAGAACTCTTTACTTTCTTTGTCTATAAAGCTATAGCTAACTTCACCAAGCCGAACGATGCCTTCGATATTTTCCTTATTTAAACCCAGCGACTCCAATATGGCTAACCTGCCTAGAGGTGAAGCTCCAGGCTGAAGGAATTCGTAGAGAGGGCTATCCTTGGGCAATTCATCGTTAAGTATCCGACTCACTATATGACTATATTCTGTCTTCCTATACACGTCCCTGTAAAAAAGCTCTCTGGAGTCTGCCTCCTCAAGAGATAGACCCTCTGACTCAAAATCGGCATCGGCCATCAGTTGCGCGAGTAGCTTTGGCTCCATTGACGATTCGTCAGCGACCTTTGTCACTAACAAACGTGCAGTAGACAGCACATTTTCATACCCAGGATCTGCATGCAGTTTTTCTGCTGCAACAAATACTCTCAATGCTTCTTTTTCCTGTAGATTGAGCTGCTTCTTAGGGGATGCTACAGGGCAAACATCTGGGCGAAAGCCTTCAAGACACTCTTTTATTTCCGATTCTGACACAAACCACGGTTCGGGAAGATTTAAGTCTAAGCGATCAGCAGCGTCTAATATTTGGTCTTTGAGATGGGGGGGGTAATAATTGCTTTTCCATGCCCTAACTGTAACTAAAAGTAGCTAGACTGTCAATTATAGTACATTGCTATAGTAAACTACATAAAATCCACCCCACTCCGGAGGTGGATTTTGTATACCAAGTTATGTCAATGCTACATACGAATTTCAGCGTCAACACCGGCCGGCAGTGATAAATTCTGCAGGCTATCAATAGTTTTTGGCGTGGCGTTGGTGATGTCGATCAGGCGCTTATGCGTGCGCATTTCATAACTCTCGCCGCCTGTTTTGTACACATGTGGGCTTTTGACCACTGTAAATGTACTGCGGCGTGTTGGCAGCGGTACCGGACCAGCCACTTCGGCACCAGTCCGAATCGCAGTATCAATAATCTGCTTCGCCGACTGATCAATCACTTTATGATCATACGCCTTGAGGCGAATACGGATCTTAATACCTGTTTCTTGAGCCATCGCTCCTCCTTTGTTGGTTGTGCGACCCCGTAACCTCTGCTATCACGTAGCTGAGTTCTCGGAGTAAATATTTAGTAATGAATCTGATTATACCAGGGCTATCAAGACTGATCAAGACCATAAATCGCCTGACCAATCACCTGGGCCGACCGCTCCAGTGCCGCCTGTTGGCGGGTAGTCAACGGATACCCAGTCAAAATATGGACACCATCGCGACTCACTGTCGACGGGAGGCTCACCACAACATCGTGTAGGCCATATTCGCCCTCGACTAGTGAGCAAACAGGGTAAACTGCCTTCGCTGACCGCAACAAAGCTGAGACAAGCTTCGACACCACAAAGCCAATAGCGAAATAGGTGGCATGTTTCGTCTCGATCACTCGATAGGCTCGCTGGCGGATCAGCTGCTCAATATCAGCGGTCATAGCCGGCTGAAACCCCGGATATTCTGTAAGTGGAATATCGCCGATTTGCGCAGTTTCGATAGTCGAAAATGATGAGTCGCCATGCTCGCCCAAAATATAGGCATCGATATCCCGGCTGCAAACCTGCAGTTGGTCAGCAATGTGCGATTTCAGCCGCGCGGTATCCAACATCGTACCGGTCCCGAGGACTCGCTGCTTGGGTAGCCCAGATGCGCGCAGAGCGACATAGGTCATCACATCGACAGGATTAGAGACGATGACCAGATACGGCTGCGCGTGATACTGCATCACCTGGCGGATGATCTGGCGCATGATCGCGGCATTTGTCTCGACCAGCTCGAGCCGGGTTTGGCCAGGCTGCTGAGGAGCACCGGCGGTGATGACTACGATGTCGTTTGTCGCAATATCGCGGTAAGTGCCCGGACGCACTTCGACATCGCGGTCGATCCCCATGGCGTCATTGATATCTGCCGCCTGCCCCCATGCCAAATCAGCATCACGATCAATCAAGACAATCTCCTCCACGACACTGCGCACCGCGCAGGCATAGGCAGCCGCCGCACCGACCATGCCGCCTGCACCGATAATCACTAGTTTTTGCTTCCCCATAGCCCTCACAATCTTGCTAGTTATTTAGCTGATTCCTTATCTATACTATAGACGGTCCTGTAGCTATGTCAATGAGCTTATGGTTGATTTTAGCGATATTCCCTCTTATAATATAAGATACTTATTAAATCAAGGAGCATTATGCGTCACATTGAAACAGCGCCAGTGTCTGATATATACGATGGCGATATATCTAATAAACGAGAAGAAAAAGGCCAACCAGATAGAAGAAAAAGGAGGCTGGCCTCCGCGGCTATGTTATCGTGTGCTCTGGCATGTTTACCTGGTTGTAGCAGCAGCAATAGTCAAGAACATAAGCCGGTAAAAACCAGCGGCTCAGACCCTCGAGAGGGCTGGGTTCGCGTCACAGAAAGCAGCAAAAGCGATACCGGCGGCGATGAGGTGCGTGTCTCAAAAGTATGTGAGAAGAATAAAAAGGGAGAACTCACCGGTAACATGATATACTGGGGAGCTGACGAAAGTCGACAAGGCGGCATTACTGTCGTTCCAGATAGTCCTGAATGCACCACCCCAATGGTACCTAATCCATCGGCATCAAGCCGCTAAACCCACGTCCGTCTTATAGTATAAGTAGAATTTAGCGCATATCTACTCGAACTCAAAATACCTCCGAGTCACCTCGGAGGTATTTTGGTGAGTAAGTATACCTTACTTGTTGATCTTTGTCACCACGCCGGCGCCAACGGTGCGGCCACCTTCGCGAATCGCAAAGTTCAAGCCCTGCTCCATGGCAATCGGAGCGAGCAACTTCACCTTGAAGGTGACGGTGTCGCCCGGCATGACCATTTCTTTGTCAGCTGGCAGCTCAACCTCACCAGTCACATCAGTGGTGCGGAAGTAGAACTGTGGCTTGTAGCCCTTGGAGAATGGAGTGTGGCGACCGCCCTCTTCCTTCTTCAAGATGTACACTTCAGCTTCAAACTCGGTGTGTGGAGTGATGGTGCCTGGCTTTGCCAAGACTTGACCACGCTCGATGTCGCTGCGCTCAATACCACGAAGCAGCACACCAGCGTTGTCGCCTGCTTGACCCTGATCAAGAGACTTCTTGAAGGCCTCAATACCGGTCACCACAGACTTCTGGGTTGGCTTCAGACCGACAATCTCAACTTCGTCGTTCAGCTTCACCACACCCTGCTCAATACGACCAGTTGCCACAGTACCGCGGCCCTTGATCGAGAAGACATCCTCAATTGGCATGATGAATGGCTTGTCGAGGTCGCGTGGTGGCTCTGGGATGTAGTCATCCATTGCATCAATCAATTCCATGATGGCGTCTTCGTACTTCTCATCGCCCTCAAGTGCTTTTAGAGCCGAGCCCTTGATGATTGGGGCGTCTTTGTCGAAGCCGTTTGCTTCCAGCAGCTCGCGGACCTCTTCTTCGATCAGCTCAACCATCTCTTCGTCAGCCATATCCATCTTGTTGAGGAAGACGACGATCTTTGGCACGCCAACCTGCTTTGCCAACAAGACGTGCTCGCGAGTCTGCGGCATTGGGCCGTCAGTCGCAGCGATCACCAACACTGCACCGTCAACCTGAGCAGCACCAGTGATCATGTTCTTCACATAGTCAGCGTGGCCTGGCATGTCGACGTGCGCATAGTGGCGCTTTGGCGACTCGTATTCTTGGTGAGAAGACGCAATAGTAATACCGCGCTGCTTCTCTTCTGGTGCGTTGTCGATCTGGTCGTACGCAACTGGTTTGTTGACCGCGCTTGGAAGGCGCTTCGCCAGCACTGCGGTAATCGCAGCAGTCAGCGTCGTCTTACCGTGGTCAACGTGGCCCATCGTCCCCACATTGACATGCGGCTTACTTCGGTCAAATGCATCTGCCATTTGTAGAAGTTCTCCTTTATTTAATTATATTTTCACGCGATAAGCCCCATAAAAAAGACCGCACGGCGTATGCGCCCTATTATACCGGGTTTGCCAGTGCTTGTAAACAGCTGCGTCTCTCCCGCGAAATGCTCATGATTTCGAGGCTACAGCAAGCCGTTTCTTATACCGTTGCTGCACTATACCCATGATCAGCCACAAGCCACAGGCAATCGCACCGACCGCCAGCCCAAACCAAACATGCCCCGTTGTATAGCCATCACGTGTGACGCAGGCCGTCAGCAGCTTGATTGCGATGACGTCACCAAGCAGCGTAAACACATTGAGCGCCGAAAGTAGCGTCGCTTTGTACGCGTGGTCAAGCTCACTTAATATCTTTGCCTGCAGCACAATTGGCCGAACACGCGTATACGCAGTAAATAGGACTACCGCGATAACTGCGATAATCGGCCACGGTGTGACACCCATCAGTATGATACAGGCCGCCATAATACAGGCATCAACCAGATAAAAAGTCATCGGCCTCACGCGGTCAAACCAGTGGATATACCAGCCCATAGCTGCACCCAAGAGACTCCCCACCGCAGCAATCACCCCAAACCACTCCACAGCGATACCGACATGCTGAAACAATAACTCTCGGTACTCTAACCCCTTATTTGAGACGCCGGCCAAAAATCCAGCAAATACAAACAGGGCAACATTCTGTGCGGTCATGACAAGCTTGGTTGCCTGCATCGGGCGGGCTGCTGCCGAGGTCTGCCGTGGCGGATGAGCAAATCGAAGCGATAGCCACACAGTGATAGCCAGCGACAAGAAGCCTATCAAAAAAGGAAGTGAATGGTGAACTCGATAAGTAAGCGGCACCAAAATGATCAGCACCGTATTGCCGATCAATCCGTAGGTCTGGGCTTGGCCCATCACCTTGGTATAATCGTGAGCTCTGCCGAGTGCCACCAGCGTGTCGTGCATGAAGGCCTCTACCGCACCAGACTGAAACGAATATCCGCCAAAGAATAGCAGCGAGGCAATGAGCCCACCCCAGAAGTTTGGCATCACCGCGTAAAATAGTGGCGATGTCACCGCAATGCTGGCGCCAAGGATAATAGCCCGACGATTACCAATTTTATCTGCTAAATAGCCAGCCGGTATCTGCAGCAGTGCCTGGACAATTGACGAAATCACTACGATCAGCGCCAGCTCATCAAGTGATACTTTCCCAACATTGACTAACTGTACGGTGATCAGGGGCAAGTACACCCGCTTGGTAAATATCTTGAACCAGGAGTATTTGACGATATTACGGCCTAGCGCCTGTCGATCCACCACATCCAGCATGTCTATATAAGCATACACTGGAGGCTGATGTCTTGCAAATTATCTGACAGTAGATATAATATCAATATGGTTATGTTTAAAAAATCGTCCCCCGAATCGCCTCACCCGAGCGGCATCTATCCGTCTCGTCTATCCTACCATGAGCAGCAGCGCCGCCAAGCACTCTACGAGCAGCGCCGCCGCGCCCATCTCCCCCACGCACCGTCTTTGACTATCGGACTGCTGCTAAGTGCTGGCGCTATGCTACCCTATGGGCTGCTTCAGCTGTGGCTAGCGCTATCCGCCCAGCTCGGTAGTAGCGTACTTTTTGCGACATTCTTTTTTGCGATCATCATCGTCATATGCTACAGCCTGATTTACTTTTATATTACCCGTATTCTTAACGCCTACGGTGTTGGCAGTCATGCTTTTTTGGCGAGTTATCTATTTGGCCTGTTGATCGTCGCAGCATTGATTCACCAACTCGCACTACCAGTCGATCAACTGATGACGCTTGATGCGACCACCCTTGGGTTAATGCTGCTCGCACACCTGATAAGCGTCATGCTGCTGAGTTGGCTGGCTATCCGACGTAACCGATCGTAGCAGGCGATCACGCGTAATACCGTGCCAAAAAGTCATCACGAAATAGATGAAAGCTCCCATCCTGCAGGCTCGCCCGAATATCATCAACCAGCTTGACGATAAAACGCTCGTTGTGGATCGACAGCAAAGTGCCTGCCAACGATTCACGAGCATGCAAGAGATGACAGAGATAGGCAGCAGTATAGTGGTGGCAGGTATAGCAGTCGCAGCCTTCCACAATCGGCTCAAACATTTCGCGGTACTTTCGACCACGCACATTCACTCGACCATGCGGCGTATAGGCCGCACCATTCCGCGCAACGCGGGTCGGGCTGACACAGTCAAAGGTGTCAATCCCCTGTTCGATCGCGGCAAAAATATCGTCCGGCTCAGAGATACCTAGCAAATGCCGCGGTTTATGCTCAGGCAAAATCTGATTAACCCAGCGGATTATCTGAGCCATTGTCTCCTTTTCCAGCGCGCCGCCAATACCGTAGCCGTCAAAATCCATCGCGCCTAAAAACTCGGCGGTTTGCGTGCGCAGATCTTCATAATTCGCACCCTGCAGTACACCAAATAGCGCTTGATACGGCTTGTCGGGGTGAGCTTGACGCAGCCGCACGACCTCTGCCAGCGAACGCTCCGCCCAGGCGTGTGTCCGTGCCAGAGCTTCCACTTGGTAGTCATACGGGTCAATTAGTGAGGTCAGCTCGTCAAAGGCAAAGGTAATATCGGCGCCAATACCGGCTTGAATTTGCATAGACAGCTCTGGTGTAAATTTGTGGTATGAGCCGTCCAGATGCGATTTAAACATCACACCGTGTTCATCCACCCAAGCGTGGCGCGATGATTTTTTGGCGATCGCGATCTCTTCATCGACATCAGTGCTCATCGCCAGCACCTTCTTAAAGCCCGAACCCAAGCTCAGCACCTGAAAACCACCACTATCGGTGAATGTCGGCCCCTGCCAGTGCATAAATTTACCTAGATAACCAGCCTTCGCAATAAGCTCGTGGCCTGGCTGTAAATATAAATGATAGGCATTTGCCAGCACTGCTTGCGCACCGACACCTGCCACCATCTCTGGGGTCATCGCCTTGACATTGGCTTTGGTGCCGACCACGATAAAAGCTGGCGTCTTGATATCGCCATGTGGCGTATGGATCACCCCAGTACGCGCTAACGTATCAGCATATCTTGTCTCTACTTCAAAATAAAAAGGGTGGCCGTTCGCTTGACTGTTATCCATGCCGCTATTATAGCAAACTCCCTATCGACCGGGTCGCCCACACGATCCACGCTGTGCCACCATATACGCTATAATAAATTATATGACAAAAAGTTTGATCGACCTAGATCAACAGCTCCAGCCCTATCGGTCGGTCATTTTCCGGCGCGAACGGTATATTGAGTCACGAATCAGCCACCTGCTCGGTGATATGACCGCCGCTGAGTTTGCGCTGGGGTTCCACCACTTCGGCCTACACCATACCACAGCTGGCTGGGTGTTTCGTGAATGGGCACCATCTGCTAGCAAGATAGTGTTGGTTGGCGACTTTTCGGGCTGGCGAGAAGAGCCGGCATACACACTTCAGAGAGGTCATCACGGCCAATGGCACATCACTATCCCCACTGACCTACTACACCACGGTGATCATTACAAACTACGAGTCTATTGGCCAGGTGGCAGCGACTGGCGGTTACCGTCATATACTACATACGCAGTCCAAGACCAGCGCTCACTTGATTTTTCAGCAGTCGTCTGGCAGCCAGCTACGCCGTATTCCTGGCAGGCTCCAGTGCCCGATAAACCCACTGTACCACTCATCTACGAGGCGCATGTCGGTATGAGTAGCGAGGCTGAGCAGGTGGCGAGTTTTGACTACTTCACCAATCATATCCTGCCACGAATTGCCCATGCGGGCTACAACACGGTGCAACTGATGGCTTTGGCCGAACACCCCTATTACGCCAGTTTTGGCTACCATGTCAGTAATTTTTTCGCGGTATCGTCACGCTTTGGTACCCCAGATGATCTGAAGCGGCTGGTCGACACCGCTCACCAGCTTGGGCTCCGTGTCATCATTGATCTCGTCCATTCCCACATGGTAAAGAACGAGGCCGAGGGCCTCAGTAACTTCGCCGGCGACCAGACGCAATACTGCACCCCACAGATTCACCCCACCTGGGATTCCCGCTTGTTCAACTATGCCAAACCCGAGGTGCTCCACTTTCTGGCAAGCAATTGCCGTTGGTGGCTTGATGAATACCGGGTTGACGGCTTTCGTTTCGACGGCGTCACCAGCATGCTATATACCGATCACGGCCTGGCGCGGCCATTCACCACATACGACGATTATTTTGGTGACAATATCGATCGAGATGCCATGGCCTACCTTCGCTTGGCAAATACAGTTATTCACCAAGTCAGACCCGACGCCGTGACTATCGCCGAAGAGATGAGCGGTTTACCCGGTGTCGCTGCACCAATCGCTCATGGCGGCCTCGGGTTTGACTACCGCCTCCAGATGGGAGCGCCTGATGTCTGGGCTACCACGGTAAGCCAACAGCCAGACGATAGCTCCTGGGATCTGGCCAAGATTGTCAACGTGCTGACCTCACATCGGCCAGGAGAGCCCGCGATCAGCTATGTCGAGAGCCACGACCAAGCCCTAGTCGGTGATCAGACGCTGCTTTTTCGACTGATTGGCCAGGAGATGTACGACGGTATGGACAAGGCTGACCCAAATATGGTAGTGAGGCGTGGCGTTGCCCTGCATAAATTGATCCGCCTATTGACCGCCGGGCTTCACCAGGGCGGCTACCTCAATTTTATGGGGAACGAATTTGGCCACCCAGAATGGATCGACTTCCCGCGGGCTGGCAACACCTGGTCGTACCGTTATGCGCGGCGCCAGTGGAGCTTGGCCGACAATGGCTTTTTGCAGTATCAGTGGTTGGCTCGGTTTGACCATGCCCTAATGGCTCTCCTGCCATCTGTACCGGCGGCACCAACCAATGTGGTGATTCACCAGGTAGATCGAGTCATCAGTTTCACTCGTGGCACGACAGTCTGGATCGTCAATTTTTCGCCACACGCCTTCTACACCGATTATCGAATAGATGTAGATGCTGGCATCTACCGCATCCAGCTGAGCAGTGACGAGCAGCAATTTGGCGGTCAGGGCCGCACCACCACGGCACAACTGCGCTCAATACGCTCAGACGATCAGCACCGGCACTATATCGAAATTAGCCTCCCCACACGGACTGGCATAATTCTGCAAAAGATTGGCTAATTTTTCTTTTTCACTGAGGTAGAGCTAGGCTATTTTACTTTTCACGATAACTTGTTACACTGAGGTCATGAAAGAAACAACCAGCGAACTACTTCATAAGTTTCGTCGCTCAATTAGACATATCCTCACGCTTCCTCCCTCCACCAAAGCAGCCGAGTTAGAGAAAATTGATGAAAGCTTGACCCCAAACATGCGAGCCCTCCGCTTGGTCATGACGATGGCCGAACAACTCTTATCAATGGGGGTGGCCGCACGAGATGTGGTCCAGCTGGCGCTTGGCGTCACCGACACCTACTGCACTCGCCGAGTCCACATCGATATTAGCTACACTCTTATCACCGTCTCGCAAGACCGCGGCAATGATCGTGAGCCACTGACTCTGGTTCGGACTATTGTGCTTGATGATGTTAATTATCGGGTCATCCAGGCAATCCAATCCCTCGCTTTGACGATCCGAGATACTCATCTCCCGCTCGATGAGGCCGAACGGATGATTGATGAGATCGTCTACCAACCCAAGCACAACTCCCGCTGGGTGATCTATACCGCTGGTGGCGTAGTGAGCGCCGGTGTCGTACTGCTTTATAACGGCTCACCGCTAATGATCGGCATGTCGTTTATCACTGGCTTCTTGGCAACTGGTATGCTGCGGTGGATGGCGCGGGTCGGTTTATCAACCTTTTATTCACAAATCGCCGCCGCACTCTGTATCACGCTTGTTGCGGTCATTATGGTGCGATTGAATGCGCTGCTCCACCTGGCGATCAACCCGACGCTATTTGTCATCGGCGGTATCGTCTTGCTGGTGGCTGGCATGATGACAGTCGGGGCCTTTCAAGACGCTATCGATGAATATTACGTGACTGCCAACGCGCGTATTCTGAAGGTTATCATGGCGACGGGCGGCATCGTGATCGGTGTCATTACTGGCTTATATATTGCTGCTCGGTTTTCGATTAGATTTCCGGCCACCCCAGATCAATTGGTGCTCGCGAGCCCACATACCCAATATCTAGGCGCGTTGATTATCGCAGCAGCTTTTGCAGCTCGCAACCACGCCGCAGTCTTCGGCACGATCGTCTCTGGTGGTGTTGGCATGCTTGGCTGGTGGATATCACGCCTTGTCTTAGCGACTGGTCTTGGCACCACTATTGCCAGCGGCGTCGCTGCTGCAACCATCGGGTTGATGGCGACCTTTGTCTCGCGGTTTTGGCGATTTCCATCTCTGGCAATTATTGGCGCCGGCATTGTCCCGCTCGTGCCTGGACTGTCTCTCTATAATGGCCTCCTCGGTGTGGCAACCCGCTCCCCCGGCAACCCCGAGTTTATGGCTGCGATCGCTGTCTTACTGCAAGCATTTATGATTGCCCTGGCAGTCGCATCCGGAGCGACACTCGGTAATATGATCGGTCGGCCAATCCGGCGGCGAGTCATCCGCTTCTACAGCAGTGCATTTCCTCGGCGCCACAGCCAGTAGGCTCACAGTAGTAGCCTAATATCGCGCCACGCAAAATTACCACCGCCCTATCTATGCGAGCGGTGGTAATTGCATTTCCAACAAGAGGCGTACTATTTATTTGTTGCGCTTCTCGATGATTTCTTGGGCTACATTTGGTGGTACTTCCTCGTACTGCGCCAGCTCCATGGTCGACGCCGCGCGACCCTGCGACATTGAACGAATATCGCCAGTATAACCAAACATATTAGCGAGCGGCACAAAGGCTTTGATCAGCTTGGCGCCACCCATCAAATCCTCCATGGCATCGATACGGCCACGGCGTGAGTTCAAGTCACCAATAATATCACCCATGAACTCTTCTGGTGTCGTCACCTCGACCTTCATAACTGGCTCGAGCAAGATTGGGGTCGCCTGCTTAATACCCTCACGTGCTGCCAACGAACCAGCCAATGAGAAGGCCAGCTCCGAAGAGTCGACATCATGGTACGAACCATCGTACAGTGTCGCCTTGACATCAACCACCGGATAGCCAGCAATCACACCGCCACTCAGGGTGTCGCGAATACCTTTCATGACTGCTGGGCGATACTCTTGCGGCACCACACCACCCTTGATCTCATCGAAGAACTCGAAGCCCTTACCTGGCTCATTCGGCTCAAAGCGCACCCACACGTCACCGTACTGGCCACGACCACCCGACTGCTTCGCGTGCTTACCTTGGACCTCGCTGCGACCCTTGATGCTTTCGCGGAAGGCAACTTGTGGCTCACCAATATTTGCCTCGACCTTAAATTCACGCTTCATCCGATCAATCAAGATATCTAGGTGCAGCTCACCCATACCCGACATGATGGTCTGGCCAGTCTCTTCGTCGGTATGAATACGGAAGGTTGGGTCTTCCTCTGCCAAGCGCTGCAGCGCCAACGCCATCTTCTCCTGGTCGGCCTTTGATTTTGGCTCAACCGCAATCGACACTGGCGGCTCTGGGAACTCGATTGACTCAAGAGCAATCGGGTGGGCTGGATCGGCCAGAGTATTACCAGTACTGGTCGATTTCAGGCCAACCACGGCCGCGATATCGCCAGCACTGATCTTATCAATCTCCTCGCGCTTATCAGCAAACATCCGAACAACACGGCCAATACGCTCCTTTTCACCGGTGGTGGTATTAAGCACATAGCTACCGGAGTTCAACACGCCAGAATACACCCGCACAAAGATCAGCTTACCAACAAACGGATCAGCTGCAATCTTAAAGGCCAGAGCCGAAAGTGGCTCCTTCTCATCTGGCTTACGGCTCACTTCGTCGCCAGTTTTTGGATTCTTACCCCAAATTTCATCAACATCCAGCGGGCTCGGCAAGAAATCAACCATCAGATCAAGTAATTTCTCGACAATCACGCCCCGACCATCACCACCGGTCACCAGGTAAAAGTCACCCTCGAGCACTCGCGTTCGCAATGCTGCTTTCAGCTCATCCTTGGTGATTGCTTCTTCGCCCTGGTCAAGGAATTTCATCATCAGCTCATCGTCCGCTTCAACAGCATTTTCGACAAGCAGCGCCCGGGCATTCTTGGCCTTCTCGAGCATGTCAGCCGGGATCTCCCCTTCAACCAGCTGGTGGTCAGCGTAATCAGTGTAGGTGTAGGCTTTCATCTCGATCAGATCGACCACACCATTGATAGTCTTCTCAAAGCCAATCGGCAGATGCACAGGAAAGGCCTGCTTGCTCAAGCGATTATGGATCGACTCCAGCGACTTATAAAAATCACCGCCGGTTTGGTTAATCTTGTTGATAAAGCAGATACGTGGCACGCCGTACTTATTGGCCTGGCGCCAGACGGTCTCAGACTGCGCTTCCACACCCATTTTACCGTCAAACACCGTCACTGCACCGTCGAGCACCCGTAAACTACGCTCCACCTCAGCAGTAAAGTCAATATGCCCTGGGGTATCGATGATGTTAATCTTGTGATCTTTCCAAAAGCAAGTCACCGCTGCCGAAGTAATGGTGATACCGCGCTCTTTCTCTTGGGCCATCCAGTCAGTGGTGGCGCCATCGCCCTCGCCGCGCACCTCACCGATCTTGTGCGTCAAGCCGGTCCGATACAAAATACCTTCGGTTGTGGTGGTCTTCCCTGCGTCAATATGGGCAATAATACCGATATTTCTAAAGTTTTTTAATGGGACATGTGCTGCCATTATCGTTCCTCTATTACGTTATTTATCGAGATTTTTGGACACCAAAAAACTACTCTTGGCCTCTATTATAGCAAACGGGGCGCAATTTGTGAATGACAACAGGCTCGCCATCTGCACCCCTGATGGGCTGTCAGATTTCGCTCAGGCTTCCGCAGTGTTTTGTGGACTCACTATGACTCACCAGTCAAGTCGCCTGTCGTGAAGTCGCCTTTTTCCACTTCTTTGAGTGCCTCAGCAATTTGCTGATTGTCCTGTTTCGCTACATTTGTGAGCACCAGCAGAAGCCCCACCTGGCCATACAGCTCATATGAAGAATCTGGCGCCTCCGGATCTGGCGAGGCCAACTCAGTGATCCATTCATCAAGCACTGGCATGGCGTTGAGTACACCGTGATAGCCGATCGCATTTTTGGCGGCAACACCTAGGCGTTGAGCCGGATCAACATCGCTCTGCGAGGCTATTTTCTCAGCATTACCACTCACGTCAAACAGCTGAGCAGCCCGCCCATCCTCTAGTCGGCGTGCCGGCACATCAGCAATTAGCATGCCAAGAAAGGCTGCTCTAGTGAAGGCCTGTGTCGCGCGCTCATACTGTAAGCCCTTTTCTCGTAGCTCCTGATCTTCCGGCGAAATGATTGCTCGCGCCGCTTGCTCGGCCTGCCCATATAGCCGAAACGCTTTTTCGTCATACGTATGGGCTTCTTTGACAAACCGGTCAATCGACACCCCGGCCGCTAAGAGAATAGCCTGTATCTCTTTGGCTGACCGCCGAAATAGCTCTTTGTCGTCTAGGTGTTTTGGTTTGTGTCGTTCAAAAAATTCCGCTATATAGTCTCGTGGATTATCGTTCATCATAACCATTGCCTCCTTTGTACCTATTATATCAAACTGTCTGCTTGTCAAGAAACACCACCCTACTGCCGAGACGGTAGGGTGGTGTGCGCCGTGGACTAGACATCAAGACTAGCCGCGAGCAAAGTGGGCAAAGGCACGGTTAGCCTCGGCCATCTTGTGGGTGTCTTCCTTCTTCTTGAAGGCAGCACCAGCTTCGTTGTAGGCGTCAACAATCTCTAGCGCCAAACGCTGTGAGTATGGCATCCCACTACGAGCACGAGCTGACTGCACCAGCCAACTGAAGGCATAGTGTAACTGCCGGTGCCCCTGGACTGGGAACGGAATCTGGTAGTTCGCACCGCCGACACGGCGAGATTTCACCTCAAAGTTTGGGCTGACATTCTTGAGAGCTCGCTCAAAGACAGCGAGGGGGTCTTCAGAATCCAGCTTCTTTGCGGCTGCTTCTAGGGCAGCATATACAGCACGCTCAGCCGCCAATTTTTTGCCGTCGAGCATTGACTTGTTGATCAAGCGCTGCACCAGCACACTCTGATAGCGGCGGTCTGGCTTGAGCTGGCGCTGCAATTTTTTGGTCACTTTACGAGGCATTATTACTTATCCCCTTTCTTGGTGCCGTATTTACTGCGGCCCTTCTTGCGGTTGTTCACACCTTGAAGGTCAAGCGCGCCACGCACGATATGATAGCGCACACCCGGTAGATCTGGCACACGACCACCGCGGATCAAGACCACCGCGTGCTCCTGCAAGTTGTGGCCTTCACCACCGATGTAGGCCCAGACTTCGTAGCCGTTGTTCAATTTGACACGGGCGACTTTACGCAGCGCTGAGTTTGGTTTCTTTGGTGTCTTGGTCGTCACGCGCACACACACCCCACGCTTGAGCGGTGCATTTTGGTCGTAATAGCGCGTTTTCAGGGCGTTATGAATCCGACCGAGTGCTGGCGACTTGGACTTTTTCTTGGCCGTTTGGCGCGGTTTGCGCACCAATTGGTTGATAGTTGGCATCCAATTTCTCCTTGGTTGGTTTACTATATGGCACTATCGCCTTGCGCAGTCTAGCCTTACGTAGCCTAATAGCCAAAAGCTAGCTGCACCTACGGATTGGATTCAGCAACTCCGCCCCGTGTCTATGCCTTTTCTGCCGAGCACGCAGTCTGTACACATTCAAATCACCGCGCACCCCGAAAAGAGGAAACTCTAGGCTCATTATACCAAAACCATAGCAGCTAATCAATGTAATGCTGACGAAGGAACTGGTCAACCAGTTGGTTGAATCGTTCGGGCTGGCAAAGATTCGATGGATCAAAAGAGTTTTTGATGACAAAACTTGAACAATGCGCCAGCTGTGCCTCAGTCGTGCGCATCATCTTCACTAAAGAACTCCCCCTTGCACTCTTACCGGCCAGACAGAGGATTGGCTGGGTAACCTGCCGAAGTTCTGCGCGATAATCGATAGACAGAATGGCTTTGCGCTGCAGCACCACCTCGTTGCCGCGTAGATGGCAGAACAGCCAGTGAAAATAGGTGCTCGCCAGCGGCCATCTTTTGTAAAAACCTGTGGTAGCAAGGTCCATCAGCCAACCAATTTTTGACAGCGGCAACATCAGCTTGACAAGACAATTGAGCACTGGGTGCTGCACGGTTGAGCTGAAAGTATCACATAGCACCGCTGCAGCGATCCGACTACGATAGCGCGCCAGCAAATGCATACTCACCACACCGCCATACGACACCCCAACGACGACGACCTCAGATAACCCGAGATGGTCTATCAATTCTATGATGTCATGTGTTTGCTGGTCGAGGACGGTATCTGGGTGGCAGGTGAGCTCGCCACTCTGACCGTTTCCTCGAAGGTCTGGTATGATCACTTGGTAATGCCGCGAGAAGAACTCTTGTTGCGGCTGAAACATTGACGACTCCGCACCAAGGCCATGCAGGAATATAAGTGGTTTACCCTCACCACATATACGATAGGCTATTGTTGTGCCATCTGATAGGTATAGTTCTTTCACGGTCCATATTATAGAATAACTACTCACCAAAGCTCAAATTATTGACACTCTCTCATGAAAAGCCGCCTCCCTTCAGAGGCGGTTATGAGGCGGCCTTTTCAAGCGAGGAACAAGCGGTTACTGCTCGCTGAACTCGTCTTCATCGGGTTGGCGAGGCTCTTTGGCTTCGTCAATTTCAGCTTCAACCCCCGTCCCCACAGGAATCTTGCGGCCGATGATGACATTCTCCTTCAGGCCGTGTAGCTTGTCGGCGCGGCCAGATACGGCAGCGTTGATAAGCACCCGTGTCGTGTCTTGGAAAGAGGCAGCCGACAGCCAGCTATCACTCCAAATCGACACCTTGGTGATACCAAGTAGTAACTGGCTATAGCTAATCAAGCTCTTGCCCTCTTGGGCGAGTTGCTTATTCATATGAGCGACCGCTGCCTTCGAGGCGATGTCGCCAGTCACGAAGTCGCTATCACCTGGATCATCGATTTGCACCCGGCTAAACATCTGCCGGACGATGATCTCTAGGTGCTTATCTGCCACGTCTTGCCCCTGAGCGGCGTAGATGCGTAGCACCTCGTTGATAATGTAGCGCTGCGTTGCCTCGACGCCCTTCAGGCGCATCAGGTCGTGCAGATTGAGCGACCCAGTTGTCAGGCGATCACCAGCCTGTAGCGTGTCGCCGGACTTCACCACCAACTGCATAGCGCCAGGCACCTCGTAGCGAGCAGGTGCACCAGCTTCGGCAGCGATCACAAGACTATCCTCGGCCTGCTCGACCACACCATCAAATGGCGCGACCAGCGGCCGGGTGTCGCCCTCACCTGTCGCCAAGACATCACCAGCCTTGACGGCTGAGCCTGATTTGACAACAACGGTGCGACCCGCCAAATCAATCCGCTCAACACGGCCAGACTCTGGCGTCACCTGGACGATGTACTTTTTGCCATCTTCCCAGATATCGACTAGTCCAGCAATTTGGCTGACAATAGCCTGACCCTTTGGCGTCCGTGCCTCGAATAGCTCTTCCACTCGTGGCAGACCCTGGGTAATGTCACCACCAGCTACACCGGAGTTGTGGAAAGTACGGAGCGTCAACTGTGTACCAGGCTCACCGACCGACTGTGCTGCGATCACGCCGACTGGCTGGTGTGTCTTGACCAGCTCGCCCGTCGCCATATCGAGGCCGTAGCTACGCTGCGGAATACCCTCGAGATTGTTTGTCGAGAGTACTGACTGAATCTTGACACTGTCAATCGTCTCATCATCATCAATTGCATCGGCAATTTCGCGAGTAATCAGCTGGTCCTTATTGACATGCCCTGGGATAGTTTCTGCCGCGTAGCGCCCAGCCAGTCGATTAGAGAAGTCGACCATTGTCTCTTCGGTCTCGGAGCGATAAATCGCGAAGCCATCATCATCACCCGCTTCATCGGCAACCGTAAAGACATCCTGCGCCACATCAACCAACCGACGCGTCAAGTATCCTGAGTCGGCAGTCTTCAGCGCGGTATCAATCAGACCCTTACGAGCACCACGTGTCGCCACAAAGGCCTCCAGGCTAGACAACCCTTCGGTATAGGAGCTGCGGATTGGCAGCTCGATCTCGCGGTTTGTCGCATCGACTTGGATCCCAACCATGGCGCTCGCCAACTTGACGTTCGAGATATCACCACGAGCCCCGGAGTTCACCATCATCGAGATACTGGTGTCCATATGGGCAAGCTGATCTTTTAGGAAGGCAGTAATTTTGTTGTCAACTGTTCGCCATGCGCCGACCGTCAGATTGTAGCGCTCGTCTTCGGTGATCAACCCTTGGTCAAACTGCTCAGAAATCAAAGCCGCTTTGGCATCACCCTCTGCCACAAATTCAGCGATTTGATCAAAATGCACATAGTCGTTCTTGCCGGTCGATACCGCCGCCAAAGTAGCAAAGCGGAAGGCTTGACCCTTCATCCGGTCGGCAATTTTGGCAGTCTCCTTAGCACCATAGCGAGCAAAAATCTGTGCCAACACTTTCTTGAGCTGTTTCTTGGTCTGGACATTGTTATCATACGGGAAGTCTTCTGGCAAAATCTCGTTGAAGAAGACACGACCAAGCGTCGTCTGGCGCATCTTGCCTTTGGCGACAATCCGAATCGGCGTCTGCAGATGGATGATCCCCTTGTCGTAGGCGAGCTCTGCCTCATAGACTGAGCTAAATGCCTTGATCGTATCGGTCTGGGCCTGTGGCTTGTCGTACGTCAGGTAGTAATTACCGAGCACAATGTCCTGCGAAATATGCAGCACCGGCGAACCATCAGCCGGCTTCAGCAAGTTGGCCGTCGCGCTCATCAGATCACGAGCCTCTGCTTGGGCGTCTTTGCTGAGTGGTAAGTGAACAGCCATCTGGTCACCATCGAAGTCAGCATTAAAGCCTGCACAGACCAGTGGGTGGAGCTGGATAGCCTTTCCTTCGACCAACACTGGCTGGAAGGATTGAATCGACAACCGGTGCAAGCTCGGTGCTCGGTTTAGCAGCACGTATTTTCCCTCTATCACCGCATCCAGTGCATCCCACACCACTGCGTCTCCTGACTCAATCAGCCGGGTGGCCGAGCGGATGTTATGCGCAAATTCACCTTGGATTAACCAGCTGATGACGAATGGCTTGAATAGCTCAAGCGCCATCTGCTTCGGTAGGCCGCACTGATTGATCTTCAGCTTTGGACCGACCACAATCACCGACCGGCCAGAGTAATCAACCCGCTTACCCAAAAGGTTCTGGCGAAAACGACCCTGCTTACCCTTCAGCATGTCGCTGATAGACTTGAGGCGGCGCCGACCACCGGTCGAGCTGACAGCCCGGCCGCCACGAGCCGCCGCATTATCAATCAGAGCATCGACGGCTTCTTGCAACATTCGCTTCTCATTGCGCTGAATCACTTCTGGCGCATTGAGTTCTACCAGCTTCTTCAGGCGATTGTTGCGGTTAATGATCCGTCGATACAGATCGTTTAAGTCCGAAGTAGCAAACCGACCGCCCGACAGCGCCACCATTGGCCGGAGATCCGGCGGAATAACTGGGAGCACAGTCAAGCAAAGGCTCGACGGCTTGATACCCGCAGCGTGCATACTCTCGAGCATCTTCAGACGCTTGAGTAACTTCTTCTCGCGCTGACCCTTAGCACCCTCAGCTTCTTCGCTCAGCTGCGCGATGAGCTGCGGAAGATCGATCTCGTCTAGCAGCGTCTTGAGTGCACTCGCACCCATGCCGACCTCAATCAGCTCATCATACTCCTCTGGCAGGTTACGATAGTCTGTCTCTGAGATCAACGCCCCTTTGCTGAGGCTTTCGAGCTGCGACTTCTTGGTAATGTAGGTTTCGTTCAGCTCGTCAACTTCGCGGCTCTGCTCCTTGGCAAGCTGCTTAATATCAGCACCCTCGGCACTCGCCAGCTTCTCATAGCGAAGTTTAATCGCCGCCCGGCCAGCCTCTGTTTCAGCATCAAGATCAGTCAGATACTGATCGCGCCGCTCTTCGTCAACGTTCAAGATGACATACGTGGCAAAGTAGGCAACGCGCTCAATATTACGCACTGTCATGCCAAGCAGTAGACTCATCGCGCTTGGGGTGCCACGCATAAACCAGATATGCGCCACCGGAGCCGCTAGCTGAATATGCCCCATTCGCTCACGGCGGACAATTGACTTGGTGACCAGTTCGCCATTCTTGTCGACCGCCGCCTCGCGGCTACGCACTCCTTTGAGTTTGGAGTCATGCGGGTTAATATCCTTGACCGGGCCAAATATTCGCTCACAAAACAGCCCATCACGCTCCGGTTTTTGGGTCCGATAATTAATCGTTTCCGGCTTCAATACTTCGCCGTAGCTCCACTTCAGGATGTCTTCTGGGCTTGCTACAGCCAGGCGTACTGCGTCAAAATCGCCGATGCCAGTTGCGTTAAATGAATAATGCGCCATCTTTACGCCTCCTCCTTGATTGTTTCTACTTCGTCAATATCTTGGACACTCATCGCACCATCAATCTCGCCGATATCATCCGATTCATCCAAGAAAGTTTCGGTGTCGTCATCGAGCTGCGGCGTCGTCTTGTCTTCTGGGCCGCCGGCAGCGATGACATGCTCAGCATCAACCACACTGCCTTCATCGAGTAGATCAACCCGCAGACCAAGACCTTGTAGCTCCTTCACTAAGACATTGAATGACTCTGGCAGCTTCGGCCCGACGATCGGCTCGTCCTTGATGATCGACTCATACGCTTTGGCGCGGCCATAGACATCATCCGATTTAATCGTCAGCATCTCCTGCAGGGTTGCTGCAGCACCGTATGCCTCTAGTGCCCAGACCTCCATCTCACCGAAGCGCTGGCCACCGTTTTGTGCCTTACCGCCAAGTGGCTGCTGCGTCACCATGGTGTATGGCCCAGTTGAACGAGCATGAATCTTATCAGAGACCATGTGGTGCAACTTGATCATATGCATCACACCGACTGTAGTGCGCTCCTCAAACGGCTCACCTGTCCGCCCGTCAAACAACTGGCTCTTACCATCCCTGGCAAACCCAGCCTTCTCTAGCTCATTCGCGATTGTCTCCGACGACACACCATTAAACGATGGTGTCGCAACTCGATAGCCAAGTGCACGAGCGGCCATCCCCAGGTGAGTCTCAAATAGCTGCCCCAAGTTCATGCGGCTCGGCACACCCAGTGGATTCAAAATCACGTCAACCGGTGTCCCATCTTCCATAAACGGCATGTCCTCGACCGGCAATACTCGCGCGACCACACCCTTATTACCGTGTCGACCAGCCATTTTATCGCCGACACCAATCTTGCGAAGTTGTGCAACAAATATCTGAATCTGCATCAAGACGCCGGCCTTGAGCTCATGGCCATTTTCGCGGCTAAATATCTTGACGCCAACCACCTTGCCATTGCCTGCATTATTCATCCGCTGCGAAGTGTCACGGACATCCTTCGCTTTCTCACCAAAGATCGCTCGAAGCAGCCGCTCCTCTGAGCTCAGTTCCTGCTCACCCTTTGGCGTAATCTTACCAACGAGAACATCACCTGCCTTGACCTCAGAACCGATCTGCACAATACCATGCTCATCAAGATGGCGCAGACTGTCCTCTGAGACATTTGGGATATCACGCGTAACAATCTCTGGCCCGAGCTTCGTCTCGCGTACTTCAACATTGTAATCTTTGATATTAATGCTGGTCAGGCGATCATCTTCGACCAAGCGGCGACTCAGGATAATTGCATCCTCCATATTGTAGCCACCCCATGGCATAAAGGCGACGGTTAAATTACGACCCAGGGCAATTTCGCCAGCAGCGATCGATGCCCCCTCGATCAAAATATCACCCTTCTTGACCGTATCGCCGCGCATGACACGAACTTTTTGGTTATAGCAGCGTTCATCATTATTTTTGACAAAGTGACGAAGTGGATATACTTTCACGCCATCGGCATATGCGACATGGATCTCGTCTGCATCAGCACGCACTACCTGACCATCGGCTTCTGCCTGGATAAGGTGTCCGCTATTTTGTGCAACTGCTTTTTCGATACCGGTACCGACTGTCGCCGGCTCTGGAGTCAGCAGTGGCACTGCTTGGCGCTGCATGTTAGAACCGGTGAGCGATCGGTCGATACGGTTCTTCTCCATAAATGGCACCAGTGCAGCAGTTGAGCCAAGAATCTGCTTATGCGCAGCATCCATGAACGTCACTTCGCTGGTATCAACCTGGCCAGGGCGCATGTTTTTGCGGGCAGACACCCGCTCGTCTCGGAAACTATTATCATCATTGAGGACTGCGCCTGCATCGGCAATCACCTCTGCAGCTTCTTGGGCGGCATCGAGGTAGACGATCTCGTCTGTCACCACACCGTCCTTTACCCGTAGATATGGCGTCTCGATAAAGCCATACTCATTGACCCGCGCATAGGTCGCCAGGTTCAGCACCAACCCCACGTTGGCACCCTCTGGCGTCTCCACCGAGCAGATCCGGCCATAGTGGGTCGGGTGAGCATCACGCACGTCAAAACCAGCCCGCTCCCGACTCAAGCCGCCAGGACCCATCGAACTTAGTCGGCGCTTGTGGCTCAGCTCTGAAAGTGGATTGACCTCATCAAGGAGCTGGCTCAACTGTGAACTGGTAAAGAATTCACGGACTGCGGCCACCACCGGGCGAGCGTTGATCAATTGGCTCGGCGTGACATTCTCCATGTCAGCCACACTCATCCGGTCCATGGCGTTGCGCTGCATCCTCAACATACCGACCCGGAACTGGCGAGCAATCAGTTCGCCGACCAGCTTGACGCGACGATTACTCAATGCATCGATATCATCAGCCGGCTCCTGCGTATTGTTCAGGCGAATGAGCTCTCGGATAATCGCCACCAAATCGTTCATCTGGAAGATCCGATTTTCAGCGGTATTCGCCACATCTAAGCCCAGGCGCTGGTTTATCTTGTACCGGCCAACTCGGCTATAGTCAAACCGCTTGAAATCAAAGAACATCCGCTCAATCATCTGGCGCGCATTGTCGACCGTCGCCAAGTCACCCGGCCGCAGGCGGCGATACACTTCGATCAATGCCTCGTTGGCACCCCGAGCAGGATCCTTCTCAAGCGTCTCTTGGATATAGTTGACCTCACCAGTGTCGACATCGGCAAATAATTCACGAATTTCGCTGGTTTTTGGGTGGCCCAGTGCTCGCAATAATGTAGTCACCGGCAACTTGCGGCGGCGATCAATCTTGACATAAATAGTGCCGTTTGGCGCAGTCTCAAACTCTAGCCAGGCACCCCGGCCAGGGATCATCTTCGCACCATACAGATTGCGGCCGGCCACGGTATCAGCAGTAAAGAACACACCAGCCGAGCGGATCAGCTGCGACACCACCACTCGCTCGGTGCCGTTGATGATAAAGGTGCCTCGCTCGGTCATCCACGGATAATCACCGAGGTAAATTTCTTGCTCCTTGACCTCGCCGGTGACCTTATTAGTTAGCTCGACTGTCACATGAAGCGGCGCCTCAAATGTCAAATTATTCTCTTTGGCAAACTGGTCGGTGGTTTTTGGCTCATCAAAATGATAGCTACCAAACCGCAGTGCCAATTTCTGACCAGTGTAGTCGTCGATTGGGTTAATTTCTGAAAATATTTCGCTCAAACCATCCTCGACGAACCAGCGCCACGAGTCCTTTTGGTGAGCGATGAGATTTGGCATGGTGAGCGCGCTGTCTTTCGACGTAAAAAATACACGCTCCCCGTCAGTGGTCTGCTGTGCCACAGGCGTACTCCTCGCATTGTTATTTAGTTGGTGATCACGGCCGGAAGATCTCCTAGTTTTGACACCAACAAAAGGCGTGCCTCTCCTTTTTCGCCGGCTCCCGCCAAAACTACACTACTTCTCTTATAGAGATTATGCACCAGTGACAGACAAAATGCAAGGGCTACATGACAAAATCTCCCATGCACAGTCGGCGAGAACACAGCCTCTACTTAGGAACCTCCCGGAGGTGCGCTGACTCCAATTCATCACCACTGGTTACAGCACAACCTGCTGGCCGATCTTAGCCAGGATTTTTTGCTGAACCTGCTCAGCTGGCCCGACCGCCGACACCAGAGGAATCTGATAAGCGGCAGCGATCGCCTGATACGCCTGATTGACGACATTTTGGAACTGCTGAGTACGCGACTCAAAGGCATCGACATAGCCAAGCTGACCGCGCTGGCCAATCCGCTGCCGGCGCAGACTCTCTGGTGCCGTCAGAATCACCGCGGCATCTGGCTGCATATAGCGCTCAGCTGTACATAGCCTGGTCAGCCGGATAATCTCTGCTTCGGCCACCCCTTCGCCGTAACCCTGGTAGGCGATAGTCGAGAGATAATTACGGCCACTGAGCACGACCGCGCCACGCTGCAAGGCTGGCTGTATTTTATCCTGCCATAACTCTCGGCGCGCCAGACTAAACAACATGACGTTGATCTCTGGAGCTCGTACCAGCTGACCATTTTTGATCAACTGGCGAAGCTCATTAGCTATCGGCGTCGACCGGTCTGGGTCATCACTGCCTGGCTCCTCCACTACCACCACCTCATGCCCTCGACGCTGCAAGTACGCTGCCAACATCGCCACCTGGGTTGACTTACCAGTGCCATCATTACCCTCGATCACCAAATAACGGCCACTCATCGGAGCCCCTCGCTCAAGCCATCGACTGGCTCAGGCAGCCGCCGGGTATCTTTGTATGCCTTGGGAAGCATCATATCTGGCCGCCACGATTTGATAATCTCTGAGAGATTACTACCTGTCTGGTATTTATCGCTTACCTGGCGCTGGCCCGAGCCATAGCCGCCAGCCACCGGCCCGGTCTTATGAAAGACCAGCTGGCCTATCCGCTCGCCGACCGGTAGCACCACACTCTCATGCATATTGAGGTTGTAGACCTCCAGCGTAATACGATTGATATACCCCGGATCGATCCACCCAGCATCAAAACAAACCGCCACACCGCTACGCCCCCATGAGCTACGGCTCAGCACCTGTGCGGCACCACCCTCAGCTCGAATACCGATAAATTCATGGGTGTGCGCCAAAATTCGTTCACCCGGCTTGAGAACAATGATCGGCTGCTCTGGCGGAATATTCTTCAGCGGTGTATAGCCGAATCGTTGACACCATTGCTGGTGCGGCATCGCCGTGAGCGGCCCCTTGAAGTAACGCGCGACATCCTCGGCGTCAAATGGGTTATAAATACGATAATCCTCGGTCGACTCCTGCTTATAAAAGTAATAACCCAGGGTAAAATCAAGGCTCGCTTCGGCCACGTGTTCCGGATGAAATGGTGTGCAGACAATTGTCCCTGCCTGGATTGCTGCGATAATTTCTTGATTTGCATACACCCCCATCTACGCGATACCCTCCTCTTCATAAGTATGACAAACCGGTGGGCAGCCGGCAAGACCTTTTGGCTATTTCACTACGTGGCTGTGCTACACTGGCTGTATGTCGCCATTGATGATTTTGATCCACCAACCAGATAGCGTCTCGGGGCAAGATGCGGCAGGTCGCCTCCTCCAGGAGATGCTCAGTCACTACGCTGTTGGTCGATCTATAGTGATGAATCAACAGCTGCATCAGCTCCTTGATGCGCAGCTGCTACCCGGCCAGGAGCACATCATCATCACCCCACAGCCGCTTGGGCAGCCCGGTCTATTGAATGCATATGATCTGGCAAGCGCTCAAGCTCTTAGTCGCTATCCGTTGTGTCTTGCCTGCCACACCACATCTGATGATCTCGCCGCCATGCTGACCCTTGTCGACCAGCTTTATCTTGGGTTGATCGATTATCAGCCCGACCACCCTGATTCCATATTAATCCCGGCCATTATCGACCCAACCATCTGGCGCTTGGCCACGCGTATTCAACCTGGCGATACGCCAGTGCATCAGACGTTTTATCATCTCCGCTACGACCGAGTTGTTGACAAAGTTTAATTCTACTCGTATAATTTACCAAATAGTCAATTAACTACACAGGGAGACGGTCGTATGCCATTCACAGAGGTGCCCCACTCCGGGAGAGAATTTAGTAATAAAAAACCAGACATATATGAAAAGTTTCATGGAAGTGAGCTAAACCTGCCCGGATGCCCAACCCTAGAAGAGATGAGGGAGATGGCGAGCATACTAGAGCACGCAGAAAAAAGTAGCAGGAACTGCCAGGAAAAGCCATCTCTTGAATTCCCTATCAAACTGTCCGATAATACCGAAGATGTCATTGGGGTATATCCTGGGTCTATTCTGTTTCATGAAGATAAAGCTGGTAATGTAGTTGTATCTGTTCGCGGGGATGGCTGGTCATATCGTCAGGCTGATGAAAATCCAGCTTACAATGAACTGATTGTTGCCGTTACCTTTTGCCCAACTGACCCAGATTGCGTCAAGTACCCAGGAACTTCTATTGACATTTTTGGGAAGGCAGATGAAAACGCAGGCTGTGCTCTAGGAGCTAGACTCATTGAAATAATGCGAGGCGGTAAGGAAGATAAAAGACCCTAGTAGAATCAATACCTGCTATACAGCTTTGCTGGGGAATATATCGCTGCTTCGCTGAACCTCTGTGCCTACTCGCGCAGAGGTCTATATTTATGAAGTTACAGCCTAACGGTCAGAGAGCGCGGCAACGCACTATTCACGCGAAGCACGAATCACTGAGTCGACCAAGCCGTACGCTCGCGCCTCGTCAGCGCTTAGCCAGTAGTCTCGCTCCATATCGGCTTTGACTTTCGCGAGTTTCTGGCCGGTATTCTTGGCAAGAATTGTCGCCAGCAGCTCCTTGATCTCAAGCGACTCCTTGAGGTCGATCTCCATATCGGTCACTTTGCCACGAGTGCCACTTGACGGCTGATGAATCATCACTTTGGCGTGCGGCAAGCAAAATCGCTTACCCTTAGCACCAGCACTCAGCAAAAACGCCCCCATGCTTGCCTGTAGGCCAATTCCGTAAGTTGCTACATCAGGCTTGATAAATTGCATCGTATCATAAATTGCCAACCCATCGTAGACGCTGCCGCCAGGGCTATTGATATAGAGCGAGATATCGGCCGCAGGATCAGCATAGGCCAGGTGTAGCAGCTGCGCCACGACGCTATTTGCCGTCTGCTCATCAACTGTTTCGCCCAAGAAGATAATCCGCTCATTCAATAAACGCGAGTAGATGTCAAACGCACGCTCACCGTCGCTCGTCTTCTCGATAACTGTCGGGATAAGATAGTTAGTTGGTTTAGTCATAGCTCTATTGTATCGCAGTCTAACCGATTAAACCAAACAGGCGGCGGCGCTTCACGACTAGCTGGTTCGGATAGCCGATATCATCCAGCTCTGCTTTGGCCTCCCTGACACTGGCCTCTGGATTAAGGCTATTAAGCATCTCGGCAGTAATCGGCTCACCGGCATACACCTGAGTGACCACCTCTAATGGCACCTCTTGCTCATAATAATCAGCGCAAAAATCAACATACTGCTGCGGGTCGCCGGCAAATATATCCAATAGCTCCGCTGAGCCATCCTCCTCACCAGTCGTGATACCAGTCTGCCAAGTCTCCCCATCAGCCGACCAAATACAAAAGGTACTGTATATACTCTTGACCGGCTCTCCAAACATAAACTGTTCAAAAGCTTCTGGCAACCCATGGGTGAGATCTTCGATTCGTGGGATCCGGTCTTGCAGATTAAAGTATTCGTGAGCAATACCGTTGATCACACAACCCGCTTGGTTGAATAACACCAGCATTTCATCACCAGAACCATTTCGCATCTCCATGACTTCCTCGCCCTCAGCCCAGTGGGGAGCATAAGAATAATACCGATATTGCCACTCTGGTGATACAATAAGCTCTAGTGCAGATAGACTTTTGCAGAGTTGGTGTAGTTTACTGACTGGCGGCATCGCAGTAAGGTTCTTTGTCGAAATCATCGTGTCTCCTCTATAACATTATGCTGGATAATATCAGTCGCCTATTCATCCAGGCAGCCTGCCCTTTGTCAACAGTAGCTATGCGTTCAGCGCCACCAGGGCTTCGACCGTCTTGTCGGTCACGAGCCGATTGGCAATATCCCGATGAACATTTGGGTCGTCAAATCGCTTCAGCATATCTGGATTCTTACCGTATTGCTGCTTGAGGGTAGTGATCTGCTCTTGCAGCTCATCGCGAGTCACCTCGATACCAAGCTCCTTCGACAGTTCGGCCAGCACTAGCCCCGCCTTAACTCGCTTTTCGGCAATCGGTCGCACTTCGCTGTCGAGCCAGGCTGCTTTGTCGGCAATCTTTTGAGTTGCCAAGTACTGCTCAAGAGTTAGCCCCTGATAGCGTAGATTTTGCGTCATGTCTTGCTCGATTGAGCGCATCTGATCCTCCACCAAAATAGCCGGCAGATTGACTTTCGAAGCCTCAGCCAGCTCGGCCACCAATGCATCCTTCAGCTTCTCTGCCGCCTCACGCTCTTTCTGGGCTGTCAATTCACGTGTAATATCATTTTTCAGCTCAGCGAGATCAGTAAACGGCCCACATTTGGCGGCAAACTCATCGTTGAGTTCTGGTAGCTCTTGGCTGAACACCTTCTGCAGTGTCACCTGAAAGACGACCGGTGCGCCAGCTAGATCTTTGACATGATAATCCTCAGGGAAGCTCAACGGTAGGTCAAACTGCTCGCCCGCACGGTGGCCTACAATTCCTTCTTCAAACCCGGGAATAAACTGACCAGCACCCAACTCCAGCCGGTATGCCTCAGCACTGCCGCCATCAAATGCGACGTTGTCTTTTTTGCCTACAAAGTCAATGAGCACTTCATCACCAATCTGTGCGGCACGGTCGACTTCTTGCTTTGTCGCGAAGTTGCGCTGCATGCGCTGGATGATTTCGTCGACCTCCTCTGTCTTGACCGGCTCAACTGACCGCTTGGCGGCCAGCTTTTTGTAATTACCCAACTTGACGGGAGGCACCACCGTAGCTTCTGCGGTGAAAACCAGCGTCTTATCTGGCGTAAATTCAGTCACCTCCACACTCGGTCGCTCTAGTGCCTGCAAGCCCTCAGCCAAAAATGCTTCAGCGACCGCCTTTGAGAGGGCGTTGTCAAGCGTCTGGGTCTGGAGCGTGGCTAGGTCGACATGTTTAGCAGCTACCTGGACCGGTACTTTTCCCTGACGAAACCCAGATACTTTGATATCGCGAGCCAATTTCGTCAAGGCGACTTGCTTGGCAGCCTCAAGCTCATGCGGCTCAAGCGTGATAGTTAGTTGTACATTCGTATCTGATTGCTGGGTCCGTTTCGTCTTCATAACGAAGTATTATAACAGAGGTATAGCTAAATCTCAAACACCGCATCCTCATCATCGCCGTCGTAGCGGTAGTCTTTGACTACCGTCACCATGCGGGTCGCATCAACCTTTTGCTCAGTCGATTCAGCCAGATTTTTGACCGTATAAATACCAGTTTTCATCTCGTCTTCGCCGACAAAGGCGACAAAGGGAATCTGCTTTTTCAGGGCAGTCTTCAACTGCTTATCAACCTTACGCCCCGTCAGGTCGAGCTCTGCTCTGACCCCTTCGCTGCGTAGGCTACGAGCCAACCGATCAGCCCCCAGCTGGGCCGTTTGGCCAATAGTCACGATATACACATCAGTGTGCGAGGTCAGCTTCGGCAGCAGCTGATGCGCCTCCAAAAACTGCTGCATAGTAGTAGCACCGAGCCCCACCCCGACGGTCGCGACCGGCTCCACTCCAAATAGCCCAACCAAACCGTCATAGCGGCCACCACCAAATAAGGCTCGTTTGTTCTCTGGCGAATTATCAAAGAATTCAAAAACTGTCCCCGTATAATAGTCCAGCCCTCGCATCAGCGTCACGTCAAACACGATGTTCGCGACGCCCTTTTGTTGCAATAGCTCCATGACTGCCGACAGCTCCTGAACACTCGGTGTTGCCGCAATTTCATCTGGCAAGTCCTTTACCTTGCGGATGGTTAACATTCGTGCCAGCTTTTTTAGCCCGACAGTTGCCTGTGGCCCGAAGATGGCCACTGCCTGCTCTTTAAACATGTCTGCTGAAATCTTATCCTTGCGATCAAGCAGCTTAATCATCAGCTGAGCCTGCACGCGGTCAAGACCCAAAAAGGTATGCATGAGCTGGTCGATCAGCTGCCGGTTGTTTACCCGCACAGTAAACATATCTTGCGTTGCCCCAAACGTCGTCACACAGGCGTGCGCAAGCTCAATAATCTCTGCATCAGCCCACGCCCCATCGACACCAAACAGGTCGGCATTAAGCTGCCAGAACTCTCGTTCGCGGCCACGCTGCGGCCGCTCATAGCGCATAAAATTAGCGATCGAATAGAGGCGAGCTGGCATCGGTAGCTCTTGGCGCTTGGCCGCTACCATCCGCGAAATTGACGGTGTCATCTCTGGCCGAATTGCCACCATCCGACCACCACGATCCTCAAATAGGTATGTCTGCTCACCGACCAACTCCTGGCCAGACTTCGCTCGATAAATATCCAGCGGCTCAATCAGCGGTGCACCATATTCCTCATAGCCAAACCGTTCAGCCACCATGTGCCATTTTTTAAAAATATAATTTTGGAGCCGTTTATCAGACGGAAAATAATCGCGCGCGCCCTTGTAGCTCTGTGTTGATAGTTTCCCCATACGTGCCCTCATTATGGCACGACGGGGGTATTTTTACAACGATCTATCAAATAAAGCCCCGGCTACTGACCGGGCTGCTCCTTAGAAATTGCCCATCCTCTGTGCTCTTGTATCCTTTGGAAGGTGTCTTCACACTCCTCCCCTATCCTCGATACTTCTGCTCCCAGGTGATCCACCGCACTGACTAGCAGGTAAAGATTCTTTCGAGTCGCCCTTACTGCTTCTGAGTATGGCGAAAACTCACCTGACTCGACCATCGAGTCAATCCACTCCACCATATCTTCAACCATCTGCCTATAGTGCCCAGCGTAGCGCATTACCTCATTCAGCGCCGGCTGGTCCGGCTGCTCGTTATCACTTTTTTGAACACCACTGCGCTCCTGAAGATCAGGTGTTAGTTGATCCGGATCCCGCCAAATCACGTTCTTGAAAGCCCGTTCGTACATATCGACTGTGTCCTTCTTTACCCCATCCAGGCTCCGGGAGTCGCCACCTACGTACCTCTTCAGAAAGTCTATATGCCCCTCAAAATTATATATCAGGCGTAAATCACGGCGGATTTTCTCGGGAATTGGCAGCAGCACGTCAATCGCCCCTGAAATATCGCTACCATCGCCGCCGTGCTCAAGCGCATCAGGATCATCAACCGCGGTAAACAAAATTCCTTCCTTCGCAGCCCAATCATCTGAGTCGGAGCAAAGTAGGAGGCGGTCAAGCTGTGCGCCCGATAGCACCGGGAACTGCCGGCGAAATATAGTACGGGTTTCCTCGCTTAGCTCAATAGAGTCATAGCCGGTGTATATGTCGCGGGTCACCTCTCCTTCTTCGCGATATGTTGGAGAACGAAACTCATGATGCTCAGGATGATCGACACCAGAATTACCAGTCTTTTTAGAGGAGCGTTTCTCAAGCATACCATTATTAAACCATACGAGCCTCGTATTATCAAGAAGATTATTTCATGAATACGCGCGGGGCTCTTACGAAGGATGCGTGGCTGATATTTCAATTGACAGGGCGTTCACCAGCCAATGGCGCAAGCACGTGCTGCTGCAGCCAGCAGTACATCGCCACTGTCGCGGCGGCACCGACGTTGATTGATCGGGTTGAGCCAAACTGCTCAATCGCTATAATCATATCTGCCGCTGCCGCCAGTTCTTCCGAGATGCCCGGCCCCTCTTGGCCGCATACCAAGACAGCGAACCGAGGCAGCGGCGTCTGAGCGAGGGGCGTGCTACTCGGTATATTATCAATTGCCACAATGGTGCGGCCTGCGCGCCGCATCTGCTGAATGAAGTCGCCTATTGTGTCGACATAATGGACACGCAGATACTTATCGGTCATCATGGCACCACGCTTATTCCACTGCCGCCGACCAATGATGTAGACATGGCGCACCCCGAAGGCGTTGGCGCTGCGAATAATCGCCCCCATATTGAAGTCACGCTGCGTATTCTCGAGGGCAATCAGCAAATCATGGCTTCTCTCATCGAGTGTCGCAATGATGTCAGCCTCTGGCTGGCCCTTGAATTCATCAGTCACATTGCGGTGGTCATCTACAGCAGCTATCATATGCGTATTTCTACAACCTATTAAAAAGACCGAGGGGAACCTCGGTATGGTGCGGATGAGAGGACTTGAACCTCCACGTACTTGCGTACACTAGCACCTGAAGCTAGCGCGTCTACCAATTCCGCCACATCCGCACGGTGTTTTGATTATACATCAGGCGAGCGGCGGCTGCAAGATCAATCTTGTAAGCGACACCAGGCATTGAGCTCGGCCGCTACCTCCTTGAGGGTAACCTCTTGCTTGACCCCAGGAGCCAAAATACCACGTGGATCAAAAATCGCTTTAATTTGGGCATACAGCTGGCGCTCTTCTACCGGGAGAGTTGGGTAAATGAAGCTTGCCTTGAGCCGGCCCTCACCACCCTGACCGACGAAGGTCCCCTCGTGCTCCCGCACTAGGCGGACAAGATCAGCACAAAGCTTGAGGATTTTTTGCCGGTCGCTAATCTTCTTGGCAGAAAAGGCTGGGAATATGTCAATCAGCCCACTACTGACATCGACAAACAGCGGCATCGCGACACCGTAATCGACTTCTAGCGCTCGGATCGCTGCCATGAAGCTATCCTGACGAAGCAGCGGCAGCCACAAGCCAGAAAACACCCGTGGGATCACCGTATGCGCTTCTACCGGCTGTATCGCCAAGGCCAACACCGCATGCACACTCATCAGCTCAGCCGCGTCAAACTCCTCCAGTGTCACGGTGAGTGGGCGCGTCAGCTCAATACTCTTTTGTAACTTTTTGGCAGTTTTTTGACGAGTGCGGCTCGAAAGGGTGTCAAAAAGAGCAATAACCACTGCACCTCGGTAACTCTCCGGTGGAGCCCAGGGCACGACCTTACCGGCCTGCGCTGCTCGCTCAAATAAACGGCCGTCAAGAAGCTCAACCGTCGTTGCCTTGGTTTTAAGAGCCAGATCGACTGCATTTTGTGCCTCATCGACCGTCGAATACGCCGCAATAACCGCACTAAGCTCTGGGTGGGCAAACTCAGCTTTCAAGATTACTTCGCTCACTATGCCGAGCGTACCCTGCGCCCCGATAAATAGCGGCGTAAGATCAAACGAACCATCCTGCTCTCGCACCCTGGTGATACCATGGTAGCCAATCGTTTCTGGGCTACCTTGCGTCAGCTCAGCGATGACTTCTTGATTATCGGTAATCAAATCATCAATTTGGCGATATATCTCACCCTCAAAGGTGGTCAGGCTACGTTTTTTCTGAAGGTCACGGCTCGACACACGGCCAGTTTGCAAAACATCGCCATTACTGAGCACCACTTCTAGCTGCTGCACGGCCGAGCCGATTGTCCCATAGGCTGCCGACATGCTACCTGCCGCTGCGCTGCTCAATGCACCGCCGATTGTCCCATCCTCGTCGATAAACGACCCTGCTGGCAACACCAAGCCTCGGTGGGTTGCCAAAGCTGCCTGGGCTGCTCGCTGACTGGCACCAGCTTGCACGTGAATGAGCTGCTGCTTTGGGTCAAGCCCCATCACTCGATGCAGGTGCGCCGCCATGTCGATCATAATCCCGCTCCCCATGGCTGCACCAGTTATATCAGTCCCGTAGCCACGGGTTGTCACCGATAAATTGTGACCCTTCTCTGCCAGCTGCGAACAAAAGCGCATAATCTTGCGAACATCATTGATATGGACAGGCCGAGCAATCATTTCGGGGCGGCGAGAAAGCACACTATTATCCTGCTGGGCGGACAACATCGCCGGGCCTTGCGTTAAGACTTCACCCGTCAAATGTTCATTTAAGTATGCCGCAACTTTGTTCATATATCCCCTTTTAGTGTAATAATCCAATTTTAGCACAAGCAGTGAGGATTGGTAAGCGGTTGCGTGAATATCACAAAATTGCTATAATCGAGGGGCACGCGGATGTGGTGGAATTGGTAGACACGCATGCCTTAGGAGCATGTGCTTTCGAGCGTGGAGGTTCAAGTCCTCTCATCCGCACCACAGTGCTACCGTGGTGACAACAGGGGAAATTAGCTCAGTTGGCTAGAGCGCACGATTCACATTCGTGAGGTCACAGGTTCAAGCCCTGTATTTCCCACCATCGTCGTCTTACACGAAACATCGCCAAATTTAATTTGAGTGTTGCCCTTTGGGAGGTTTTCCTGGAGGGTTTTTGTGTTGCCCTGGTTGTGGGTGTCTGGCTCATTATTGCTGCTGTCGTTTTGAATGGTCCGGCCGTTGCGGGTGGTGTGGTTGTCGTGCCTGTTCCGGCTGTCGTCGTTGTTGTGGTGGTTGGTGTTGTTCCGGTGGGTGTCGTCGCTGCTGTCTTTGTTCTTTTGTGGGTTTGTGAGTCTGGCGTGGTGTCGCAGGGTTGGGGTGGCGAGGTGGTCGAAGGGCGGTCGGGGTGTGGGGTGGATGGGGCGTTGCGGGGCGGTGGTTGGGGTGTTGTCGGTTGGGTTGATGAGGATGTCGGTGAAGAAGACGGTGTTGAGGAGTTTCTTGAGGCTGGGCGGGGTGTTCGGGTGGGTGTAGAGGCGGTGGCAGTGTTCGAGGAGGGCGAGGGCTTCTTCGAGGCGGTGTTCGAGGTGTTCGCGGTCGGCGGTCAGGGCGGCGAGTTCCCGACTGGTCTGGTCGAGTTCGCGAGCGAGGCGGGCTTGTTCGGCTTTGAACAGGTCAAGGGGCACAGCGTCGGCGTAGTGGGCGTCGAGGAGTTTGGCTTGTTGGGTTTTGAGTGTGCGCGCGCGGGCGGTCAGGGTGCGGGTGTGGGCGTGTTGGCGGGCGTAGAGGCGGTCGAGTTCGCTGCGCAGGCGTGTTGCGATGGCGCGCCGCTCGTCGGGGGTGATGCGGATGTGGCGGTAGAGATCGGCGATGCGAGCGTCGACTTCGTCGATGAGGACGGCTTTGAAGGAGCATTGGTCGCGGTGGCGTTGGCGGTAGGAGCAGACGAAGTAGGGGTAGATGTGGCCGTTTCTGGCTTTGGCGTGGTGGATGATGAGCCGGCCGCCACATTGGCCGCAGCGGACGGTGGTTTTCAGGTGGTGGTTGTGGATGCGTTGGCGTTCGCCGTGGCGGTGTTGGCTGAGGATGGTTTGGACGCGCTGCCAGGTGGCGTCGTCGATGAGGGGCTGGTGTGTGCCGGGGTAGTGGACGCCTTGGTAGGTGACGATGCCGCGGTAATAGGGGTTGCGCAAGATGGCGAGGAGTGTGTTGTGGCCGAGGGGATGGGAGGGCCGGCTGGGCGTGGGGGCGGTGGTCAGGCCGTGGGCGGTGAGATGGTCAGTGAGGGTCGACAGCGTCCAACGGTCGGTGGCGTACTCGGTGAAAGCCTGAGTGATCAGGGGGCCGCGAACAGGGTCAATGTCGACCCAGCGGGCTTGCCTGCCTTGGCTGTCGCGGCCTTGCTTGTTGAGATAGCCGAGCGGGGCCCGGCCGATGGTCCCGCCGGCACGGGCTTTTTGGCTGAGGCCTTTGACCACCTCGGCGGCCAGGTTGCGTGAGTAGAACTCGGCGATGGAGCTCATGATGCCGTGCAGGAGCATGCCGCCGGGAGTCTGGTCAATATTCTCCGACGTCGAGACCAGCCGCACGCCGGCCTCGTCAAACGCCCGGGTGATCTCCACGTCGTCCGCCCGGTTCCGTGCCAGGCGATCCAACTTGTGGACAATGACGTAGTCAACCCCACCGTCCTGCGCCAGGTAGGCCAACATCCTCTGCAGCCCGGGACGATTGACGCTACGGGCGGACTCGCCGCGGTCGGCGAACTCTTTGACGATGAGGGCTCCCATGGATTGGGCTTTGCGGCGGTTGGCTTCGCGTTGGGCTGGCAGGGAGAATCCCTCCTCTGCCCCGCCGCGCTGGGCTTGTTCACGGGTGGAGACGCGGATGTAGGAGACGGCGCGTTTGGGGGTGAAGGCCTCGCCCAGGGCTGCGGCCAGGGGGTTTCCCTGGCTGGGGCGGGCCGGCAGGTCTGAACCAATCTGTCACCACAGACATGGCCGAAACTGAGGGGTTGGCCGTCTCCGCCTATGCCGACATGCAGCGCGACACGGCAGCGCACATCGCCGTGCTCGGTGGCTATGCCA
>ERZ773076.175-NODE-175-length-35720-cov-10.486724_pt1 | contig 35720 bp, 36 predicted proteins | sample MGYA00580613_ERZ773076 | MGnify/ENA primary metagenome ERZ773076 (study PRJEB29015, sample SAMEA2738005) | human oral metagenome | biome: human oral; feature: human-associated habitat; material: dental | place: China | collected 2057 ...
ATTCTTGAATCTTAGGATAGTTTTCAAGAGCAAATTGATACGTCCCATCCCACTGGAGACTATAATCTGCATTACATACTTTTATAATCATGGTCCTTCTCCTTAAATTCTCTTACTTTTATTATACACCTCACTACCCAATTAAAAAGGAGAAGACTATGCTGTCTTCTCCTTTTTTATAATGATCAGCATTTTAAGAATGATAAGTTATGAATCATAATTCTTCCTTACGCTTGGAATTCTGTCAATATTTTGGACACATTTTTAAGAAGTTTATTTCTTGATCTCGTTGGCTTGATTGGTGACTTTTAAAGGAGTAGTAGCTAGACCATGAAACTTGGAATAAGCGACACATCACCTTGATAGAAAACTGATGACTAGCATAAAGATGATCGATCATTTGGAAGATAGTAGAATATTCTATTTCTTCGCAAAGATCGTCAAGGCTTTTTTTAAGATTTCATTTTCCTCCTTCATTTTAACCATCTCTTTGCGCATTTGTTGGAGTTCATGAAGGAAACATTGTTTCCGCCACCATAGGTCATCTTTGAAATTTGAAAAGCGAACAAATACTTAGGAAACTTGCTTCGCAAGTCCTATCCACCACCTCAAAGCAGTGTTTTTTGAGCAATCAACCACTGCGTTAAACATTTATTTTTACAAACATTGAAGGCTGGACAGTTTTGCCCAGCTTTTTTTAGTTTAGATGTTGAAAATGAACTCAATCAGTCGCAAGACTTGTGAAAAGAGCAAAGGAAGAAATAGAAAAGCTAAGAAAGCAGTGTGCCATTTCCAATAGAGAGAGACTAGCCCAACCGTTTCTCGGATCCAAGCCGATGGGAGATAGTAAAAGGCTGTTTTTGATCCGATACTGCGTCCAGGGATTTTTAATCGTCTCATAAAAATGCCAGCACGAAGAGCGTGAAAAGAATTGGTCACGACTAAAACGTGTTTTCCTAGCCCCTCTTCCTCAAGGATAGCCTTACTAAAGGTTAGATTTTCAAATGTTGTACGTGAACGATTCTCAATCAAAATGTCTGCCTCTGGGACTCCATGTTCCATCAGGTAGTTTGCCATAGCAGTAGCTTCAGAAGTCAATTCATCTGTCCCTTGACCACCAGAAACGATAATAGTGGGCCGGCCTTGAAATTGATCGTAGATAGTCTTTCCTTTAGTTAGACGCTGGGCCAAAAGTGGTGGTACTTTATCCCCAATTAGACCAGAGCCAAGGACGATGATTGCATCTGGCTCTTTACGAATGGGGAAGCAATTACAAAAAGTTCCATATAAAACATAAGAAAGATAAAGAAAAGTCGAGTAAAAGAGGGCAAAGTCTGTTGGATAAATCAAGAGATCTTTTCCTGGAAAATCAGGGAGGAAACGAAGCGCCAAGGCGCCGATAATAAAGATACCATAGAGAAGGGAGAGGAGATTAGCCAACCTTTTTCCTTCAAAAGACATCATTTGAAGGCCATTAAAAAAGAGAAAAACGGTTGAGAAAAGAATACTGAGTAAAACAAGGATAGCAAGTACGGAAAAAATAATGATAGCAAGCTGTTGGTTAAACCAGAGCTTTGTCCGTACGACCAGTATAAGTGCAGAAATCAGGAGGAAAAGGCCTAAATTTATTGAAAAGAGATAAGCATTGAGAAGTCTTCTGCGGTCGCTGATAAAGAAGACTAGAAAAATGGTAGCTGGAACCAACCAGAATAAATATAGATACATGATGACTCCTAGATGTATTAGTGGTTCAATTGTATCATAATTGGAACAAAAGAGCTAATTCATCTAGAACGGAGCTGATGATGTAGAAGAGTTGAATGTTACTTGATAAATCCTATAAATCCGGTAAAAATGAATTGCCGTGGTGGATAAAAGCTGTTATACTAGATAAGATTGAAAAATGTAAAGGAGAACATATGTTACGAAAAGGTTCCTTAACAGGTTTGCTGTTATTTGGTATTTTCTTCGGTGCAGGGAATTTAATCTTTCCACCTGCGCTAGGTGTCCAATCGGGTAGCCATTTTTGGCCAGCTATTGGTGGCTTTGTCTTATCACATGAAACTTGGAATAAGCGACACATCACCTTGATAGAAAACTGATGACTAGCATAAAGATGATCGATCACTTGGAAGATAATAGAATCTTTTATTTCTTCGCAAAGATCGTCAAGGCTTTTTTTAAGATTTCATTTTCCTCCCTCATTTTAACCATCTCTTTGCGCATTTGTTGGTGTTCATAAAGGGATACATTTTGATCTTTAGATTTCCCGTATAGTTGAAGCCAATTGTATATGGTTTGGTTGACAACTCCGTACTCTTTGACTAGATCTGAAACAGGCTGACCTGCTTCATGTTATTGGACAAGTAAAGTTCCGTAACAGATTGGCCCTAATCCTCTACTGTCAACTCGGTACATAAGAGACTTCCGTTCAGATGAAGCCTTGTTTCTGCCTGATTTAGATTAGATTCAAAACGATTCACCCTTACAGATGATAGGGGATGTGAGATTCCAGTAGTATCCATGACACAACCTTGAGGAAGTCGGATATGGATTTCACCAAACTTAGCATCAATATCTACAGCCACTCGGTCTGACGCAAACTTAGCCTTACTCAAATCCAGCCAAAGTTCGCCAAAAGCCAGATTTATATCCACCGTTTCGACTTCTTGAGAATAGATACGATACCTATCCTTAGCCATAAAGGTCTTAACAGAAATATGAGGTCCTTCTTGATCGTTTATATTAACCTTATAGTCTTTAGTGAGACCTTTCTTTTGATGACTACCAAAGAGAAACTCTAAGACCAAACCTATTAAAATGATACCGCTAAAGAGATTCCATTGTGCAAAATCAAGATTTAACAAGTCATGAACATAGGGTGATAAGAAGGCTAGACCAAGAAAAACGATGAGAGGTCGCTTATTCAAGATACCAAAACTAAAGAAAGCTAAGAAGAAAATAAGATTATAATTAACCATAATCCAAAAATCTGGAATAAAGGCACTAGCGATAAAACAAGCCGCCAGTATAAGCAAGACGAAAGTCCAAGCATTAAACCGTTTCATAAGAAAACTCCTCTCTAGTCAATGATTGCAATTTTCTAATCATTTTCGCTATCAGTATAGCATTTTTTGTAAATGCATTCAATATCTCTTACAAGTTCGTGGTAATAAAAAAGAGCTTTCGCTCTTTCATCATTTTCAATGTTTGATAGTCACCTGACCGAAAGATACTGAGCCTGTTAGAGCTACTGTAGTGCTTGACAACTCTCCTTCTCCTAAACCATCGTAGCCTTTAACTCCTGCTAGGCTAGTATGAAGGCCATGGGTATCAACTTGCCAATCCTTAGGCACTCGAATGATAACCTGAGAAAAATTAGCCTGTACAACAATCTGAGGTCGGTCCGTCATGAACTGGGCCTGACGCAAATCAAGAGTCAAACGCCCAAAATCGGCATTAGCATAGACAGTTTCAAGATTTTGAGAAGTCACCACCTGAACAGACTCAGAAAAGAGACTCTTAGCAAAAATCTCTCGTTCACGTTCTTTGGAAACCTTGTAAGAGAAGTTTTTCTTATAAGTTGGCTTGCTCAAACGGTTCACCACAATACCTAAGATAAGAATCCCTACAAAGAGCGTCCATTCCAAATAATCCAATCTGAAAAGATCATGGATATAAATAGACAGAAAGGCCATCCCCAAGAAAAAGAGGAACTTACCCTTAGACTGCCAGCTCAAAAGCACAAATAGCACGGCCAAAATCAATTTATAATTAAAAGCCAAATACAAATCTGGAATAAAGGCTGTCGCAATAAAATAGGCTGCAATGATTAGTAAGGTAATAACACCTGAATTAAAGCGTTTCATAACAAGTCCTCCCTAAATTCTGTCCTTGAGTTTTTCCACAAAAAGGTAGGCTGCTGGACAGAAAAGCGTATTCTTGATGGTCAGATGATTGATCTGATAGATTTTCTTACGATCCGTGTGCGGAAAAGCTGCACAAGCCTTAGGACGGACATCATAAATATCACAGAGATTATCAGGCCCCAAAAATGGACAAGGCATAGACTTGAAGACCTTGTCGCCATCCTCATCTACCTGCAAGTACATCTCCTCAAAGGCAGGTAACTTCATCCGAAAATGCTTGGCAATGCGAGTGATGTCCTGTTCTGTGAAGTCTGGTCCTAGTGTCTTACAGCAATTTGCACACTGGACACAATCAATCTCTTGGAAGACTTCATTGTGCACCTCCTGAACAATCCTATCTAAATTTTTAGGAGCCTTCTTCTTGAGCTGTGCTAGAAACTTGCGGTGCTCCCCCTGCTTTTGACGTGCCAACTCCTCGTAACGTTTGACATCAATAGTCTGTGACATGTGTTTTCTCCGATGATTTATAATTCTTTCATCTATTATAGCATAAAAAAATAGAGCCTAGTTTGAACTAGACTCTATGTTAGTTACATCGAGACAATTCTGCGATAAGAATGCGACGTTAGGGCGAAAACCAAGACATAGGCTAGGAAGAAGACGCCACAAACAATAATAGTGACCACTAACATAAGATCTGGATTGAAACCCACAATAATACGCAAAATCAAACTGATCATATGGTAAGCAAAGGCTAAGTGTGTAAAGGCAAAAATCAGAGGGAGGAAAAAGACAGTAAGAACTTGTTTACGAATGCTTTTCTTGACTTGTTGGTCGTCCAACCCAATCTTTTGAAGAATAACAAAGCGCTCACGATCCTCATAACCTTCAGAAATCTGTTTATAGTAAATCACGAGAACTGTGCCAAGCATGAAGATGATGGATAAGAAGATACCTATAAATAAGGTTCCGCCAACTAAGACATTTAGCATCCGTTCTGCAACATATCGACTATTAGCAACGAGGTCAGGCTTAAGGCCTCCAGTAGTTTGTCCAGCTAATTGTTGTGTTACTTTATCCGTGAGTTTGTCTAGTAAAACTGAATTTTTCTTGGCATCATGTGTAGGGTCTTTGACGTTAACACCAACATAGGTAGATTGAGTAGTTGCTGTTCCTTTGATATTTTCTTTAAAATTATCTATATCAGGAACGACAAGGTAGCTATAATCAGAAACTATGGTTGTAAAGAAATTAGATACTTTACCTTTAATAAAGTCATTAAGATTTTCCTGAATCTGGTAGTTTTGACCATTGACAGAGACACTCTTTTGATCTTTCAAAGTTTGATTTTTAGTAAATAAGCCAACTTGATTTGAAGTCAGATTGAGATCTCTACCTGTTAAATGTTTATAAGTAGCTTGTGAGAAGACAAGAAAAATTGACTTTGGTAGAACTTTTCTTTCATTCTCAGAAAAGATGGTTAACTTGTTTTTTTCTTGTTCTTTGATACCAAAGTAGAGGTAAGATACTTCTGTTTTTCTATTGACCTGATTTCCCGACTGTGATAAGAAATCATCCATAATCTTCTGTGAACTTGTTACATCTACATTCGTTCCTGTAACTGAGTAATCATGTGGAGTAGTACTTGCCAGATAGTCTTCTTTTACAGCATAGATACTTGTAGCACCTACAAGCGTCACCAGAACCATACTTGAGAGGATAGCAATGGTCGCCAGCCCAACTGCATTTTTCTTCATCCGAAAGACAAGGTTGGAAATGGAAATCATATTATTAGGCTTGTAATAGTAGCTTTTCTTCTTTTTCAAGAGTTGCAGAACGACTGTTGTCCCAGCGTTGAAAAGAAGATAAGTCCCTAAAATGACAAGTAAAACAGCTAGGAAAAAACTGAAAATAGCGTTTAATGGATCCTGAACAGAGAGAGCAAGATAGTAACCATATCCCATAGTTCCAAGTCCTAAAAGGGTTTGAATAACTAGGAAACGTCCTTTTTTTTCACCCTTAAGGCCATCTTTAGTTAATTGTAAAGGATTAAGCCGTAGTAATCGGAAACCATTTATCAAAACCAACAAACCAAAAATACAAGCAAAGATGATAAGAACAATAGGAATTGTCATTACTTGAAAGGTCGAAACCAAACCATTACTTTTACCGATAAGCATTTGAAGAAAAGCATAAATGAGTTTATCGAATAGCGCCCCTACACCTATACCTAGAAACAAAGTCACAAAACCCATAATCATCGTTTCTTTTATAATCATGCTAAAGAGGTGACGCTTCTCTAAGCCTAGCACACTATAGAGACCAAGCTCCTTCGAACGATTTTTCATGACAAAGCTGTTGGAATAAAGAACAATAATCCCAGAGGATAGGGCAACAATCCAAAGTCCCATCCCCAAAACCATCTTGATATCATCTGCCCCACGTAAGTCATCCAGATGCGAATTAAGCGTTAAAGATGTAAATATATAGGTAATAGCAATAACCAGAATAGTCGCCAATGTATACGGATAATAAAGCTCACGATTTTTTATGAGATTGGACAAAGCCAGTCTATTGGTTAGACGAAACATATTAGTTCACCTCACTTGCCATTGTAGTTAGTGTATCGGAAATTTCTTGGAACATTTGATGTTCAGACTTATCCCCTTTGAAGATTTGATTATAAAGAATACCATCCTTAATAAACAAAACACGCTGCGCACGACTGGCGGCCGCTGTTGAGTGAGTTACCATAAGAATGGTCTGACCGCTGGCATTAATAGTATCAAAGACATCCAAGAGTGCCGCTGAAGATTTTGAATCCAAGGCGCCTGTTGGCTCATCTGCTAAGAGTATTTCTGGTTTAGTGATGATCGCACGCGCAACTGCGACCCTTTGCTTTTGGCCACCTGAAATTTCATAAGGGTACTTCTCTAGCAAGGGATGGATTCCCAATTGACGACTGACTGCTTCTACTTGCGTCATCATTTGCTTAAGTGGACGTCGAGAAAGGACCAAAGGTAGTAAGATATTATCTTTAACAGATAGAGTATCTAAAAGATTGAAATCCTGGAAAACAAATCCTAATCTTTCACGACGGAAACTGGAAGCATCCTTATTTTTAATGCTTGCTGTGTCCATACCATTAAGATAGACACGCCCTGCCGTTGGTTTATCAAGCATGGCAAGGATGTTGAGCAGGGTTGATTTTCCTGAGCCAGACTCACCCATAATAGCAACATACTCACCCTTTTCAACCGTAAAATGGATATCTTTAAGGGCTTCAACCTGATTTCCTTTGAAACGTGTTTTATAAATTTTTTTAACATGTTGAACATCTAGTAATGTCATAATTAGCTCCTTTATTAGTAGAATTGGGAGAGATTTTAGGAATCTCTTACTTAACTTCAATACCATTTTATAGAAAAAGCAGGGTCAAAACCATAACCCTAGCTTTCATTTGTCGTCTAATTTCTTACACTTTTGTAAGTTATCAATCAATGGCTAACTTCTTCTTTTGAAAATGAATGGAAACTGTGGTTCCTTGACCTACTTGGGAGCTAATACTAATATCATGTCCAAGATAATCAGCAATTTTCTTTGAAAGATAGAGACCTAACCCAGACGACTGCTGAGTCAATCGCCCATTGTAACCTGAAAAGCCACGCTCAAAAACCCGTAAAATATCACTATCCTTGATACCAATCCCAGAATCTTTAAGATAAAGCGTATTATCTTTGAAGTAAATTTCAATACCGCCACTCTTTGTGTACTTCAAACTGTTTGACAAGACCAGCTCAATGATGACAAAAAGCCATTTTTCATCTGAAATAACCTTAACATCTAAATTATCTAGGTTAATGGTCAACCCTTTTTGAATAAAGAAAAGACTATGCTTTCTAACAGCTTCTTTAACCAAGTGTTCTAATGCAACCTGTTTCAACTGCAAATCATCATGAAAGTTTTCTAAACGTAAATACTGCAAAACTAAATTAGTGTAGGCATCGATCTTGAAAATTTCTTGCTCCAAGAGAGACCTTGTATTACTATCTGTGACATCCTGAACCAACAATTGAGTGGCTGCTATTGGCGTCTTGATTTGATGAGCCCAGAGAGTGTAGTAGTCCATCAAATCTGTATAACGCTTACACCCCTCCTCAGTCTGATTCATCTGGTTCTCCCTTGCATTTTCCAAGGTCTGGGCTAAGTAAAACTCCAAGGGACTTAAGGGAGTAATTTCCTCATATAAATATGCTAACTTATAAGACTGATAGGATCTACGCAAGTCCCAAGCCAGTATAATGATAGTAACAAAAGTCAGGGTTATGAGGGCATAATAAAGAACATCTGCCACCTCTTCAAATAAAAAAGCAAACAAAAGCAAGAGGATTCCGTTAAAGATAACCAAGAGATAGAAAGGCAGACGAGACCTAATATGGTATTTGATAAATTGACGCTTACCCATCATGACGCAACCCGTAGCCGACACCTTTCTTGGTTTCTATAAAATCATTCAAACCGACTGCCTCTAACTTCTTACGTAAGCGTGCCACATTTACAGAGAGAGTGTTATCATCAATAAAGAAGTCGCTATTCCAAAGCTCCTTCATGAAGTCTTCACGACTAACAATATTACCAGAACGCTCAAAGAGAATTTGTAAAATCTGAAACTCATTCTTAGTCAAAGAAACGACTTCTCCCTGATAAACCAAATCCATGGCTTTGAGGTTCAGCATCACACCTCTATATTCCAAGAGGCTCTGATCCTTACCAAACTCATAAGAACGACGTAAAACCCCTTGAATTTTTGCTAGGAGAACATTTTGGTCAAATGGTTTAGTCACAAAGTCGTCTCCACCCATATTGATTGCCATAACGATATCCATGGCTTGATCTCTAGAAGATAAGAACATAATAGGTACCTTGGAGACCTTCCGAATTTCTTGACACCAGTGATAACCGTTAAATAGTGGTAAACCAATATCCATAAGAACCAAGTGAGGTTCTTCTTTTACAAAAATTGATAATACTTCCGTGAAATCTTCAACAAGAACAACTTCGTAACCCCACTGTCCTAGTATTTTTTTGACTTGTTGACGGATAACCTCGTCGTCCTCAACTAATAAAATCTTATGCATAATTCAACCTCTTTCATTTCTCACTATTATAACAAAAATGAAAGAGGAATCGCCCTTTCTCAGCAAATCTTACAATAATGTTAGATTGAATTTTCCAACTTTTTAAAGGGTGCGTTTTCATGGAAAAAATCCTTTGAGTCTTCAAAGAAAATATAGTATTATAATAAAGATGATGTTGGTTTACGATTAACCTACTACACCCTCATCGATAATTGAGAACTTTACTTATTTATATCACGGATTGGCGTGATGTTTCTACAAGGTGCCGTAACACCTAACAATGAGTAAGTCCCAAAACTCAGAAAAAGATTTTGTTATCTCTTTCTGGCTATTAAGGCTTGCTTTGCAAGCTTTTTTCTATTCATCGATGGTCTTTGATGTTTTTTCGCTTCTCAAACAAAGTTCTAAAAGCACCAGAAACACACCATTGTTATTCACTTTATAGGAGGTAATATGAAATTACTGGAAGACCGCATTCTCAAAGATGGGAATGTCCTTGGGGAAAATATCCTCAAAGTTGACTCTTTTCTTACTCACCAAGTGGACTTTGACCTCATGCGTGAGATTGGAAAGGTCTTTGCTGAAAAGTTCAAGGATACTGGCATCAGTAAGGTCGTGACGATTGAGGCATCTGGTATCGCACCAGCCCTCTATGCTGCCGAAGCCTTGGATGTCCCTATGATTTTTGCTAAGAAGGCTAAAAATATCACTATGACCGAAGGAATCCTCACTGCTGAAGTTTACTCCTTCACTAAACAGGTGACAAGCACTGTCTCTATTGCAAGCAAGTTTCTCTCTCCTGAAGACAAGGTCCTCATCGTTGATGATTTCCTAGCAAACGGTCAAGCTGCCAAAGGCTTGATTCAAATCATTGAAGAGGCTGGCGCTCACGTCGAAGCTGTCGGAATCGTTATCGAGAAATCTTTCCAAGATGGTCGTGCTCTTTTGGAAGAAGCCGGCTACCCAGTGGTTTCACTTGCTCGTTTGGATCGTTTCGAAAATGGTCAAGTCGTATTTAAGGAGGCAGATATCTAATGCAAAATAAAGAGAAACACTCGCAGGCGGCAATCTTAGGACTGCAACACTTACTCGCCATGTACTCAGGATCAATTCTGGTTCCAATCATGATTGCTGGAGCTTTGGGCTATTCAGCTCATCAATTAACCTACTTGATTTCAACTGATATCTTCATGTGTGGTGTGGCTACCTTCCTCCAACTTCAACTCAATAAATACTTCGGTATCGGTCTTCCAGTTGTGCTTGGGGTTGCCTTCCAGTCAGTAGCACCACTCATTATGATTGGTAAGAGTCATGGTAGCGGTGCTATGTTTGGTGCCCTTATCGTTTCAGGTATTTATGTTATCCTTGTTTCTGGTATCTTTTCGAAAGTGGCCAATCTTTTCCCTTCTATCGTTACGGGTTCAGTCATCACAACCATTGGTTTGACTCTTATTCCTGTTGCTATCGGAAATATGGGAAATAACGTTGATAAACCAACTGGTCAAAGCCTCTTCCTTGCAGCTATCACGGTTCTTATCATCCTTTTGGTTAATATTTTCACTAAAGGATTTATCAAATCCATCTCAATCTTGATTGGTTTGATTGTCGGTACTGCTATCGCAGCAAGCATGGGCTTGGTTGACTTCTCACCGGTTGCTGTGGCACCTGTTGTCCATGTACCAACACCATTCTACTTCGGAATGCCTAAATTTGAGTTATCCTCAATCATCATGATGTGTATCATAGCTACTGTGTCTATGGTTGAATCAACTGGGGTTTACTTGGCGCTTTCTGATATTACCAAAGACCCAATTGATAGCACTCGTCTCCGTAACGGTTATCGAGCTGAAGGTATGGCTGTTCTCCTTGGTGGACTCTTCAATACCTTCCCATACACAGGTTTCTCTCAAAACGTTGGTCTTGTGAAGTTGTCAGGCATTAAAAAACGCTTGCCAATCTACTATGCCGCTGGATTCCTTGTTCTTCTCGGACTCCTTCCTAAGTTTGGTGCCTTGGCTCAAATCATCCCAAGCCCAGTACTTGGTGGTGCTATGCTTGTTATGTTCGGTTTTGTTTCTATCCAAGGTATGCAAATCTTGGCGCGTGTTGATTTCGCCAACAACGAACACAACTTCTTGATCGCTGCGGTATCAATCGCTGCAGGGGTTGGTCTTAACAATAGCAACCTCTTCAACAGCTTACCAACAGCTTTCCAAATGTTCTTCTCAAACGGTATCGTGGTCGCAAGCTTACTTGCCATTGTCCTCAATGCCATTTTGAACCATAATAAAAAAGAAAAATAACGCAAGAACACCTGAGTCGCTTGACTTAGGTGTTTTCTTTGAAATTAAAATCTTCAAGTTGTAAATCAAAAGAAAAGACTAAGTAACTAATCTGTCTAACTTTTACTGAAAGTAGCTCTTGCTATTTAATTCTTACGATTGACTTATTTTCAATTCTATAGACAGCATCATAATCTTCCAGATTGTAATGATGAGCAATTTCAATAATGCTATTAGGCAACTGTTTCAAGACATTACTTATTTCTTTTGAACTTGATGCATCTAAAGAAGCCATCATCTCATCCGCAAGTAAAACCTGCTTGCCCCTCAAAATAGCACGTGCAATCTCAAGTTTTATGATTTGACCACCTGAAAAGTTATCTCCAGTTAATTCATAGTCTAATTGGTGACAACAAGCCTCCCATAGTCCAACTTTTTTTAGTGTTGAAATGAGCAATGAGTCAGAATAATCTTGATAAAGAGTTAGATTATGTCGCACACTTGTATGAAAGACATAGGGATTTTGATGAATAATTGCAATATTATCTAAATTTGGAGTCAGCTCCCTTCCATCAATGCTTTTAAAAATGATTTTCCCACTATATGCCTTATCTTGCCCTGATATTAACCTAAAAAGTGTTGTTTTTCCAATACCACTATCACCAACTATAAGATTATGCTGAGACAATGAAAAAGTAACCGTAACATCTCGAAAAATCTCTTGATTATCATAAGATTTTGTGACGTTTTTTAACTGAATTTCTTCTAAAGTATGTATGTGAAGCCCTTTTGAAGGAATTTCTGACTCACTTCCAAATGTCAATAATTTATCTTTTATCACTTGACTTGATTGAATACTTGCAATAGCCTCCAGAATCTGTTGTAAGGGGTTAATAAGATATGTTGAAGCAGACATCATAGCAATAAGTGTAGTAATTGAATTTTGTTTCATGACAAGACCAATCACAAATGGTCCAATCAAGCCGACAGCTTTCAGAGGTCCTGTCCAAAACATAACTAAATTCTGAAGTGTATAATACTTAAATTGTGTCGTCTCCATCTCACTAAGGGTTATGAGAGTTTGCTTTACATTCTCTTTTTCTGCTTGGTTGCAAATAATCGTTTCAATCCCTTTACCAAAGTCTGTAATAGCTCTTAAATTTTTCTCTTTTGAGCTACTTAGTAATTCTCCTGACTCTTTTAACTTTCTCTTAAATATAAACTGAGGCAAAATCATAAGAAAGGCACCTACAGTAAAAAGACTACCCACAATAACATTTTGTTTGAGCAAATAAATAACAGATACTAGAATAGAGGCACCCCACACTGGCGAGATAAGAAATGATTGGAGGAACTCCTGGTCTACAATTCCAAGATCTTGTGTCAAGAGTGAGCAAAGCTCAGAATCGGAGATGTTTTTAGGAAAGACAGCATGATTCTTTAAAATATTTTCTGATAGGCTCACATTAAACGCTCTAATAATAGAACGAAGCAGAATATTCTCTATATACATAAAAGCGTACACAACCACCCAAAGAGAGATACTCGAAAATGTAAAAACTATTAAATCACGACTATTACCGCTATCTAAATGACCTGCCATCTGGATAATTACAGGAATAACAATTCCTTGACAGGAATAAAGAAGTGCAAAAATGATATAAAGTACCATTTCCTTCTTAGGAAGTACCTTAATAAAGCTAACCATCATCTCTACCTTTCAGGGTATAATCAAAATCATCAGATAAAATTCTAAGTTCAAAATTGTTCATAATCATTTGTTGCATCTCCAAGTAAATGTTATGAGTTCTAGACTTAAAAACTTTTAATTTGGGACAAAAGCCTCCCTTACAAATTAAAATCAACGGACACTGATAACACTTACCAGATAAACTTTCAAAATTGTTTAACCAAAGATTTTCCCTAATTGTATTTATTTTTCTCTCTTGTAGGTTTCCAATTTTATTACATTCATCGTACAACATAACTGTACACTTCAATAAATTTCCTTCTGTATCAATTACATACGAATTTTTCTTTTGTGCATAACATGCAAGATTATTTGTTGGTATAATAAATGGGTCAAATAACGAATAACCATTATTCAAAGCTATTTTAGAAAATTCAAAAGAAAGATCTTTTTCAAATCTTTTTACACTATAATCCTCGCTTCTTTCACCACATCCCCAATCTCCTACATTACGAAATAATACCTTATAACGATGATCTTTTTTAAAGATACATGCATCATTTTTCAAAAAATCTAAAATACTATTATAATTTTCCTTTGAAATATTCATTCGGATTATTACTTGAAAATCAAAATTTGTATCAATCGTAGACTTTATGTTTTTTATTATTCTGTCATAGCTTCCACTACCATTTTTTAATACTCTTTGATTATCATGTCCTGTCTTTGTTCCATCAACTGTTATTTGATATGTAGTTATTTTACATTGGTTCACTAACTTAGAGAAAATTGTTGGAGATAATAGATACCCGTTTGTAGTAATGTCAGAAAAATAGCGAATATGATTATCTTTACAGTATAATATTAACTCTTTTGATATTTCGAGAATATCCTTATAACCTAATAAAGGTTCACCTCCAAACCATGAAACTTGTAAGTTTTCAAAATCTCCCTTATTTAAACAATCTACTATAAAATCTAATATATTTGATGTTTTATCAGAGATACATCTATTATTGAACTTCTCATAACAATACTTACACCTAAAATTACAATCACCATGTGCAAGTATAATAATCCGCAATGTTTTTGACTCTCTTTCCTGAAGCTCAGCAACAGCATTTTGAAATTCATCAGGTGTACAATAAAAATTATTTTGGGATAGAAAATTTTGAAATTCAAGTCTGATATTTTGATCTCTCTTGATTATTTCCAGCAATTTCTTTTCAATTTTTACTGATAAATTATTTTTTGTATTAAACAAATAAACGTCTTTTTCTTTTTCAAACTTTATCACATATTTTGATAAATCCATAAATCTACCTCTAAAAAAACGGTCTATATTTTATAGACCGACAAAACACAGCACACTTTACAACATGCTGTTTTTATTAAAGATTCAAGCAACCACCGCCACAAAGATTAGATGATTTAAGCAGTGACACAGCAACCGATTTATTTTTTTCAATAATCATTGCTTTTACCTCCTTCAATTTGATACTATTATTTTAGTTTATTAATAGTATCAACTATTGAAATTTCGGAAATCCGATAAGGAATTTTTATATGGAACAAGGTCAAAAATTTAAACAGATTCGAAAACAGAGAAAATACACTATTCAGAGACTCGCTCAAGTAGCTGGATCTGTAGCGAGTCTTTCAGACTTTGAAAATAACAAAACATCACTCTCAAATGATACTCTTTTCAAACTTTTAAAACATCTAAAAGTCGAATATAACGAATTTTTCGGACAAGAATATCTTGTAGACGAAACCTATATAAAACTTGCTAATCAATACAATCAAGCCTCAAATCATCTAGATTTTGAAGCACTGGAGCAAGTCGCAGAAAAGTTTCGCATTTTAGGAGAAACCAATTACAGTGATTATCTGATTAGTCTTTGTATTGACTGTCAGGTTTCAAAACTTCAAAACCGGTCAGTTAACCAAGATATTGCTACAGAACTTCAAGACTACTTCTTTTCGATTGATATTTGGACACTTCTCGACATTGATTTACTGGATATGGTAAAGGATATCTTCACAGAAGATGCGCTAAAAATCTACATTAAGGAAATCCTATCAATACTCAATAAAAATCCTAGAAATAATTTAGATCGAATCACTTTAGATGTTATCAGTCGTTGTATTTTCCAAATCATTCTTTACGGAAATCAAGAAGATAGTGACTACTATATAAACGAACTAAAAACGATTCAATTACCAGACTATTTCATGTTACAAAAACTCTATCTTAAAGAACTAAAAGCTGCATACCTTTATAAATTTATCGATAAGAATATGGGAAAGACTATACATAAAGAAATTCTCCACTACTTGGCTTTTATGGGAGATGACGATAATTTGAGAGAATGGGACCAAACTTTCCGTCAATTATAGACTTTATAGGATAACAGTTGTACAATGATTATATAATTTGAAAAATTTAGAAAGGAAAACAGAATGCACGAAACACATTCTCTCCGTGAGCGATTTCTTGTTTTCTTCAAGATTTTTGTGCCCATACTGATCTATCAGTTTGCCAACTTTTCAGCAGCCTTTGTGGACACTACCATGACTGGTCAATACGATGCCCTACACTTGGCGGGTGTAGCCATGGCAACGAGTTTATGGAGTCCTTTTTTCACCTTCTTAACAGGTATCGTATCTGCCCTAGTTCCTATTATCGGACACCATCTAGGGGCAGGTCACAAGGACCGAGTGGCACCTGATTTCTATCAATTTCTTTATATGGCTTTGGGTCTATCACTTATCCTCTTTGCCCTTGTTTTTCTAGGGGCACCCTTGGTTTTGAATCATCTAGGTCTGGAGCCTTTGGTCAGAAAAGTCGCCCTTGGTTACCTACGCTTTTTGAGTCTTGGGATTATCCCCCTTCTTCTCTTTAGCGTGGTTCGCTCCCTCCTTGATGCGCTTGGCCTCACGCGCCTGTCCATGTACCTCATGCTTTTGCTTCTACCACTAAATGGTTTCTTCAATTTCCTCCTCATCTATGGCATCGCTGGTCTACCAGAGTTGGGGGGAGCCGGAGCAGGTCTGGGAACTTCATTGGCTTATTGGGTCCTTCTCCTTATTTCCATCGCAGTTATCAGAAAGCATAAGAAAATTAAACCCTACCACATTGAAAAGGTTCAACCCCTTGATAAAAAATCTCTACTTGAGGCACTTAAACTGGGTCTCCCTATTGGTGGAACGGTTTTTGCAGAGGTCGCAATCTTCTCAGGTGTTGGTCTAGTTATGGCCAAGTATCCATCTTTAGTCATTGCCAGTCATCAGGCAGCCATGAATTTCTCAAACCTCATGTATGCTTTTCCTCTCAGTGTTTCCAGTGCTATGGCTATCATTATTTCTTACGAATTTGGAGCTAAACGCATGGATGCAGTCAAGAGCTATAGCAAGCTAGGTCGTCTGACTGCCTTAGGTTTTGCTGGTTTTACCTTATTCTTTCTCTATTTCTTGCGCTATGATTTAGCTGAACTCTATGGCCACGAACCTGAGTTTTTGAGAATGACAGCTATTTTCATGACCTATAGCCTCTTCTTTCAAGTGGCGGATGTCTTTGCGGCTCCCCTTCAAGGAATTCTGCGTGGCTATAAGGACACCAAGGTCCCTTTCTATCTCGGTGTTTTGGCTTACTGGGGCATGACTTTCCCTATTGGTTACCTTCTTGAAAAAGTCACTGGTCTGGGCCCATATAGTTACTGGATTGGCCTGATTGCCAGTCTTATCGTCAGTGGTCTTTGTTACCAATGGAGACTAGATAAAATCGTTAAGTGTTACGAAAATCACCCTTGATATACTTGAAGCAGTCTCGTCAGACTGCTTTTTTATATGCTCACATCTTGATAATAAAGAAAAAGCCTCCTGCATATTGAAAACGAATAGACTATTATCAATACACAGAAAGCTTCTTTTATGAGTGATTCTTTAAATTCAGATTTTCCTACGACATTACCAAGATGAACTTATTAATGAAAACAAAGTTGTTTGATATGAAAAAAAGTGTCACAAAGTCCAGCCGGATCAACTAGTGCACTATAGATCATGACTAAATCACATAGTGCTAAGAGATGATAAAAATAAACGACCTTCTCTCCTGTTTTAGGGAGTAACAGAAAAGACAAGAACCACAAGACACAAATGGCAATTTATATGAGTAGTTTATTCAGCAAATCCATAATAAGCTCCGTCAAAAAGGTTTAGCACAATATAATAGTCCTTAGAACTATCTGAATGTTATCACAAAATCTAACAAGTGCTGTCATATTTCTTTATGGAAAATTATACTCTTTTGCTAGCTATGTTTAGGTAAGTTAAGACATATAAAATCATAATTGGGAGGTAGGGGAAGACTAATTATTACACAAAGTACAATAATGTTTACAGACACCAAAACTAGCAATTTATAGGGAATATGAACCCTTTACACTTGTTATATTTCCCACTATTATAGTGTACTACTTTTTGGTTTGACACGTAAAACAATTTGTATAAAATTGTAAAAAAATGTAATGAAATGTCACTTTTTTGTCCTGAATGGTTAGGTGGCATTTTATGTTAGCTTTAAAACGCTTTCCTTATTTTCTTTTACATGCAAAAGAGGTTGGTAGCAAGGGACTCCAACCTCTTTAGTTGTGACATGATTCTACTAAAAAGATCTCTTAAAACTAGTAACTAATCAGTCTACTTGGTCAAGTAAGTAGGCATAGCCTTCTTTTTCCATATCATCTTTAGGCACAAATCGTGTTGCAGCACCATTGATACAATAGCGCAAACCACCCTTGTCACTTGGCCCATCTGGAAAGACATGTCCTAGATGGGAATCACCCACACGACTACGGACCTCGATACGTTCCATATTATGAGAATGATCTTCCTTGTAGTTGGCTACCTCAGGACTAATCGGTCGGGAAAAGCTTGGCCAGCCACAGGCAGAATCAAACTTATCCTTGGATGAAAAGAGGGGTTCACCAGTCACCACATCCACATAAATGCCAGGCTCAAATTGATTCCAAAGGGGGCTCGTAAAGGCACGTTCCGTCCCATTTTCCTGAGTAATCGCATAGGCTTCTGGGCTCAGACTTTTCTTAAGCTCCTCCTGACTTGGCTTGTGATAGATACTGGCATCAATGACTGGAGTCGAAGCCTGATTGACATTGATATGACAGTAGCCATTAGGATGTTTCTTGAGGTAATCCTGATGGTATTCCTCAGCAGGAATAAAGTGTTGCAATGGCAACAACTCAACTGCCAAAGGCTGACCGTATTGCTCAGAGATTTCTTGGAAAACTTGCTCGATGATTGGCAAGTCATTTACATTAGTATAGTAAACACCCGTACGGTACTGGGTTCCCATATCATTGCCCTGTTTGTTTTTACTGAGGGGATTGATGATACGGAAAAAATGTAGCAGAATCTCTCGCAATGACACTTGGCTGGCATCATAGGTCACCCGAACAGTCTCAGCGTGACCAGACTGACCGATGAGCTCGTAACGAGTCGTCTCACTACGACCATTGGCATAACCCGAAACCACATCAAGCACACCAGGCACACGAGAGAAGTACTCTTCCACACCCCAGAAACAGCCACCAGCAAGATAGATCTTATGATTATTTAGATGTGACATTTTTAACACTCCCTTCACTAAATACTTGCATCTCCACGCCTTAAGTGTAACGCTTTTTACCAAATTTCGCACTTATGGTGACTTGTAGAGAGAAAAAATCCTACCACACATGTGATAGGACTTTGTTGTCATTCCATTTCGAAGCTTTCGCTCTTGATTTTATCAGGTAAAACGAGGGACAGGAGGATACACAAGATAGCTGGAATCAACCATGGTAAGGAGGCTCCTGATAATGGAAGGAAGTTAATGATGGAATTAAGTCCTGCAAGTTTGAACTGGCTACCAATTACACTAAGCAAAGCAATCAGCGTCACTACAGCAACTGTAATTTGCATACCAGGTTTAGACAAGGCCACAAACTTATTAGCAATCACAATCATGACAATCGTAATGGTGATTGGGTAGAGAATCAAAAGTACTGGCACTGAGAAAGCAATGATATTATTAAGTCCCAAGTTAGCAATCGCAAACCCAATAAGAGTGAAGACAATAGCATAGGTTTTGTATGAGACTTGTGGCAAGGCCTTGTTAAAGAACTCACCGGTCGCCACAATCAAGCCTGCTGTTGTCGTAAAGCACGTTACTGTTACCATAACTGCTAAGAAAATCTGTGAAATCGGACCAAAGATAGCCTGAGTTGCATTCGATAGAACAGCTGCTCCAAGGTTAGCACCTTCTCCCAAAGTTGATGTATCAAGTGGGAAATGGTTACCCAAGAATGCTAGACCTAAGTATAAACCTGAGATCATCAATCCAACCAGAATACCTACAACCCAAATTGTTGAGATGTACTCTTTTTTAGATTTAAAACCTAATTGATTGAGGGTTACTACTGCCACTACACTAAAGGCTACCGAAGCCAAGGCATCTAAGGTATTGTACCCTTCTAAGAAACCATTCCCAAAGGCTGAGGCTTTATAAGCTTCTGTTGCTGTATGTGTGCTATGACCACCATATTTAAAGGCACCAACTACCACCAAAATAACGATTAATAGAGCAAAAATAGGTGTCAGGATTCGACCAATACTATCTAAAATCTTAGAAGGATTCATTGCAATCCATAAAGCCAAGGCAAAATATACGGCTGTGAAGGCAAGTAACCATAGACCAGTATGACTATTACCGACCATTGGAGCAATACCAATTGAAAAAGCTGTCGCCGCTGTCCTTGGAATGGCAAAGAATGGTCCAATAGACAAGTAAAGCACTGCCAAGTATAACAAGGCAAACTTAGGTGAGACTTTTTGAGAAATCTCGTGAATATATCCCTTCGGATTTAGAGTCCCAATAATGAGTGTTAGAATTGCAATTCCGACACCAGATAGAACAAAACCAGCAATGGCTGGCCAAAAATGACCTCCAGATTCAAAGCCTAGCTGAGGGGGAAAGGTTAGATTCCCCGCTCCAAAGAACATGCCAAACAGCAATAGGGCTGTAAGGCCTCCTTTTTTTAACATAGGTAACTCCACATCTAAAACAAATAAGATAGATGATAATAGCTATCTCAGTTGTTGATTTTTTTAATAATATTACCGATTATCTCATGCAACCGATGAAATTACAAGGCTTACAGCTTCATTCAGAAATGTTTTCAAGATTAATAATATTCAGAAAAAACGCAAAAAAAGACAAATCCCCTAAGATTGTCTTAATTTTTATTAAGGGTGACTGACAATGATTTCCAAATCACCACTAAGTGTCCACGAAGTCACATCGCTTGGTAGAATGAAGTGGCTACCTTTGGCAATGTCGTAATCCTGACCATCTACATAAAGGCTTCCTTGACCATCAAGCACACTGAATAAACTGTAATCAGCGGTCTTTTCAAAATCAGCCCTACCTGAGATTTCCCATTTATATACGGCAAAGAAATCACTAGCTACTAAGAGCGTTGATTTGAAATCATCTACTTTTGTTGTAACTGGGCGACTGTTGGCAGGTTCTCCGATAGTAAGCACATCGATAGATTTTTCCAGATGGAGCTCACGCAAGTTTCCTTGATCATCTTTACGGTCAAAATCATAAACACGATAAGTCGTATCACTAGATTGTTGCGTTTCAAGAACCATGATACCTGCACCAATAGCATGCATGGTACCACTTGGCACATAGAAGAAATCTCCTGCTTTAACTGGAACCTTGGTCAAGAGATTTTCCCAATCCTTACTTTCAATTTGCTGGCGCAATTCTTCTTTTGATTTAGCATTGTGACCATAAATGATTTCTGCGCCTGGTTCAGCGGCAATGATATACCAACACTCTGTTTTACCAAGCTCACCTTCATGTTCAAGTCCATAAGCATCATCTGGATGGACCTGAACTGAAAGCCAATCATTGGCATCCAAAATCTTTGTCAATAGCGGGAAGACAGGTTCCTGACGATTGCCAAACAATTCTCGATGCTCTGCATAAAGAACATCTAAAGTTTGACCAGCATAACGACCATTCTTAATAGTCGATACACCATTTGGGTGAGCTGAGATAGCCCAGTACTCTCCAACATGGTCGCTTGGAATGTCGTAGCCAAAGACATCACGCAAATGCGTGCCACCCCAAATTTTCTCTTGCATGACAGATTGTAAAAATAAAGGTTCAGGCATAATATTCTCCTTATTTTGGGAACGAGAGCCCCTTATAGTCTCTGGGAAATTTTAGAAAAACGACCATCAGTGATAGAGTTGTAGATGGATAAATTCCAAATATATCTGTAAATCACATGCAAGTCACTAGTCCTCTTATTTACCAAAATTTTAGGCAAGTTCTTATGATTGTTAAATCCATTATAAGTGTAATTTGTGAAAAATTCAACAAGTCTTTATAGAACAAATTAATAATTTAATTTCCCGGTCACTATCAGTAATTATTTGACAAAAAATATTCTGTTAAACGTTTTCCCGAATCTATCTATTTGTACTAAGTAAATTTTTTACCTATAATGATAGAAGTATTTTATGAAAGGAAAGCTGTCAATGAAATTCTATTCCTATGACTATGTGCTAAGTCAGATTAGCCAACAAAACTGGGTCATGGTCGCCATTTCCACCCTGTTAATTCTTGTAACTGGCGTATTTGCATTTAAGGCCTATAAAGACAGACATGATACTAAGTTCCGTGAACTCTCTATCATTTCTATTTTAACTTTGGTGGTTATTGTCCTTATTGCTATCAGCAATTTCCAAACTAATCACACCAATGATAACCAGTTTCGAGCATCTCTTCATTTTATTGAAGTTATTTCGAAACAGCTAGATGTCAAGAAAGAGGATGTCTATGTCAATACTTCTGAAGCCACTGATGGAGCTATCGTAAAAGTTAAAGACAACTACTATCGTGCCATTGCAGGTTCGGATCCCGATAGCTACTTGCTCGAACAAATTAAACTATACAAGTCTGATGTGGAACTCCTGGAGGTTAAACAATGACATCTTTTTATCTTACTGTTGCAATTAAACTAGCCTTGGGGCTTGTGTCAATGGTCTTTGTTATCAATGTCACAGGTAAGGGTAACTTAGCACCTAGCTCAGCTACTGACCAAGTACAGAACTTCGTACTTGGTGGAATCATCGGTGGAACGATTTATAGTAGCTCAGTTTCCATCCTCCAATATATCGTGATTCTGATTATTTGGACGATTTTGATTTTACTGCTTAAATGGCTAAACACCAATATTCGCTTTTTCAAACACTTGATTGACGGTAAGCCAACGGTCATCATTACTCATGGTAGGTTGGATCCTGAAGCTTGTCGTGCCAAAGGACTCTCTGCCTCAGATGTAGCTTTGAAACTTCGTTCTCAAGGCATTTTCCAACTCAAAGAAGTTAAACGTGCTGTGATTGAGCAAAACGGTCAATTGATTGTGGTTCGTGCAGGTGATGAAAATCCGAAATACCCAATTGTCACAGATGGCGTCGTGCAATTGGAAATTCTTGACAGTATCGGAAAATCTGAAGCATGGTTAAACAACGAACTTACTAAAATGGGATATGACAACATTTCAGATATCTTCATCGCTGAATATGATAAAGGAAAAATCAATGTTGTCACTTATTAAACAAATCTCTTGCATTAAGGTCTGAGATTTTTTACAATGGTCTTATCATAAAAAGGAGGTTCTATCATGGGAATCGAAGATAAATTGAATCAAGCTAAAGGTGCTCTTAAAGAGGGTGCTGGTAAACTGACTGGCGACAAAAAAACTGAAACCGAAGGTGCTGTTGAGAAAGTTGTAGCTAAAGCAAAAGACAGTCTCGAAGACGTTAAAGGTAGTGTTGAAGGTGCTGTTGAAGGCCTTAAAAATGCTTTTTCTAAAAAATAATTCAAAATAAACAGAAGCTCTCTTCACAAAAGGAAGAGGGCTTCTGTTTTTCTTTATGTTCTTCATTAGGATTACTTACGAGAATGCTTGCTTCCTTTTAGGGCAAATGAGGTTGTCATCATAACTGCTCCTAATGCGCCTATTCCCAAGCTACTCACATCACCAGTATCTGGTAGGGTTGATTTGTTTGCTTGCTTTGAGAACTGTTAGCAGACTGATTACTCTTAGAACTTGTCTGACTATTTTGTTTTTGAGCAAAATCAGTCTGAACGCTTGATTTCGTAGATTCCTTTTGGTTGGAAACTTCTCTTAGCTGACCTTTTGATTCCACTTCAGAACTTTGATTTTGAGTTAACATCTTATTTAACTTCTCAGCAGTCTCTTCGTCTAGTTGTTGGGCACTACTTGGCGTATTGGTATTTGCTTGCTCATGCTGTGCTTCTGCTGACTGATTTGCAACTGCTACTTCAGATATAAGTGATCGTACTTCAGGATCTGCAGCTCTAGTCCTTGATGTGCCTTGACCTGATGGACTTGCTGTTGACGAATCAGTGTCTGAGGTTGAAGCCACAGTTAAAGTACTTGTAGCCGTTTCCGCACTTGTTTCAGTAATAGCTGATGTATTGTCGGTCTGTGTACTTTCTTCAATTTAATTCGGAGTGGTTGCGCCTGTCGTAACGGTTGAGAGTGTTGATTCGTTGTTCGTCTCGTCAGCTGAAGTCTTATATTCATTTAGGACAACTGAGCTACCAAAGATTAAGATCGCTACTAGGACTGAACCAGCTGTTTTCCATTTTGATGATTTCTTAATCGCATAACGTTTCTGTGTTTTTTTAGTTTGTTTGTATGTCATATTTTGAACCTCTTACTTACTTTTGTGATCACTCTATTAAACACAAGAAACCTAAGATAAGACTTAAAGAAAAGCTAACTTTTCCTTAAAGCAAACACATCTCAAAAGTTAGTTTTTTTCTGTCTAACTTTTGAGATGCAGTTTAACTTTGGGAACCTTCTTTACTTTCAAGGATAATGAGCAGTTCATCTTCCTTGGACAAGGAGGCGTAGCTAACTGCATACGAGTCGAAGGGTGAGCTAATCACTGTCTTTTTTCCCATCAGAACCAAATTGCGAGAACTCTGTCTCTACTTCAAATATCAAAAAATGGTAGGCCAAGAGGACTCTACCATTTTCATCTTAATACTTAGAATGTTTGTAACCATAAAAGGCATAAATAGCCGAACCAATTAGCACTGCTATGCCAAAGGCTAACCAGGTTTGCCAACTGTACTGACTCATAAATGAGAGACAGACGATAATGGAAAGGATTGGCAAAACCGGAACAAATGGAACCTTAAACTCACCCTTCTGTGGCAAGCCCTTGTCCTTACGAAGAATGATAAGAGCAATAGCCAAGAGGACCAAATAACCCAAGGTCGCAATATTAACCAAGGATGCCATATTAGCCAAAGAGAAGAGCCCTGCTGAGATGGCTGAAAGGATACCAGTCAAAAGTGTCGCATGGTGTGGAACCTTATGCGTCTTTGAAACCTTTTGGAAAGTTTGTGGAAGAAATCCATCACGCGCCAAGCTATAAACCATGCGACTAAGGGCATAGGCCATGGAAATACATACGGTAATTAAGGTCATAATGGCAACTACCGATACATAATTGGCTGCCCAAGGCACACCAATATAACGAAGGCCATAAGCTACGGCATCGTCGACATTTAACTTGGTATAGTGGACAACTCCCGTCAAGACTAATGAAACCACTGCATAAAGTGAAGCGACGATAATCAAAGCGAGAACAATACCTCGAGGAACATTCTTTTGCGGTTCCTTAATCTCATCTACTGTCATAGAGATGGATTCAAATCCAAGAAAACCAAAGAACATAAGAGAAGCACCTGCCATAATTCCCGTCTTACCTCCATAAATTTGACCAAAGCCAAATGGTGCAAAGTTAGCCCAATTGGTTGGATTCAGGTGGAAAAGACCAACCAGGATGAAGACCGCCAAGGCAGAGAACTTAAGCACCACTAGGAGTGAGTTCAAACGAAGAGCTTGTTTGGAATCCATGAGGAGGAGAGCCGTCACAAGCACCAAAACCAAGACTGGCAAAAGGTCAATATAGGTCCCCTGACTCGGATTAAAAGAGCCACTGATAGCCTGGGGGAGCTGTAGGCCAAAGCTTGCCAAGAGTCCCTTGAGGTAGGCTCCCCAACCAGAGGCAACACTAGACACGGCGTTCATGAAAACAATCATTGTAAGCCACCCCCCCATCCAAGCAGGGTACTCACCCCAAGAGGCGTAGAGATAACCATAAACACCACCAGCTGATGGGTAGCGTGAGGCAAACTCAGCAAAGAAAATGGCTGACATACCCACACAAACGGCTGAAATCAAAACAGAAATAATCAGGGCAGGACCTGCCAAGGTTGATGCTGCAGTACCAGTAATCGTAAAGATTCCTGTTCCCACCATGGCACCAATCCCCAAGAGGACGACATCCCTGAGGGTCAGATGCCGTTTCATCTCAGTTTGAGCTAAACCGACATCCTTTTTACGAAAAATACTCATTTTTATACTCCATTTTTTGAGAAATACTGCACTATTATACCATATTTCAGGCCAAAAATAGACCCATTTCTGTATTTTTATACTTTAATAATTAAGCCTCTTATTGTCATTAAGGTTTCAGCAAAACCTATTTTTTAATTTCAAATTCGGTTTCATTAGAAGAGCGTGTCTAAAAGCTTTTCTTTAGCTAGATTTTTTGTTTCATAACTCTATATTTATGAGAAGTTTCCATTTTTAAGAAAATTCATAAAAATATTATGAATGCGTTTGATTCTTCTAATGAAAGGTGTTAGAATGAAGTCGTAAAAATGGAAAAGCAGAAATTTTATGGAAAATAAAGTTCATTTTAAACTTCATAAAGTTAAGAAACAATGGGTTACCATTGCCGTGTCTGGTTTGGCACTTTGTGCCTCATTGATTGGTGTCGGTGTCTCTGCCGACGAACAAGCTACGAATCAAATCACCTCAGCAAGCACACCTGAAAGCGTCAGCCAAGATCCAGATCTTGTCATCACAGAAACAAGTGTAGCTACGTCAAAAGCTGATCAAGTCGAACCCAATAAGGTAACTAGTACAACTACTACTGTTACAGCTGATAAGCAGCCAGTCCTTAAAGAAGACCAAGCAAGTAGCACTTACAATTTGGCTAGTGGCGAAACGAGAACTGTTTCTTCAACTTCAGAAGTTGCTAGCACAGCTACTGACGTAAACAATCAAGCACTTGAATCTGTTGAAACTACTGTTGTTTCTGGCGGTCAATTCAAGAGTGATGCTGAAGGCAACTGGTACTACCTTAAAGACGGGAAAACTCTGACAGGTGCTCAAAACGTTGACCATTTCGACCTCTACTTCCACGAAGACGGCCGACAAGCTAAAAACGAAATCGTTACTATTAATGATGATAGCTACTATTTCGATAAAGACAATGGTCGTCGTGTAACAGGTCGACGAGCTCTTGACTACGCTAACCATAAATACTTTGGTTTCTACTACTTCGACAAAGATGGCAAGATGTTCAAAGATGACTTCGTCACCGAGAATGGCAATCTTTACTACTTTGACGCTACTGCCTATCAACCTAATTTTGTCTTTGTCTCAGATAAAGCTGGTCTTGGTATTACATGAGGGACTTCAAGGCAACTAAAGGCTTCTCGGGTCCAATAAGCTTCAGTACAACCTTTATAGACCGTAGCCAGGCAACCAATAAGATAATCACCAAAGAGCTTTATGTCGATCAGTATTATTTTGATCCCAAGACTGGTATCATGGTAACCAATCGTTATGTTTCTGACAATCAGGCGAATTGTAAAACATATGATTTACAATTAATTGATGACCAAGAAATTAAGTCACACAAAATTCGTATCTCAAATACTGTGACAATCACGTATATTTACAAGGAAGTAACTGAAGGTACAGCTGAAAAACCTGTAACACCAGTTACACCAACAAGTGCTAAAAAACTTCGTCTCCCTAAAGGGAATAATGGTGTTAAAACACGTGTACCAGCTAAAAAGAACACTCCTATTCTTGCAGTAGACTACCTCTAAGTAATAAAAAACAAAGACAAACTAAACTCGTCTTTATTTTTTCATTCCAAATTAACACAGTAGTTTTTTAAATCATATATTCCAAGTCGTAACTAGCATCAGAAAGAATACGTGCCAAAAATTGTTGGGTGCGTTTTTCTTTTGGTCTGTAAAAAATGTCTTTGGGACTTCCCTCTTCAATGACATGGCCACCATCCATAAAGACAACATGGTTAGCTACATCTCGTGCAAAGCCCATCTCATGAGTTACAACTACCATTGTTGTTCCTTCATTAGCAAGTTGTTTCATGACGTCGAGAACATCCCCAACTAACTCTGGATCAAGTGCAGATGTTGGTTCATCCAACAAGATGACTTCTGGTTTAACTGCTATTGCTCTAGCTAAACCAATACGTTGTTGTTGTCCTCCTGAAAGCTGTGAAGGATAGTAATCTTTAAACTCCAAAAGACCAACTTTTTTTAGTGCCTCTTCAGCAATCTGGTGTGCTTCACTTTTGGGAACTTTCCTAGCAATCACTAAACCTTCTAAGATGTTCTCAATGGCAGTCTTATTTGCAAATAAATTGTAATGTTGGAATACAAAAGCCGTCTTCTTTCGGATATCTAAAATATCTTTCGTTGACAACTTATCCAAAGGGTAATCCTTCCCCGCGATTGTTAGTTGACCACCATCTGCTTTTTCCAAATGATTAAGGCAACGTAAGAAAGTTGTTTTTCCGGAACCGGATGGTCCCAATATAACAACCACATCTCCCTGTTTCACTTGTAGATTAACATCAACAAGAACCTGACGATCTCCGAATTTTTTTGAAATATGTTTAGCTTCTAGCATAGTGACTCCCTCTAATTAAATTGCAATTTTCTTTCTCCAAGTTTAAAAAGAACTTGAATAATACCACAAATGATTAAATATAAAATGAAGATGACAAAATAAGATTCAAAATATTGATATCCATATGCTGCTTCAACTCGTGCAATTGCTGTTATATCTTTTATTGTCATAACAAAAACAAGTGAAGTCCCTTTCACAATATTAATAACTAAGTTACATAAATTTGGAAGAGCAGCTTTAAGCGCTTGTGGAAAAACTATTCTTAGATAGGCTTGTCTTGTTGTTAAACCTATGGATTGTGCAGCTTCTAGCTGACCCTTATCAACAGTTAGCAATGCTGAACGAATGATTTCAGATAAACTTCCTGTTGTCATCAAACTATAAATAATAAAGGCGTAGTAAAGTGGATTAACCTTGAAGACATCTACATGACTTCCAATTCCTTTAAAAAACTGGTTTAGTAAACTAGGGAATAAACTATAAAAGAATAAAATTAATAAAATGGGTGGAGTTGCTCGAATAAAGGCAAGATAAATGACTGAAAATGTTTTTACAGCTCTCACCTGATAAACTTGACCTAACGCTAAGAAAAGAGCAGGTAGAAAACTCAATAGGATAGCCACAACCATGATTCCAAGTGTTACTGGGACTCCATGTAAAGCTTTAATAAAGGTATCAATAATAAAAGTTGAATTCATTTTTTACCTCGCTTTGATACTCAATTTTTGCTCTGTCATTCTAGAAATTAGAGATAGAATTAATGCTATTCCCCAATAAACAAGGGCCACTGCTGTGTATGTTTCTAAAGAATAATTTCCTAAATGACGACTAATCAAAAGGTTTCCCTTTCCCATGACATCAATAAATCCAATCGTGTAAGCCAATGCTGCATCACGCATTAGGTTAAGTATAGCTGTTGTAATATTTGGCAAAGCTACCTTAAAAGCTTGAGGAGCAACAATTCTCACGAAGGCCTGCTCTGGAGTCAGACCGATACTAAGACCAGCCTCTAATTGTCCTTTAGGAATTGCTTGATAGGCGGCTTTAAAGACTTCTGAGATTAAAGCTGAAAATAGAAGAACCATGGTCACTAAAACAAATATTAACTTAGACCAGTTATTTATGTCCAACCCCAACCACCAATTGAGAAATTCAGGAACTCCATAGAATACCAAGAACAATAATACAATAGGTGGAGTACAACGTAAGATAAAAACATAACCCTTAGCAAGATTTTCAAGAGCTTTATCCTTAGAAAGACTTGCCCATGCTATCAAACCGCCTAACAACGACCCTAGTATAGTCGTTAACAAGAGAACTAACAATGTCATTGGTAAGCCCTTTATGATTTCCGGAATTGCTCCAATCACTTTTGAAATGTCATAATTGACCATATTTTCTCCTAACTAAACTCGTTCAGAAGCTTATCAAAGTAGCCTACTGTCTATACATCACAATCTAATTATTTATCAACGTATGAAAAGACATCTTCGCCAAAGTATTTTTTAGACAATTTTTCAAGCGTACCATCTTCTTTTAATTCTTTAATTGCCTTCGTATATTCTTTTGAAAACTCTTCATTCTTACTATCACGATGGAAGAGTGGGTAAGTCGGAATACCTTTATATGGGAACCAAGTTAACTTGTCCGCATATTGATGATAAGCACCATCCTTATCAGTCACAGCTTTTTCAAAAGACAATTTAATATCAAAATAAGCATCATAACGATTTTCCAAGACCCATGCATAAGCATCTGAAACTTGGAAAGATTCCGCAGATGTCAACTCTATTGGCTGATCTTTATGTTTATCGTTATAGTCCTTGATAACATTCCACTGTGCATTTTGTGGTGAGATAGGTACCAATTTCCCCTTTTGTTTGGCAAAATCTGAGATATTTTTATATTTATCTTTATCTTCCTTACGAATGGTAAATCCAATAATACTTGCTCCAATTGGATCTTTTGGTATGATGAACTTTTTAGCTCGTTCATCTGTGTACCAAGCACCCTTAGTACCAATATCATATTTACCTGACTCCAGACCAATTAAAAGATCATCATCACTTGTTCCTGTATATTCAAACTTATATTGTGGAAGCCTTTTATCAATTTCCTTCAATACAGCTACCTCATAGCCATCAGAGTTACCATCTTTATCCACAAAATCATAAGGAACATAATTCTGAGTATGAGCAACTTTTAGAGTTGTCACCTTTCCTGAGTCTGTTTTTGCCTTTTTATCTCCTGTTAAACTACGTCCAATGACTGTTGCGCCAATAAGCGCTACAACAACTGCTCCACCAATTATCCAAGTCTTTTTACTCATATCAATATCTCCCTTTTCTTATAAAACTGTTGCTTCACGTACCCATTTAATACGTTCGTGGTTAATATCGCTTGGAACCGTACAGTCAGCACCAATGATTAAACCGTGAGTCCCTGTATTAGCAATAATCTCTTTAACCTTTTCTTGAATGGACTCTTTACTTCCATTGTATAAAAGACCATCTTTACCATTTTCAAAACCACCGAGTACTGTTCGGCCACCAAAGATATTACGACCTTCTGCTAGACTGATTCCTTCAGGGCCAACTGCCCAATTAATCACCTGAGAAGGATAGTCTTTAAAGAGCTTAATATCATTTCGTGCCCCTTCATAACCACAAATATGTAGAATGTTATGACCACCAGCTTCCTCAGCAGCTTTCAATACACTTAATTCGCTTGGAGCAATAATATCTTTATACGTATCAGCAGTAACACGATTATCTTGAATACTTTGAACACTGAGGTAAATGCCATCTGCTCCTGCTTCCTTAATCACTCGTTGACTAAGACTAGCAATATCCTGTCCAATAACATCTAACACATGCTTCAAAGCATCTCGGTTCTCCACGATGTAATCTGCGATAAGATCATCGCCACCCGAAACATTTCCTACTAACCACTTAAAATAAGTTACTGGAGCAAAGATATTGTAAATTGCAACAATATCTTCAGGAAAATCAGCAATTAGACTTTTTACAAGTTCAACTTGTGCAGAAATCCAAGGATGATTAACACCCAAAGGTTCAATCGTTTGCAAATCACTGATTGATTTAAAATTTTTAAAAGCTAGCTGAGGATAGGCAAAGAAACCATCACTCATCAATTTAACAAAGTCAGGTTTGACTTCTGCAATAAATTTTTTATGACCAGCTTTATTCTTATCAATAATTTCTGGATTTTCAAAACCATGAAGCCACTCATCCTCAGTGGTAAAATGGTGCCAAAATCCCACAGGCACACGATCAACACTTTCTCCACGAAATGCTTTTAAAACTAATTCTCTTTTTTCTGACATAAAAATCTCCTTTTCTTTTTATCCAAATATTGACAGTTCAATTCACATATCTAAAAGTATCTAATTCTCAGTGTCTTCAACTGTGAATGTCATTATCTTACCAGACATTAACACATCAGAAAAATAAATTAAATTTATCGTCTGCCATAAATTTAATTTATGATTAAAATATCATCCCCCCACTAAAACCAATAGTTATCTATTATCAAGCTATCTATCACTATATAGTATTATCCGTGTTGGTTATAAGTAATTCTTAACGCCAAGATAAACAATTACTATCACAAACATCATAAACAGTCAATTCTTCCTGAAAAATCACTTCTCTGACTAACTTTGCTATAATAGTCTCAAACAAAGCAAAGGAGACTTTTTATGACTAACTTATACGATTTTACAGTTTCAGACCAAGCTGACCAACCTGTGTCTCTCCAGGACTATAAGGGAAAGGTAGTCTTAATTGTTAATACAGCAACAGGCTGTGGTTTGACGCCACAGTATCAGGGCTTGCAGGAACTCTATGATAATTACAAAGACCAAGGATTCGAGATTCTTGATTTTCCTTGTAATCAGTTTATGGGTCAGGCACCAGGTAGTGCTGAAGAAATAAACACCTTCTGCACCCTCAATTACCATACAACCTTCCCTCGTTTTGCCAAAATCAAGGTCAATGGTAAGGAAGCTGAGCCACTTTTTGATTGGCTTAAAAAAGAAAAATCCGGACCACTTGGAGCTAGAATTGAGTGGAACTTTGCTAAGTTTTTGATTAACCGTGAAGGACAAGTCGTCGAACGCTTTTCTTCCAAAACTGATCCACTAAAAATGGAAGAGACTATCAAGTCTCTTCTTAATAACTAAAAACAAAAAACGAGAGTAAAACTGAACGACAAACTCTGACTGTCGCTAGTTCTGCTCTCGTTTTCATATGTTAAGAAAATAGTATAGAAAGAAAATTTGCTTTATTTTAGAATAAAGCTGTCAATGCTGTAATCAATCCAAAGATGATACCTGGCGCATTCGCAGCAGCTAGGGGAAGGTCACGTTCTTTTTTAAAGAGACCATAATAAACCCAAAGGCTACAGTTGATAGCTGCCACCAAAGGTTGAATAAAGTTTCCTTTATGACCAGACAGATTGTCCATGATTTGTGGCACGTATGATACGTACATCATAACTGACATGAAGGTCGCTACCCAACCAAGGGTTTTCATTTGTTTATCAGACATGTTGATTCTCCTCCTTCATAAAAAATTCACTTTGTCCTTTAGATATGTCAGAATGTCCTCAAGACGTGTTTCAATCCTTTAAAATTAAAACAGTGTCCATCTTACGCTATCATAGCAAAGAATGCAAGGATTCTGGGACAATGTTAATAAGATGTAAACTATCACAAAATTGTGCATTTAGTCTCTTATGTAGCGTTTTCAAAAGATAAAAAGACCTCCATAATTTAACCTTTGGTAGCATACGACCCCTTTCGCGCAACAATTGTTACGCAACGTATGTTGCATAATGAATGCCAAAACAAAAAAAGAAGTGTCAAGAAAAATCCATAAAGCATAAAACAAAAAAACCAGCTCACCGATACAAGTGACGACTGGTCTACTAATAAGTACTCTATGGCAAATCATTGCCTGCAGCCAGGTAGATTTGGTACCATTCCTTGCGCGTTAGGGTGACTTCTGCTGCTTTCCCCGCTTCAAGGACATGCTGGGGTTTGGTCGTTCCGATAACGGCCTGCATCTTACCTGGATAACGAAGAACCCAAGCAAGGGCAATAGCTGTCGGAGTGACCTGGTATTTCTTCGCCAAGTCATTGAGGACATGATTGAGAGCCGCAAACTCTTCCTTGCCGACAAAATTTCCCTTGAAAAAGCCATGCTGAAGGACAGACCAAGCTTGAATCACCGTATCGGTTAAACGACAATACTCAAAGACACTGCCATCTCGCACGGCTGCTTTTTGCCCTTCCATATTGACATGAAAACCAGCTTCAAAGCTCGGCGTAAAGGCAGCACTCAACTGTAACTGGTTGACCTTGAGTGGTTGTTTGACAGCCTTTTTGAGCAATTCCATCATCATAGGATTTTGATTGGATACCCCAAAATGACGGACCTTGCCCGCTTGCTCCAAGTGATCAAAAGCTGCTGCCACTTCTTCAGGCTCCATGAGGGCATCCGGTCGGTGAAGGAGGAGACTATCTAAGTGCTCGATCTGCAGACGATCGAGGATACCATCGACGGAGTCCAAAATATAGTCCTTTGAAAAATCAAAATAGGTAAATCCGTCTTTGCGAATCCCACACTTGGACTGGATCCACATCTGGTCCCGAAGATCGGGACGGCGCTTAAGTACCTTACCCAGCAGGACCTCACACTGGCCATCGCCATAAATATCCGCCAGATCAAAGGTGTTGATTCCAATCGACAAGGTTGCCTCCACCAAGGCCTCCACCTCATCTTCACTCATCTGACTAATCCGCATCATCCCAAGGACAATCGTGGACAGACGTTCATTTTCAGCAAAATCAATATACTTCATCTCTGCCTCCTTTTCTGTATCTCTATTGTAGTGAAAAGGGTTTCAAAACTCAAGTCCTAGCATTCATTTAGAATTTATCTACTAACTAGTCTTAGGATACAAAAAATAACAAGATTTCTCAATCCTGCTACTTTTTTGTCTTATCATTTTGAAATTCTTTAGTCATAGTACAGCCAATTGTCAAGCTGGCTGCCTGAGTTAAAGTGATTATTTATCGCCAAAAACTTTGAAACGACCTTCTGTTTGGATGTCTTTGTCTCCTGCTGCTGCAACGATTTGACCAAATGGGGCTTGAGCACGGAGTTTCCAGTTAGCTGGAATGTCATATTTTTCAGCTAATTGTGCATCAACAAGTGGGTTGTAGTGTTGTACGTTCATGCCGATATTCTTCTCAGCCAAAGCCAACCATGTTGCATAAAGGGCGATTCCATGACCTTGCTCTGACCAAATTGGGAAGTTTTCAGCGTATAGTGGGAATTGCTCTTGAAGGCCTTTCACTACATCTTGGTCCTCGTAGAAAAGGATTGTTCCCTTAGCTTGAGCAAAACCTGCCAAACGTTCTTTTGTTCCCTCAAAGGCTTCTGCTGGCGTTACTTTTTCAAGCTCTGAATAAGCGATTTCATTCCAGAATGCATCTGATTCTTCATCTAGCAAGATCACCACACGTGATGTTTGTGAGTTGAAGGCTGAAGGTGTGTTAAGGACAGCTCCTTGAATGGTTTCAATCAATTCTTGGTTAGAGAGCTCAAGGCCTTTTCCTAATGCGTAGATAGAACGGCGTTTTGTTTGTAAGTCTGTAAAGTAGGTCATAGGTATTCCCTCTTTCTTTATGATAAATAGTAATTGTTAAAATTGTTAAGCTGTTTTGTAATAACTTTTATTACAATAACCATTATAACCGTTTCGAATGTAATGTCAACAGTTACGACTCAAAAAATCACTAATTATTATTGTTTTCTTACGCGTGTCAAAATACCATCCTTATCCTCTACTATTAACACATTAGAAGATAACCAATTGACCTTCGCTCCACGATTGTTAGCACGTTCTACAATGCCAATCAAGTCTCCCTTCTCTTCCACTTCAACGACGTAGTAAGCAAGACCAGGCATATCTTTGTCACGTTTGAACAAGTTTTTTCCCCCCCATTCGTTGACTGCAAGGTGATGGTGGTAATCACCTGAAGCAATCCAACTAGCACTTGGAATGGTAAACTTATCCGCTAGCTTCAAGATATCCTGATAGAAAGTCCTTGCTAGCTGACTATCTTTGACCGATAAATGAATATGCCCCATGCGAGTATCCTTAGCTAGCACAAAAGGCTCAACTTTGCGTCCCATCTCGTAAATTTCTTGAGCTGATAGTTCTTCAGTTACACCAACGATGCGACCATCCTCACGAATATCCCATTCAGCAACCGGCTTGTCTCTATAAAGCTCAATACCATTACCTTCAAGGTCTTCCAAATAAAGGGCTTCACTATAACCATGGTCAGCAGCACCGACAAAAGGATAGTCCAGCTCAGCAATATGTTTGAAAACATCTGCCAAATCTTCTCGAGACGGCAATAAGATTGCCATATGGTAAAGACCATAACTTGACTTGACCGCTTCCTCAAGATTGGTCTGAATCAGATGAACCAAAGGTTTGTTTCCAGCTCCTAAAATAACTTCCCTTTCCGTTTGGGTTTGAATTTCAAGTCCAATAATCTGTGTATAAAAGGCCACTTGACCAGCCAAGTCCTTCACATTTAAAACTGCCTCTGCTAAATAAATCTTACTATTATATGCGTAAACCATGTTCTTTCTCCTTTGTTGTAACTATATATATTACATTATATTCATTATTATTGTAATGTCAATTATAACATCCCGGCCATAAAAAACATACTAAGATTAGTAGTGAAGAAATCTCCGACGGGAGTGAGTACT
>ERZ773076.176-NODE-176-length-35556-cov-60.881975_pt1 | contig 35556 bp, 28 predicted proteins | sample MGYA00580613_ERZ773076 | MGnify/ENA primary metagenome ERZ773076 (study PRJEB29015, sample SAMEA2738005) | human oral metagenome | biome: human oral; feature: human-associated habitat; material: dental | place: China | collected 2057 ...
GCAACATCTGGCCGGCCGTTGGTACGTCGCCAACGACGCCTTCCCCGAGCCGGGAAAGGCGCGGCTGGCGCAGGCAGCCGGCTGGCTGGAGCGCTATGGCGTCGTGACCCGGGGAGTCGCCGAGGGCGCGCCCGGCGGCTTCGCCGCGGCCTATGGGCTGCTGAGGGAGTTCGAGGACAGTGGCCTGGTGCGACGCGGCATGCTCGTGGCAGGACTGGGCGCGGCCCAGTTCGCGTCCCCCGAGACCATCGAGACGCTACGTTCCTTCCGCGAGCCGGTCGCCTCACCTGCCCGGGTGCTCGCCGCGATGGATCCTGCGAATCCCTTCGGCCAGGTACTGCCCTGGCCTCAGCATGAAACGGCCCGGCCGTCCCGCAGCGTAGGCGCTGTGGTCGTGATCGCCGGCGGCCATTGCCTGGCCTATCTGGGACGCGGCGGGCGCTCACTGGCGTTGTTTCCCTCGGACTCCCCAGACCTGACGGCAGCCCAGGTGTTCCATGCCCTGGCGGAGTGTGTCGCGCAGACCCGGATGCCCCGCTTCCGCATCGAGGAGATCGACGGCGTCCGCGCCACCGCGCACCCCGCGGCTGCTACGCTCCGCGAGGCCGGTGCCGGGCTCCATCCGCAGGGCCTTGTCGTGGAGGGAGCCAGCGGCCGGGTGACGAAGGTCCGCTGACGCGCGGCACGCGGCACCCGGGCCTTTCCCTGAGGCCAGGCCGTCTGGTGCGCAGCATCCAGCGCGCCCCGCATCACGCCAGGAATACCACCCGCACCGCCACCCCTCCTCACGGAACCTCATCCCGTGGCGAGACCACAACACCCATAGACAAAACCATGCAAACAGATCTGTTTCGATATATATTTACTATCACCCTGATCGAACGATGAAAGGTGATCTTCATGTCCTTGATCAACACCCCGGTCAAGCCCTTCGCCACGACCGGCTATCGCTCCGGCGCTTTCGTGGACGTCTCCAGCGACGACTTCCGGGGCAAGTGGAACGTCGTCTTCTTCTACCCGGGCGACTTCACCTTCGTGTGCCCGACCGAGCTCGCCGACCTGCAGGACGTGTATGCCGAACTCCAGTCGCTGGGCGTGGAGGTCTACTCGGTCAGCCGTGACTCGCATTTCGTCCACAAGGCCTGGCATGAGTCCTCTCCTGAGGTCAGCACCATCGAGTACACGATGCTCGGGGACGTCAATGGCGTCATCACCCAGAACTTCGACAACGCGCGCCCGGACTCCGGCCTGGCCGACCGCTCGACCTATGTCATCGACCCCGACGGCCTCATCCAGTACATCGAGACCACTCCGGACGGGGTTGGCCGCAACGCAGCGGAGCTGGTCCGCAAGATCAAGGCGGCCCAGTACATCCGCAACCACCCCGGCGAGGTGTGCCCCGCCAAGTGGGAGGAGGGCGAGGAGACGCTCACCCCGTCCTTCGACCTGGCCGGCAAGATCTGAGAGGGAAACCCCATGGTGCTGGATGCCAACGCAACTGCACAGCTCAGGAAATACCTGGAGCTCGTCTCGCTGCCTATCGAGCTTGCCGCCTCCCTCGACGACTCAGCTGCCTCTGCGAAGACACGTGACCTGCTCGACGAGATCGCGGCGCTCAGCCCCCTGGTGACCGTCACAAGCGAGCCCGACGAGCGCACCCCGTCCTTCGCGGTGCGGCGAGCGGGAACCGAGGTCTCGGTGCGTTTCGCCGGCCTGCCGATGGGACACGAGTTCGCCTCGCTGGTACTTGCCCTCGTCCAGGTCGGTGGGCACCACCCCCGCCTGGATGAGGAGACCGCTGCGGCGGTCCGGGGACTGGAGGGTGGGAAGTTCGTCACCTACATGTCCCTGACCTGTCAGAACTGCCCCACCGTGGTGCAGGCGCTCAACACCATGAGCGTCATCAACCCAAGGATCCGTCACGTGGCGGTCGAGGGCGGCACCTTCCAGGAGGAAGTGGAGGCGCGGGGCATCCGGGCGGTCCCCACCGTCTACAAGGATGGGGAACTCTTCGGGCAGGGCCGCATGGACGTCGAGGACTTCGTCGCCCGCCTGGACGCGGGGGCGGGAGCGCGAATCGCCGGCTCCCTCGATGCCAAGGACCCCTTCGACGTCCTGGTCGTGGGCGGCGGTCCTGCGGGCGCCACCGCTGCGATCTATGCCGCTCGCAAGGCTTTGCGCACCGGCCTCGTGGCTGCCCGGTTCGGCGGCCAGGTGCTCGACACCATGGCGATCGAGAACTTCATCTCGGTGCCCCGCACCGAGGGGCCACGGCTCGGCGCCGCCCTGGAGGAGCACGTGCGCTCCCACGATGTGGATATCACGACAGGCGTGAAGGCCTCGGCGCTGCGCCCAGGGGGCGAGGATGGCCTGATCGAGGTCGGCTTCGAGGGTGGCGGGACGCTGCGCTCACGCAGTGTCGTCCTGGCCACGGGAGCCCACTACCGCACCATGGGGGTGCCCGGCGAGGAGGAATACCGGAACAAGGGTGTGACCTTCTGCCCGCATTGTGACGGCCCCCTGTTCAAGGGCAGGCCGGTCGCGGTGATTGGCGGCGGTAACTCGGGGATTGAGGCAGCCATCGACCTGGCGGGGGTGGCATCACACGTGACGGTCGTAGAGTTTCTCGACGATCTCAAAGCCGATGCCGTGCTGGTGGAGAGCCTTCGTTCCCTGCCCAACGTCGATGTCGTGACGTCGGCTCGCGTGACGGAAGTCACCGGCGATGGCTCCCAGGTGACGGGTCTTGACGTCGAGGACCGCTCCTCAGGGCAGGTGCGCCGGCTGGAGGTGGAGGGGGTCTTCGTTCAGATCGGCCTGTTGCCCGACACTGACTGGTTGGACGGCGTGATCGAGCGCAACCGGGCTGGTGAGATCGTCACTGATATGCGCGGCGCTACCTCGCTACCTGGGGTGTTCTCCGCTGGGGACTGTTCGGACACCCCGTACAAGCAGATCGTCATCTCCATGGGTTCGGGGGCAACTGCGGCGCTGTCCGCTTTCGATCACCTGATCCGCTCAGGCAAGACGGGCGAGACCACACCCGCTGCTACTGTCCATGCATGAATCTGCGGGACCTTGAGTACCTCGTGGCGGTGGCCGGGCAGCGGAGTTTCCGCGCAGCGGCCGCCGCCTGCGGGGTCTCGCAGCCGACCCTGTCCGTACAGATCCGCAAACTCGAAGAAGAGCTCGGCGTCATCCTGGTCGACCGTATCTCCTCGCCTCTCGTGCTGACCCCGGTCGGGCAGCGGGTGGCTGAGCAGGCGCGCAAGACCCTGGCCAGCGCCGAAGCGATCCACGTGATCGCCCAGGAGGCAACGGGCACACTGACAGAGCTGCGGCTGGGGGTCTTCCCCACCCTGGGCCCCTATCTGTTGCCGTATGTCCTCCCGCAGGTCCGGCGGCACCTCCCGGATCTCCAGCTGCTGCTCACCGAGGAGAAGACCCAGCTGCTGGTTACGATGCTGCAGGCTGGCCAGCTGGATGCGGTCCTCATCGCCATGCCCGTCACTGACCCGCGCCTGGAGACGCGTCCCCTGTTCCGTGAGGAGTTCGTCCTGGCGGCGCCCGCAGGACATCCCCTGGCCGCTGTCACCGGGGCCGGCCCAGGCGAGGCGTCTTGCATCCCGCCGGCCCGCGTCGCGGAACACGAGCTGCTGGTCCTAGACGAGGGGCACTGCCTGGGCGGGCAGGTGCAGCGGTGGGCGGACGAGCATGGGGTCTGCCTGAGGCAAGACTACCGCGCCACCAGCCTAGAGTCCATGCGGCACATGATCGCCTCAGGCGGTGGCATCACGCTGCTCCCGGCCATGACGGTCCTACCCCCCGTCCCTTCGTCTCACGACCTGGCCCTGCGCCGGATCGACCCTCCCGCACCCAGCCGGGACATCGCCCTGGCCTGGCCTCACACCTCGCCGCGCGCAGCGACCCTTGAAAAGCTCGCGCAGGCGCTGGTACCGGCGGGGCAACCAGCGCAGGACGACGCGGCCCCGTCAGAGGCGCTCTCCCTGCCCGGGGCTCCCCTGCTTCAGCCGCTGTGGGAGCCTGTGGATGAGACCCCGGAGCGTTGATATGCCGCGGATCAGCTAATCAGCCGCTCCGTGAGGTCCTGCCTGACCTGCTCTGGCAGCTCGATGGGCTTCCCGGCCTGGTCCGCGGCGACCAGGATGGTGCGGCCACGGGCAAAGGGGGTGCCGTCGTCGGGATTGAAGATCTCAGCGGTGAGGGTCACCGATGTGCGGCCGAGGGCTGCCGGGGCGGTGCGCACCGCGTACGGCGCCAGCCGGTGGGGAATCTGGTTGACGTAGTCGACGTCCTGCCGGGCGATGAGCCAGTTCAGCTGGGCTCCTGGGGTTCCGGAGCGCGCCATGCCGGGGCTCCATGAGGTGGTGACGGTGATGCGCGCCTGCATCAGGTAGTCGAGGACCTTCACATTGTTGACGTGTCCGTAGGAGTCCAGATCGGACCAGCGCACCGGGCAAGGCGTCACGGATCCGCTCCGGCCGAGGTCCGGCACCTCGAGGGGCTGCAGGGGCTGCGCCTCAGCCTGATGGGTGGCTAGCCATTCCCGGTCGGTCAGGGCCAGGCGGGTGGGCACCTGGGACTCGAAGTCGAATGGGCACAGCACCGTCCTGGCCTCCACCACCCTTGTGGCGTCCTGGAACAACGAATAAGCCACGTCGAACCGGGCTCCCCCCAGGCGGGAGACCACGATCTCGGCGCCGATGCCGGCGTCTGAATAGGTGATCGGAGCCAGGTAGCGGATCTGGTGCCCGACCACCACAACCCCGGCGTCGAGCAGCTCGGTGCAGGGCCCGGACCGGAAGAAGGCAACCCGCACCTCCTGCAGGTAGTCAGCCACCACAGCGTTGTTGACATGCCCTTGGGCGTCGACGTCGGACCAGCGCAGCGCAATCGTGGTGCGGAACATGTCACTCCTCGGTGTCGTAGAGTGAGTCGACGATGTCGGCGTAACGATCTGTCACCGCCGCACGACGGATCTTCATGTTCGGGGTCACGCCATCGTTGCCGACCGTCAGCTCATGGTCGAGGATCGCGAATCGCTTCACGGTCTCCCAGCGCTCAAGCCGGGAATTCGCCTTCACCATCTGCTTCTCGATCGATGCGCGGATCTCAGGACGCTGGCTGAGCTCCGCATAGCTCAGGTGGCCCAGCTGGCGTTTCTCAGCCCAGATTCGCAGCAGCGCCGGATCGAGGACCAGGAGGGCGGAACAGTATTTGCGCCCATCACCAACCGCGATGGCCTGGGAGATGTAGGGGATGTTCGCGGTGATCGCCGCCTCCACCTTCTGCGGCGCGATGTACTTGCCGCCGGAGGTCTTGAACAGGTCCTTCTTGCGATCGGTGATAGTCAGGTTGCCCCTGGCATCGAACTCTCCCAGGTCTCCCGTGTGGTACCAGCCGTCGGTGAACGCCTCGGCTGTGATGTCCGGCAGGTTGTGATATCCAGGCGTGATGATGGGCCCCCGCAACAACACCTCGCCGTCATCCGCGATCATGGTCTCGATCCCGGGCATCACCCTCCCGACCGACCCAAAACATGGTTCCGTGGGCAGGTTCAGGAAAGCGATCGCGGAGGTCTCGGTGGACCCATACCCCTCCACGATCAGCAGCCCGGCGGAGTAGAACCACTCCTGCACTTGAGCGGAGAGCTTCGCCGAGCCCGAGATCATGAACTTCATGCGCCCTCCCAGCCTCGCCTTCAGCTTGGAGAACACGAGGGCGTCGGCCAGCCGGTACTTGATCGCCAGGAAGCCAGGCATGGGGCGACCCGCGAGCCGGTAGCTGCGGGAGTCACGGCCGACGGCAAAGGCCCAGCGGGCGATGTGGTCCTTCAGGCCGGAACTGCTGGTCATCACGGCGGCCCTCACCTTCTCGAAGATGCGTGGGGCGCCACACATGAACATGGGTTTGACCTCTCCCAGGCCTTCGACAATCCGGTCGATGCGCCCATCGACGGCCGAGGCGAAGCCGTATGCGATCTGGCAGGCGATGAGCGCCTTGCCGAAGACGTGACTGAGCGGGAGCCACAGGTACTGGAGGTCGGATTCGTCGATGATCTCCCAGTACTTCGTCCCTGCCCCCTCGTAGATCCAGGATGCGTGATTGAGCCGGACCCCTTTCGGTTGGCCTGTCGTCCCGGAGGTGTAGATGAGGGTGGAGAGGGTCTCGTGGCTGGTGGTAGCGATGGCCTCGTCGACGATGCCGGGGTTCTGGTCCAGGAGTTCCGCGCCCAGGCGTTGCAGCTGCGTGTAGGAGATGACCCGGTCATTCAGCTCCACCCCGCTGGTGTCGATGACGACGATCGTGTGGATGGTCTTGGCCAGGGACGGGCTCGCGTTCACCTTCGCCAGTTGTGAGGCATCCTCGACCACGGCGATGCAGGTCCCGGAGTCACCCAGGATGAAGTCCACATCCCCAGCAGCTGTGTTGGGGTAGACCGTCGTGGTGGCGCCCGCTGCGCAGGCCACCGCGAGATCCATCAGAATCCATTCGAGCCGCGTGCTGGAGATGATACCCACCCGCTGTTCCCGGGCCAGTCCCCGGGCAAGCAGACCCGCAGCCAGCTGGTCCACCAGAACCCGAGACTCCGCCCACGTATAGCGGGACCACTGGTTGGGCCCCTGCGGTGCGCGATCCGGATCAAGGAAAGCCAGGCCGTTGGGCGTCTTGGCAACTCTGCGCCGGAACATGTCACCCACCGAGCTGGCGAAGCTGAGCAGTTCTTCTTGAAGACTCATCAATACTCCTCGAGACATGGCGCTGCGAGCCTAACCGAATACCAGGGTCTATTCCACAATTTTGCGACGGTGGACCCCCCTGTCTGGTTAGGATTGCGAAGTGACCGAGGTCCAATGGTTAGATGATGATCAACAGCAAATCTGGCGTTCCTGGCTGCGAGCTACTCATCGCATACAGAGCTACCTCGATGCCGATCTTCGGCTTGATGGCCTTGATCTGGCTGAATACGAGATACTCGTCACCCTCTCCGAGGCGCCGGGGAAGCAATTACGTATGAGCGAGCTGGCACACGCAGTCAGCCAGTCTCGTTCCCGCTTAACGCACACCGTCAAACGTCTCGAGGTCAGGGGGCACGCAGAGCGCACGAACTGCGCCGACGACGGTCGCGGAGTATTAGCCTCGCTTACATCCGCGGGCATAAATTTCCTGGCGCAGGTCGCCCCCGGACATGTGGCCGCGGTTCGGCGGATCCTGATTGACGCTGTTGAACCCGATGATCTAGAGGCTCTGGGCCGGGCCTGCGCTGCCATCCTGGCTGTCCCTGATTACGATGAACGTTCGTGAATCCAGTCAAGCAGTTTCGTGACCGACTAGGTGACTTAACCCGCTTACTGGATGATTCGACGCTCACCCGCGCCATCTATTCCTCCGACGCCTCCCTGTACCGGGTGCCACCCCTGGTGGTGGCATACCCCGAGGACCGCGATCAGCTGATCGCGGTGGTGCGTGCTGCCCTGGCCTGCCGCCTGCCGGTCACGGTGCGTGGCGCGGGGACCTCCTGTGCGGGCAACGCTGTCGGGGAAGGCCTCGTGATAGATGTCGCCAAACACCTGAACCACATCCACGTCATCGACGAGGAAAGCCGCACCGCTGTGATCGACCCTGGGGTAGTCCAGGAGAAATTGCAGCGGGCGGCTGCACCTCATGGGCTGAGGCTCGGCCCCGACCCGTCCACCTCGTCGAGGTGCACCGTCGGCGGGATGATCGGGAACAACGCCTGCGGACCGCGGGCGCTGGGCTATGGCCGCATGTCTGACAACGTGGTGGAGCTGGAGATCATCGACGGCCACGGCCAGCTGCGGGTCCTGGGCTGCGACGACTTCCCGGAGCTGCGTTCCCTGGTGATGGCGAACCTGGGTGTGATCCGGACCCAGTTCGGCCGGTTCTCACGCCAGGTCTCCGGCTACTCCATGGAGCATCTGCTGCCCGAGAGACGCTTCAACGTGGCGAAGTTCTTCGCAGGTACCGAGGGCACCCTCGGGATCATCACCCGCGCCACGGTGCGTCTGACCCCCGATCCGCCGCATCGCCTGATGGTGGCGCTCGGCTATCCGTCGATGGACCGCGCCGGTGACGACATTTCCCGCCTGCTGAGATTCCAGCCCACGGCCTGTGAGGGACTTGACCGCCGCATCGTCGATGTCGTGATCCGCAAACGCGGAGCCGGTTCCGTCGGGCGGCTGCCGGACGGCGAGGGCTGGATGTTCGTCGAACTGGCCGGTGAGGATCCGGCCGAGGTCCACGCCCGCGCCGAAGCCCTGCTGGCTGAGGCCGCCACGGATGCGGGATGGATCGTCGAGGATCAGGCGCAGGCCGCGTCGCTGTGGAAACTGCGGGCGGACGGGGCGGGCCTGGCGGGGGTGTCGCTGGACAAGCCCGCCTATGGCAGCTGGGAGGATGCGGCGGTTCCCCCAGAGCATCTGGGCGACTACCTGCGCGACTTCGAGTCGCTCCTGGCCCGGCACGGCCTACACTCGATGCCCTACGGCCACTTCGGCGACGGCTGCGTCCATGCCCGCATCGACTTTCCCTTCGAGGCCCCGGACGGTCAGGCCCGGTACCGCGCCTTCATGCTGGAGGCGGCCGAGCTGGTGGCCTCGCACGGCGGGTCGATGTCCGGCGAGCACGGTGACGGGCGCGCCCGCTCGGAACTGCTCCCCAGGATGTATTCCCCCGAGGCGCTGAGGCTGTTCGGCGAGGTCAAGCATCTGTTCGACCCCGAGAACCTGCTCAACCCCGGGGTGCTGGTCGACCCCGCTCCCACGGACGCGAATCTCCGGATGGTGGCTGCCACCGTCTCTCCGCTCAATGTGGCAGATCCCGCGTTCGTGGCCCAGGTGCACCAGTGCTCCGGGGTTGGGAAATGCCTGTCCAACACCACCGCGGCCGGCGGGGTGATGTGCCCCAGCTATCAGGCCACCCGTGACGAGAAGGACTCCACCCGGGGCCGGGCCAGGGCGTTGCAGGAGATGGTCAACGGCTCCCTCATCACCGATGGATGGCGATCCCCGGAGGTGGCCGAGGCACTGGACCTGTGCCTGTCGTGCAAGGGATGCTCCCGCGACTGCCCCACCGGCATCGACATGGCCGCCTATAAGGCGCGTGTCACCTACGAGCGTCTCAAGGGACGGCTGCGGCCTCGCAACCACTACTCGCTGGGCTGGCTGCCGCGCTGGGGACGGCTCATCACGAAGATCCCCGGCTTCGGGCCGCTGATCAATATCGTGGGCGCCGCACCGGGGCTCGGGGCGGTCATGAAATGGGCTGCCGGGGTCGATGGCAGGCGTCAGATCCCCCGGTTCGCATCGCGGTCGGCCCGTCGCCGCACGCCCCTCCCCACGGGCGGCTCCAAGGGGCCTGTCCTGATCTGGGTGGACTCGTTCAGCGACTGCTTCGAGTCGGGGTCTTTCGCGGCGATGGTGCAGGTCCTGGCCCGGCTCGGCTACGAGCCCCAGGTCCTGGACGAGCGGGCTTGCTGCGGCCTGACGTGGATCTCGACGGGGCAGCTCGACGGCGCCCGCCGCCAGCTCCGGCACGCGGCCGCCGTGCTGGCGCGGTTCGTTGCCGGCGGGATCCCCATCATCGGGGTTGAGCCGAGTTGCACCAGCGTGTGGCGCTCTGACGCCCCCGAGCTGCTGCCCCGGGACGAGAATGTGAAGGCGCTGAGGGGAAAGGTCCTGACGCTGGCGGAATTCCTGGTCCGGGACCCGGACTTCCAGCCCCCCGATCTGAGCGGGCACACCATCGTCGCCCAGCCCCACTGCCATCACGCCTCCGTGATCGGCTGGCAGGCCGACCAGGCCCTGGTGAAGGCGACCGGGGCCGATCTGGTGCAGGTGGGTGGCTGCTGTGGCCTGGCTGGCAACTTCGGCGTCGAGATCGGACACCACGAAGTGAGCGTCAAGGTCTTCGAGCACGACCTGGGACCCGCGGTCGAGGCCAACCCGGAGGCCATAGTGCTGGCCGACGGCTTCAGCTGCCAGACCCAGCTGAAAGGCCTGGCAGGCCGCGACTCAATGAGCCTCGCCGAGCTGCTCGCTACCTACCCACCTGCCGTCCGCTGACTGCAGAACCACAATGGAAGTAGTGCAGAACCACAACCAAACTGCTGCAGAACCACAATGAAGTTGCTGCAGAATCACAATGCTCCAGCTAGGATCTTCCCATGGAGTTGCGAGATCGTCACCTGGGACCAATCGCCAGCGAGGTCATGGGCACATTCCCAGCGATGATGCTGCTTGGCGCCCGTCAGGTCGGGAAGTCAACACTCACTCACCTGCTGGACCTGCCGCAGGCCAGGTATATGACCTTGGACGATACGGCCACCCTGAACAGCGCCTTGGAAGATCCTGTTGGCTTCATCACCTCTAGTGGAACAGAAACTCTGGTGATCGATGAGCTGCAGAGATGCCCCGAGCTTCTACTGGAGATAAAGGCCAGCATCGATAGGGACCGTCGCCCAGGTCGCTTCCTCCTGACCTGTTCCGCCGATCTGTTACGCCTGGAAAGGACTCCCGACTCCCTGGCTGGCCGCGCCATCCTGATGAATCTCGAGGGCTTTTCACAAGGCGAGCTGTGCCGCAAACAGGATGATTTCATCACACATCTGGAAACCGTTGGCCCAGGATACAGCAAAAACTCAGCATTAGGCAGGCCTGACTACGCTGAATTACTTGTCCGGGGAGGTTTCCCAGAGGTGCAGGATCTCAGCGTACGCTCTCGCCGCCTGTGGTTTAGCTCCTATATGAGTCAAATAGTTCAACGCGACGCCCGTGACACGATTGCAACGAACCAGCCTGAGCGCCTGGCCAGCATCCTCGACGTGATTGCCGCGACCCAGGGAGGAGAACTCGTCAAGTCTCACCTGGCTTCACAAGCCGAGCTTCCGGCCTCCACCGCTAATCTCTACCTGGATGCGCTTCAACGTCTCTACATGATTTACCTTCTGCCCCCCTGGACTAATAACTCCTTGAAACGGGTCACAGGAAAGCCAAAGGCAGGCATCAGGGATGTCGGCTTGGCCTCACACCTGCTGGGGACGACATCAGAGCGCCTCGCCAGCATGACAAGTCCTCATATAGGGGGATTGCTGGAGAGCTTCGTGGTGACCGAACTGATGAAACAACAGGGGTGGTCGGAATCCGATTTCACCCTGGGGCATTATCGCGACTCCCTGGGAAGCGAGATCGACATCATCGTCGAAATGTCGGATGAAAGTGTATGGGGAATCGAGGTAAAGGCGACACAGACGCTGCGCACTGACCATTTCAAGCATCTGAAGAAGCTCAAGGAGAGACTCGGTGACCGCTGCCGGGGTGGCATTGTCTTGAGTCTATATCCCCAGAATGTAGGCATGGGGCCTAGTTTTTGGGGAATGCCAGTCTCAGCTCTCTGGGAACACTGATAATATTCACCGCAATCCAATGCGCAGGTATGGCATGGGATTCTACGGGTAATCCTCGTGACTCACGTCAGAGGCCGGCGGGAGATCAGGCATCGCGTCTCGCCCAGGTCACCAGGGCGGTCAGCCATAGCAGCGCCACCCACCCGGCCAGGGCGGTGGCGGACTGCATGACGGGATGTTCTGGGCTGGCCGCGAACAGGTCGGCTCCGGCGGCCCCTGGGAGCCAGCTGGCCAGCCGGGTGTAGGGCAGCAGCATGGGTGGTAGGACCACAAGGAAGACCAGCGCTGTGGTGAGGGCCGGCACCAGCTGACGCAGTACCAGCCCGATGGCGTAGCCGAGCAGTCCCATCGCCACCAGGTACGCCGCCGCTCCGGGCAGTCTCCACTCCCCCGCGCCGGCCAGCAGCCACAGTTCCAGCACGGTCACCAGGGCGGCTGTCAGGAGGGCACCCGCGGCTGTTGCCAGCTTGGCCACCCCCACTTGGGCGCGGCAGGGCATCGCGGCGCAGGTGGTTAACACCTGGCGTCCGGCGTACTCTCCTGTGGCCGTCATCACGCCTAGCAGGATGAACCCCAGCGCTGCGATCCTCGGCACCAGCTGCAGCGTCTGCTCGGCTCCCCGGGGGCCTGACATCATTGCCGCCAGCAGCCAGGAGCAGCCGGTAGTGACCGCGGCCGCCAGCCAGAGACCAGGAAGCCACAGCTTGCGCCACTCCGCTGTGATCACCCCCATCTCAGGCCTCCCTTCGAGCATGCACCAGCACTGTCAAGACGATGGCGCCGACCGCCCAGGCAGCTCCCACCAGCATTCCAGTGGCTGGTTCCAGGGGATCCGGGATGTCCGTGTCCGTCATGAAGGACGACGTCAGCGCCAGATCGGGTGCGTAGCGGGCCAGCGACGTGATCTTAGAGAGCAGGAACGTGAACGAGACCGCCGAGGAGTTGATGATCAGCAGCGTCAGCGCCAAAGCCCCACCACGAAGGAGCTCCGCCAGGGCAGCCGCCACCATGGTCATCACCACGAGAAGCATCACCACTCCCGCGCACCGAGACCACAGGGCCCCACCCAGGTCGGTCGCCAGCTCTCCCAGCGCCCAGCGTGAGATCGCCAGCGTCGACGCTGTTGTGACAATGGCGAGAACGGTGGCGGACAGCAGGAGCACCACGAGTTTCGCGACCATCCGCACCGTCCCCTGGGGCACGGCGGTCATGCTGGTGGTGAGCTGCCTGCCTCTCCCGACAGCCTGGGCATTACGGGCGTATTCGCTGGAGGTGGCGAGCACACCGAGCACCACGAACCCGATCTGGGCCAGGATGAGCGATGCGAAACCGGAATCGGCGGTAGACGTGTCGATCAGCGGTCCGAGGTCACCGGTCTCCACGGCATGACGGACCTGGGAGGCATCCAGCCACGCCAGGAACGCCGGAACCACCATCGCCAGAGACACGGCAACCCAGCTTCCAGGGAGCGTGCGCAGCTTCAGCGCCTCGGCGCGCAACGCCCCTCTCATGCCCGGCCCTCCACGTGCGCGAAGAAGGCCTCCTCCAGGCTGGGATACCCGGCCTGGACGTCCTCGATGCTGCCTTGGGCCCGGATCCTGCCCTCCGCTATCACCACCACGTCGTCGACGATCTCCGCGAGCTCGCCGATGAGATGACTGGAGAGCAGCACCGTGCCTCCCGCATCGGCATGGGCGCGAAGCAGCTGGCGGATCCACCTGACACCCTGTGGGTCGAGGCCGTTGACCGGCTCGTCGAGCACTAGCCGCTGGGGCTCACCCAAGAGGGCCGTCGCCAGGCCCAGCCGCTGCCCCATGCCCAGCGAGTAGCCTCCGACTCTGCGATGGGCGTCAGCGGCCAGCCCGACCTCCTGGAGGACCTGCGGCACCCGTGAGGCCGGGATGCCGTTGCTGGCCGCCACCCAGCGCAGATGGGCCCGTGCGGTGCGCGATGGGTGCGCCGCGGCCCCGAGCATGGAGCCGACGTGCCGCAGAGGGTGACGGAGGTCCCGGTACGCGCGGCCGTCGATGGTGGCTTTGCCCGCCGCAGCCCGGTCCAGGCCGAGGAGGATGCGTAGGCTCGACGACTTGCCGGCGCCGTTCGGCCCCACGAATCCTGTCACCCGTCCGGGACGCGCCTCGAAGCTCACCGCTTCGAGTATCCGGCGGCCGCCACGGGTTTTGGAGACCTTGTCGAATCTGATCATGGCGGCAATGCTGCTGCACCAGGTCGCAGCGTCCATCGGGCCTGGTGGTGATTGTCCCGTGGCCTCTAGGACCAGAGGATCTCAGCCCCTGGGCTGAAGACGGATGGGATGCTGGCGGCTAGCATCACCACATGCGTTCGCTGACCACCTGGGTGATGGTCATTCTGACACTGCTCGGCTTCCTAGCGATCACGGTGCTCATGGATGTCCCCAGCGCCATGGCGCTGCTGCCGCTGCTGTTCGCAGCCGCCGGGGTCCTCTGGATCTGGCGGCTGGCCCGGGTCATGGAGCGCCGCCAGGCCAGGCAGCTGCAGGCCCAGCAGGTGGCAGCTGCGGTGGCGGCGGAGCGGCTGACGATAGCCCGCGACCTCCACGACCTGGTGTCCCACGGCCTCGGTCTGATCACGGTGCGGGCCGCCGTGGCCCGTAGCGTGGACGCCACCTCACCGGACCGTCTGATGGCTGCGCTCGGTGACATCGAGCAGGCCAGCCGGGCCACCACCCTGGAGCTGCGCCGGATGCTCCAGGTCTTGCGCGCCAGCCAGTCACCGCCGCTGTCACCAGCTCCGGGAGCGCCAAACTGGCAGGAGAGCATCACAGCCGCCGAACGGGCAGGGCTAACGGTTGAGGCCGCAGGAACCAGTGTGGCTGTCAACAGCAACGGGGTGGCGCTGGCCGTCCACCGCATCCTCCAGGAGGGGCTGGCGAACGTGACCAGGCATGCCGGTCCCACGAAGGTCCGCATCGATCTGACCCGCAACGGGGACACGCTCTGCCTCACTATGGCGGACGAGGGCCCGGTTCCGGGGTGGCGGGCGCGTCCCGGCGCGGGCCATGGCCTGCTGGGCCTTCAGGAACGCGTCGCCGCCCTGGGCGGGGAGCTCAGCCACAGCTCCTCCCCCGCGGGTTTCCGCCTCGTGGCTGAGCTCCCGGACCCAGAGCCTACCGATGCCTGAGGTCCGCGTCGTGATCGCCGACGACCAGCAGCTGCTGCGCCAGTCCCTGGTGCACCTTCTAGACCACCAGCCCGGCATCCGGGTCGTCGCGGAGGCTGCCACCGGTGTCGAGGCCGTGTCGGTCACCCGCGAGCTGGCACCTGATGTCGTGCTGATGGACATCCGCATGCCGCAGCTGGACGGGATCGCTGCGACCCGCTCCATCGCCCGTGACCCGCGCCTGGCCGAAACCCGGGTGCTGGTGCTGACGATGTTCGGCCTGGACGAGTATGTCTTCGGAGCGCTGCGGGCGGGTGCCTCCGGTTTCCTGTTGAAGGACGCCACCCCGGATGCACTCATCAATGCGGTCCGCACGGTCGCGGCGGGCCAGTCGCTGCTGGCCCCGTCGGCAGTGACCACCCTCGTGGAACGCTGGCTTCCTACCGAGACCCCGCGCGGGAACGTGGCAGGCCTGACTGACACCACGGCAGACCCAGATCCTGCGGCTCGTGGCCCGCGGGTTGTCGAACGAGCAGATAGAACAGGAACTGCACATCAGCCACGCCACCTGCAAAACCCACATCTCGGCGCTACTGAGCAGACTGCAGGCCCGCGACCGCGCCCAGCTGGTGATCGCCGCCTACGAGAACGGTCTGGTGAGCCCCGGCTCGCCCAGCTGAACCAGGCGTCTCAAAGCGCCAGCAGCGGAGCCAGGAACTCACCCGTCGCCGACCCCTCTGCCCGGGCGATCTCCTCGGGTGTGCCGGTGGCCACCACCTCGCCACCCCGGGAACCGCCGCCCGGCCCCATGTCGATGATCCAGTCGGCAGCCTTGATGACGTCGAGGTTGTGCTCGATTACCACCACGGTGTTTCCCGCATCCACGAGACGATGCAGCACGGCCAGCAGCTTGCGGATGTCCTCGAAGTGCAGGCCCGTGGTGGGTTCGTCGAGCACGTAGAGGGTGCGTCCCGTGGAGCGTTTCTGCAGCTCGGCAGCAAGTTTCACGCGCTGGGCCTCGCCTCCGGACAGGGTGGTCGCGGGCTGTCCGAGACGGACGTAGCCGAGTCCCACCTCCTCCAGAGTCTTCAGGTGCCGGGCGATGGCCGGGATGGATTCGAAGAACCGCGTCCCCTCGGTGATGGACATCTGCAGCACGTCGGAGATCGACCTGCCCTTGTAGTGCACCTCGAGGGTTTCACGGTTGTACCGGGCCCCGTGGCAGATCTCGCAGGGAACGTAGACGTCCGGCAGGAAATTCATCTCGATCTTGATGGTGCCGTCGCCCGAGCAGTTCTCGCAGCGCCCACCCTTGACGTTGAAGGAGAACCGTCCGGGCAGGTAGCCGCGAACCTTGGCCTCCGGGGTGGTGGCGAACAGTCCCCGGATCTTGTCAAAGACCCCCGTGTAGGTGGCCGGGTTGGAGCGCGGGGTGCGGCCGATCGGCGACTGGTCCACCTGGATCACCTTGTCCAGGTTTTCCAGGCCCTTCAGTTTCCGGTGCCTGCCAGGCACCGCCTTGGCGCCGTAGATCTGCTTGGCGGCCGCTGTGTAGAGGATCGAGTTGACCAGCGACGACTTCCCGGATCCGGAGACCCCGGTCACCGCGACGAGCCTGCCCAGCGGGAAGGAAACGTCCACGTCCTGCAGGTTGTTCTCCGAGGCGCCGACGACGGTCACGGACTTGCCGTTTCCGGGGCGCCGCACCGCGGGCACGTCGATGACCAGCTTTCCCGACAGGTAGCGGCCCGTCATGGACTCCTCTGTGGTGAGCAGTTCCTCAACGGGCCCGGAGACCACGACCTCACCGCCGTGTTCCCCCGCTCCCGGGCCGATGTCGACCACCCAGTCGGCTGCCCGAACGGTGTCCTCGTCGTGTTCGACGACGATGAGGGTGTTGCCGAGGTCCCGCAGTCGCACGAGGGTTTCGATCAGCCGCCGGTTGTCGCGCTGATGCAGCCCGATGCTCGGCTCGTCCAGGACGTAGAGCACCCCGACCAGCCCGGAGCCGATCTGCGTGGCCAGCCGGATGCGCTGCGCCTCACCGCCCGACAGCGACCCGGCCGACCGCGACAGCGTCAGGTAGTCCAGGCCGACGTCCAGCAGGAAACGCAGCCGCTCCCGGATCTCCTTGACCACGCGCTCCGCGATCCGCGCCTCTCGTTCGTTCAGCGACAAGGCATCCAGGTACTCGAAGGCCTCCCCGATGGACAGGTAAGCCACCTCCGCGATGTTCTTGCCCGCCACGGTGACGCCCAGGGTCTCGGGCCGCAGCCGGGTACCGCCACAGGAATGGCAGTCGATCTCCCGCATGTACCCGCCCCAGCGATCACGCGCCGAGTCGGTCTCGGCCTCGGCGTAGCGGCGGCGCACGAACGGCAGGATGCCCTCGTACTTCTGGGAGAAGGACCTGGTCCGCCCAAACCGGTTGCGGAAACTCACCACCACGGCTCCAGGGACGCCGTGCAGCAGCACCTTCCGGTGCTTGGCCGCCAAATCCTGCCACGGGGTGCGCATGTCGAAGCCATACTCAGCAGACAGGGCCTCCAGGACGTGCTCGAAATGCCCCTTCAGATGGGGGGTGTTCCAGGGGGCCATGGCCCCGTCAGCGAGGCTGAGGGTCTCGTCGGGGATGATGAGCTCCGGATCGGGCTCCAGCATGGTGCCGAGCCCGGAGCACTCAGGGCACGCACCCCAAGGCCCGTTGAAGGAGAACTGCCTGGGCTCCAGCTCATCGATGGCCACATCATGCTCGTTGGGGCAGCCGAGTTTCTCCGAGAAACGCTTCTCGCGCTCAGGATCATCCGCCTCAAGATCCACGAACTCCACGCCAACCACACCATGGGCCAGCTGCAGGGCGGCCTCCACGGACTCGGTGATCCGCTGTTTGGCGGAGGCCTTCACGACCACTCTGTCAACCACCACGTCCACGTCGTGCTTGCGTTTCTTGTCGAGCGACGGAGGCTCAGTGAGCGGATACAGCCTCCCGTCGACACGCACCCGGGCGTAGCCGTCGGCGACGAGCTGCCGGAAGGTTTCCTGGAACTCACCCTTGCGGCCGCGCACGATGGGAGCGAGCACCTGGAAGCGTGTACCCTCGGCCATGCCCATCAGACGGTCGACGATCTGCTGCGGGCTCTGCTTCCCGATGGCAGCCCCGCATTCCGGGCAGTGCGGGATGCCGATGCGGGCGAACAGCAGCCGCAGATAGTCGTAGACCTCCGTGATGGTGCCGACCGTCGAGCGGGGATTCCGGGAGGTAGATTTCTGGTCGATGGACACCGCGGGCGAAAGCCCCTCGATGAAGTCGCAGTCCGGTTTGTCCATCTGTCCCAGGAACTGCCTGGCATAGGCCGACAGGGACTCGACGTAGCGCCGCTGTCCCTCCGCGAAGATCGTGTCGAAGGCCAGCGACGACTTACCCGATCCACTCAGCCCAGTGAACACGATCAGGGAGTCCCTAGGCAGGTCCAGGGAGACGTTCTTGAGGTTGTGAACACGGGCACCGCGTACGAGGATTCCGCGTTGGGCAGGTCGAGCAGTCACGGTCACACATGGTATGCCGCCACGCTGACAATTCACCTTTGATAGGTTTGACGGCATGCCGAGCGCCCCTGGCAAGCATTTCGACTCCATCCTGCAGGCAGTGCGGGACCAAACCCACGCACTCCTGGGACGTACCATCTCCTATTCCCCCGAGGCCTGGGCCGCTTCCACCCGGCTGCAGGGATGGACCCGAAGCCATGTTGCGGCGCACCTGATCAAAGGTGCCCGCAGCCTCGCACAGGTGTGCCGGGAACTGCTGGCAGGTTCGTCCGGCAGCCATTACGACTCGGGGCTGGGACGTGACTGCGAGCTTCTCGCCATCACCGACGGCCTCCATCTCCAGATCGAACTCGACACGAGCGCTGGCGAGCTGGATCCTCTCCTGACCCAGCTGGCTGGCCGGGAGGGTCATGTCCAGTTGCGCCCTGGCCTTAAGGTCGCAATCCGCGACCTTCCCCTCGTACGGCTACGCGAACTGGCGCTGCATAGCTTCGACCTGGAACCAGACGCCTCCAGCCTTGAGGTCACAGACGAGGTGGCCGCCCCCCTGCTGGCTTTCGAGACCACCTACCTTGCCCGGGGAACCGGTTCCCTGGACATCGAGACCACCCGCGAGCAGGTGCTGCACATCGACGGCCCCAATCCCCCACGCCGCTTAGTGGGTCCCGCGCCGGCGCTGCTCACCTGGCTGGCCCGCGGCATCGAGCTGGAAGAACTGCAGTCCTCGCCCGTAGAGCCCGGACAGGGATAGAGGCCAACCACTAATAACTAAGGCCTACGCTGACTTGACAAAGCTTGTGGCAAGCCCGTTCGATACGTCATCGATAAGATCCGCGGCCTGCTGGGTAGGGGCCGCCCCACCATGAGGATTCTCCCCGGTAAAGGACAAAGATGACGCAACCTCCGAATCAGCCATACGATCCCAACCAGGCGTATAATCCGCAAAGCCAGCAGCCTTACACCCCCGGCCAGCCATACGACCCCAACCAGGCACAACAGCCCTACAATCCGCAAGGCCAGCAGCCCTACAATCCCGGCCAGCCATACGATCCCAACCAGCCACAGCAGCCGTACATGGCGCAGGGAGGCTTCGACCAGCCGAAGAAGAAAAATAATAATGCAGCCGCGGTCATCAAGGTCATCGTGGCCGCCGTGTTCCTTGGACTGGGTGCCTGGGGTTTGTGGAGCCAGTTTCAATCTAGCCAGGCCCTCCAGGTAGGCAAATGCATCGTTGTCTCAGGCACGGCAGACAAAGCCGATCACAAAGAGGTGGATTGCTCAGACAAGACGCAGTTCTCCTTCGAGGTGGCCAAGACCGTAGACAACTCTGACGCTTGCCCCTCCGGCATGGTGAGCTACGAGGTAACAAACAGGTCAGGTCGGAGCACCAAAACCCAGAAGGTGGCCTGTCTCATAAGGAATCTGCACCAAGGCGTGTGTTACAAAGTCGACAGCAGCAACCAAACTGCACCTCTCGCTGTGACGGAGTGCGGATCGGCAGACGTCAAGGTGACAAAGCGTGTCGATCAGGCAAATGCGTCCTGCGAAAGCGATGAATTGCCTCTCTCCTACGACACGCCTGCCCGCACGTACTGCTTGGCTCCCGCAAGTGATTCCTGACGCATAATCGGCTCATGAGACCGATCGACGAGGTCCGTCGCCAGGTGGCGCCGCTTCACGTGGCGGCTGATTTTTCCCCCTCCGGGGACCAGCCAGCCGCCATCGCGGAATTGGAGCGCCGCATCCGCTCGGGCGAGCAGGATGTGGTGCTCCTCGGCGCGACCGGGACGGGGAAGACCGCGACAGTGGCCTGGCTGGCGGAGCGGCTGCAACGTCCCATCCTGGTGATGCAGCCGAACAAGACCCTGGCCGCGCAGTTCGCCAATGAGCTGCGTCAGTTCTTCCCTGACAATGCCATCGAGTATTTCGTCTCCTACTACGACTACTACCAGCCCGAGGCCTATGTCCCGCAGACGGACACCTATATCGAGAAGGACTCCTCGCTGAATGAGGAGGTGGAGCGGCTCAGGCACTCTGCGACGAGCTCGCTGTTGACGAGGCGCGACTGCGTCGTGGTCGCCACGGTGTCGGCTATCTACGGCCTGGGCACGCCGCAGGAATACCTTGATCAGCGCCTGACCCTGCGCGTCGGCGAGGAATACGAACGTACTGCTCTGCTACGGCATCTGGTGGACATCCAATACAACCGGAATGACCTCACCTCGGAGCGCGGTAATTTCCGGGTACGCGGCGACGTGCTGGAGATCTTCCCCATGTACGAGGAGAATGCCGTGCGCGTCGAGTTCTTCGGTGACGAGATCGAGCGCATCTCCACCCTCGTGCCGCTGACCGGCGAGGTGCTGCGTGATGAGGATGAGATCTACGTCTTCCCGGCCACCCATTACTCCGCGGGCCCCGAACGCATGGAACGCGCCATCGCCGGCATCGAGGCTGAGCTGACGACCCGCCTGCAGGAGCTGGAGGCCCAGGGCAAGCTTTTGGAGGAGCAGCGGCTCCGGATGCGCACCAGCTACGACATCGAGATGATGCGCCAGATCGGCACCTGCTCCGGGATTGAAAACTATTCCCGCCACATCGACGGCCGCGAGGCCGGATCAGCGCCTGCCTGCTTGCTGGACTATTTCCCCGAGGACTTCCTCCTCGTGGTGGACGAGTCCCACGTCACCATTCCGCAGATCGGGGCCATGTATGAGGGCGACGCCTCCCGGAAACGCACCCTCGTGGAACACGGCTTCCGCCTGCCGAGTGCCCTGGACAACCGGCCTTTGAAGTTCGACGAGTTCTGCGAGCGCATCGGGCAGACCGTTTATCTCTCAGCCACCCCCGGTCCCTACGAACTGGAGCGCAGCAGGGGCTTCGTGGAGCAGATCATCCGGCCCACCGGACTGGTGGATCCGGAGATCGTCCTCAAACCGACGAAGGGACAGATCGACGATCTGATCGGGGAGATCCGGACCCGTGCGGAACGCAATGAACGGGTCCTGGTGACCACCCTGACGAAGAAGATGGCCGAGGATCTCACCGACTACCTGATGGCAGCGGGCATCCGGACCCGGTATCTGCACTCCGACATCGACACCCTGAAGCGGGTCGAGCTGTTGCGGGAGCTCCGGCTCGGTGAATACGACGTCCTGGTGGGCATCAACCTGCTCCGGGAGGGCCTGGACCTGCCGGAGGTTTCCCTCGTGGCCATCCTCGATGCCGACAAGGAGGGTTTCCTCCGCTCGGAGCGTTCCCTCATCCAGACCATCGGCCGGGCGGCACGCAATGTCGCCGGGCAGGTGCACATGTACGCGGACACGGTCACGCCGTCGATGGAAGCCGCCATCGGGGAGACCAACCGGAGACGTTCGCGGCAGCTGGCCTACAACACCGAACACGGCATCGATCCTCAGCCGCTGCGGAAGAGGATCGCCGACATCACAGACATGCTGAACCGGGAGGACGCCGACACCGAGGTCCTGCTCGAGGGCCGCCGTGAGAGGGGCCTGAAGGTCAGGGAGCTTCCCGAGCAGGAACTGGCGAAGCTGATCGACGACCTCACCGCGCAGATGCACCAGGCTGCCGCCGACCTCCAGTTCGAGCTGGCAGCCCGTCACCGCGACGAGATAGCGGATCTGAAGAAGGAACTGCGGCAGATGATCGAGGCCAACAGATAGGCTCAGGCCTTCGTGGTCTCGTCGGCCATGCGGCAGATGTCCCGCCACAGCGCAGCGACCTGCCTCATGGTCTCGGCGACGGGCCCGGAGCTGTCGATCACGTGTGTGGCCGCGGCCAGGCGTTCCCAGCGGTCAGCCTGGGCAGCGACACGCTGCCTTGCCTCGGTGGACGTCATGCCGTCGCGGCGTGACAGGCGGCGGAGCTGCTCCTCCACGGTGGTGTCCACCACCACGACCACATCGAAATTCTCCTGCTGCCCGGTCTCCACCAGCAGCGGGATGACATGCACCACGAGCGCCCCCTCGGGCGCTATCTTCTCCAGCTCGACGGCCCGGGCACGCACGCGGGGATGGATGATGGCATTCAGGTCGGCGAGCGCCTTGGGATCGGCGAAAACAATGCGGCCGAGTGCGCGCCGGTCCAGGCTGCCATCCGCCGCCAGCACAGAGCCGCCGAAACGGTCGAGGACCTTCTGGAAGCCCTCGGTGCCCGGCGCCACCACCTCACGGGCGAGGACGTCGGCGTCGATGATGAAGGCGCCCAGCCGCTCCAGTTCCCGGGCAACCGTGGATTTGCCCGATGCGATCCCACCCGTCAATCCGATGCGCACGGGTACAGGGTATTACGGAACCTCCAGGAAGGTCAGCTCAGAGGCGTCCCCAACGATCAACGGCCCGAGTTTCTCGTTGAACGTGGCGTTCTCGGGGTCGGCGAGGTGGGCCTCGAAGGCTGCCTCATCCGCGTAGCACTCGACGATGACGAACTGGTTCGGGTTGTCCCGCTCCGTATGCACCGCGAAACGCACCGTCCCCGGCGAAGCATTCACGTGTTCCGCATAGCTGCCGATGAGGCCCGCCACCACGTCGCGCGCCCCGTCCCGGCACTCGAACCTTGCGATGAGGTTCACAGCCATGCCCGCTCCTTCCGCGTTGAAGTTCTAGGTCTGTGTTTTCTCCAGGCTACCTCCTGGCCGGGACGCTTCTCGCTATGCTTTCTCCTGTAGCGGGAGAACCGACCCAGTCGGTGCCGAAGGAGCAACCGCCCCGGAAACTCTCAGGCCCCAGGACCGCGACGACTTGCACACTCTGGAGAGAGACCCGGCAGGATCCGCCGAAGGATTAAACGATCTCAGGCAGCAGCGACAGAGGGGGCTACGGGTGGGCACCACCCAGCAACGTCGCACGCCGTCAGGAAAGGGGCCTCATGTCACTGTCGACTACCGCATTGAACGCATTACACAGAGAGTTGGGCGGCCGGCTGGTGGATTTCGCCGGCTGGGAGCTGCCGGTGCAGTTCACCGGCATCATCGCTGAGCACCAGCACACCAGGCAGTCCGCATCGCTGTTTGACGTCAGCCACATGGGGCAGGTTCTGATCCGCCCCAGGTCGGGGAATCTGACGGATGCCGCAGCCGCCCTGGAGACACTGATACCGGCCAGCGTTGCCGGGCTGGCGCAGGGACGCCAGCGCTACGGCTTGTTTACCAACAGCAACGGCGGGGTTCTGGACGACCTCATGTTCGCCCATCATGGCGACCGCTACTTCCTGGTCGTGAACGCCGCCCGGTCCGGGCACGATCTGGAACTGCTGCGAACGCTGGCAGGCGTCACGGTCGAGCATCTAGCCGATCGCTCACTGCTCGCACTACAGGGCCCCAGGGCTGAGGAGGCGCTGGCCGCGCTCGTCCCAGAGGCTGCGCAGCTGAAGTTCATGGACTCCCAGATCCTCACGTGGGATGGCGTCGAGGTCTGGGTCTCCCGCTCCGGGTACACCGGCGAGGATGGCTTCGAGATCTCTGTGCCGAGCCCCGAGGCAGAGAACCTGGCCCGTGCCCTGCTGGAGCCTGACTGGGTGCTGCCGGCCGGTCTCGGGGCCCGCGACTCGCTCCGGCTGGAAGCGGGCATGCCGCTGTACGGGCATGACCTCAGCCCCCAAATCACGCCGGTTGAGGCTGACCTGGGCTGGGCCATCCCGAAGGCACGGCGCCTAGGCGGTTCCCGCGAGGGCGGATTCCCCGGCGCTGAGATCATCTTGAAGCAGCTTGCCGAGGGGGTCACCCGCAAACGAACCGGTCTGCGGGCCGAGGGCAGGGCTCCGGTGCGGGAGGGCGCGAAGCTGTTCCTGTCACCCGAGGACACCGAACCGGTGGCTGAGGTCACATCCGGTGGTTTCGGAGCCACTGTCGGCGGCCCCGTCGCGATGGCGATGCTGCCGCCAGAGGTCCAACCCGGCGCCACGATCTATGCCGAAGTGCGCGGTAAACGCCTTCCCATGACGGTCACCGCACTACCGTTCATCACACCGTCCTACAAACGCTAAGGAGAGAGCATCATGATCAAGTACACCAAGGACCACGACTGGCTCGACAGCGGCGACAACGGAGTTGCTGTGGGTCTGACCGACCATGCCACCAGCGAGCTGGGGGACGTCGTCTACGTGGAGCTTCCCGAGGTCGGGGCCGAAGTCGAGAAGGGGGATGAGATCGTCGTGATCGAGTCCACCAAGGCCACCTCCGGGATCATCGCGCCCTTCGACGGGGTCATCAACGAGGTGAACCAGAAGGTGGCTGACTCCCCCGAGACCGTCAACGAAGACCCTGCCGGGTCGTGGTTCTTCAAGATCCAGCCCAGCGATCCCTCCGCCCTGGACGAGTACCTCGACGAGGCCGAGTACAAGGCGTTGATCGACTGATGAGCAGCTGGAACCCAACCAGTTATGACCCGGATGACTTCGCCAACCGCCGGCACATCGGACCGAGCCCAGCCGAGATGGAGGCCATGCTCTCCACGGTGGGGGTGAGCAGTCTCGACGAGCTGATCGACCAGACAGTGCCCGCTGGCCTGCGTCAGGATGAGCCCCTGGGCTGGGAGCCTTTGACGGAGGGCGCCGTCATAGACGAGCTGCGGAGGATGGCGGCCAGAAACCAGGTCCGGACCTCGATGATCGGCCAGGGCTACTACGGCACCATCACTCCCCCGGCAATCCAGCGCAACATCCTGGAGAATCCGGCGTGGTACACGTCCTACACCCCGTACCAGCCGGAGATCTCGCAGGGCAGGCTCGAGGCGCTGCTGAACTTCCAGACCATGATCAGCGACCTGACCGGCCTGGAGATCGCAAACGCATCCCTGCTGGACGAGGCGACCGCCGCCGCGGAGGCGATGAACATGGCGTTCGCAGCGGGGAAACGTAAAAGGTCACGCTTCTTCGCAGCCGATGACCTGCACCCGCAGATCCTCAGTGTCCTGGCTACCCGGGCCCGGCCGCTGGGCATGGAGCTGGTGATCGGCAAGGCCGAGGAGCTGGAGGCCGATGGACTATTCGGCGCAATCTTTAGCTATCCCGGGACGTTCGGGCAGCTGCGGGATTACACCCGGTGGTGCGAAGCCCTGCACGAGGCAGGCGCCCTGGCGATCGTGGCAGCCGACCTGCTGGCGCTGACGCTGCTGAAGGAGCCGGGCGCGATGGGCTTCGACATCGCGGTGGGCTCGGCTCAGCGTTTCGGCGTCCCGATGGGCTTCGGCGGCCCGCATGCGGCGTTCATGGCCTGTCGCGATGCACTTAAGCGCACCATGCCGGGACGTCTCGTGGGTGTCTCCAAGGACAGCGCGGGCAATCGCGCCTACCGGCTGGCGCTGCAGACCCGGGAGCAACACATCCGCCGCGAGAAGGCGACATCGAATGTCTGCACAGCCCAAGCCCTGCTGGCGGTGATGGCCTCCTTCTACGCGGTCTTCCACGGGCCGGCTGGGCTCAAGGCGATCGGGCAGCGGGTCCATCTGATGGCCGTGACACTGGCGGAGCAGCTACGGGCGGGAGGCGCCATCGTCGAGCCGGACGAGTTCTTCGACACGATCACCGTGCAGGTGGGGGTCGGCCAGGCCGGCATCATCGCCGCGGCCGAGCAGCGGGGAATCAATCTGCGGCGGGTCGGCCGTGACAGGGTGGGAATCTCAGTCGATGAGACCACCACCCTGGAGACTCTCGCCCGGGTACTGGATGCTTTCGGCATCGAACCCGCCCAGGAGCTCAGCCAGGACCCGGCCATTCCAGACTCGCTGCTGCGTACGTCTGAGTACTTGACCCATCCGGTGTTCCACATGAACCGGGCCGAGTCGGAGATGATGCGCTACATGCGCCGCCTCTCTGACCGGGACCTGGCGCTGGACCGGGCGATGATTCCCCTGGGTTCCTGCACCATGAAGCTGAATGCCGCGGTCGAGATGATGCCCATCACCTGGCCGGAGTTCGCAGGCCTGCACCCATTCGCCCCCGCCGCCCAGGCGGAGGGCTACCAGGAGCTGGCGGCGGATCTGGAGACACTGCTCTGCGAGATCACGGGATATGACGCATTCTCGATGCAGCCCAACAGCGGCGCCCAGGGCGAATATGCCGGGCTGCAGGCAATCGCCGCATATCACCGGGCCAACGATGATGACCGCAGCATCTGCCTGATCCCCACCTCCGCCCATGGCACGAACCCGGCTTCGGCGACCATGGCGGGCATGAAGGTGGTCGCGGTGAAGTCCGCGGATAACGGGGACATCGACCTGGATGACTTCGCAGCGAAGGCGGAGGGGGCCGGTGACCAGTTGGCAGCCGTCATGGTCACCTATCCGTCCACACATGGTGTTTTCGAGGACACCATCCGGAAGGTCTGCGACATCACGCACGCCCACGGCGGGCAGGTGTACATCGACGGCGCCAACATGAATGCCCTGGTGGGCCTGGTACGTCCCGGCGACCTGGGAGGCGACGTCAGCCACGTGAACCTGCACAAGACCTTCGCCATCCCGCATGGCGGTGGCGGCCCCGGCATGGGACCCATCGGTGTGAAGGAGCACCTGAGAGCGCACCTGCCAGGCGACCCGTCCAGCGGTGAGGAGGGCGCGGTGTCGGCTGCACCGCTCGGGTCCGCCTCGATCCTGCCAATCTCGTGGGCCTACCTGCGTCTCATGGGCGGACAGGGCCTGACGCAGGCAACCCGGGTGGCGATTCTGAGCGCCAACTACCTGGCGAGCAGGCTTTCCGAGGCCTACCCGGTCCTGTACCAGGGGAAGGGTGGCCGTGTGGCACACGAGTGCATCGTGGACACACGTATCTTCGCCAAGCACGGGGTCACCGTCGATGACATCGCCAAACGGCTCATCGACCATGGTTTCCACGCCCCCACCATGTCCTTCCCTGTGGCGGGGACGCTGATGGTGGAGCCGACGGAGTCCGAGACGCTTGCTGAACTCGACCGTTTCGTGGCGGCGATGCTGGATATCGCCCGCGAGGCGGATGAGGTGGCGTCGGGACGGGTTGCGGCTAACGAGTCGCCGCTGCGCAGGGCTCCGCACACTGTGGAGGACCTCGTCGCCGACTGGGATCGTCCCTACTCCCGGGAGCAGGGCTGCTTCCCGCCTGGCGCGTTCCGGATCGACAAGTACTGGCCACCGGTGGGCCGCGTGGACAACGCCTATGGTGACCGGCACCTGGTGTGTTCCTGCCCGCCCTGGGAACCAGCCACCGAGTGAGTAAAGAAACGAGTGAGTAAAGACAAGGGTCCCTGTCCTGTGAAGGACGGGGACCCTCATCACATTGCGGATCCGCCCTGGGAAAGGGCTAAGTCCCGCGGGTCAGTTGCTACCGGTCAGCTTCTCGCGGAGAGCCTGCAGGGCCTCATCGGATGCAAGCGATCCTTCGACGGGCTCATCGGAGGTGGAGGCGTAACCGGTACCGGCGGCCGTGGCTGCCTGACGCTCGGCCTCGGCGGCCTCGGCCACCTGGCGCTTGTGGGCCTCCCAGCGGGCCTGGGCCTCGGCGTACTGCTGCTCCCAGGCGGCCTGCTGCTCCTCATATCCGGGCTTCCACTCGTTGGTCTCCGGATCGAAGCCCTCGGGGTAGATGTAGTTGCCCTGCTCGTCATAGCTGTCGGCCATGCCGTAGAGGGAGGCGTCGAACTCATCGGCAGCAACGTCGACGCCCTCGTTCGCCTGCTTCAGCGACAGGGACACGCGCCGGCGTTCCAGGTCGATGTCGATGACCTTGACCATCACATCGTCGCCGACGGAGACGACCTGTTCCGGGATCTCGACGTGCCGCTCAGCGAGCTCAGAGACGTGTACCAGGCCCTCGATGCCGTCGCCAACGCGGACGAAGGCACCGAATGGGACCAGCTTCGTGACCTTGCCGGGCACGATCTGGCCGATTTGGTGCAGCCGCGCGAAGGTCTGCCACGGATCCTCCTGGGTGGCCTTCAGCGACAGGGAGACGCGCTCGCGGTCCATGTCCACCTCCAGCACCTCGACGGTGACCGGGGTACCGACCTCGACGACCTCGTTCGGATGATCGATGTGCTTCCAACTCAGCTCGGAGACGTGCACCAGGCCGTCGACACCGCCGAGATCGACGAAGGCGCCGAAATTGACGATGGAGGAGACGACGCCCTTGCGGATCTGGCCCTTCTGCAGCTGGTTGAGGAATGTCTGACGCACCTCGGACTGGGTCTGCTCCAGCCAGGCGCGACGGGACAGAACCACATTGTTGCGGTTCTTGTCGAGTTCGATGATCTTGGCCTCAAGCTCCATGCCGACATAAGGCTGGAGGTCACGGACACGCCGCATCTCCACCAGGGATGCGGGGAGGAAGCCGCGCAGGCCGATGTCAACGATCAGGCCGCCCTTGACGACCTCGATGACAGAACCGGAGACGACGCCGTCCTCTTCCTTGACCTTCTCGATCGTGCCCCAAGCCCGCTCGTACTGGGCACGCTTCTTGGAGAGGATGAGACGCCCCTCTTTGTCTTCCTTCTGCTGGACCAGGGCCTCGATCTCATCGCCGACTTGGACCACGTCGAATGGGTCGACATCGTGTTTGATGGAGAGTTCCTTGGACGGAATGACGCCTTCGGTCTTGTAACCGATGTCAAGGAGAACTTCGTCCCGGTCGACTTTCACGACGGTGCCAGAGACGATGTCACCGTCGTTGAAATACTTGATTGTGGCGTCAACGGCAGCCATGAAGGCTTCCGGGGTGCCGAAATCGTCGACCGCTACGGCCGAAGCCTCAGTGGAGGAGGAGGACATGTAGTAGGGCTTTCACAATAAGGTTTCGCCCTGTGCCCTGTCCTTCATCCCGGGTCGGGATATAGAGGGACTCGGGAATGGGACGTGCCAACCCCACTAGGTCCGAGGGCAAGCAGGCCACAGTGCCCCTTCACCTTATCGTCGAGCCGGGAAGCGGTCAAGAACACTCTAGGGGCAACGTCAAGGGCCCTGTAAAACAGTAGCGCCGGTTGGCCCGGGCTTGGGCAGGGTTTAACCTGTTCCACGTGAATCTCGTCGAAGCTCTTAAAAACCGGAAGGTGCAGATCGGCATAGCCGCAGCTGCCATCCTTCTGGCCGCAGCCCTGACCCTCGTCTGGATCTTCCAGCCCAAGAACAACTCGGACGCCAGCGCCAACCCGTCTACCGCTGCCACCCCCAGCACCAGCGCTGATGGCACGGCAGCCACGACCTCTTCGTCCGACCCATCGGCCTCCGCCAGCCCGGGGGCCTGCGTCGCCCCGGATGAGGCCGGTTTCGAACCGGTCCGCTACTCGATCGAACGCCTCGGCGTCGACGCGAACGTAGTCTCGCTGGGCCACGAGGAGGATGGCGCCATCGCAGCCCCTCCGAAGGACGAACCCAAGACCGCTTCGTGGTGGAACGAGGGACCGAAGGTCGCCACCAATGCCGGCCAGGTAGTCCTGTCGATCCACACCTACCAGAAGGGTGGCGCTGTCGGTAACCAGCTCTACGAAGGTGGCACCAGCCAGCTCCAGGAGGGCGACGTCCTGAAGCTGTATGCGGCCGACGGCCGTGTCGCCTGCTACCAGTACACCGAGGCCAAGAAGATCGCCGTCAGCGACTTCAAGCCGGACTCGGACCTGCTGGAAAGGCGCACTGGCGACCCTACGCTCGCCATCATCGTCTGCTGGGATCACAACGACTCGAACAACGAGTGGGATTCCCGGGTCTTCTTCATGTTCAAGCCCACGACGGCCTGATCCCGATGGGGTTGGCGGCTCAGTGGGCCGCCGTGAACCACGAGTCGCCAACCCCGACCGAGACCTCCAGGGGCACCGCCAGTTCCATGGCGGTGCCCATTTCCTTGCGTACCAGCTGTTCCACCACATCCCGTTCCTCCGGAAACAGTTCCAGGACGAGCTCGTCATGGACCTGCAACAGCATGCGGCTACGCAGCCCGGCGGCCGCTAGCGCCCGTTCAACACCGAGCATCGCCAGCTTGATGATGTCGGCAGCCGACCCCTGGATCGGAGAGTTCAGCGCCGCACGTTCCGCCATCTCACGGCGCTGCCGGTTGCCGGAGCTCAGATCCGGCAGGTAGCGGCGGCGCCCCAGCAGAGTAGACGTATACCCCCTCTTCCTGGCGTCGGCGACCACATCCGCCAGGTACCGCTGAACACCACCGACGCGGGCCTGATAGATCTCCATCAGCTCCCTCGCCTCCGTGGCTGAGATCCCTAGACGGGTGCTCAGCCCATACGCGCTCAGCCCGTACGCGAGTCCGTAGTTCATTGCCTTGACCCGGGCCCGCATCTGCCCGGTGACTTCATCCGGATCGACGCTGAACAAGATGGCGGCCATCTCCGCATGGAAGTCCCGCCCAGATTTGAAAGCCGCGATCAGTCCCTCATCACCCGAGACATGCGCCATCAGCCGCATCTCGATCTGCGAGTAGTCGGCGCTCATGAGCGCCTCGAATCCCTCACCGGCCACGAAGGCGCTGCGGATACGCCGCCCCAGCTCCGTGCGGATGGGGATGTTCTGCAGGTTCGGGTCCGTAGAGGACAACCGGCCTGTCGCTGCGATGGTCTGCATGTAGGTGGTGTGGATGCGGCCATCTGGCTGGATAGCGGCCAGCAGGCCATCGACGGTCTGCCTTAGCCTGATCCGGTCCCGGTGCGCGAGTAGGTGCTCCAGGAAGGGATGGTGGGTGCGTTCGAAGAGCCATTCGAGCGCCTCGGCGTCGGTGGTGTATCCGGATTTCGTGCGGCGGGTCTTCGGCATGTCGAGTTCGTCGAATAGTACCGACTGCAGCTGTTTGGGAGATCCCAGGTTCACCTCATGCCCCAGCACTTCCCATGCTGCCTGCTGGGCCGCGACCACAGCGGAGTCGAACTCCGAGTGCAAGCCCTCAAGGACATCCCGGTCGACAGCTATGCCGATCCATTCGCAGCTAGCGAGGGTCTGCTGCAACGGCAGCTCAACCCGTTCCAGAAGCTCGGCTGCAGGCTGGGACCCAAGCTCAGGGCGCAGCACCCGGGCAAGCTCGGCGATAGCGCGGGCATTCAGCATGGCGGTCCTGGCGGTGGCCCCCTCGTCCACCTCGAACAACGAGTCCTGGGGATCCGCGGCGGCGGTGGCAACCAGTTCGCGGTGCAGGTGCCGCTGCACCAGATCGGTCAGTTCCTGACCCCGCACATCAGGACGCAGGAGATAGGCTGCGAGCGCGACGTCGAGGACGACCCCACGCAGCTCCCAACCCCTGGCCCAGACCGCGAGCCGTGGTCCCTTTGCGTCGTGGACCACCTTGGGACGGTCAGCATTGGCCAGCCACTGCGCCACCGCGGCATCGTCGGCTGGGGTCAGGATGCTGGGGTCGATGAAGGCCTCCGGCCCATCGGCGGCAGCCAGTCCGATGCCACGGAGGTCTCCTGTGCCCGATCCCCAATCGCCGACGAAGGCCAGCGCCACCTCACCGGTGGCGTGTTCCTCCAGCCAGGCAGCCACCTCACCGGCTTTCAGTGCTCTCCCGGTCACGTTGAATGTTTCATGCCCACCGGTCTCCCCCGCTTCTTCCCCGGCGCTGTAGAGCTGGGACAGCCGTTCCCGCAGGGTGCGGAACTCCAGGGCAGCGAACAACTGCGTGATGGCCTCCCGGTCCCAGTCACGCCGTTCGGTCTGTGGCAGCTCCACAGGCAGTTCAAGATCCCGCAGCAGGCGATTCAGGCGCCGGTTGCGGCGCACGTCATCAAGATGTTCTCGCAACGACTGCCCGGCTTTGCCCGGCACCTGCCCGGCACGCTCGATGATGTTCTCGAGGCCGTCGTAGGCAGTGATCCATTTGGCCGCGGTCTTGGGACCGACCCCGGGCACCCCGGGCAGATTGTCGCTGGTCTCCCCCACCAGCGCGGCCAGCTCAGGGTAGCGCCGTGGCGGCACCAGGTATTTCTCCTCCACAGCGGACGGCGTCATCCGCGCCAGGTCGCTGACCCCCTTCCGCGGATACAGCACAGTGGTGCGGTCGGTGACCAGTTGCAGGGCATCCCGGTCCCCTGTGGAGATCAGCACCTCATAGCCGTCGGCCTCCGCATGCGTCGCAAGGGTGGCGATGATGTCGTCCGCCTCGTAGCCGGGAAGCTCGGTGTGCGCTATCCGCAGACCATCGAGCACCTCCTTGATCAGCTCCACCTGCCCCCTGAACTCCTGAGGCGACGCACTCCTGGTGGCCTTGTAGTCCGGGTAGGACTCATTGCGGAAAGATTCCCTCCCTGCGTCGAAGGCCACAGCCACATGGCTTGGCTTCTCCGCAGCCAGCAGCCCGATCAGCATAGAGACGAAGCCATGCACCGCATTCGTGTGCTGCCCCGTCGAGGTCTGGAAATTCTCAGCTGGCAGGGCGAAGAAGGCCCGGTAGGCCATGGAGTGTCCGTCGATGAGCAGCAGGCGATTCACGCCCCCAATCTACTGTGCGAAACTGACGGTCATGACCTACGCCACCGAGGTGCCCCATTCCCCGCTGCATGAAAAACTGGGAATCAAGATCATCCAGGCCAGTTCCCACGAGGTGATCGGCACCATGCCGGTACCGGGCAACACACAGCCCGCCGGGGTGCTGCACGGCGGGGCGACCGCCGCTCTGGTGGAGGGACTGGCCTCAATTGCCGCCTCGATGCACGCGCAGCCGGAACGCATCGCGGTGGGAGTCGACCTGAATGTGACGCATCTGCGACCCGCGATTTCGGGCAAGGTCACGGGAAAGACCACACCCGTCCGTCTCGGCAGGAGAACCACCGTCCACACGGTGGAGATCTACGACTCCACCGGAGAGCTGATCGCCGTCGGCCGCCTCACCTGCCAGCTGATCGCGCCACGCGGACAGGACTCCCTGGCCCGCGACAGACCACGGCTCCAGGAACGGTGAGACCACCGCCCAGAGACGGCCAGCCCCCAGAGTCAATCGTTTTCCAGTAGGTAAGCAGGAGCCGGTGGTGCTCACCAGCGATAGCCCAGGGACCAGAGGTAATGGTGTGCAATTGCGCCCATTCGTGCCGGCAGGAGCTGCCGGTCACTTCTTCCGTTTGTGGGAGATAACCCCTTCGGCGACCTCGCGCATCGACTTGCGCAGGTCCATGGCGGTCTTCTGGATCCAGCGGAACGCCTCAGGCTCGGTGAGTCCCAGTCCCTCCTGCAGCATGCCCTTGGCCTGGTCGATGATCTTCCGGGACTCGAAACGGTCCTCTAGGTTCGCCAGCTCCTCCTCGATGGCCCTGAGCTCGGCGAAGCGCCCGATGGCGACTTCGATGGCAGGCACCACCTCATTGGCTCCGAAAGGCTTGACGAGATACCCCATCACCCCCGCGTCGCGCGCTCGCTCAACCAGCTCACGCTCGCTGAAAGCTGTGAGCATCAGGATAGGAGCAATACGTTCCTCCCCAATGATCTCGGCCGCGGTGATGCCGTCCATTCCCGGCATCTTCACGTCCATGATGATCAGATCAGGCTCCAGTTCCCGGGCAAGCTTCACAGCTTCTTCACCGTTGATAGCCTGCCCCACAACTTCAAAACCTTCGTCGGTCAGCAACTCCACCAAGTCGAGGCGGATAAGCGCCTCATCCTCGGCGATGAGCACCTTCTTTGGCCGCGTCTGGCCCATGCTTCTAGCTCCATTCCCCTTCGAGTGGACCGATTAGGTCTCCAAGACATGGATTCAGCAGGCATTCTAGCGCGCCACTAGGGGTTTGGGCGAAGAAACGTGCATTTGTGGCACAATGGTCCCTGTTGCCCGGGTGGCGGAATGGTAGACGCGGCTGACTCAAAATCAGTTGGCCTTGACGGGCCGTAGGGGTTCGAATCCCCTGCCGGGTACAAAGCAGCGGGGAGCCTGGATATAGGCTTCCCCGCTGTCTCGGATTCCGGTCGGTTCAGGCGTCTGCCTCGCCCTTGGCCTTGACCTTGTGGACGCGCAGGTTGTTCGTCTTGCCGGGAACCCCCATCGGAGAACCGGACAGGATGACGATGCGCTCCCCGACCTCGATCATGCCGCGTTCCCGGAGGAACGCATCGACGGTCTCCACCATCTGCTCCTGGACCGTGAAGTCCGGGGTGATGTGAGCCTCAACCCCCCAGGTCAGCGTCATAGCCTGGCGGGTGGTCACCTCGGGGGTGAACACCAGCAACGGCGGTGAGGGGCGCAGCCTCGACAGTCGGCGGGCCGTGTCACCGGACTTGGTGAAGGCCACGAGGTAACGTGCCCCGACGCGCCGGGTCACCTCCACGGCAGCATGCGCGAGGACGCCCCCCGTGGTGTGAGGATCCCAGTCGATGGTGTGGATCTCGGCATGGCCATCGTGCTCCGTCGCCTCGACGATCCGGGCCATGGTCTGGACGGCCTGCACCGGGTAGTCGCCAACCGAGGTCTCACCGGAGAGCATGACGCCATCCGCCCCGTCAAGGATCGCGTTCGCGACGTCGGACGCCTCCGCGCGAGTGGGCCGCGGCGAGGAAATCATGGACTCCAGCATCTGAGTTGCGACGATCACCGGTTTAGCCCACTTGCGCGCAGCGCGGATGATCTGCTTCTGCACTAGCGGAACGTCTTCGAGCGGTAGCTCGACACCCAGGTCGCCTCGGGCCACCATAAAAGCATCGAAGGCATCGACGATCTCCTGGAGGTTCGCGATTGCCTGCGGCTTCTCCAGCTTCGCGATCACCGGAAGCCGACGTCCCTCCTCGTCCATGATCTCATGGACCCTTTTGATGTCATCGCCGCTACGCACGAAGGACAAAGCGATCATGTCGATGTCCTTGGAGAGCGCCCAGCGCAGATCTCGCTCGTCCTTCTCACTCATGGCCGGGACGGAGACAGCGACCCCCGGCAGGTTGATTCCCTTGTTGTTCGACACCTCACCGGGGACGACGACTTCACAGAGCACATCGGTGGAGGTGACCTCCAGGGCACGCATCCCCACCTTGCCATCGTCGATCAGGATCTGGTCCCCGGGCTTGACGTCCCCAGGAAGTCCCTTGAATGTGGTGGAGCAGCGCTCCTTGATACCGAGGATGTCTTCAGTGGTGATGGTGAAACGATCCCCGCGTTCGAGGTAGTGTTTCTGGTCATCGGCGAACTTGCCGAGACGGATCTTGGGGCCCTGGAGATCAGCCAGGACACCCAGGGTGCGGCCGGTGATCCTTGAGGCTTCCCTCACAGCCGCAAGACGGCCTTCGTGCTCGTCGTAGTCCCCATGGCTCATGTTGAGGCGGGCAACGTTCATTCCGGCATTGACGAGTTCAACGAGGCGGTCAGTCGTATTGGCAGACGGACCAAGAGTACAAACGATCTTTGCTTTACGCACGACGTCACCCTACCTCACGAGCTCAGCCCGCCCTCACCTCACCCAAGGCGTGTTCGAGGTCCTGCGGCGGCTTCGACTCGAACTCCACACGGTCCCCATCCACCGGGTGCTCGAAGGC
>ERZ773076.177-NODE-177-length-35472-cov-3.645961_pt1 | contig 35472 bp, 53 predicted proteins | sample MGYA00580613_ERZ773076 | MGnify/ENA primary metagenome ERZ773076 (study PRJEB29015, sample SAMEA2738005) | human oral metagenome | biome: human oral; feature: human-associated habitat; material: dental | place: China | collected 2057 ...
TTCGTCGTGCTAAATTATATTATCTTCGCAACTTGCGCGGAAAAGCAGCACGTATCCAAGAACGTCGTCGTTAATAAACACACGAAAAGCCTTGATATATCAAGGCTTTTTCTTTTTGTCTATTTTTCTATGATTTGATATTTTGGGGAGAAAATCGTTTTGGGGAGCGAATAGGGAGCAAGCTTTTCACATATTTTGGATTGCATTATATACTTCATCTTTCATCTTCTTCGTGATATGCAGATAGATAGATTCAGTCACTTGGCTGTTCTCGTGCCCAACTCGAGCTTGAATTGAATAGAGTGGCAATCCCATCTCAGCAAGCTTCGAGATATGCGTGTGTCTGAATATGTGAGTTGATATGTTCTTGTCGATTCCCATACGTTCTCTATGTGTCCGTAGGAACGCATTTACAGCTGTGATTGTCAGTGGGGTGTGTTTGGATGTCGTGAAGATGAAACCTCGATTTTTGCCTTCTATTTCTTCGATTTTAGCAAGAATCTCGATGCATCTATTTGGAAGCGAGACAGAACGAATCGATGCTGTCGTCTTTGGAGAAGTACTCGCATATACATCCTTGATTTTCAATTTCTTGTATTCTAGCGTTGAAGATACGTGTGCGACTGGTGGATTTGAATCCAAATCGATTTTGTCCCAAGTTAGGGCAAGAGCTTCACCAGCTCGCATCCCTGTCAAGTACATCCATTCGAAAAACAGCGCATATCTTAGATTGAGCTTGCGAGTGTATTCTATCAAACGATTGTATTCGTCATTCTCTAAGAACTTGTTGGGGTTCTTCTTAGATTCTGTTCGGACTTTATACTCGATGATGCAAGATTCAATTGGATTCGTTTCGATGTAACCATTTTTAACAGAGAATTGAAACAATTTATTCAAGCGTGACTTATAAGTAGATGTTGTTTGATTTGCTAGATTCTTTTGATATAGAAGAAAATCGAAGAATTGATTCAAATCTTGAGTTGTAATTGTAGCGATGATTCTTCTTGAATCAATGAATTTTTCAAATTCCTCGTATTGTGTCTCTACTGATAAGAATGTGGTTCGTTTCACATTTTTCTTATATATTTTCTTGTATTCTTCTATGACAGAATGAATCGTCCTGTTATCTATCACAGTATTCCCAAGCTCTTTTTGAATTGCGTTTGCAAGTATCTCTTGAGCTCGCTTCTTGGTCTCACGAGTCTTGTTGTTGAACGTAACTGATTTGTAACGCCATCTATCAAAGCGGGGGTCATAGAACTTCTCACAATAGCGATACTTGATGCCATCCTTCCTTTGTCGTTCTTCTATATACATAATATGCCTCCTATAAAAGAACCTTTCCAATCACTGATACTTTCTCAGCATCCACAACAATATCATCATATTTAGAATTTTCTGATTTTAAAATAATATTTTTACCATCTCTAAATAAGTATTTACATGTAACTCCCTCATCTTCAATTTTAACAATAGCAATCTCTCCATCTTCAACAATTGGTTGATATCTTAGATATACTTCAGAGCCTTTCTTTATGAGTGGTTCCATCGAATCACCTGTGATTTGAACCAATTCATTCGCACCATTGGGGACGATTGAAGAGGGAAGTACGCCCATTTCAGCATCCACATCATCCACATGAATCATGGATCCGGCAGCAGATTGACGGCCAAAAACGATAGGAACTATATTATCTTCATGTATTTGTCCATTCTGCTCGTTTAGTTGCTCCACAGCGAAATCGTAGACGTTGTTCTGACGAGAAAGAGTGAGCTGTGCAGTGATATCTGTAATTTGATTGAGTAATGTGTCTTCCTGACCATAATTATCGATAGTATCTGTAGGGAAGAAATCATCTAAAGTAACATGGAATATATCGCATAATTTAAAAAGTATATCTTGATTAACTTTTCTAGCACCTTTTTCATAACGACCTATAGTTTGTTTAGTCGTGTTTAATCTGTCCGCTAAATCTTGCTGAGTCATATTATTATCTTTTCTATATTCTTTTATTTTAGCACCTATATAATGTTTTAATTCCATAGATACACACCTCATTTCTGATTAAATAATAACATAAAGTAACCAAAATAGAAACTTTTTTTATTTTTTAGTAAGAAAATTATTGACAAGTAACCAAAACGGTTATATAATAAGTTTGTAAGGTTGATTAAGACCTTAACTAAGCAGAAAGGAGAGCATGATGAAGGAAGTTAGCGAACTTCTAACAGCACTAGGAACATTCCTAGTAGGAGTTGCAAGCTTGATAAAAGTTTGCAAACAAAAAGAACAGCCTAACAATTCTCGAAAAGCACGCAAGCATAAGAGAAATTAAAAGCTGTTCAGCTGTTCTAGCTCGAGGAGCTAAGCTCCTCGGTGCTAGTATATCATGAATGAGGATATTATGCTACATGGTATAAGTGCATTCTTATTTTGCCTACTAGTATTCCTGTGGATTAGTAGGGACGATAATAAACATTAGAGAGCCTACAGCAGGCTCTCTACAAAAAAACAATATTTTTTTATTTATAAGTAACCAAAATGGTTATAATATATTAGCGGAGGTGATAAATATTGCAAACAACTTTATACGGATTGAGAAAAGCTAAAGGTTTAACTCAAAAAGAAATAGCTAAAGAATTGGGCATTTCTGAATTGTCTTACCGAAATAAAGAATTAGGAAAGAATGAATTTACACAAGATGAAATGTTCTTCTTAAGTCGTTATTTCAATGAAAGAATGGACAAAATTTTTTTGCCAAGGAAGTAACCAAAACGGAAACTTTATCAATGGATGCTAAAGGATAGGAAAGGAGGAATTGGAATGGATAAAAAAACGGAAATAAAAGAGTTTCTAAAATTCAGAAGCAAATTCACAAAAAGAGAATGGCACGAATTAAATCAAGCTGTTGACGAAAGACTAAACCAAAAAGCCGACCAATTAAAACTGGACGACTCAGATTTAGCAGCTATCTCAGACAAATTAAAAAGATTTATCTAGAGACGACTTGTATAAAAATAGGGTGGATACGATAATCCGCACCGCGATAGTTGATGTAAATGTAATCTTGGCAGTACATAGTATCTGCCTTAGGTTTAGTAATTGGTGAGTAGAGTTCGGCATTTTCTTCCCACCAAACGTAAGGGCTTGCCATGTTTGGCCCCATTACACAATCAGTATCAGCAGATAAGTTCACCCAATTTCCACAGAGGCAAGCATAAATTTCGGTCATTGTTATCACCTCCCTTCAGACACATTATAAGTCTGAAAACGAATGGTAACAATATGAAAACGTGAAAGGAGGAAAGAACATGCTAAAAAAACTTCGCCAAGAACGTGGCTTAACGCACGAACAATTGGCGAAAGAGTTAGGAATCAGTAAATCGTATTACGTGAAAATCGAAAATGATTTTATGAAGCCTAGTTACAAAGTGTTGAAGAAGTTAAAAAATTTCTACGGAGAGGATATTAATTTGAATGAACTTTTTAAATAAAAAAACGTGTCTTATCCGCTATATAAGACACGCTACGGAAATTGTTCTGCTCAAGTTAATAGCGGTAACCAGCAACACTTCGCCAGTATCGTCCCTGACACTGCAGTTGCCATAAATAAGAATAAAGACCTGGAGAGGGCGTACCTCTCGTACCAATTTTATCGACTCTTGTTTGTCGGCGCTGGCAGTCAGACCAGAAAATATATACTTATTTATTGAGACACAGTACCTTTCAAAAATTCTGACAATAATATTTTCATCATCATCATCCTCTCTGCCTACAAGGATTTTAAATGGGGTAGGCAAGGATATTATAACACTTGTTTCACAAATAAGGAATGTTTTTTAAAAAAAAGAAGACGATACGAATGCCAACGCAAAAAAACGAAAGGAGTTTAAACCATGACACACGCAGAACAAATTAGGGAATATTTCAAGAAAAATCCTTCTGCTACCTATGACGAAGTTGCGGAAGCAGTCAAAACAACCAACAGTACTGTTCGAACTAATGTTTGTAGAGACTTAAAAACTGGGAGATGTATTCGATTAGAAGATGGCTCTCTAGACTACTCAACCTACTTCGAAAAAGACATTTTACTAACTGAGTTAGTTGAGTGGAAGAACGAAACCAGACGGGAATGGGTGGATATGTTAACGAGAGCTGCTGAGAAAGAAACAGATAGTAACACAATGCGTTTGTTAATCAAAGAAGCTAACAAACTAATGAAAGAGGTAACGAAGTAAAGGAGGAACCATGAGTAAGAAGATTATTTCAAAAAAAGAATTCCAAGAAATGTATCCAAGATACAACACGGAATCCAAATGGAAGACAATCGTGAGTCGAATCAAAGCGAGCGAATATGCTGATGCTTATGTACGGATCTCACGAAACGATGTAAACATCAACATCGAATTGTTCGAAAGATTCCTCGAACTTGAAGGAATCAATTGGGCGAATCGATACGGAACGAAGATGACAAGAACAGAATTTGAAAGGAGATTGGCATGAGAACGGAAGAAAGACTAAAGAACACAGTACCATTCAAGAAGTTCTTAGCTTGATATTTCAAAGGACTTGGAATCACATTTGGATGCATTGTTGCATTTCTAGTGATGGCATTGATGGTGTTGTTGTTCGTCGGAAAGGCGGTTGAACATCACGAAACAAAAGTGAATTTGATAAGAAGTGGGCAATACGTGGACCCCGATTTTCAAGAAAAATTAAAGGAGGAAAATAAATAATGTTTAGAGTTGAATTGAATGAAGAAGTTTTTGAAAAGTGTGTTACATCTAAAAATGTGTTAGATGTCTTGTATTGGAGCGAACTAAATTTTGACGAATGTATCAAAGTATTAAACGGTTTAGTAAAAAGTTTCACGCTGGGAAAACTTATTGGAATGAAATTTGATAAAGAATCTTTAAAAAAATTAAGAGATAGTATGCAAGAAGATATCGAAGAATATAACAAGAAAAAAGTCGATGAAAGAATCACCGACTTTCTAAAATAACCAACTACATTATAAAAATAAAATAAGGAGAAATCAAACAAATGAACGAAACAACTAAAAAAGAACAAGAATTCGTTCTCAAAATCTTAGAAACAGTTCAAGAATATGAGAATGCTGATTTCAATATCATAGAATCACTTGAAGTAATACTCAAAATAGTGCTCTTTGCAAGAGAAACAGGAACACCAATGTCCGAAGTTATCAAAGATAACAAAGAAGAGTGGGGGATGAATGAATGACAGTTAAAATCAACAAACTAGATTGAAGGTGAACAAATGGAAGATGTGTATTTAAACGATGACTTACTGGATTCGAAATTACAAAACGTTTTATACGCCGATAAAGTCATCGGACAAATCAGAATGAAGAATGATTCATATGAGGTATATCTATACGAACCTCAAATAAGAAAAACAAGAGTTAAAACCTACGAGGAGGTTGAAGAGATATTAAAAAGCGTATCGAAATCATTAAAAAAACAGAATCAAAAGTAATTTTAGACATTGATGCGGACTTTGTAAATCCGCTAATTTTCGAAAAATATATGGATTATGGAAAAACAGTGGAGGATGTAGCAGTGGCGATAGTACAAAATATCCCAAACGTAAAATCATTCCACATCGCACCACAAGGAACACAGAAAGGAATGTTTTATAAATGAATTTATATGAATTAAGTATTGCTTTTCAAGAAGTGCAAAATATGGATTTAGATCCTGAAGTAATGAAAGACACATTAGATAGTATCGAAGATGCTATCGAGAACAAAGCGGAAAATATTGCAAAGCTTATTCGAAATCTCGAATCTGATGTATCAGCTTATAAAGAAGAAGAGGACCGTTTAAAAACAAAACGTCAAGCTACTGAGAATAAAGTTAAATGGTTAAAAACGTATTTAGAAGACAACATGAAACTAACTGGGAAAACTAAATTCAAATCAGGAATGTTTAACTTCTCAATTCAAAAGAACCCAGCAAGCGTGAATATTATTGATGAAAATATTCTTCCAAAAGATTTTCTAATTCCACAACCACCAAAAGTGGATAAAACAGCATTGAAGGACGTTCTTAAAACTGGGGTTGAAGTTCCAGGAGCTGAATTAAAACAAACGGAAGGATTGAGAATTCGATAATGAAAAACAAAATTTCAGTAACAGATAATATATCAATTGAAATCTCTAAACACAAAATTGAAATCTTTACATTTCTACCATTCAATATCCAAGTTAGTTTTGAAGAAACAATTGACCCAACCTTGGATGAAGACGGTGAACTCTTTGGAAAAAGATATCAATTAAACATTTTTGCAAAACCTAAATATATGGATGAGTTCACGTCTGAAAGTGATGTATCATTTGCAATCAGTTATTACAGAGAATTAAAAACGTTCTGGAAGTTTGTTGAAAACAACAAAAATAACTTATTTGATATGGCAGGCTATGAAGGAGAAGTTGAACGATGAGAATTCTAGCAATTGACCCTGGGAGCGCAAAGGTTTCAGGTAGTACAAACGGAATCGTGTTACTTGATAATGCCAAGCTAGTAAATCATTGGGTCGTACCTTCAGCAAAAGTTCAGGATATCCGCAATTGGTTTGAAGAGGTCGGTCGCTTCCTAGATGCGGATGTAGTTGTAATTGAGAAATTTGAAGCTAGAGACAACGACAAATCAAAGGATAATTCAGTTCTAGAAAATGTCGCTTTGTTTCAAGTTCTTTTTCCAGAATCTGTTTTACAACGCAACGCAGGTTACCAATCAGATATCCCGAATGAATTACTAAAGCGACTTGGATTGTGGAAATTTGAAAAGAGCCATCACCAAGATGTACGTGCAGCGGCAAGACTCGGATTGTTTTGGGCGATGAGAAACGATATTAAGGAAGTTATCGATGATATAGGCAAGGTGGTGAACGAGTATAACGTTAAAACTAAGAAAGTGGCAATCTGAAGCAATTGAAAGAAGCAAACGGCCAACATACGGAATCTTCCTTGAAGCTCTCGGTGGCAGGGGTAAAACTATCTGTGCGCTAGCTATTGCAAAAGAGAAAAACGCTAAGAAAATCATCATCACAAACAATCGTCTTTCGATTCTTGAAGGTTGGAAAGATGCCATCAAAAAAATGAATTTTGATTCAGAGGTTGAGTTTATTATCTCAACTGACCGTAGTATTCAAAATAGGCTAAAAAAAGGCTCAAAATTTAACTGTGATGTGTTGATTATTGATGAGTGGCAGAATATGTCATCCGATAATCAAGTGGCTTTATATCGCAAAATAAAGCGTAAATACACGATAGGTCTTTCAGCTACTCCAATTCGAAAAAAAGGACAAAATTTCTACCCTCTCGAAAAAACTATTTTTGGTTTTGCGAATCCGAATAATAAATTTGATTGGCAAAAAGCACACGGAAAAATGGTTTATGATCCATTCACTTATTCGAAAGAAAAATGGGAGGATTTTAGAGACTATGAACGCTACGTAAATAATCTTCCAAACTTCTTTAGATGGGAAGAAATCGAAGAAATCGAAAATGCTGTTGAGAATAACGGTTACGAAATTAAATTTTACCCAGTAACTGTTGAACCTGGTAATCCAGATATGTTGGACAAGTTTAGAAAATTAAATCTTGTGACTGTAAAAGACGAAACAGCGATGGCGAAACAATCTTTTGGACGAAACACGTTTGAAAGATACCTCAATCAAGCCGGAGTGGAAGTTGATTTTCCGAAAATCAAACCAGTGAATGCTGATACTCCACTAATGCTAAAACTCGATGGATTAATCAAAAGAGCACCACACGACATGCTGATTGTCAGCAAGTCGAAACAGATTGTAAAAGTCATCAAAGAACGACATCCTCACATTGGAATCTGGACAGGGGACGTTCAAGAAGGACTTGATAAAAAGGTAGTAGTTGCTACAAACCAGGTTCTTGGAGTCGGTGTTGATGGCTTGCAGCACAAATATCAAACAATCGTTGTTCTAGATCCCGTTGAAGAAAACTCAGGGGAATATGACGATTACCGCCAATTGTTATGGCGAATAACAGGAAGTAGACAACAACACGATGTAAACGTGATTGAATTTTATTACAAGGAGGCATGAAAAGATGGATATTTCGGCTTTAGAGGTAGCTTTAGAAAGAGAAAAAAACTACTTGGAAAAGATTATCCAAGTAGTTAAAAACGGCGGAGAACAATTTAGACCGCCTTATCAGAGACAAACATTGTCTATCAGCGAGCATCTTTTAATGATTTCTCGTAATCTTGATAAATTGAGTGAGCAAGTGCAATAAACCAAGGTTCGGCATTCATGATTTTTAGATGATGGAAAAAGCCGTCTTTAGTTTCAAGTTCTTTGTCGTGAGCATAACGTAAAACTTCTTTTGCGAATATGGCTTCAAAATCAAAGTCGTTACCATCGTCATAGATATTACGGTTACTGGCTCTGACAAGATATTTTTTAAAAGTCATAACCTATCTCCTTTTATAAGTTGATAGATTTAGTATAACAAAAACGGAGGAATAAAATGAATTTTAAATTACCAGAAAATAAACCACAAGTACCAAAGGATACACCACGCAACTATTTTATTTATGGTGAAACTATGAGTGGTAAATCTTACCTAGCAAACGAGTTCCCAAATCCGATTGTTTTAAACACGGATGGAAATGCGGAAGCAAACAGCGTGCCAAGTATCCAACTATTAAATGATAAAGATAAATCAGGGCGTATCACTAATTCAGTGATTAAGCAGCTAGGAGAAATCCTATTAGCTCTACAAACGCAAGAACATTCATACGAGACAGTCGTAATCGATGTTATTGATGACGTTATCGAGATGATTAAAATTGCGGTTTGCGATGAACTAACTCCTCCAGGGAAACCACGATTGAAATCATTATCTGAAATTCCATACGGAAAAGGCTACGACTTCTTTAACCAAGCTATTACAGAATTGGTGATTGACCTCAAAGCATTACCGATGAATGTGATTTATATCAGCCGTCAGATTTCAGAGTATGACGATAACGGAAATGCTACGAAAGACAAACCAAGCTTGAAAGATAAGTACGTGAACCTTATCAACGGAAATTCGGATTTAATGATCCATACAGAAAAAATCGGTAATAACTACCACCGTGAAGTCGACAGAAAGCGTAAAACGTATTATGCGGACCAGGTTGATGACAAACCGATTTTGAAAATCTTAACAACAATTAGAGGTGCTGTTGAACCTCCTCGTAAACAACAAGCAACAACAAAACCAACAAAAAAAGAAACTGTTGAAGTTTCTAATAATGAAGAAGAATTATTTTAAAAATTAAAGGAGAAATGAAAAATGAGTTTATTAAGTATTGCAAAGAAAATTAAAGAAGATGGATTTGACCCTCGTAAGGATAGTGTAAATGGACCTGCAGCGTTACCAGCCGGGGACTATACAGTTGTTTTAAAAAGAGCGCAATTTAACATTTCTGAAAAAGGATGGGAAAGTTTAGGGTTCACGTTTGAAGTTCGTGATGGCGAATTTAAGGGACGTACTGAATATGTATCTTTTGGAACACTGTCTGAATGGAACGGAAAAGACTTGTCTTGGTCAGTAGAACGAACAATTAAATTCTTTACAAAGGCAATTGAACTTGCTGGAGACAAGGTTATGAAGAACGACTTCGAAGACGGCAGAGCATTAGCTGATGCGTTAGAACGTAAAGCAGTTGGTTCTTACTTCACATTAAAAATTCAAGAAACAAAAGGAAGAGAAGACAAGGTATATCGCAACTATGATATTGAAGAAAATGTTGAAAATGCGATGAATACAATCGACGTGGAAGAAGATGATTTACCATTCTAAGATAAGGTGATCTCATGCATTCAATGAAAGAATATGCGCTGTTGTATCAGCAAAAAGGGTTCTCTGTAATCCCGATTAGTCCTACAACTAAAAGACCATTAATTGAATTTGCGGATAAACCGCCTCTTGATGCTGATGGAATTAACGAAGTTTTGAATCAATATCCGAATGCGAACATCGCGCTAAGAACTACAAACTTCTTCGTGATTGACATTGACAAACACGGGCAAACCAGTGGATTTGATTCATTGAAGAATTGGGAACATTTAAACCTAATTGAACCAACGCTTCAAGCAAAGACAGCATCAGGAGGTAAGCACCTATTCTATTTCAAGCGTGATGATATCCACATTAGTCAAATGATTGGATTCCTCCCAGGAGTGGATATCAAAGCGCATGAAAACAATTATGTGTTGGTTGCACCATCCGCTACGGATAAAGGGCAATATGAATGGGACGTTGAAAAGTCTCCTGAAAAAGGGACGATGATTACTCCTTCCAAGGCCTTAATTGAAGCAATCATTAAACAATACAAAATCACCAACGGACGTGAATTTGATTATAGCGATGGCTTAAGGTCGTGGGTTAGTAAGAGTAGAACATCCGGGAAAACAAAAACTACGGAATTGTTCGAGATCATTGCAAATGGATTAGGCGATGAAGGAAATCGTAATGATAAGCTTGCTAAGTTCGTAGGTGGATTGTTATGGCGAAAGGTGGATGAAATGGATGTGTTGTCGTTGGCTAAGATAGCCAATGCCAATACTCCGAATCCACTATCGATGCACGAATTAGAAAGAACAGTAGTGAGTATGATTAATAAAGACAGGAGGTGATTGTGATTGGCAAAGTAGTGAGTTTTTACAAGGATTATGAACCGATAAGAAATAGTAACGGGAATTTAAAAACGAACAGTCCGGTAAACGTGTTAAACGCATTTCGAGCTGATGATCAGTTAAATCTCTATCTGAAGCATAACGAATTCTCTCAGGAACACGAACTAACAAGAGACATCCAACTTGGAAACACGCTTTTGAAAAAAGGGGAGTTATCTTCGAATTTTGAATCGGTTGTCAAAGTATATTTTGAGAATGTCACGGGTGCAGCATTCACGAGCCAAGCTATGACAGACGGCATGGAAACCTTCTTATCTGAACGTTCTTACAATCCAGTAAAAGAGTATATGGAAGAAGCTGAGCAGAATTGGGATAAACAGAAACGTATTGGACGAATGCTGCAATTTTATCTTGGTGCAAATCAAGATCCGTTGGTGTCTAAAATTGCTGAAATGTGGCTAGTAGGCGCTGTTGCCAAAGTGTATGAACCTTATGTCAAATTTGACTATGTTCTAGACTTAGTCGGCGGTCAAGGTGTTGGTAAAACATCCTTTTTACAAAAAATAGGCGGCCCTTGGTATACGGATGCAGTAACTGATTTTTCAAACAAAGACAACTATGACATCATGCTGAAGCATCTAATTGTGAATGACGACGAAATGGTCGCTAGTGATCGCATGAGTTTTGCAGAAACAAAATCATTCATTTCTAAAACAAGTTTACGTTTCAGAAAGCCCTACATGCGCAGAACGCAAGAGTTCGCAAAGAATTTCGTTCTAGCACGAACAAGCAATCACGTTGAATACCTCAAGGATAAAACAGGAGAACGCCGGTTCTTACCTGTACTAGCATGTAATAGCAAACAAAAAAAGCATCCTATGAAGATAACGGATGAAGTCGTTAAACAAATTTGGGGTGAAGCAGTTACGCTTTACAAAAGCGGCATGGATTTGATGTTTGATGAAGAAACAGAAGCGGAATTGGTTGAATATCGTGAGCAATTTATGTTCAGAGATGAGATTGAACTTCAAATTCTTCAATACTTGGAAATGCCCGTTCCTAAGGATTGGGAAACAAGAACAACAACTGATCAGTATATTTATACGACTAAATATTTTGCAAACAGTCCTGACTGGTATTCAGGTGGGCAAATGATGAATCGAGTGGCTACTCGGGAGATTATGTTTAATTTATTTCATAAAGAATCGAACGACCAAAAACTATCTCGAAAGATTAGTTTTATTATGGATAATTTACTCGATTGGAAGAAACAATCGTACAAAGTTAATGGGAAAACAACCCGGGGGTATAAAAGAATTTTACCTTAAAAAAAGGTTACACCAGACGTGTAACTTTCGGGGTTTTTCGAGGTCTACGTGTAACCTTTTACCACATGTAGACACACGTAGGTTACATGTTTTTTTTGCTACGTGTAACCCTTGGAAATGTTGATATATCAATGTTTATAGATACTTTTTATATTAAAAGTTACATGTTTACATGTTTTTTTAGTAAAAAGTATATTCTAAGTATAAAAGCCTATTAAATCAACATTCTTATATTTTTATTTTATATTTTTCAAAAAAACGTGTAACCGTGTAACCCTGGTTAATTTTTAGAAAAAATAGTAAAGGAGTGATGCTCATGAATAATATAAAATTGTATGTCATTAGAGATTCGAAAAATACGCAATGGTACTTCCAACGTATAGAAGACTACTCAAGCATGATGGGATATCTTGCGAAGAATCATCCGCAATATACGCTCAAGTTTACAAACGACATTAAGCAAGCGATGCATTTCGATACGCCAAACGAAGCTCTGACATTTATCAAGGAACATTCCATCGATGGGAATATCATTAAGGACCCGTATCAAGAAAGAGTGCTCCATGTCGTTTCCAGAAGAATGGGTGAGAACTACGGTGAAGTTATCACGTACATTTATGGAATGGTTGGAGATTCAAATGAAAAGATGTTAGCTGCTTCAAGAGCATTAAAAGTGAATGCGAATACGCTAATCAAATTTATGAAAGACCCGTATTCCACTGACCTGCAGACAAGAAACAAGATTTTAGAGAATCTACCGAAAGTAGAAAAGGCGGTGAAGTCAATTGGTTAAAGATGAATTAAAGAAATTGATAGACGATGTGCATTACTTAATTGTGGCGCATTGTAAGTATAAGGACATGTCAATGTATTTAGGAGCGTTGAAGCAATTCCAAGAAGATATTAAATATGGGCAGCTCGAAGAAGTGAGTTACGATGAACGATTCTCTTTCTTAATTGGATTTGAAACGTCGTTGAAGGCGATAGACAATGCGATTACATTAAACGAACAATTGAAGGAAAATCCAGACATGATTAAATCGTTCTCAAGTTTGTTACCTCAACAAGAAGATACATGGGAGATGAAGTGCCCGTATAAAAAATGGGATAAGTATTATTACGTTGATATTTGCGGTGAAGTTAATGACGGAGAGTGGGAAGGTTACAACATAGAAAAAGCGTGGTGGCAAGCTGGCAGTATCTTCCTAACCTTCGAAGCAGCCGAACTAGAATCTAAACGCAGAAACCTACTTACACGATTTAGAGCTTTCAGAGATGAATGCAATGGGGATTGGAAGATTGATTTAAAAAGAAGTGACAATAAATTTTATATCTCATACAGCGACAATATGTTAGGGTTATGCGTGTATAGTTTTGGGAGTATAGAAGGCTTTAATTTATTCGGCTGTTTCAAGAACAAAGAAGATGCCGAACGTGCAATCAAACTTTTTGGTGATGAAATTATCGAGCTGTTTGTGAAAGGTGATGCTTAAATGAAAACAATTAACGAAATACAAGACGATGAATTGTTGTTTAACGAACAAACCCATTCTCAAATAGAGGCATGCGATTTAAAACATGAATGGAATTCGTTAAATGAAGATGAAAGAAGTGGTTGGCGAACGCTAAAAGAAAGAACAATCAAATTATCCGCTGAATCTGTATTGGATTGGATATATGAATATATGGAACAAGACGGATACGAAGACATGTTTGTTCGTTTGTGGGACGACACGTCCGAAGAATTTAAACAACGAATGCAAGGAATGCTTGATGAAATTTCTAATTTTCCAAGTGCGAAAGTTTATGACTTTGATGAAGATATCAATCCATTTGTGGATTTGGAGGAAGATTAAATGATTAAACCAGAAATATTAGATAAAAACCAGTTAATTATGAGAGAGCTAATTGGAACAGTAACTAACGAAGAAAACGGTGAAAAAATTGAAATTAGTAAAAGTATATTCGGAATGAGTATCATTGTTGGATACAAAGGTGAATCTGTAATTTGGAATATAAAAGACATGGTCGAAGAGTCGATAGAATTAATCGACGGTGAAGATATAGAGGAGGATGATTAAATGCAAAACGAAATAGTAAATAAAATAGCCGAATGGTTACAAATCAGCGTGGAAAAAGCAATCGAATTATATCCACAGTTAAGAACGGAAGCGGTGTGGTATACGGTTGGAGAAAATTTGTGGAAACTTATTTTCTATACAATTAGCCTTTTGGTAATAATTACTTTTATAAATTGGCTAACGTGGCTTGATGATAAACGTGATGAGACTAAAGAAAAAAGGTATAAAAGATGGCTTATAGCTTTAATAGTTTCAACTTTTCTATTTTATATTTTAAACATCGTTTTCCCGTTCTTATATCCGAACATCGTGTTTTTCAAACAGTTTGTAAAGTAGGTGAGTAATGGACAATAGAGGTTATTACAGATTATGTGCTGGAATTATTGAAAGAGCGGTTGATGATTACATAACGTCTCTAAGGTATTTGATGCACAAAAAAATAGTTGATAATAATTGGAATTTAAAAGAAAAACATTTCAAAAACAGGCACCATCGAACAGCGTGGAATATGAAAATGGACTGTGAACGGTTCTTTTTTAGTCATTATTTTGATTATTTATCAGATACTGAAGACTTTGGACCAACGCTAGTAAATAGGATTAGAGAGGATGTGAAGAATGGGAATTAAACATCAATTAAAACAAATTCGTTTAATCGATTTGGAAGTAAAAACAAAAATGGAAGAGTTAGATCGATTGAATAATTCTTTTTTAAAATCTCCTTCTCTAAAAGAAATAAATGTGCAAGAGTCTAAAGCGAGTCTCAAAGACGATGCATACGTTAAAATAATCAATTTGAATGATTATATTAATGATAAAGTGGATAAATTGATTGATTTGAAATATCAACTTATCCAGGCGATTGAACAGTTAGATAATTCCAGAGAGCGAACAATCATTTGGATGAAATACATCTCTTCTAAAGGATGGGATGAAATCGCTGAAGAATTAAAAATATCTAAGACAACACTTTTTATGCTGCATGATGAAGCTGTTAAGAAAATAGAAAAATGTACTAAAAAAGACGGTTCTGTACCAAACGATACTAAAGATTCTATGATATAGTTATCATGTGAAAAGATGTAAAAAAGAATCCTTTTTACTCATGGTTTTGAATCCTTTTGTTTTTTCCTATTGAGTTTATCGCTCAATAGGTTTTTTATTTAAAAATGTGTGAGTCGTTCTGAACGGCTCTTTTTTTATACATTCATTAGGAGGTGGTTCAGTGAGTGAGTAAGATAACAACAAAACAAGAGTTATTTGTTCAGAATCTTGTGGCTGGACAATCTCAAAGGCAAGCGTATAGAAGTGCTTATCCGTCAGCTAAAAAATGGAAAGATAACGTCGTCGATAATAAAGCTAGTGAATTGCTGAAGAATGGTGAGGTTTTGGTTAGGTATCGAGAATTAATCAAACAATTCTCGAATATGGCTCTTTGGTCCAGAGAACAGGCCTTTAACGAGTACGAATGGCTTAAAAATCAAGCAAAAGACAACATCAAGACGCAAGGCATTCGTTGGGCTAATTCAAATGCTTTTGTGAACGCGCTTGAGGGTATGAATAAGATGGCTGTTGTTGGGGATGAATTAGTAAATGAGAAACTTCAACAAGAAATCGAAGTCCTTAAATCGAAAGTGACGAAGATGGATGAAAGAAACGAATCGAAAGTTGAAGAGTATTTGAATAAGTTAGGAGATGAATTGGATGAGTTTGCGTGATGTATACACTCCTAAGCAGATTCAAGTGGCTAAACGTCTTCGGTCTTCTGATTGGTTCATTTGCGTGCTGCATGGTGCAAAACGTTCTGGAAAAACAGTATTGAATAACGATGTGTTCCTGCAAGAATTAGTCCGTGTTCGTAAGATCGCGAATGAATTAGGGATTGCAGAGCCTCAATATATCCTAGCTGGAGTATCAAGCCGCACCATTCAAAACAACGTATTACAAGAGCTGTATAATCGATACGGGATGGAATTCAAAGCGGACAAACACAACAGCTTTAGACTTTTTGGAGTCAAAATCATCCAAGCATACACTGGAAAGATTTCAGGCCTTGGGAATATTCGAGGGATGACAGCATTTGGGGCGTATGTCAACGAAGCGTCACTTGCTAAAGAGCAAGTCTTTAAAGAAATTGTTTCACGCTGCTCTGGTGAAGGAGCTAGGATTGTGGCGGATACAAATCCCGACAATCCTAATCACTGGCTTAAACGTGATTATATCGATAACAAAAGTGATAACATCATCAACGAGCATTTTAAACTGGACGATAACACCTTCTTATCGAAACGATACCGTGAGAGTATTAAGAAAGCTACTCCTTCAGGGGTATTTTGGGATAGAGATATTGAGGGACTATGGGTGATTGGCCAAGGCGCTGTATATAAAGACTTTAACCGTGAAGTTCATTATGTGGACGATGTTCCTTATGACAAAATCAACAACTACTTTGTGGGCGTCGACTGGGGATATGAACACTATGGCGCGATGGTAGTCATCGGAGAGACGGATGACGGCACTTGGTATTTAGTAGATGGTTGTGCTGACAAGCATAAAGATATTGATTTTTGGGCGTTGAAAGCAAGAGAGTACGCTGATAAGTACGGTGCGGACATCCCGTTTTATTGCGATTCTGCACGTCCAGAGCATGTCAACAGATTGTGGAATGATGGATTGAACGCATTTAATGCTGATAAATCTATATTATCCGGAATTGAAGTCGTGGCAAAAGGCTTCAAGACGAATAAATTATATGTTTTAAGAAATACTATCCCTCGCTTCGATGAAGAAGTATATCAGTATGCTTGGGATGAGAAGACAGGATTGCCTGTTAAGGTATCCGATGACGTTATGGATGCGTTGCGGTATGCACTGTATTCTAACGTTACGAGAAGAAATGGATTTGTGGGGTGATTGAAATAAAAATCGAAGAAATTATGAGCAAAGATTATGATATTGCTGCTAAAGCAATTGATACGGCTATTAAAGAGCAAATAGGAAAAGAATCCTACTCGACTGCTCAAACAGCTAGTCGATATTACGAAAGTGATCATGATATTAAAAACAATCGTATCTTCTATTTGGACGATAACGGTGTTCTGAAAGAAGATAAATATGCAACGAATGTTCAGATTCCGCATAGCTTCTTCACTGAATTGGTGGACCAGAAAGTGAATTACTTGATGAGTAATCCAGTTCGATTTGAAGTGAAAGAAAATGACGAATTGCAACGATTGATTGATGAATATATCGATGAAGACTTCCAATTATTCGTTTCAGAGTTATTAGAAGATGTATCTATCAGCGGTGCGACTTATGCGTATATGAGAACGAATGCGGATGACAAGCTATGTTTCCAGGTTTCAAGATTCTTGAAGACATTCATGGTGTATGACGAAACATACGATGAAGTCGCAGTTATTCGTTACTACAAGAAACAAATGCAAGTCGAAAACAAGCTGTTAGATGTAATGTTTGCAGAACGTTGGACGGATGAGAATGTGACGTACTTTAAGACGGACCGTAACGGCAAATTAATTTTTGATAAAGACCGTCCGAAAAACCCTAAACCGCATGTGGTTGCAAAAGCAGATAACGGAACGTATTTAACACGTACTTATGGACGTATTCCGTTTTACAAATTATCTAATAACCACAGCGAGAAATCAGATTTAGCACCGATTAAAGCGTTGATTGATGATTATGATTTGATGGCTTGTTTCTTGTCCAATAATTTAATGGACTACGACAAGCCAATTTATGTTGTGTCGGGATTCCGTGGAACAAACCTTTCAGAACTGCGTCAGAATATCAAAGCTAGAGGTATTGTGAATGTTGGGAATCCTGATAACAAAGGGAATGTTGACTTAAAGACATTTGATATTCCGTTCGAGGCACGAAAAGCGAAATTAGAAATTGACAAAGAAGCAATTTACAAATTCGGTATGGGATTTGACAACTCGCAAACTGGAGATGGGAATGTAACAAACGTGGTGATTAAATCACGATATACGCTTCTTGAAATGAAATGCCGTAAAGTAGAGATTCGTTTACGCTCTTTATTGAAGTGGGCGCTGCATGCAATTATTGATGATATCAACCGATTGAATCAAACGAATTACACAACAGAAGGAATTCAGATTCTGATTGAACCAGAAATGATTGTAAACGAATCGGATATTGCTAACATCGACAAACTAGAAGCGGAAACGAAGCAAACACTTATTAATGCCATTGTATCAAGTGCTCCATACTTAGGAGAAGATACGGTTATTGATATGATTTGTAAGCAATGGGACTTAGATGTTGAAGAAGTTCGCAAAGCTATTGAAGCAGATTCAGAAGTAGGTGAAAACGATGAATCAGTGGGAACAAGAACTACAGAAACTGGAGAAGACTCAAGACCTGAAAATGAATAGGGAATTGTATCACATCTACTCGGACACGTTGAAAGACGTTAAGAGTAAATTGAAAGCATATCTCGATGAGTATGAGGATTTACCTTATTGGAAGCAGCAACAAACTGGTAGGTTAAAACAATTGACAGACGAGATCGTTGAAAAACTTCAAGAGGTATATCCTCAAACTAAATCAGTAATCGAGAATTTCAAACAAGAGCAATTTGAAACAGGTTATTACGGTGGCTACTACACTGTTGAAGAGTCACAACAAGCAGACTTACCAATAGCGTTTCTTCCAGATAATGTCATTAGGTCAGCGGTAAGAAGGCCAGTTGCTAGCAAGACGTTATCTGAACGCTTGTATAAAGCGCGAAATAGATTAGCGAACCGCTCCCAGGGGGCAATCACTTCTGGGATTTTGCAAGGGCATGGATACGCTGAAATAGCTAGTGTAATCTCAAGTAACTCAAAAGCGAATTACAGGCAAGCATTACGAATCGCACGCACTGAAGGCGGACGAATGCGAACGCAAGCACGTCAAAAATCGTATGAAGAAATGGAAAAAGTAGGCTGTGAGTTGCAAAAACAATGGCTTGCTGCATTGGATAGAAAGACTCGTAAATCCCACGGCCACTTAGACGGGCAAAGAGTGAAGATCGATGAATTCTTTGTGTCGGATGGATATAAAGCCATCGGGCCAAGATGTTTTGGTGTAGCTGGTATGGATATCAACTGCCGCTGCACTACTATCACAATTGTAGATGGAATCAATCCAGATTATCGAAGAGATAACGAGACTGGAGAGAAGATATCGTTTAGAACGTATGATCAGTGGAAAAAAGATATTGACGAACGTCGCTTTTTGATGTCTGAAGACGATGACTACATGAAAGCAAAGAACATGAAGGCACATCAATTAGGCAGTAAACGAGCTATCAAGGACGAACAGATTAGTTTTACTGGTCGTAAGGTGATAACTTCAAATCATGATATGTATGTGTCGGATAGCTTGAAAGGGACCAAGAAGAGCATTAACTATTACGAAAAACAGGTGGATAAAGCACTAGAGCTGCTAGATTTACCAATCGGTGCAGAGAAACCTAGAATTGTACTGATGGATGCTAAGAAGGACCTAGGAAGGCCAAATGCTTTTGGTTCATATTCACCAAGGACAAACACGATTTACCTAGATGCAACTACTCCAGGGCATAAAGCAATAGTGAAACGTTTAAAAAATGTGAACAAAAGCTGGGAGAAGGACGGCAACCAATGGAAGTTCTTCGCAGTAGATGACGATTCTATGAGCCCTATTATTCATGAGTTTGGGCATTATCAACAATATCAATACGTAAATCAATACGCGAAGCAAAATGGCGTAAGTTACGCCGAAGCAAAGCGCAAATTTAATGCGAAACTGCTTGATATGATTGATAAGAACCATTATAATATTGCTAGAGATATCAGCGGTTACGCGAATGAACATTTAGAAGACAATGTTGAATTGTTTGGGCAAACGAATGAGATTGTTTCTGAAGCATATACTTTATCTATTTTAAAGTCACACGCATTGGCAGATATTATAACAGGATTGCTGGAAGGAGGTTATTGGTAATGATTATACCGACAGAAGAAGAAATGAAAATGTACGCAAAGTTTGAACCACTGCAAAAGTGGAAAAAACGTGGTTATGGTAAAGAGTTACGCGATGACGCTCCGGAAGATATAAAGTTATTAGCGTTAGAAGAACAAGAATGGCGCGAAAAACTGCGAAAACAAAGAGAAAACGACCCGTTATATCGTATGCTTAACTCGTATTAAAATTAATCAATTTTCAAAGGATACAACCAAAAAGGTTGTGTCCTTTTTTTGTTGCAACAAAACTGACCTGGGCAAGTCCATAAACTACCTAACGACTCATGTGGAGTATAAGCACAAAAAATATATCCGCTGTTGGAATCAGCATAAAAATTGGAGGGATAAAAATGGAATGGATTATTGACATTCTAAAGAAATATCAAAAGGAAGACGGCACGATTGATTTAGCTACTGCAGAGCAAGAAATTAAGAGTGAATTTCCTAAACAAGCAGTTCCAAAAACTGTTTTTAACGAAAAGAGTGAGCAATTGAAAACCGCAAATGCGACAATTAGCGAACTACGTAATAACAGCAAAGGTGCTCAAGACAATCAAGACAGCCAAGGGAGCGAAGAATTACAAACGCAACTAGAAAAATATAAAAACCGTATTGCAGAATTAGAAGCACAAGAGAAAACGAATGCTATGAATTATCAAGCGCGTTCAGCTCTAGAAAAAGCCGGCATTTCAGACGTGGAATATGGATTGTATTTACTAGGAACGTTAGAAGCAGACGAACAAGGCAATGTTAAAGATTTAGATAGCAAGATTAATGATTTACGTACATCTAAACCAGTATTTTTCAAGGATGAAGCGCAAACTTCTTCAAATGGTTACAAAGTTGAAGATACTAAATTAGACGATAGTAAAGAAGCAGTATCTGAATTTGACAAAGCTTTTGCTGAAGCTGCAAAAGCCTTCGGGTTAGAAGAAACAAAACAATAACAATAAGAAAGAGGTAAAAATATATGGCAAACACATTAGAATATTCAAAAATTTTCCAACCTTTACTTGACCAACAAGTAACTCAAGAATCTACAACAGGTTGGATGGAAGCAAACGACAAATTTATTAAATATAACGGTGGGGACGAAGTGAAAATCGCCACACTTTTAACAGACGGGTTAGGAAACTATGATCGTAGCGATGGATTCACAACTGGTTCTGTTGATTTGAAATGGAATTCATACAAATTAACACAAGATCGTGGACGTTCATTCACGCTTGATTCAATGGATGTGGACCAAACTAACTTTGTAGCTACTGCTTCAGCTGTTATGAGCGAATTCCAAAAACAACAAGTAATTCCAGAAATTGATGCTTATCGTTACTCTAAGATTGCATCACTTGCAATCGCTGGTTCACAATCTAGAGAAATTGAGCTTACTGCAGACAATATCATTGGTGAATTATTAAAAGACTTAACTACTATTGAAGAAGCTACAGGAGTGACAGACGTAGTAATTACAATGTCTCCAACGACTGCAACATTATTAGCAAGTGCTAAAAATGCTAAAGATCATATGTCTACAACACAATTAAAAAAAGGCAGCATGAACGTTCGTGTTGAATCATTTGATGACAATCCTATTGTTCGTGCACAACAACGTTTATTACAAACAGCGTTCAAATTCAACGATGGTAAAACATCTGGTCAAGAAAAAGGCGGTTTCGAGAAAGATTCTTCAAGCAAGGCAATCAACTGGATTATCAGTGCTAAAGACGCTCCTGTAGCCGTTTCTAAGACTGATAAAGTACGTGTGTTTGACCCAACAGTCAACCAAGCTGCAGACGCTTGGAAGACAGATTATCGTAAATTCCATGATTTATGGATTACAAAAGCGAAACTCGAAAAAGTGTTAGTAAACGTAAAGCCGTAGGAGGTTATTAAATGCGAAAATTTAAAAGATTAAATGTTATCCGTGAAACGGACAACGAAGTGATTATTGAAAAACTGCTGGATGAAGGTTTTGAAGAAGTGAAAGAGGAAGAAGTGAAAGAGGAAGAAGTGAAAAACACTAAGAAATAAGAAGGAAAAAGAGGAGCGATTGCTCCTCTTTCCTTTTATTTAAGGAGCGAGGATATGATTATTCAATTATCAGAAGCGATGGAAATCGACAAATCTATTTCAAAAGCAGATTTAGATGCTTATGAGACTACGATTCGTAATTTAACGAATAATAATTTCCAAAACAGAAGTATTCGTAATCAGTCACTATCCTTTCACGAGAATGTTATTGAAATGAGACATCCTTTAAAAGGTGTTCGTGTAGGAGATACCATCGAAGTCAATGATTCAATATACAATGATGGGCTATATGTTGTTGATTCCATTTCGGGTAACAAGATTTATGTTCAAGGTTCTGATTTTATTGAGGATTCTAACCATAAAGCGATTGTTACAAAAGTGGAGTATCCGTCAGATATCGCGTTTGGATTGAAAAACATCTTGCGCTATCGTGTGAAGATGGGAGGCAAGCTCGGTATTAAGTCAGAAACAGTCTCACGCATGAGCACGACTTACTATGACGTGAATGCTAATGACAACATTGATGGATTACCATCTTCTCTTTACAGTTTCTTGGACAAATACAGACGATTGAGGTGGGCATGATGTTTCAATTCGAAATACAAGAAAAGAGATATGTCGATGATGGTATTGGTGGCTCAACAGACGAGTGGCATACAGTAATGACAGTAACTGGTTGGATAGATATGCTGACCGGCTCTAACGCTTCAAATACGACGCAAAACGCAATTGTAGAGTGTTCTACTCACGTCTTAATTATCCCAACGTTTGCTGAAGGTATCAAGGACACGATGCGTGTAGTTGACTCTTCTAAGCGTTGGTACACGATAACGTACTGTGATGATCCGGTAGGCGCGCACCACCATAACGAAATTTACGTGACTTATGAAGGTGTTCTAAATGGGTAGTTTTAGATTCGAGGATTATAGCAAACGCACCAAGAGAGAACTGCGTGAAGTTTCGTTTAAGGCATTAACAAGGGTCGGGAACTTGATTAGTTCTCAATGCCAGGCTTTAGCAGCAGTAGACACTGGAGAACTGAGAGATAGTATCCAGGCGATTGTGAAAGAGTATGGTGGCGATGTACGAGTATTTGTAGGAACAAACGTTGAGTATTCCGTATTCGTTGAGTTTGGGACTGGGGAATTTGCTGAGAATGGATTAGGTCGAAAAGGTGGATGGTTATATCGAAGTCCAGACGGGAAAGTAGTATTCACGTATGGTAACGAACCACAGCCTTTTATACGTCCTGCCTTTAAGAAAAACAAAAAGCGTGCGCAGGACATTATCGCTCAAACGTTTTTAGAAAGTTTTGGTGGTTAGCAATGTTAGACTTTGCAAAATTATTCCAATCGGAATTATCCACAATCACTAAAGAATGCTTTCACGAAAAGAATCGCAAAGATAAGGTGATGTATCCATATCTTACTTACGATTATGATCGTGAGAATATTACTCGTGAGCGAGATGAGATTACGATTGAAATTGATATTTTTGATTTTAACACCTCATACAAAAGGGTGTTGGAGTTAGAGGAACAAATCAAACAGCACTTCAACGGACTGATGCAACTAACAGAAGAATTATTCGTTCATTTTCGATTCGTTGGGTCAAATAAAGTGAATACTGGTTCAGATACCGTGAAGCGTCGAAATATTAGATTAAGTGTTCAAACAGAATGGAGGAAATAATAAATGGCAAAAACAGAAGTAAAACGCACAGGATATACAGTCGATACGCCTAAAAATTACCTGGTTGACGCTGGGGCGATTTATAAAAATATCGAATGGGATGCTGCTGGAAAGAAATGGAAAGGTGAACTATTAGGTGCTACTTCAGACGGTAATAAAGTATCGATTGTTACTACTTACCGTACAATTGAAGTTGATGGAGTGTTTACGCCTGCTAAAGGTCAAAAAATCATTGACAAAGCGGAAGCAACTCTAGAAGTAAACGTTAAAGAAATCACTGCTGAGAATATTCGTTTAGCGTTAAATGGTAAAAAGGACGTTGGAAATGGAACTGATAATCCTTCAGGATGGGATATTGTTCAATTAAAAGACAGACTTGAAGATGGCGATTATATTGATAATATCGCATTGGTTGGTGTGATGTCTGGAAGTAAAAAACCAATCATTGTCGTTTTATACAACGCGCTTTGCACAAGCGGTTTAGAATTTAATACTAAGGATAATTCTGAAGCTGTAATTACAATGAAATTCGAAGCTCACGCTAACGCTGAAGATGTTGCAAATCGTGTAGCGCCAGTTAAAATCTACTATCCAAATGCAACGGAGGAATAATTTATGGAATTAAGAGAATTACGTGGAGACGATATGTTTTCAATGCTTTCTATTATCGGTAAGTTAGATATTAAAGACGATCTTTTAGAATTGTTTGAAAAGCAACAAGATAAAGACAGTCAAATGTTAGGTCATTTATCTAAGAAACCAACAAAAGCAGAAAAGGAAAAGCAAGACAAAATGCTCGAAAAACGTGGAATGCAAATGATTGCTGGATTAATTCAAACAATCCTTGCAAACATTAATAAAGCCAAATCAGACATTAATACTTTCCTTGCTGACTTAACGAACACATCGATTCAGGAAATTCAAGAGTTAAACTTTGTTGACTATACTCAGTTAATTGTTAAATTCTTCAAGAAACCAGAGTTGAAGGATTTTTTAACATCTATCTCCTCAATCTTAAGCTCGGGCAACACGCTCTAAAAGATAAATTATTCAAACGCTATTCTAATCCAACTGCTCTTTTAGCTACTTATAGCATGAAAGAGACGTTGGATTTTTTAGCGTATCTTTTTGAAGCGGAAGCAGAAGAGAAGTTGTGGGAGTTGTGGTTAGCGAAAGATATCGAACAAGATTTCAACTCTTTCAAACAAGAACGATTGAGTAAGATTAAACCATCTTCAGTTGATGGAAAAACGATGAGTCAAACTGAAGAAGAAGATGCTATTCGTTTAGCAGAACAAATTATGAGTATGGGGGTGAAGGAAGATGGGTGAGATATTTCGACTGTTTGGGACAATCGGAATCCGCGGTAGCGACGCTGAGAAAGAACTGGATGGCGTAGCAAGAAAAGGGGAACAGACAAGCAATAAATTGTCTAGTTTCTTTAAGAAAGCTGCTACGGTCATAGCAGGAGTGTTCGCTGCAGGGAAATTAATAGACTTCGGAAAGATGTCAATCGAAGCAGCAGCATCTGCTAAAGCTACTCAGGCACAATTCGAACAAGTATTTGATGGTATTGTTGGCACTGCAGAACAAACGCTAAATAGCTTAGCAAAAGAAGTCGGAGCGGTCCCAACTCGAATTAAACCAGCTTTTAACCAAATTGCATCGTTTGCTAAAGTTGCAGGAATGGATACAACTCAAGCGATGGAATTTACCTCTCGTGCTACAAGAGCAGCGGCTGATACTGCAGCTTTCTATGATAAGTCATTAGAAGAAACGACTGAGACCTTAAAAAGTTATTTAAAAGGTAATTTCCAGGTTGCGGACAATTTAGGAATCTTATCTACTGAAACTACTCGTAATGCAAAAGCAACTGAGTTGTTCGGCAAGGAATATTCGAAATTGTCGGGTTTACAACAACAAGAAGTACTCTTGAGAATGTATGAAGATGCCAACAAAGTGTCAGGGGCAATGGGGCAAGCGTCTCGTGAAGCTGATGGTTGGGAAAACGTCATGGGTAATTTGAAGCAAACGTGGGAAGATTTCAAAGCCACGATTGGTTCAGTTGTTTTAGATAGCCTTGTTATTGGCATGCAAAATTTGACAGGTTTTGTGAACAACTTAAAAGACGGATTTTTAGAATTGAAAGCCAACGGAGAACAATTCATTAAAGGTGTTGTTGAATCCGAATCGTTTGCTAAAGTCCAGGAAATATTTAGTAAGGTTGTTGAGAACTTAAAAGCAGCTTTTGATAATATTGGTGGAGTCATTAAAGATGTATCCGAAATCGTCGGAAGTTTTGTTGATGATTTAATTAAGATCGCAACAGCAGAAGATACCATCAACACGGTCGGTGGAGCATTTGAAACGTTAAGTGGTTTTGTAAGAGACGCAACTGGTTGGATTAAAGATTTGACTGGATATATCTCTAGCAACCAAACGGCTATGGATTTACTTAAATCAACAGTGGTTGGTATTGTAGCAGCATATACGGGTTACAAAATAGTTGTAGGAGTAGTCAGAGGCATTGAAGTTGCTCGTAAAACAGTATTAGCAATCACAAACGGATTAATGCTAGCACAGTTTGTCCGCACTAAAGCGTTGACTGCTGCAGAAGCGGCAAATGCTGCAGCAACGATGGGTGCAAGTGGAGCGTTTAAAATCTTCAACGCTGTTTTAAATGCCAATAAACTTGCGGTGATTATTACAGCAATAACAGCAGTAACAGCAGCCTTGACATGGTTCTTCACGCAAACAGAAACAGGCAAAAAAATATGGCAAGATTTCACGAATTTCTTAACAGGTTTGTGGAATGGCATTTCTAGTTGGGCTTCCGAAACATGGCAAAGTGTCGTTGATTCTATTACATCAGTAGTTAATAGCTTAACTGAATTCTTTAGTAATGTATGGACATCTATCACGAATATAACAAAACAAGCGTGGAATGCGTTCCTTGGAATCATAACGCCTATCATTCAACCGATTGTTGATATGTTCAAGGCAAACTTTGAATTGATTCAAAACTTTATTAGTACCGTTTGGAATGCTATTTCAACTGCAGCAGGCGCTGCATGGGAGTTAATCAAGAACGTTATTATCGGACCGGTGTTAGTTCTATTACAACTATTAACAGGTAATTTTGAAGGCGCACTAAGCACGCTTAGTCAAATTTGGACTAATATTCTTACTGCAGCACAAACGATATGGGAATCATTATGTACGATCGTATCTGCATTTGTAGATACGCTAGTTCAATATGTCGTTAACATATTTACTGGATTGTCTGAAACGTTTGGAACCATTATGCAAGGCATTATGGATGTGGCAGTTTCTATTTGGAGCGCTATCGTCGATTCTATTAGTGGATTTGTAAGTTCAGCTTACCAATTCGTTGCAGACGGCGTAAGTAACATGTTCAATATAGCATCCCAAATGTTTAGTAATATCGTTCAGGCTGTTGGAGATTTCTTCGGTCAAATCCCTGGAACTATTAGTGGTATTTGGAACGATGTTACAAGCTACTTATCTGGTATTAACCTATATGATATCGGGATGAATATCATCCAAGGATTAATAGACGGTATTGCAGGGATGGCTAGTAGCGTAGTAAGCACTATTCAAAATGTTGTAGGAGGCGCTATTGACTTTGCTAAAAACTTGCTTGGAATCCACTCTCCATCGAGGGTATTTAAAGAGATTGGTAAATTTACTGGCGAAGGGTTAGCCATCGGGATTAACAGCGAAGCGGATAATGTAGCAAAAGCTAGTGAAAACATGATAGATTCGGTTATTCCAGAGTCTATCCCACAAATTCCAGTCGACTATTCAGTAAGCTACGGTACATCTTTATCCAATATGCAAGATGCTGCTTCGAAGAATGCAACAGTCCAACCAATTGGGCATGATTCAAAAATCGATGTTGTTATTGAATTGTTACTCAAGATTCTAGAAAAAGACAACAACACTTATCTTGACGGACGTAAATTAACTGATGTTGTGAATGGATACAACAAACTTAGTGATAGAAGAATGATGAGAGCAAGGGGTGAATTAACATGATTTACAATGGACAAGATTTATCGAGTTTAATAATTATTAACAAAGTAGAACGTGCTATGACACCTCTTGTTACCAACGTTGTAAAACAAAAAAGATGGATTAAAAGGGAATATGGAGAAAAAACTATTACAGTTAGGGTCACTGTTAAACACGATGTGTTACAAACAATTGACGTTCTGAATCGTATCTTCTCTGTACCGAATCAAAAATTGGTTTTCAAAGACCAACCTTCAAGATACTACGAAGCCGTTTTGACTGGCGAAATCATTCCAACAAGTTCTGTACGAGGTGCTGAATTGCAATTGCAATTTTTAGTACCAAAAGGAGTTGCTTATTCTGTTGCAGAAAAGAATGGAGTAGTAATCGGTGGAAAGTTGACTGTTGAGAATAGCGGAACAGCTCCTACTTATCCTACTTATACGTTTATAGCGAGTTCACCTTACAAGATGATTGCGTTAGCTCATCCAAACGGGAAAGTCGTACAATACGGCTACGAAAACGGAGAGGATGCCATTAAAACAGGTGATGTCGTTCGTTTTGAATCAGAAAGCAACACACTTCTGATTAACGGAAAAAGAAAATACATTAATCCTGCCAGTCAAGTATTTGGAATTTTACCAGGAACAACTCAAATAGAGATTAGTGCTGACGGAAATAAAGCAGTTCCAAGTATTAAATGTATCTATAGGGAGTGTTGGTTATGATTACGGTTACGAATAGACAGTATGATATTGTCTGTCAGTTGAGTTTCGACTTAGCTGACGGACTTTTTGCATACAACGATTGGTTTGAACAAGATTTGGACACTGGTATTGGAACTTATCAATTCACAGTCGATAAAATCGGAGATTCTGAGATTGAAAAAATCAACGTAGGTTGTTATTTGATAGTGAAAGACGGAAGTAAGACACGCTCGTTTGAAGTGATGCGAATCGAAGAGGATAAAGACTCTAAAACGATTTACGCTGAAGACGCTGGGCTAGACCTTCTAGGGGAGCAAGTTCCGCCTTACAAAGCGGATAAGAGCTATCCAATCACTCATTACATCGCAGAGTTCACTTACGATTCTGGATGGGAGATTGGAATTAACGAAATTCCAGAAACAACAACTCGTAAACTTGAGTGGGAAGGAACTGACACTGCTACTAAGAGACTTAGACAGCTAGTAAGAAGGTTCGATGCTGAAATAGCTTATGACTTTGAATTTGTTCATGGGAAGATATTCAGAAAGCTAATCCATATCTACAAAAAGATTGGGGAAGACAAAAAGGTCCGCTTGGAAGTCGGGAAAGAAGTTTCAAACGTTAAAAGAACTATCTCAATTGAGAATTTAGCTACTACGATTGTAGCAACTGGCGCTGATGGTATCACACTAGCTGGAGTTGAATACAACGAAGGGAATATTCGATCTCCGAAGAATTCGATTTACTTAATCGATTATGATGCAGTTGCAAGATGGAAGCGAGCTGGATACGCTCCTGGTGGCGGAGGAATCGTTAAACGATACGAGAGCGAGGCTAAAACTCCACAAGCCTTGATGACTGAAGCAGTTCTTAAATTAAAACAATGGAACCATCCTGAAGTGACGTATGATGTCTCTATTATCCTGTTACCAGAAGGAATAAACATCGGAGATACTGTAATCATTGTGGATCATAATTATGAGCCAGCTTTGATTGTGGAAGGAAGAGTAGCAAGTATTAAGAAATCTCTATCAATCAATAAGGATGGAGAAATCAAAATCACTAATATCGTATCAAGAGAAGACACAATAAACGAAAAAGTTAGACGTTTAAGCACATTAGTGCAAGAACGTCTTTTTGATTTTACAAGTGTACCATTCGTGATGACAATCCAATCAACCGATGGTGTAGTATTCCAGAATAGTAATATTTCTACTAAATTAATTGCTAACGTAAGCAAGATGGATATTACTATGACTAATCGCTTTTCTTACCGTTGGAAACGAGTGAGCAAATATGGAACGGATGACACAGCGTGGAATGAACAACACGCAAACGGTAGTAATGAATTATCTATTACTGTAAGTGACGTTGATAGAGAAGCCACATTTATCTGCGAAGCCATCGAAGGAAACCAAGTTGCTGCAAGCAACTCTATAGTCATTAAGGACTTCATTGTTAATAAGTCTATTGGTCCAACTCCACCAGCTAATCCGAGCGTTGGAGATTTGTGGACTGATACCAGTACTCCTGGTAAGGATGTCCCTAAGATTTACACAAATGGCAAATGGGAACCTGTATTGAAGAAAGATGACAAAGAGCTGGAACGACTACAGAAGGAATTCGAAGAGCGTAACAGAGAACATGCTAATCAGTATACAAAAATTATGGAGATCATCAACAAGAACTCTGTTAATGAAGATACACTTAGAGATTTAACTGGGCGTTTTGGAAATATGGAAGAGTCTTATAAGCGTATTTTAGAGACTGCTGCAGAGATTAAAGGTCTCGGTCAGAGGACTAAAGCTGTCGAACTCAGTCTAGAGCAATCACAGCTATTGATTAATACATTAGCATCAAATTTTAGTCTTTCTGAAGATGGTTTCTTACTTGGAAAGAATGGCAGTAAGTTACAGATAAGAATGACAAATGAACGCATGGAATTTATCGATAGCGGACGTATTGTGGCTTATGTATCTGGCCAAACGATGAACATTTTGAGCGCTACATTCTGGAATAGTGTCACTATCGCTAATCACATTTTTGAGCGATTCAATGAAGAGTTTACAACGATATCGTACGTAGGAGGTGCTTTAATTGGCAAGAATATCTAAGGCAACTAGTAACGGATATGTTAGTTTAGTGTTAGAAGTCAATGAGACAAGCGCCAACATTGAAAATAATACGTCTACAATATCATGGCAGTTATGGATCGAGCGTGGCAGTACTTGGGCTTACGACTTAAATGACGAATCTCTTGCGGAAGTGAAAATCAATGGGCAATCAACTCTAAGTAAGTATGTTAGTTTTGACTTGAGAAATTCCCAATGGGTTACATTTGGTAGTGGAACAATGACTGTGCCACATAATGAGGATGGAAGCAAAAGCATTACTATTTCGGCTAGGTTAACTAATGTATCTAATTTAGGTGATATTGATTGGTTTAGCGGTACTGTTAACTTGTCCAGCATTCCTCGTGCAAGTGCTATCCAATCAGTTACATCTACAGAACTTGGAAAGCCAGTTACTGTAACTATTGCTAAAAAAGTAGCAGATTTTAGTCATCAAGTTTGGTGGCAGGTATCTGGTGGAGGCTGGGTTGACTTGGGCAAGAATCATGATACAAGCGCGCAGTTCACAGTACCAATCGAATACGCTAAGCGAATCACTAATAGTGCAAATGGGACGTTGGATGTATGTGTTCGTACTTTTCAAGGTAATACTAGAATTGGAGAAGATGCCTACTTAAATGGAACGTCTATTTTAGTACCCGAAAATATTGTTCCCACATTAGAAAGTGTTTCGACTAGTGAGCGTACTGCACAATTAGCGGAATTCGTTCCAAAAGGAAATTTCGTGAAAGATAAGTCAGTTATTAGATTGGAAGCAGTCGGCGCTAAAGGAGCATATGGATCTACGATTGTATCCACCGAGCTATATCTAGGGAATTTAGTTGTTCGAGCAAATCAAGGGGATTTTCCAGCTAATTCTAGTGGGAATTTGACAGCTACAGCTAAGGTAACGGATTCGAGAGGACGAACGGCTACTAAATCTATTCAAATTCATGTAGCTGATTACTATGCGCCTAAAATTTTAGCATTTCTTGCTAATCGTGCAGGGAATGGGACGAATAAGACGATTATCTCAACGGTATTGGCAAATGTTAGTCCGGTGATGATTAATGGCACGAATATTAATCGTTATACGCTCAAAATTCAATACTCTGAGAAAGGCACAAATCGATGGATAGATGTGGTTAATCTAACTGAGGAGACAACAGAAGTGATTAATCGTCAAATCGATTCAGGAGCTTTCTACGCGCTTGATAAGCCGTACAACTTGAGGTTAGTTATTCAAGACAGGATAAGCGACTTAGCAGATTCGATTATCTTAGTGCGATCGTCGGAAGTATTGATAGCGCTTGGAGATGGTCGAATTGGTTTTGGTGGGTTTCCAGAGCTGAAAAATCAAATCGAATTTTTTAAAGCGACAACGATGCACAACTCGCTGAACGTTGAAGGTGGCATAATGTCGAATGGGAAGGCGATACAAGAGTTTGCGGACACGGATAAAAATGGTAAATCCGTACGCTTCAACGGAAATTTGAATAACTTGCGGACGGCAGGTGGATACCACGCCTTTGGAGTGCAGAATAATCCGACTGGAACTAATAATTATGGATATGTGAATGTAATTACACATAGTACAGATAATAATCATTGCGTTCAAATGTATATTCCTTCCAACAACGATTCGTTATATATTCGACGTTGTGACTCAAATAGATGGGGTGATTGGATTCAAGTCGTAACAACTGGTGTTGATACTGGTTGGAAAACTGCTAATCTGCAAAGCGGATGGCAGCATCGACTAGAGTACGGCTCAGTTCAATTTGCTAAAACTGTCGATGGAATTGTTTATTTGAGAGGAGTAGCTGGTGGCGGGAGAATATCAAAAGAAACAATAGTATTTGTGCTCCCTGAAGGATACAGGCCTAAGACTCAACTCTATATCTATGGGATGAATGACAGCTTTGGTCTTGTATCGCTAAGTATCGCAATAGATGGTCGTGTTGTTATTAAGAAAAATGCTGATGATAAGTGGCTAGGATTCGATACTGTCAGTTTTAAGATTTAAGGAGGTAATATTATGGAGTTAGAACAAATTAAAAATAGAATCACTTTGTTAGAAAATAATGTAAAAGAAAAACAAAATGAAATCAACCGACTAGGGATTGAGAAGGCTCAACTTGATCAGAAATCTCAAAGTTTGAATGATGAGATTCAACGATTAGAACAAGATAATTCTAATTATAGAGAAGAAATCAAGAAATATCGCAATACGGTAGAGATTTTGGAGTTGTAATAATGATAAATTTAGACGTAGAATTTCATGTGTTAAAAATGCATTTAGAAGGATTGATGCGCAGTCCATACATTCAAATCTTGTTTTGGTTGATTTGTTTCGATGTCATTTCTGGGTACATCAAGGCTTTTAAATTGAAAAGATTTGATAGCAAAACCAGTACAAACGGCCTTCTAAGACACGCGTTGGTTTGCGCTGTAGTAATTGTGACTGCTATGTACGCTAGAGCATTAGGGCATCGAGAAATCGGTGTAACTACATGCTTATTTTTTATTTTTAGCTATGCAGTATCGCTTGCTGAAAATTGGGAGGCGTTAGGATTGCCGTTCCCAGAATCACTTAAACCGTATTTACAGACAATGCGAAAACAACAAGAAAATAAATTTAAGAAAATTACAAATAAGGAAGAGGATGTTTAATTATGGAACAATTACAAACAACAATCATTAATGGAATCGTAAGCGTATTAGTCGTATTAGTAGGACTAGCATTTACAGGATTGAAAAGTTTCATCCAAACAAAGGCAAGCGAATTAAAGGCCAAAACAGATGCTAAGAACTACGAATTGGCAAAATCTATCACTCATACAGTTGTGAACGCTGTGGAACAAATCTTTAAAGATGTACATGATGCGAGCCAAGATAAATTTGAACAAGCTAGCAAATTTTTATCTAGTGAACTAGCTAAGAACGGTATCGTATTAGACGAGGAAAGCAAACGAGTACTCATTGAGTCAGTTGTGAATGGGTATAATGATTTGAAAAATATGAATTAAAGTATGTTATAATAAAATAGGAGGATATGATATGAAGTATTCATTACAAATTGACTTAAAAATAAAAACAGATTTAGAAATTGTTAGTGATGTAGAAATAATTGAAGTTTCTGAATCGAATTTATCTAAACACATGAAAAAGCGAAACCATAAAGATATGATAAAATACATTCCAAACATTCCAGAAATTCTAAGTCATCCTAATTTTGTCGGTAAGAATAGAAATGGTCATGGAACCAGCTTTGAATGCATAAAAACCTTAGAAGACAATGTTTTAGTGGCAGTGAAGCTAGATCAAAAGAATAACAAATTTTATGTCGCTTCACTTTACGATGTCAAAGATTCGAAGTTAGAAAGAATGTTGCAAAATGGTCGAATTCGTAAGTTTGACAGTACGTAAATAAGATGGTATATTATGGATGTAATGAATAATAGTTTGAGGTCAGAAAGGCACCTGACGCACCAGTAATGGTACCTGAGATGTTGGATACGCCGCCCAACCAAATTATTATAAGCATATCATATCTAACCACTCACAATTTTGTGGGTGGTTTTTTACTTATACCTTGCCATTTATTTGGCGAGGTATTTTTTTAAGGAGGAATTTAGATGTTTACTTTAAAACAAGCAATTGATTATGTAAGAAATTTAGCAGATAATAACATCGGTGTTAACTTCGACGGCTGGTACGGCTGGCAATGTTGGGATTTAGTAGCCAAAGTGATGTATGAAGCAACTGGAAAAATAGTTAATGGGAATGCGATTGATTTACTTGATTCTGCTAAAGCACAAGGACTTGATATTATCTATGAAGGTGACGGCGTAATTGCTAAAGCCGGAGATATCTTTGTAATGTCTGTTCCAGGTTCGCCTTACGGGCATACGGGTGTAGTTATTGAGGATTCGGATGGAATTACTCTCAAAACGATTGAGCAAAACGTTGATGGAAATCGGGACTACTTAGAAGTGGGTGGACCCGCTCGTTATCGTACTCGTTCTTATACTGGTATGGTTGGATATATTCGTCCAAACTATGCTGCTGACTCCGAAACAGTTCAACGTACTAGTGGTTGGGTTGAAGACGAAAAAGGATGGTGGTATAGAAATGCCGATGGTTCTTATCCTAAGGATAAATGGGAGAAGATTAACGGAAGTTACTTCAGGTTTGATAACAATGGATATGCTCTTGAAAATACTTGGTATCAAGATGAGCAAGGGCTATGGTATTGGTTAAAGCCAGGAGGATATATGGCTGTAAGTTGGCAAAACATCAACAGAAAATGGTATTACTTTAACAATCTTGGTGAAATGCAAACAGGTTGGATTCAGTATTTTGATAAATGGTACTATTGCAACGAATCCAATGGGGATATGATTTCCAAAGAAGTTCGGAACATCAATGGCAAATGGTACTATTTCAACGAAAATGGCGAAATGTTAGAACGTGCAGCAGTCTATGTAGACGAAAACGGTGCGATGCATTTTGAAGAATAATCAAAACAAGCCTACCTTTCGGGGTGGGCTAATTTTTTTGCCCAAAATACATAATAGGGAGCGAATAGGGAGCGAAAAAATCGCTTGGTTCGTCATTAGTTGTTCTTTATTCAACTTGTGAAGCCTTCGAAAACACTATAATATCAATAAAAACACACCTCTTGAATTTTATCGAATATCATATGCCTCATCCGCAACTTGCGCGGAAAAGCAGCACGTATTCAAGAACGTCGTCGTTAATAGAAAC
>ERZ773076.178-NODE-178-length-35408-cov-13.484824_pt1 | contig 35408 bp, 38 predicted proteins | sample MGYA00580613_ERZ773076 | MGnify/ENA primary metagenome ERZ773076 (study PRJEB29015, sample SAMEA2738005) | human oral metagenome | biome: human oral; feature: human-associated habitat; material: dental | place: China | collected 2057 ...
CATCGCTAAAAGCTTTTCGGAACCACTAGCACAGCTAGTGGTTTTCGTGAAACAAAAAATGAAAAGGAATCTCGCGATTCCTTTTTTCTAGACACTCATTTTACAACACAGCCATAACATACAGGAAAAGACTTGGATAAGAAATCCAGGCTCTATAATCTCTACAGTGGTTTTACCCACTACAGAAATTATAGAGCCTAAATAAGCTAAAAACGCCTGAGAAGTTATTCTCAAGCGTTCTTTTTATCATTCGATAAATTTATTTCGTTTTAGTCTTAGCCAACTCTAGACAGTAGGTCTTCACATGACAATGAGGGCAAGTCAGTTTACGAGTCCTTGGTGTATGACCTGCAAGAGCAAACTCTTTACAACTAGGATCAAAGATCTTATGACAGTTGGGACAGAGGTATTCGAACTGCTTTCTATAGTGAAACACTACTAAATTTATGGCTATGATAAATGCGGGGTAGACAACAAACAAACCTCTGAGATCCTTAAAATAATAAATGACAACCAGTAGCCCCATCAGATAAAGAAGGGAGATTATAACGGCACTCCCATACATTCTCCACTGCAAATGACGCCATGATTTTTGATTTTCCATAAGACGTGAAATGTCTGACAAATCTTCCACCGAAAGTTGACGCCATTTAGCAGTTGCATTTTGTAAGTGACGGGCACGTTTTAGTTTGACCTCTATCTCCTTCGAAGACTTTTCCAAGCTCTCGATTTGGTCTGTCAACAAAAGCTCTAAAACCTGTTCCCTATTTTCCTCTTGCAAGAGGTTTTTGATTTGATTAATTGAGAAATCCAAATCTCTTAAGAAACAAATAACTTGCAGGCGTTCCAAATCTGAATCGTGGTAGATTCTCCGACCACCCTCTGTGACTTCAGATGGTGTCAGGATACCTCGTTGATCATAGTACTGAACAGTCCTAACAGACACTTCTGCTGCTTTAGCCAACTCTCCTGTTGAAAACTGCGACATCTAAGTCACCTCCTTTTAAGATTTTCTATCAAAGGAGGACCTTCGCCACCCTTGATACCTAGATTCTACCTTATAACGCAAGGTAATATGCAAGACATAACCCTAAAGGATTTTCACTTCTTACAGAAAAAAGTTAGCTAGCACTCTTTACAACCTTTACAGCTCCTGTAAAGCTTTAGTCGAAGATGCCGCCTAAACCTAAGGCCACAAAAGGATTGTTACTGACTTCTTCCTGTTGCTCCAGAAGCTTGGCATTCTCATCTAATTCGAGAAACTTTTCGTAAATTTGAGCGGTCATCCGAGCATCCTCCAAACTATTGTGACCATGTCCCTTAATTCCAAAGAAATCTGCCACACTAGTCAACTTAAGGTTAACAATACCATTCAAATCAGAAGCACGACGGTCAAAAGCCTCATCAAAAACATCTAAAGCATATTGCTCTTCCAAGTCTAAACCATTTTCAGCTAGAATAGGCAAATCTGATTTAAGTGCATTGTAGCCGATAAGTGGTGTATTACCAACAAATGCCTTAAACTCCGCTAGAACTGACTCTAACTTTGGAGCCTTGGCAATCTTATCAGCTGTAATCCCCGTCAAACCATTGATAAAGGACTGTAAAGGAACATTCGAATAGACAAAAGAGTCAAACTGGTCCACTTCCTTATGCTGGTCCATCTTAACCGCCGACACTTGGATGATATGGCTAACGCCATCCACTGTATTAAACTCCAAATCAAAGGCAATATATGTTTCTAAATTTTCCATCTTAATCTCCTACAATAGTTAAAGCTGAGACTGAGTCTCAGCTTCTTTTTTATTTTCCAAATAGACGTCCAAAGAAACCTTTTTTAGCAGCTTCTTCTTGTTTAGTCTGAATTTCTTCCACTTGGGCTTTGGCTTCGTCAACCTCCACCTTAGCCTCATCAAGCTCCAGTTTAAGCTCTTCTTTGTCCTTCATAGCAGTCAAAGTCAATTGCTGCTGTTGATCGATTTGTTTGTCTTTTTCAGCAATTTGCACGTCTTTGACACGCAATTGATCATCCATGTTAGATAACTGCTCATCCTTAGCCTTCAACTGGGCATAGAGACGGGCAATCTCAGAGTTTTTCTCGTCTACAAGAATCTCTAACAACTCACGTTGTTTTGTTTCCTCATCAATTGGTTCATCGTCAAAGATGGTTTTCTTGTAGATTTCCTCCAACTTGATCAAGCCACTGCGTTTAACGACAGTAACTCCTTTAGCATTTTTTTCTAGATCTTCTTCTGGAAGTTGTTTGACACGATTATTGACTGCTTGACGACTAACGCCAAGGATTTCAGCAATCTCGCTGACGGTCTTTTCAATACTCATAATAGCCTCATATTCTCTTGAAATGTCTTACTATGAGAATATCACAATCACACCTTTCTGTCAATTTGACAAGTTATTCAGAACATTTGACGAATCACTTTCGAATCCATTTTTCCTTTCACTCTTCAAACAATTTACTTGATAGGAAGCTAAGCTTTTGATAAACTACTTTTGGGTATAAATATATTATAGAAGGAAAATCTTTGGCTTAACTGATTGGTACTTCCATAGTAAGTGTGGTTGCTACCGGATCTGCCTATTTAGGAATGGTGGAACAATCCTACATAGTTTGGGATTTTCATTATTGCTCCAATTATTGACAGTGTTCACGTAACTCTCGTTACAAAACTGTTTATTATTGAAGTACATTAGCTTCAACAGTCTTACTGTTGGAGTTTTTTTGTTGCCAATCCAAAGCTCACTATAGCCTCATATTACCAAACCAGATTGAAAAAAAACCTAAATTATGCCATAATAAACAAAAGCAAAATAGAAAGAATAAGTCCTATGAAAAACTTCCGTGATGATATCAAAGTCAATGATTTGGCCCAGCCCTTCTTAGAGCAAATTGTTGAACAAATGACTACTGTATTCGACCCTGAAATTGAGCTAGATATCTACAATCTTGGTTTAATTTATGAAATCACCGTCGATGAAAAAGGTCACTGCTACTTCCTTATGACCTTTACCGATACTGGCTGTGGCTGTGAGGAGACTATGCCATATGAAATCGCTGAAAAACTAAAAGCAATTGATGGCATTAATTCTGTCAAAGTGGAAACCACTTACTCACCAGTCTGGAAGATGACCCGCATTAGTCGTTATGGACGTATCGCCCTCGGTATCTCACCTCGAGGCGGAAAATAAAACCAAACCCGGTTGGACATTTCCAATCGGGTTTTTATTAAGGTGACAATAGATCGACATTACTAGCTCACACTAAACCCTAAACTTTAGAATCATAAAAATCACATCGCACAAATATACGATGTGATTTTGTTTTATATTATTTAATTATGCTTTACCTGATTTATCCATGTTCCAGAAGTCAGTAACAGCACCACGTGAGGCTGAAGAAACGATGTGAGCGTATTTACCGAGGACACCACGACTATAAAGTGGTGGCAACTCAGTTTCAGCTTTACGTTTCGCCAATTCTTCGTCTGAAACATGCATAGTAATTTCTTTAGTATCTTGGTCAACTGTAACCATGTCCCCTGTGTGAAGGTAAGCAATTGGACCACCAACCTGAGCTTCAGGTGCAATGTGACCAACAACAAGGCCATAAGTACCACCTGAGAAACGTCCATCTGTCAAAAGGGCAACCTTGTCCCCTTGACCCTTACCAACGATCATTGATGACAAGGACAACATTTCTGGCATACCAGGACCACCCTTAGGACCTACAAAACGTACAACAACTACATCGCCATCAACGATTTCGTCAGAAAGAACTGCTTCGATAGCATCTTCTTCTGAGTCAAAGACCTTAGCAGGACCAGTAATGTTACGAACTTTAACACCTGATACTTTGGCAACCGCACCTTCTGGAGCCAAGTTACCTTTCAAGATAATCAACGGACCATCAGCACGTTTAGGATGTTCAAGTGGCATGATAACTTTTTGACCTGGTGTCAGATCGTCGAAGGCTTCCAAGTTTTCCGCAACAGTCTTACCAGTACATGTGATACGGTCTCCGTGAAGGAAGCCATTCTTCAACAAGTACTTCATAACAGCTGGCACACCACCAACATTGTAAAGGTCTTGGAACACATATTGACCTGAAGGTTTCAAGTCAGCCAAGTGAGGCACACGCTCTTGGAAATCGTTGAAGTCTTCAAGAGTCAAGTCAACGTTAGCCGCATGGGCGATAGCAAGCAAGTGAAGAGTGGCATTTGTTGAACCACCAAGTGCCATTGTAACTGTGATGGCATCTTCAAAGGCTTCACGTGTCAAGATATCTGATGGTTTAAGTCCTATTTCTAGCATTTTCACAACTGCACGACCAGCTTCTTCGATATCTGCTTTCTTCTCAGCTGATTCGGCAGGGTGAGATGATGATCCTGGAAGGCTCATACCCATAACCTCAATTGCTGTTGCCATTGTGTTAGCAGTATACATACCACCACAACCACCAGGGCCAGGGCAGGCATTACATTCAAGATCTTTAACCTCTTCAGCCGTCATATCACCGTGGTTCCATTTACCGATACCTTCGAAAACAGAAACCAAGTCGATGTCCTTACCGTTAAGGTTACCCGGTGCAATGGTACCACCGTAGGCAAATATCGCTGGAATATCCATGTTAGCAATGGCAATCATTGAACCTGGCATGTTCTTATCACAGCCACCAATAGCAACAAAGGCATCAACATTGTGACCACCCATAGCAGCTTCAATTGAGTCAGCAATAATATCACGAGATGTCAATGAGAAACGCATCCCTGGTGTCCCCATGGCAATACCATCTGCAACGGTAATTGTTCCAAATTGAACTGGCCAAGCACCCGCATCTTTGACACCTTCTTTGGCAATTTGACCAAAACCATGTAAGTGGATATTACAAGGCGTGTTCTCAGCCCAAGTTGAGATAACCCCAACAATAGGCTTTTCAAAACTATCATCCGTCATCCCAGTCGCACGAAGCATGGCACGGTTAGGTGATTTAACCATGCTATCGTAGACAGAAGAACGGTGTTTCATGTGATTTTCAGACACGATATTTTCCTCCTTAGTTAGTAACTATTCTAATTTAAACTTCTACTCCTATTTTAACATAAATTATCTAAAAAATCTGACCATTTACCAACTATTCTCTCTTTTTAAATTATGCTAAAATAAAGGCATGAAACATTTTGATACTATCGTTATTGGGGGTGGGCCTGCTGGCATGATGGCAACCATTGCCTCAGCCTTTTATGGCCAACAAACCCTTCTGATTGAAAAAAATAAAAGACTTGGCAAGAAACTTGCTGGTACCGGAGGCGGACGTTGTAATGTCACTAACAATGGAACTCTTGACGATCTCTTAGCAGGTATTCCAGGTAATGGACGTTTCCTCTATAGCGTCTTTTCCCAATTTGATAACTATGACATCATTGCTTTTTTCGAGGACAATGGTGTCAAACTCAAGGTTGAGGACCACGGTCGTGTCTTCCCTAAAACAGATAAATCACGTACTATTATCCAAGCTCTGGAGGATAAAATTCAGGAACTAGGTGCTACAATCCTCACCAATACTGAAGTTGTCTCCGTGAAAAAGGTCGATGAGCAATTCCAAGTTAAATCTTCAGACCAGATTTTTACCAGTGATAAACTCATCGTCACAACTGGAGGAAAGTCCTACCCATCAACAGGTTCGACTGGTTTTGGGTATGATATTGCTCGTCATTTCAAACTCCATGTTACTGACCTTGAAGCTGCAGAAAGTCCACTCCTAACTAACTTTCCACACAAAGCTTTACAAGGAATTTCTCTTGACGATGTCACGCTGTCTTATGGAAAACACAAGATTACTCATGACCTTCTTTTCACCCATTTTGGCCTATCTGGACCGGCTGCTCTTCGCCTTTCTAGCTTTGTTAAGGGTGGTGAGATAGCACATCTGGATTTTCTTCCTAACCAAAGCCAAGAAAATCTCAAGATCTACTTTGAAGAAAATCGCGAAAAATCGGTCAAAAATACTCTCAAAACTCTTATCCCTGAGCGTGTCGCTGAATTTCTAGCAGAAGATAAGGCGGATAGCAAGATTAAACAGCTCCATCCCAAGGATTTGGAAAAGCTTATCAGTCAACTCAAAATCATGGCAATCCCAATCACAGGCAAAATGTCTCTTGCTAAATCTTTTGTAACCAAAGGCGGTGTTGACCTCAAAGAGATTAATCCTAAGACCCTAGAAAGTAAAAAAGTCCCTCACCTGCACTTTGCAGGAGAGGTCCTTGACATCAATGCCCATACCGGTGGCTTTAATATTACTAGTGCCCTCTGTACCGGTTGGGTAGCAGGAATTCAGAGCCCTTGGGACTAGGGAGATTTTTCGAATAACTATACCTAAAAAGTGTCCCTTCCGTCATGGAAGGGACACTTTGACTATTCTAAAAGGAGAGGAGGGGATTCGAACCCCCGAGCCCCGTTAAGGACTACACGCTTTCCAAGCGTGCGCACTCGGCCTCTATGCGACCTCTCCATATCAAACGATTAACCCATCACTGACTAATCGTTCTTTTTAATTAGAATTTTCAAGATTTAATCTTTAAACTGAGCCTCTACTCTGAAGATAACCTGACCTTTTTCTGAGAACTTTCGCTCGTACTCAGTCATAACGTTGCCCTCATAATCACTTGCATGAAGATCCAACCAAACTTTGTTGAGAACCATTCCATACTGTGAGAAGCTCGCCAAACTGTATTCGAACAGTCCTCGATTATCTGTCTTAAAGTGAATCTCTCCATTTTTAGGCAGAATTTGCTTATAAGTATCTAGGAAAGTCTTGTAAGTCAAACGACGTTTCTCGTGACGACTCTTAGGCCATGGATCTGAGAAATTCAGATACATCATGTCCACTTCACCGTCCGCAAAATAATTAGTCAAAGCTGAACCATCCACTCGCAAAAGCTTGACATTTTCAGCATCTGAGGCCAAGACTTTATCCAAGGCATAACTCAAGACAGATAACTGGATATCAATACCAATGTAGTTGATATCAGGGTTTTGTTGGGCCATTCCAGTGATAAAGGCTCCCTTACCAGATCCCACCTCAATATGGATAGGATTGTCATTACCAAAAAGCTGGTGCCACTTACCTTTAGCAACCTCCGGCTCAAGGATAACGTATTGAGGATGATTCGCTAGGTGTTCCTCTGCACCCTTACGTTTTCTAACTCGCATGTTTACTTTCTAATACCTGTGCAAAGTTTCTCTGAACTTACGCAATTCATAAATTTCTCGGTTGGCGTGTTCCATATCACGGTTATCAAAGAATTTTGAAATTTGTGTTAAGTACGAGAATTGCCCATACCAATAAATCTTGTCCATCACAAGGTCATTATTCTTGTAGCCATAATATGACAACCACTGAGGCCAATGAGCCAAAGGAATGTAATGGCTAAGAATCTGTGCGACATCATACATACGGTCTGTCAAACGGACAGAATCCCAATCAACCAAATAAATCAATCCTGAAGTTGTAATAACAAAGTTACTATGACGGGCATCCCCGTGGACAATTGTCGCAATATCTGCACGAAATTCTGGAAGATGACGTTTCAAATCTCTAACGACGTCTTGAAGATAACTATTCTCACGCAATTGATAGGCAGCATTTTCCTCCCACTCATGCAGAAGGTCAAAAGGATTTTCAATATGATAATCCAACTGCAAGAGCTGATTAACCAAGTGTTTAGAGCGGTGCAGATTACCAAGAATTTGGATAATCTGTTTACTGTTCATGTCATGTTTGGTTAAAATACGACCATCAAGCCACTCCTGCGCACTCATCATATCACCATTTCCCAGACGCTTAGCCCACAAGAGTTGTGGCGCAATCTGTTCCTTGGCAAGAGCTGCCAAGATTGGTGTTGTATTCATCTTCACAAAGACGCGATCTCCGTTTGGATAAGTCCCCATATAAGCCTTACCACTATTTCCTTTGAGAGGAGTCAGGCTCAAATCTTTATCTGTTGATGTCACCTAGGCATCTCCTTTTTCTTTAGTCTTTTGCTTCTATTTTAACTTATTTAATAGGTGTTAGTCAATCATCTTCTTAAGCTTGGCTGGTAGGTAAACAAGGCTCAAAACGAGCATAGCTCCAACCAAAATCAGGCTAAATTTAAGGTCGAAGAGACAAAGAGCCTGAACCAGTGTCAGTACAAGTACAATCTGGGTAATCAAACGCTTAAGATTGCTCACCTGCATGTCTTTTCCAATTGGCATAAGGTTAGCCATCCTCTGGTAAGCAAAGTGCGATTTTAGTGCGGTGAGCTGGAAGAGCAAGAGGTAATCGAAAATAGCCACAAGTATCATAGCCAACCATTTTTCAGGAACCAAAAAGATAGCCAAAAGTGTTAAAGCAAAAAGGCGTAGGCTAAGAGCAAAGTAATCTCCTGAACGCAAGAAAGCTCTCAGGTAAAGATTGTACCACGTATGTTCCTTGTCTTTCTTTGTACGTTTGAGAATACTATCCAAATAAGCACGGCGTTTAACACTCGACGTAATCCCCTTAACATTGGTAAAGAGGGAGAAGAACTTCAAAATTGATTGTTGCCGTTTATTCTCCGCTGCAATAGCCTCAGTCCAATTAAGTCCAGACTGCTTATAAAAAGGTTGTGCTTTCTTTTGGAAAATAAAACACTTAAGAATAGCCATAGCCACAGCAATGAGAACAACTCCCCAAGCTGGAAGCCCCAAAGCCAAAAAAAGTGGGACGACCAAGATAAAAATCAAGGTTTGGACGAGCACCCAAAATCTAAAAGCACGTCCTCTTGTCTTCTTAACATGGTCTAGTACCTCTTCTTCCTTCACCAAGAGGTAGTGCTTATCAGCAGGCTCTAAATAGGTGGCAATATTCCCCCAGAAAGGAAGGAAGAGACAAAGCACAAGCAAGCCCAGGACAATGGCCCATGGATTTTTTGGAAAATGTCGGAGCAACTGGCTATACTGAACCAAGACAAAGCCCAACAAAAAGAGAAGAACCAAGATAAAGTGGTCATTAAAGACGTAGCGACTATACTTGGCACAACGAGTATTGAATCGCTTGCTACGCTCCTTAAAAAGCTCAGCTATCATGACAATTCTCCCTTAGTTAACTGCATGTAAATATCGTTAAGACTGGCACTACTGTCGCCGAAGGTCTGACGAAGCTCATCAAGCCTTCCCTGTGCCAAGACTTGACCATGATGCAAAATTACAAAACGATCGCACATTTTCTCAGCCGAATCCAAAACGTGAGTCGACATGAGAATAGCCTTACCCTTAGCCTTTTCCTCAGCCAAAAGCTCAATCAAGTCAGAAATCGCCAAGGGATCCAATCCCAAGAAGGGCTCATCAACAATGAGAAGACTTGGATTCACAATAAAGGCGCAGATAATCATGACCTTCTGCTTCATCCCTTTTGAAAACTGAGTCGGGAACCAGTCCAACTTTCCATCTAAGCGAAAAAGCTCAAGATACCTGTCTGCACGTGCCATGCCTTCTGTAACATCAAGGCCATATGCCATAAGTACCGTTTCCAAATGTTCACGAAGTGTCAATTCTTCATAAAGACTTGGCGTTTCAGGAATGTAGCCAATCTTCTGACGATAGCTAGCCGAATCTTGCTGTATGGTCAAACCATCAATAGCAATCTGTCCCCCATAGGGTGCTAGGAGACCAATAATCTCGTTAATTGTTGTTGATTTTCCGGCACCATTAAGACCAATGAGACCAACTAATTCACCATCAGCCACCTCAAAAGTCACATCTTTTAGGACGGGAATATTGGCATAGCCACCCGTCACCTTTTCTAATTTAAGCATTATCTTTTCTCTCTTTGGTATGATATAATCTATTATAACAAAAACTCATGGAAAGGTCGTTATTATGGATAATTGTATTTTCTGTAAAATTATAGCTGGGGAAATCCCATCATCAAAAGTCTACGAGGACGACAAGGTCTTAGCCTTCCTCGATATTTCACAAGCCACAAAAGGTCATACCTTGGTCATTCCTAAAGAACACGTTCGCAACATCTTAGAAATGTCTGCCGCAACTGCTGAAACTGTCTTTAGTCGTGTGCCCAAAATTGCTCGTGCCGTGCAAAAAGCAACTGGGTCTATTGGAATGAATATCCTTAATAACAACGAAGAAGTTGCTGGACAGACTGTCTTCCATGCCCATATCCACCTAGTACCTCGTTACGGTACAGACGATGGTATCCATATGAGCTTTGATGAGCATGAGCCTGACTTCGCTGCCCTAGCAAACCTTGCTGATAGCATCGCTAAAGAGGTAACAGAATGAAAATCGGACGCTTCCTAGCTCTTGGAGCCCTCGCCTATGGTGCCTACTACGCATACACACGACGTGAAGACATCAAGGAAGAACTCCTAGACCTCAACCAATCTCGAGAAAATATCTCCTACGATTTAGACAATATCAAACGTAACCTTGACATCATCAAGGAACAAAACCTTGTTCTCTCTGACATGAAACAAGACCTCAACTATAAAAAACGCGTCTTCCAAAAAGACCTCGAACCCCGACTCAATATCATCCAAGAACGCTTGAAAAAGTATCAAGGTCAGGATAAAGAATAAAGGTAAGTAGCATGAAGCTACTTACCTTTTTTATCAATGATGAAAACTTATAAAAAGTTTATGGATAGTATAATAGTCACTCAATGTTCCTTTTTTTCACAACAGATAGTACCATTCAATAATAAAAGGCACCACTAATCAGATTAAAGAGAACACTACTAAACCTATTTTCATATAATTACTATTTCTTTTTTAAATCATTAATAATAGACCGTGTTGCTGATTTCGTTAATCCCTGATTTTTAGGATGTGTCCTTAAATAGGAATGGACTTTGGTACCAGTATCTGAACGTGTGTAACCATTTGTATTAACAATCTTATTACTTAACATTTTTTCCAATAAAGCCATTATACATCTCCTCACAATTAGTAATTAAAATTTATACTAAATGAATTCATTATACCATGGTTATCACTATGCATATTAGCAGTCCACCCAATATTTTCACCGCTCTTCATTTTATGCTTATAATAGTTTCCATATTCTGCTTTTTCGTCTGATTCCTCAACTTTCTGTCCTGGATTAACTGCAGCAAATTCTGATATAGATACTGACTGCTTTCCTTTCGGATCAATACTAGATTGTGACGAACTAAATGGCTTCGCTTCAATACTATTGTTAATTACAAAAGTTGATTCAATATAAATTCTTTTATCCGTTAAGTTATCAATAATAACATTTCCACCAGTTCTTGTTATTTTAATATTTTTATCACTATATAGTTTTTCCGTTTTTGCTACTGTTTTTTTCGAACCCATAATACTTTGTCCTACTTTTGACGTATTATTGCCATTAGTAGAATCTTCATTCGAAGAATCTCTAATAGCCAAAAAAATTATTAACAATGTAAATATAAATCCAAAAACTGTAAATACATAAACGCTAACATTAAAAATTTTCTTTAACATATCTTTTTCTCTTCTTTATTTTTGACTTTCGACTGTCACTTTTGCTTCATGATCCAAGGATTTTATCATTGTAGAGTAATACTTCTCAGCTGATTCATTCAAAAGTTCATTGTAATCCTTTAAATAGTCTTGCTGTTCTTTATTTGATAATCCCTTTATAGCAGCCTCACCAGTATCAACATTTTGGGTTGATGCACTGAGTAATCCTCCACTAGTATCATATAACTTATAAGGTTTATCCTTGTCTAACTCAAAACCAATAACTTCATATTGAGGTAAGTTAACCTTATAATTGTGTTCCCTATCACTCTCAATATTAACTCCTTTCTTTATACCAAATTTAGCTGTATAGTTAAGAATAATAATCGCTCGCTTTTCTGAGCCTGGAATTACAATTTTAGTACCAAATAGCTTTGTATTATTCTCAATAGGCTTAATTTTTTGAATTCCTACATTTAGTAAAACTACTTCATGAACCTTTTCTATCTGCTTAATACTAGAATAAGTTTCAGTTTGCTGATTATGAGATAAAGCATTCTCAATATTCTGAACTGGTTTTAGCCAGAATCCTAATATTAAAATTAAGGCTAAGACGATTAGGTAAATCCATACACCTATCTTTTTATTCAATATCTTTTTAACTAATTTCATTCAGATGCACCTACATTCCTACTTCTTCAAAAACAACTGGATTAACAATCCTGCAATCACAATACCTGCTGCAATTAGAGGGTTCAACATCGCTATTCCTACAAGAACTAAAATAACTAAAATCCATAAAACTACTTTTATCATCTTATCTCCTTTAAAATACGAATACCATAATCTCACCTATATTTAATTTTCTGTAAACATTATATATATTGTAAACATTTTCTTGAAAATAAAATATATTTTTAACTATTTATCAGATTATTATAATTTAAATAATTTTATATTTAAGAATAAATATGTAAGTCACAGCTATACACAAAACAAGACTTTCCGCTGTACTAAAAGTAACAGAAGCACTATTGCTTCTCTCACTCGGAAAATTTGAGACTTAGGCTCAAATCTTAGGAATGGAATTCCGTTAGGAAGTCGCTTACGTCCATAGCACCCAAGGAAAGTCTTAAATAAAAAAAGCAGAGATGTCTACTAACATCTCTGCTTCATTAATCGGATTAGGAGGTTTTATGCTTTTTATTTAGCATCTTTTTCTTTGATAACCAAGACACCATCTTCCATATCAGCTTCTAGGTGTTTAGCATCAAGGTTATCCAAGTGGAAGTCTGTGACTTTGTCACGAATTTGTTGTTCAACCACACGACGGAGTGGACGAACACCCATGACTTCATCGTAACCTTCTTCAGTCATGTATTCTTTGGCAGCTTCGCTAACTGCCAAGTCGATTTCTTTCTTAGAAAGGGTCTTATTGACATCTACCAACATCAAATCAACAATCTTAGAAAGGTTTTCCTTGCTCAAATGTGAGAATTCAATTACAGCATTGAAACGGTTCAAGAATTCAGGACGGAAGTAAGGTTTCAAACGATCCATAAGTTCTGGTTTATCAGCATCTTCTGTCAAGTTAGCTTCATAACCAAAGCCAGCGTTTGAAGTTGCAATAATGACAGTGTTCTTGAAGTTTACAGTGTTACCTTGACCATCGGTCAAACGGCCATCATCCAAAACTTGGAGGAGAAGGGTAATGACTTGAGGGTCTGACTTTTCAATTTCATCAAGAAGGATGATTGAATAAGGATTACGGCGAACACGTTCTGTCAAGGTATTGCTATTGTCATCATAACCAACATAACCAGCTGTTGTACCAATCAATTTAGAAACTGCTGTGCGGTCACTGTATTCTGACATGTCCAAACGGATGATAGCATCTTTTGTACCGAACATATCAAGGGCCAATTGTTTAGCCAACTCAGTTTTACCAACACCAGTTGGTCCCACAAAGAGGAAGCTACCAATTGGGCGGTTACCTTCGTCGAATCCTGCACGGTTACGACGGATGGCACGCGCTACTGCTTCAACGGCCTTATCTTGACCGATAACTTTAGTTTGCAAACGGTGACCCATATCTTTCAAACGTTCGATATCAGTTGCGCCCATTTGAGATACTGGAATACCAGTCATACGTTCGACAGATTCAGCCACATCGTTTACAGTCGCAGTCACCTTATGATCTTCTGCATGGTTAGCAATTTTCTTTTCAAGTTTTTCAATACGAACCTTAGCATTTAGGGCTGCTTCGTAATCTTCTTTAGCAGCTGCAGCTTCTTGTTTAGCTTTTTCTTCTTCAATCTCACGTTCAACAGCGTTGACATCAGTTACTGGATGTTGTGCAGCCAAGTGAGCTGCTGTCACGTCCACAAGGTCAATAGCCTTATCTGGCAAGCTACGTTGTGGAATGTATTGTACTGAGAAATCAACTGCTGCTTTCAAGACATCATCTGGCAAGATAACATTGTGGTGTTTTTCATAAAGATCACGGATACCTTGGAGAATCTTGAAAGTATCTTCAGCAGAAGGAGCATTGACCTTAACTTCGTTGAAACGACGAGCTAGGGCAGCGTTCTTCAAGATAGTGTTACGGTATTCATCTTGAGTTGTTGCACCAATTACTGTCAATTCACCACGTGAAAGGGCTGGTTTCAAGATATCAGCAAGACCTTTAGAACCTTGACCATCACCAGTGCTTCCGGCACCAAGAATTTGGTGGATTTCATCGAAGAAGAGGATAATATTTCCAGCTTCTTTGACTTCGTTTACCAAGTTTTGAATGTTTTCTTCAAAGCTACCACGGTATTGAGTACCAGCTTCAAGTCCAGAAATATCAATTGAAATGATTTCTTTGTTCTTGATAGCAGCTGGGACATCACCATTAACGATGGCTTGTGCCAAACCTTCAACTACAGCTGTTTTACCAACACCAGCATCCCCGACAAGGACTGGGTTGTTCTTGGTACGGCGAGCCAAGATTTCGCAAGCTTCTTGGATTTCTTTGTTACGTCCAATAACAGGATCCAATTTACCTTCACGAGCTTCTTCAGTCAAGTTACGACCAAGTTTAGCAAGAATACCATCTTGTTTAGGTCCTTTAGCTTGTTGTTGAGTTGGGTTCACTGCTTCACCTTCATTACCAGGCAATTGACCTGTTTGACGGTAAATCGCAAATTCTTCAGGTGTCACTTCACGACCGTTAATCATGTAGCGACGGTTTTCTGAACGGTAACCACCCATGTTACCCATCAATTGATTGAAAAGATCATCCATATTATTAAAGTTGTTGTTCATATAATTACCTCGTTTTGTCTTATCTTGTGAAATTTCTTAAGTGTTATTTTTATGTTAATTTGTTTCCTGACTTTTACTGACCAAAACCCTAAAAATTTTTAGTAGCCTCAACGACTCTTCTAATAATTTCAGGTTTTGCTCTTGGTAGGAGACTGAGAATTTTCTCAGTCTTAAATAAATTATCATTTAGCATAAGAGCCACCTTCTTTCTGTGAATCTCTCAAAATAGCTAACTTACAAGCTTCTTCCAGAAAGAAACTTGTAGATTAAGGAAACCTTTTTCCTCATAGTTTTATCATATACCTTTCATCTTCTTGGGTCAAGAATTTAGTTTTGACTTTTACTGACCTTTTTAATGAAAATTTAAGCAGGCAAGCTGCAATCTTTTCATATCGGTATATGGACTGTTTTGACAGCCTTCATAAGGATTTCATTTCCTTATGTTTATATTGTACAACATTGGTCAGTATTAGTCAATATCTTTTTTGACTTTTTCTGACCTTTACTGTAAATATTTTTGCAGGCAAGCTATAATTACCTTTTTACAAAGATTTAGGCCAGTCCTGCAATCTCATAAGAAAACTATTCCTTAGGAAATTATAATACACCATTAGTCAGTATAGGTCAATAGTTTTGTTTGATCTTTTTTGACCTTTTTGAGAAAAGTTTACAAAAAGTAAAAAAGCCTACCAGAGGTAGACCTTTTATACAACTATTTTACTCTAATCGGTATGCGTCCAAAGTTCTGTTCGAAAAGCTCGGGGTTGCCTAATTGATGAACATTATCCGCTTGTTGTGTAAGAATATCCCAAGGTTCTCTTCCAATCCGAGCCACTATATCCACAGACTTTTTCACAGATTTGAGATGAGACTGCCCTTTTTGAGAAAATCCAAGCACATGAATAGCCTGGGGTAAAGGATTGTCCACAGCTCCAACCAAGATATAGGTCAAAATACGACGTACTCGTGCTTTTGTATAGCGTTTGGTTGCTACCTTATCCACTAGTTCCTCCACAGAAGAAACCTCACGAATAACAGCTTTTACACGACTGGCAATCTCTTCATTCACCTGGAAAACACTAGTCAAATCGGGGTTTGTAAGGATCTGATAAACTAGAAATTGGAAATAATTGTCCCAAGAAACTTGTGGTGAAGTCTGAAAAAGCTTGCTATTGGGCATGAATTTATCCACAAAATCACTATCTTGCTTATGGAGACGAAGACTGGTCGCTGAGGCGTAAGATACTTCCTTGTCTGAGGAATGATAGTCGGCTCCTTGTCTCTGGATAGGATTCAACTTAATGCCCTTACCAGCACAAGCTTTGGCATAGGCTAATCCTAGGATATGGTTGGGGGTATTGCCAGTAAAGTCCACACCAGCAAACTTTTCCCACATTTTTTGCGTCTTCTGTGGATAAGATAAATCACTCGGCAAACTCTCCACAAAGGCTTCCATTTCCTCAGACTTTTCAGCATAGACATTCGCTATTTCCTGATAGTCTAGGACTTCTTCCGTGCCAAAAGTAAGGCTATCAATCCCCAGTCGGGATAAGATATCGACGGCCCCGGCAGCAAAATAATCGGCAGACTGAACTGCCGTCAAGAAGGGCAACTCAACCACAAGATCTGCCCCATTTTCCAAGGCCATATGAGCCCTAGTCCACTTATCCACAATAGCTGGCTCGCCTCGCTGTACGAAATTCCCGGACATAGCCACAATCTTCAGTCCTTCTGACTGATCCAACAAGTACTTGTGACCATTATGAAAGGGATTGAACTCCGCTATAATACCATTGATGGTCATGATATTCTCCTACTACTAGACATTACTTCTCATTATATTTATTAGCTTCAACTATTTTAAAATCTTTGTCTAATCGAGAAATTGTATTAAACAATTCCATAACATTAGTAACATATTGATCAGAACAATTTATTTCCTTTATAATAGACCTTAATTTTTTTCTTTCATCCTTTTCTTTTGAACTAATAGCCAAATCTTGAAGTTGGTTCACAAGAATGGTAACGCTATCAATATCATCAATAGAATCATTTTGAGCAATATTTCTTGTTTTTGTTCTCAAAATATTTTCCATAATTCTAATAAATTTAGGCCGTTCAAAATCCTCTAGTACTAGAATGGCAAGTGACAAATAAAGTAACTCCAAATCTCCTTTCAAAGAATATATTACTTTGTATTTTCGTAGATACTTCTGAATCTTCTCTCTAATAAAACGCGTACGTTTCAAATTGTAGTTTTCTCTTTCATATATCACTTGAACTATCGAAATTAGAGATAACCCTATAGCTAAATAGAATTGAAATGCAGTATTACTTGAATCAGGTAAAATATCACTTACATTTCCTGTAAAAGCTATTCGAGCAATATACCAATTTAAAACAATTGAAGCTATCGCTATTATTAAAATAAATAAGTGATTCACTAATTTTCGACGACCTAATATCAAAATTATCAAATATATAACTATCCAAAAAACTAAACTTATCGTCCATAAATAGTTATATGAAACATGGCATGTTTTAAAAACATAATTCAAAAACAAAGAACAAACATAGCCCAGGATAGAAAAAAATGGCGAAATAAATATCCAAAAGATTATGCTATTCGTACTAATTTTATCTCCACTAGAAGAAGAAAAAAATCTCGTACTAAATCCTTGATACTCTTTCAAATTCATTGAAAGAAAGTTCTTAAGCATAATATACTCTAATATGACCACAACCACAATCAAAAAAAATTCTGACATTATTACCTCAATCTATTTTGCCAAATCATTCAGACATCCTACTTCTGCGCCACAAAGAACCAACGGGCACTAGTTTCTGTCGGTTCCTTGTCCTCGAAATCAGCGTAAAGTTTGAAGGATTTGAAGCCAGCCTGTCCCAGCAAGATATCATAAGTCAAGACCTCATAGGTACGCTCCTCATGCACCTCATCATGACGGCTAAAGCTTCCATCTTCCTCTTGGACAAAGAAGGTCAATTCATGGACGATAGAATGCGGAGCCACATCCTCGTAAGTATCCCAGAGCATAGCAAAGTCGTCTGCATTTTCATGATAGGAATAGCCAGGAAAAACTTCATCCGTTTGATAGGTTGAGTGCACATCAAAGATAAAGACACCATCCTCATTGAGGGCATTGTAAACCTCCTTAAAGACGTCCCCAACCTCTACTTCATCCTGCATATAGCAGATAGAGTCTGAATAACAGGTCACAAAATCATACTTACCACCTTGCGATAAATCCAACATGTTGCCTTCAATAAAGTCAATTTTCTGTTTGGCGGAAGACGCACGCTTCTCCGCAATCTTCAACATGTCAGCACTCAAATCAAGTCCAGTTACATCGAATCCAGCTTGAGAAAAGCGCACAGACTGAATCCCGGTCCCACAAGCCAATTCAAGCAATTTCTTTTTGTCCTTAGTCTTTGGCAAATGACGAAGGGAAAAATCCGTCCACAAATCGTAAAGACTATCATCCATAACAGCGTCGTAGACCGCCGCAAAAGTTTCATAAGTAGCCATAAATCAAGATACAAAGAGCGTCAAAATCACAGAGAAAATATGAAAATTTCTGCCGTATCGCTAGATACAAAGAAAGTTTATCTTTTTCTCACAACTTTTAGCTCGTGTTCAGTTGACAAATTAACTAAACACGAGGCCCCATCCTTTCTTTCCATTAGATTTTCAATTAAGCAACAAAACCCAGTTGTCGCCAACTGAGTTCAATTTCTTATGCCAAATAAGCTGACACATCCACCATTGGTGCTTCATGCCAGAGTTTTTCGAGGTTATAGTGTGCACGCTCATCTTCTGTAAAGATGTGAACAACGACGTCGTTAAGATCCAAAAGAATCCAGCCACCCTTATTGTCACCTTCCATGTGACTAGCGTCCACACCAGCTTCTTTAACTTTCTCACGGATATTGTCGGCAACAGCTTCCAACTGACGGCTATTCATTGCACTCAAAATAACAAAGTAATCTGTTAGGCTAGTAAGACCATACAAATCTATGGCAACGATGTCTTCAGCACGCTTTTCATCAGCAGCTTTGACAACAAGTTCAAGTAGTTCTTCTTTAGTCAATAGTATTCTCCAGTAATTAATTATTAATCTTTCAAGCAATGCACAAAAGCATTATAGGTTTCCAAGGTTTGTGGGAAAATCGGCAAGGCCTGATGAGCCAAGTGCTCTACCGTATGGACTGTTTCAAAGGCAACTGCCTTGTCCAAAGATTGCTCTGCCACTTGTCTGGCCTCTTCTATCAAAGGGAAATTACGGTTATGCTCAATGTAATCAGCCACATAGACAATTTTATCTAGGGTTGACATTTCACGGCTTCCGACGGTATGGATTTCGATACTACGCAGAATCTCAGCATCTGTCAAACCCAGGTCTTCTTGGATTTTGTAAATCCCAACCATGCCATGCCAGACATTGTTTCCCCATTTTTTCAATTCAGGATCGAGTTCATACTTATCGATTAGCTCTATGAATTCCTGGTCTGGGAGTTCCTTGGCATAATCATGAAGGAGGCCAGCTAAACCAGCTTTTTCAGTATCGTAACCATACTTTTCAGCAAGAGTAATGGCAGCTCGCTCAACACCCAAAACATGATTAAAGCGTTTAGGACTCATAGCCGCTCTAACTTTTTCAAGGAGTTCGTCACGAGAAAAGTCAAGGTATTTTTCATAGGTCATTTATAAAGCCCCGCTTTCTTGATGTAGGCAAGTACAGACTGTGGCACCATGAAGTTAGGTGTACGATCCTTCTTAATGTAGGTTCTGACTGCACTTGAACTAATATCCATAAGGGGCACATCAACCCAGATAACAGGATATGAGGTTCCAGCCTTATACTTAGGACGCTGTACACCAACAAATTGAACCATCTCGATAAGTTCATCAATACGGTGCCATTTTGGTAGGTACTCGACCATATCAGCTCCAATAATGAAGTAATAATCCGTATCAGGATTAGCCTCTGTCAAGAGCTTCATGGTGTCATAGGTATAGCTGATTCCCTTACGTTCCAACTCGATGGTTTCAATATCCAAACCTTCGATGCCGTTAATAGCCAACATGAGCATATTAAGGCGATGTTTTTCATCAATAGTCTCTTTTTTATCGATATGAGGAGGCTCAAATTCAGGCATGAGAAGAACTTCATCGAGTCCTAACTGCTGACGCACCTGGTCTGCAACAACCAGGTGGGCATTGTGAACAGGATTGAAATTTCCACCTAATATTCCAACCTGCTTACGGCCGGTATCTTTAATTTCTTCCTCTAGTTGAACCTTTGTAAATGGGGTTACGAGATCCAGTGCCATGTACGCCTCCTCTTACTCAAACATCATCTAAATAACTTTTCTTTTGCCTTTAAAATTTCAAAAGTCATCAACTATTTTTAGATGGCTTTAACCTTTGGTGACAACTTACGATTTTCTTTTTTTGCAGATTCCTTGTAAAGAATCAAGATACGTCCAATCTTGAGAACTGTATCACAGCCGATTTCTTCTTCCAAAACTTCAGCAACTTCATGGATGTCTTCCATAGTATTTTGAAGAAGGGTTACCTTAATTAACTCACGAGCATCAAGAGCGTTACGAACGCTCGTCTTGATATGGTCGTTAAGACCGTTTTTTCCGATTTGTACAATAGGTTTAAGTGTGTGTGCTTCTGATTTGAGGAAGGCACGTTGTTTTGATGTTAGTGACATGTTTATTCCTTTTATTTTTTTGTTGTTTTTCTTGGGTGATACAGACACTAGCAAACCTTTGGTTTCATAGCTAATTTTTGAGGCTAAAATCTCAAAAATTCCTAATCCAAGTAACATAGTATGTTGCTTGAATTACTATCACGGCGAAAAACACATTGTTTGCTTATGTCTTAAATCTAGGCAAACTTCATGTTTATTGAGAAGACTTTTTTATGCTTTTCTGAGATGGTGACGGACGTCAGCGACCTCCTTACGCAGCTCTATGACTTAAAATTGAGCCCTTGGTTTCAATTTTTCCTTGATTAATTCTGCAACTATAAAAATGAGTCTTTCACCACTGCGAAAAGCATGGCCTAAAAGCTCGCAATGCTAGCTTCTTTATCTAGCCTAACCTTTTCTTTCTTATACTTTTAACAACTTTATTAAGTTTAAATAATAGCTTTTCGGACGACTACGCCAACGCCTTCTGGTGCCCAGGCAGCAACGATGGTTGGTTGGTCTGCTCTTCCTTGGACACGAATCCATCCTAGTCCCGAGAAGACAATGTCTATCTTATCTTTGACAGTGAACTCGTGACGGACAAGTTTTGGAAAATCGGCCAATTCCTTAGATCCAGGAGGCATAAGGAGACTTCCAACATGCTTGTCATAAAAGGCATCTGCCCCTTCAAGTTTGGTACGGTGAAGCTTCAAGTTATTATCAAAGAAGGCTGTAAAACCTTGTTTATCACCATCAATAAAGTCAAAACGTCCAAGACCTCCTAGGAATAGGGTTTGGCTTGCATTTAACTGATAAGTCTTCGGCTTAATTTCCTTCTTAGGACTAACGTACTTGAGGTCCTTGGCTGACAGATAGTGTGCCATCTGGTGGCGATGAATAATTCCTGGAGTATCAAAAATATAAGTACCATCATCCAGCGGAATCTCAATCTTATCAAGGGTCGTTCCTGGGAAACGAGAGGTAGTGATAATATCTTTATCACCTGTAATTTCCTTGATAATCGCATTGATTAAGGTTGATTTACCAACATTCGTCACACCGACAACATAAACATCACGACCCTTACGGAGTTTTTCAATACGCTGAATAAACTCTTTAATGGCGTGGTGATTTTGGGCAGACGTCAACATGACATCCACGGGACGCATGCCTTCTTCGTGGGCACGTTCTGTCAACCATTGGGTTACCTTACCATCTTTAACGGATTTAGGTAGGATATCCTTTTTATTTCCGACCAAGAGCACATCATTCCCAGAAACAAAGCGTGATAAGCCTGGTATGATTGATCCATTAAAATCAAAAATATCAACGACATTGACAACGAGGGCATCACTGTCTCCAACTTCATGAAGCAATTTTAAAAATTCATCATCTGTGATGTGGACATCCACAATCTCATTGTAATGACGAAGACGGAAACAGCGTTGGCAGTATAACTCACCTGTTTCTTCGGCCTTTTTAATAGAGCTAGCAGGTGTGAAACCTGCTTTTTCTTTATCTTCTGTTTGAATTTGGGCTCCACACCCAATACAAAATAATTCTTCCATTAAATTCCTTTGTTGAAGGTCATTGGACCATATGCTTTTTCAATCTTTTTCCACATGCGACGTTCACGCCAACGGTTAAATTTGGTTACCCAAGCATCTGATTTCACCAAAGGCTTGACCAAAATCGATCGAATTCCAGCTCTGTGGCTAGCTCTGATGTCAGTCATTAGCTGGTCTCCCACCATAACGACCTCGTCTCGATTAAAGTGGTAACGCTCAATCGCTTCATTAATGCCTTTAGTGAAAGGCTTCATGGCACGACTCACGAAATCCACATGGAAATTGGCAACCGCACGTTCCACACGTTCATGTTTGTTGTTAGAGACCACAACCACCGGAATGTCAGCCTCTGTCATTTCATCTAACCAAGCACGTAGCTCAGGAGTCCCATCAGGGTTATTCCAAGCAATCAAGGTATTGTCCAAATCGACCAAGACGGCACGAATACCGTGTTCACGTAGCTGGTCAGGTTTCAAATCATAAACAGCCTCCACCATAAAATGGGGCCTATAATCGTCTATAGTCATTTTCTCTCCAAAATGTTAGTTTACCTCTTATTTTACCATATTTTTAAGGTTTATGTGTGGGACTTAAGTCCTATTTTTTTAAGAACATCCTTTACAGAACAATAAAGAAAAGAGCCACAATCACTCAGGCTCCATTCTTATCTTTGAATTTTTTCTTGTTTTTTAAGGGTAACTAAATTCTTAAGCGATATGATGATAACAGCAAGAACAATTAAAAACATTCCAACCACATCAATGGCAAAGAAGCGGTCCCCCATAATTAATACGGTCAAAATGACCGACGCTATAGGTTCTACCGAAGCCAAGAGACTCCCTTTGACAGCTCCAATCATGGTTGTCCCCTTAAGAAAAACGGTGTAAGCAAAGACTGTCCCAATGAAGATCAAACCAAAAAGCGCTAAGAGATTTCCCCCAGTCAAAGAAAGCTTATACTTCCAAGCTTGGATAACAATCGGAAAGATTAAACCACCGATCAACAGACCTAAACCAATGACAATCAAACTTCCCCATTTTTCAATAGCCTTAGCAGGCAGTAAGATATAAATTGCATAGGTCACCGCCGAAAAGAGACCCCAGAACAAGCCCAGAGGTGTAATCGCCAGCTCCCTTATCTGACCATGCGTTGCGATGGTAAAAGTTCCTACAATAGCCAGGATAATCGCCACTAGCTCTGCTGCTGTTGGGAACCTACGATATTTTGCACATACAAAAGCCAGGATGATAACTGGGGTGACATACTGCAAGACCGTCGCTGTCCCAGCATTAGTGTATTGAATAGCACTAAGATAGGCGTACTGATTTAGTACCAGACCAAAGAGAGCAAATAAGGCGATACTTACTAAGGTTTTTCTATCTTTAATAGCTTGTACTAATTTGTCTCGCTGCCTAAAAAAGACCGAAGCCGTTAGTAAAATACCAGACAGAAGCAAACGTAAACTCGTCAAAAGATTGACATTCACACCATGAGCCATTAGGTATTGACCAGAAACTCCTGAAAATCCCCAGGCAATTCCTGCTGTCAATACCATCAAGCTCCCTTTTAGTTGTTTAGACATGTGTTTTCCTCGATTATGATAATGCCCATTTATTATAACACAGGGAGTCGAAAGTCAGGCGATAACTTCAGAAAAATTAAACTCTTTTTCTTGAGGAATTTTCAAGCCACCAACCTACAATCCAGCCAAGGGCTAAAAGATAATTCTCAAAAGCTCCAACAGCATTGACTGAGTGATGGTATTGAAGATAGCTAAGGAAATGATTAGTCCCAATCCCAAGGCCTCCAATAATCAAAGCTATCAGTACAGCTCTCAGATAGAACCAATCATACTTGAGATTCACGGCAAGAAGGATGATCAGAACTGCCACATTCCAAATGCCAATCTCCCTCTGCCATCCGACAGAAATACCGTACCCCGAATGACTTCCCATATAAGCCGGAAAGAATAGCTGAAAAATAATAGCACCAGTCATGGCGAGGATGACTAGGATAAATAGGACTCTTAAAAATTTGTTCATAGAGTTGCTCCTAAACTTTTTTTAAATGTTTCCTGCTAGTATAACATAAATGATAAGATTTTAAAAACCAACCTTTCGGCTGGTTCTTTCTATTACTCTTCTTTCAACTTCGCCAATTCTTGGGCAAGTAACTTGAGGGCTACTTGTGGGTTTGCTTGGCCTTTGGTCGCTTTCATGAGGAAGCCTGTGAAGGCCTTGTCAGCGTTCCGTTTACCTGACTTGAAGTCGGCTACGGCTGCTTCATTGTCTACAAAGACTTGGTGAATGATTGGGATCAAGACTTCAGGATCTGAAATCTGTACCAATCCAGCTTTTTCAACGTATTCACGCGCACCGCCACCGTTTTTCGCCAAATGAACGAATACTTTCTTGGCAATCTTAGAGGAAATCGTTCCATCTTCGATGATGGCAATCATTTCTACCAAGTTTTCTGGTGTCAACTTGATTTCTTCAAGCGTTTTACCTTCTGAGTTCAAGAATTGTGCGACTTCACCTTGGAGCCAGTTAGAGACTTGTTTGGCATCTCCACCAAGGGCTACGGCTGCTTCAAAGAAGTCAGAAGTAACCTTAGTAGCTGTCAATTGGTTGGCATCATAATCAGACAAGCCAAGCTCCGCCACGTAGCGAGCACGGCGGTCTTTTGGAAATTCTGGCAACTCTGTACGCATTTGCTCAATCCACTCATCTGAGATTTCAAACAATGGAAGGTCTGGTTCTGGGAAGTAACGGTAATCCGCTGCCCCTTCTTTGACACGCATGAGGATGGTACTCTTGTTGGCTTCATCATAACGGCGTGTTTCTTGACGAATGACACCACCTGAACGTAAGATTTTCGCTTGGCGTTGCACTTCGTATTCAAGACCCTTACGGACGTTTGAGAAGGAGTTCAAGTTTTTCAACTCTGTCTTGGTACCAAATTCCTCTTGACCATATGGACGAAGGGAAATATTGGCATCCACACGCATGGATCCTTCTTCCATCTTCACATCAGAAATGCCCGTGTATTGGATGACTTCTTTGAGAGCTGTCAAATAAGCATAGGCTTCTTCAGGAGAACGCATATCGGCTTCAGATACGATTTCGATCAATGGAACCCCTTGACGGTTAAGGTCTACATAAGAGAAACCGTCTGTTCCGTGGGTGTTCTTACCGGCATCTTCTTCCAAGTGGGCCCGTTCAATCCCGATTTTCTTAGTTAAGCCGTCTTCCAATTGCACTTCAATCCAACCATTGTACCCAATTGGCTCATCAAATTGCGAAATTTGGTAGGCTTTTGGATTATCAGGATAGAAATAGTTCTTACGGTCAAAGTGCATGTGCTGGTGGATATCCATATTCAGCGCCAAAGCAGCCTTGATTCCTGCGTCCACAACGCCCTTGTTCAAGACAGGAAGTACCCCTGGGAAAGACCAGTCAATCACATTGGTATTGGCATTTTGCTCGTTTCCAAAGTGAGCAGAGGTTGGTGAGAAAATTTTTGAGTTTGTATTCAATTCAACGTGGACTTCAAGTCCGATGACTGTTTCAAAGTTCATTAATTGTCACCTCCAAAGATAAGGGGTTGTTGCTTGTGGTAATCCGTTGTTGCTTCAAATGCTGCTGCGGCTTGATAGATAGTTTCTTCAGAATACTTAGGACCAATCAACTGCAAACCAACTGGAAGACCTTGCGCAAAACCTGCAGGAATTGAAATGCCTGGAAGACCTGCCAAGTTGACTGGGATGGTCAACAAGTCAGCCAAGTACATGGCAACAGGATCATGATTAAGCGAATTCAAATCAAAGGCCACACTTGGAGCTGTTGGACCAAGGATAAGGTCGTAATCCGCAAAGACTTTTTCGAAATCTTGGATAATGAGGGTACGGACTTGACCAGCCTTCTTATAGTAGGCATCGTAGTAACCAGAGGACAAACTAAAGGTACCAAGCATGATACGGCGTTTGACCTCATCACCAAAGCCTTGGCTACGAGTGTTCACGTAGATGTCATCCAAGTTCTTAGCATCTTCCGCACGGAAACCATAGCGAATCCCATCGAAACGTTGCAAGTTTGAAGAGGCTTCAGATGAAGCAATGATGTAGTAGACAGCAACCCCGTATTTAGAATGAGGCAGGCTGACTTCTTCTACTGTTGCTCCCAATTTTTCAAAATGCTTGGCCGCATTAAGGATGGTTTCTTTAACTTCTGGATCAATTCCTTCGCCGAGGTATTCCTTAGGAAGGGCAATCTTCATACCTTTGATGTCTTGACCAATCTTAGAAGCAAAGTCTGCAATGCGTACTGGCGCAGAAGTTGAATCCTTGGTATCTTCACTGGCAATGACATTGAGCAAGAGGGCATTTTCTTTAACTGTTGGCGCAAAAGGACCAATTTGATCCAATGAGCTACCAAAAGCAATCAGACCGAAACGAGAAACCGTTCCATAGGTTGGCTTAAGACCAACAATCCCGTTGAAGGCAGCCGGTTGACGAATAGAACCACCTGTATCTGAGCCAAGGGACAAACGAACTTGACCTGAAGCTACAGCTGCAGCCGAACCGCTGGATGAACCCCCAGGAACCTTGCTATGGTCCCAAGCATTCTTGGTTGGTCCATAGTAAGAAGTCTCACCAGATCCACCCATGGCAAATTCATCCATGTTAGTTTTCCCAATGACAATCATATCTTTAGCCTTAGCATTGGTAACCGCCGTCGCATCAAAGATCGGCTCGTAGTTGTAAAGCATTTTTGAAGCCGCAGTGGTCAAGATGCCGTCAGTAGAGATGTTATCTTTGACAGCGAGTGGAATCCCTGATAGGAGGTTGTTAACATCGATTCCTTTCTCATCAATGGCCTTGGCCTGAGCAAGAGCTTCTTCCTCTGCTACCGTTACAAAGGCATTGACTGCTTCGTCACGCGCCTTGATATCGTCAAGTGTCGCTTGAGTCAATTCCGTCGCTGAAATTTCCTTAGAGACAAGGAGATTGTGCAACTCTTCAATGGTTTTATTGTTGAATGACATTAGGCATCTCCTCCATCTTCTAGGATAGCTGGTACCTTGATGTAGTAATTGTCTTTTTCAGGTACATTTTTAAACAAACGGTCGCGGTCTGTCCCTTTTTCAGCGACATCGGGACGCAATACTGTCTTACGATCCGCCATGGTCGTTGTTGGGGCAACACCTGTTGTATCCACTTCTTCCAACAATTCCACCATGTCAACAATTTTAGACAAGGTTGTCGCAAACTCAGCTGTCTCTTCTGGAGAGAATTTTAATTTTGAAAGATTGGCAACGTGGGTTACCTCTTCTTGCGTAATTTTCATCTTGCTTCCTTTCGTGAATTGATGATTTTTCAATACCTTCTATTCTACCATAATTTCAGCTATTTTGCTCGGACGACAAAAAATCTGTAGCAACTTTTTTGTCACTACAGTTTACCAATATACAGCTTTTTCAAAACAGTTATCGTATGGCTATCAAGAGCTTTCTCCAAGCTTCTAGGATTTCTGGCTTCAGGTATTTTTTTGCCAAATCATACGAAGCTCGGTGCATAGACTCAAGATCACCTTCTAAGACTGCTACAATCTTATCCGCCATATCAGAAACAAGTAAATCCTCATCCATAGTCTCACTATAAGGGACCAGATAGCCATTCTCATCATCTGTGATGCGACAGCGGTTGCCAGCCCAAAGGCTGACTTCAATCGGAAATCAATTTGCTTTCTGTGCTGGCTAGATTCGTAAAATTAAACCCAGACCAGCACGCAACTCAGATGCACTATTCTACAGAGGCACCGTTACTTGCGATAACTTCTTTGTACCAGTTAAAGGATTTCTTCTTAGAGCGTTTAAGGCTACCATTCCCATCATTATCACGGTCCACATAGATGAAACCGTAACGTTTCTTCATTTCACCCGTTCCGGCAGAAACAAGATCGATACAACCCCATGTTGTGTAGCCCCAGAGCACTACACCATCTTCATTGATAGCATCACGCATGGCCTTGATGTGAGCCGCCAAGTAGTCGATACGATAATCGTCTTCAACATAGCCATTTTCATCTGGCCTATCCACAGCACCAAGCCCATTCTCAACGATAAACATAGGTTTCTGGTAACGATCCCAAATAGCATTGAGAGTAATACGAAGACCTAGTGGGTCAATTTGCCAACCCCACTCTGATGCTTCCAAATATGGGTTTTTAATAGAAGCAAAGATATTTCCGGCAGTCTTTTCATTAACTTTTGGATCACCTGAAGCCACACGACTTGCATAATAGGAGAAGGAAATGAAATCAACAGTATGCTCTTTGAGAAGGTCCAAATCTTCTTCAGTCATCTCAAGCTTAATACCATCACGTTCCCACTGCTTCTTAGCATAATTTGGATACTCTCCACGAGCCTGGACATCAATGAAGAAATAGCTACTACGATCTTCTTGCATGGCTGCCCAGTAGTCACGTGGGTGGGCTGTATTTGGATAATACTGCCCGGCTGCCAACATACATCCGACCTTATTTTCAGGATCAATCTCATGAGCCAACTTAGTCGCCATAGCTGAAGCTACCAACTCATGGTGAGCTGCTTGGTATTTAACCTGCTCCTCTTTCTCACCCTCTTCAAAATAGAGCCCTGCTCCCATAAATGGTGCATGGAGAATCATGTTAATTTCATTGAAAGTGAGCCAGTACTTAACCAAACATTTATAACGTGTGAAAAGGGTACGGCAAAGATTTTCATAGAAACCAAGCATCTTACGATTACGCCATCCACCATACTCTGTAATCAAGTGCATTGGACAATCAAAGTGCGTAATAGTTACTAAGGGTTCAATGCCATGTTTGTGACATTCCTTGAATAGGTCCTCATAAAAGGCAAGACCAGCTTCATTTGGCTCAACCTCATCTCCCTCAGGAAAAATACGTGACCAAGCAATAGAAAGTCGATAAGTCCTAAACCCCATTTCACCAAAGAGGGCAATATCTTCCTTATAGCGGTGGTACATATCGATACTTTCCTTAGCTGGATAAAAATAACCATCCTCAAAATCAAACATCTTGCGACGTCCAGTAATAATTGAAAGGCGGTCCTTACCAATCGGCACCACATCAACATTGGCTAAACCACGCCCATCGGCATCATAGGCACCTTCACATTGGTTAGCTGCTGTCGCACCACCCCACAAAAATCCGTCAGGAAAAGTTAATTTTTTAGTCATTATTCTACCTCTTATATATTTCGACTTAATATAGTAATAGTATACAATAGTCTGTAATCGTTTTCTTATAGTAAACTACGAAAAACTGATACTATCCTATGATTTTAGACCAAGAATTGAGAGTAAGACCTAATCCTAAATTCGATAAAAGCTGACTTCCAATCCTCTCCCCATTATTACAATGATCAAAAAAGAGTAAGAACTCAATCTTACTCCACAATTGTTGCTCCAAGAACATTTTTAAAATGTCCAATCGCAAAATCATGTGCTTCAGGCGTCAAGGATGCTGTTGCACTTGCTACAACCTCGATATCATAACCTAGATTATAAGCATCAATAGCCGTATGTAGCACGCAAATATCTGTTAAAACTCCCGTCAAAACGACTGTTGTCACACGACGTTCACGTAGACGAATATCCAAATCAGTTCCTGAAAAGGCTGAATAATGACGCTTATCCATCCAAAAAACTCGACTATCATCCTTGATGGCGTCATACACTCCAGCTAATTTGCCATAAAGTTCACGTCCAGATGTCCCTGCAATATTGTGAGGTGGGAAGAGCTTGGTCTCAGGATGAAAAGTATCCCCTTCATCATGTCGGTCCATAGCAACAAAGATATAATCTCCATTGTCATAGGCTTCCTGTGTCACCTGAGCAATGCGGTCTTCAATGGCCTGAGCTGGCTTTCCAGCCGTCAACTTCCCGTCATCCGCTACAAAGTCATAAGAGTAATCAATTGAAATCAATGCTTTTGTCATATTACTTTCTCCTTTTAAAAAAGTGGGGCAGTTACCACCTACCTCACTTTTATGTCAAAATCTTTCTTATTCGTATTCTTTCAACTTGTCGTAAATACCTTCGTTAAGAACTTTAAGGTAAGTCCCTTTCATACCAAGTGAACGGCTTTCAATAATACCAGCTGATTCCAATTTACGAAGGGCATTAACGATAACTGAACGGGTGATACCAATACGGTCAGCGATAACAGAAGCTGTCAAACGACCTTCCAAACCGTCCAACTCATTCAAGATAGCTGAAACTGCCTTGATTTCTGAGTAAGACAAGGTATTAATAGCCATGTTAATAGCTGTTTGTTTACGAATGGTTTCTTCCAAATTTTCTGTTTGGAGGTTCAACAATTGCAAACCAACTACTGTAGAGGCAATCTCAACCAAGATAAGATCTTCATCAACAAAGTCATGATCATTACGCCAAATGATGAAAGATCCAAGACGCATACCACCACCATAAATAGGCGCAATAGTAGTCAAACCATCTGGAAAGTCATCTTTTGATTCCACCGGGAAAATAGTTAAGTCACTATCAATACCAATATTTTCTTGAGTGTCATAGACACGACTGATACCACGTGTGTATTCTTCTGGGAGTTGTTTAGCTTCAAAAAACTCTTCTACACGGTCGTTATTGGTTTTGTATTTCATGGCATAACCAAGGAGGGCACCACCACCATTAACAATAGCAGCGTTACAATCGATGATGTCTGCCAACTGAGCAGCCATGTTATTGTATGGAAGATCTCCTTCCAAGCTATCTACTGAGCGTTGCAAGATAGATGTAATTTTACGAGTTTTAGCCAGCAAATTTGCCATATTTATTGTCTTCACTTTCTATTTGTAATCTTAATAATCTCAGGTCCTGTACCAAACATATCCGTCAAGACCCACTAGCCCTATCATTATAGCACACTTAACCTATAAATTGCAAACAATTGTCTGAAAATTATTTATTATTCTACTATTCATTATATTAAGTCAATTATGTCTTTTTCAGCTAAAACGTTCGTATTTTAGCTGAAATGTCTGATTTTTAAGCATCAAGAAAACTGGACAAACCCTTTTGCCCAGTTGTTTACATATTAGCGCTTGTAATATGACAAGACACGTTCGATTTTATTTCCCAGATCAGCTAACTCTTCCACACGAGGAAGGTAAACGATACGGAAGTGGTCTGGTTCATTCCAGTTAAAGCCTTTACCCGGAACCAAGAGAACCTTCTCCTTCTTCAAGAGACGAAGGCAGAACTCTTCATCATCGTCAATATCATACATATTACGATCAATTTTAGGGAAGATATAAAGCCCTGCATCTGGCTTCACAGCTGTAAGCCCTGGAATAGCATTAACGGTATTAGTGATGAATTCACGTTGTTCATAGATGCGACCACCAGGAATCAAGAGCTCGTCTACAGACTGGTAGCCTCCAAGTGAAGTTTGGATAACGTGTTGAGAAAGCACGTTGGCACAAAGACGCATGTTAGCCAGCATGTTAAGACCTTCAATATAGCCTCTGACATTTCTCTTTGGTCCAGAAAGAACCATCCATCCCACACGAAAACCACAGATACGGTGAGACTTAGAAAGACCATTCATAGATACACAGAAAACATCTGGTGCAAGACTAGCAATAGCAATATGCTTTTTACCATCCATCACCAAGCGGTCGTAAATTTCATCCGCAAAGATAATTAAATCATTTTGGCGTGCAATCTCGACAATTTGTTCAAGAACATCTTTAGGGTAAAGAGAACCTGTCGGATTATTCGGATTGATGACGACGATCGCCTTGGTGTTTGAAGTAATCTTAGACTTGATGTCATCAATATCTGGATACCAGTTTGATTTTTCATCACAGACATAGTGTACAGCGTTACCGCCAGCTAGACTGACACAGGCTGTCCAAAGGGGATAGTCTGGCATTGGAACCAAAACTTCATCTCCATCATCAAGCAAGGCCTGCATAGACATAGAAATCATCTCTGAAACACCGTTACCAATATAGATATCATCAATACCCACATTTGGGAACCCCTTAAGCTGGCAATACTGCATAATAGCCTTACGAGCTGAGAAAATCCCCTTACTATCTGAATACCCTTCACTGTTACGAACATTCATAATCAAGTCCCGAATGACTTCATCCGGTGCTGTAAAGCCAAATTCCGCAGGATTTCCCGTATTAAGACGAAGAATCTTTTCACCATTAGCAATCAAGCGGTTGGCCTCATCCAAAACTGGTCCACGAATATCATAGGCAACGTGTTCCAACTTTGATGATTTATCAAATGTTTTCATAAGTTAATCCTTTCAAAAATACTAAAAGTAGATACATCTAGTGGAAAATAAAAAAATCAACACCTGATGGGGATTCCTACTTTTCTTGACACCATCTAGGGCTTAACCCATGGCATCATTTAGAAGACTTGTCCTCTTCTCAATTATCACGTTTCTTACGAAGCTAATAACAGATTGTATTATACCTCTTTTTCAAGTAAACTTCAATTTTGGACAATAGCAAAATCCCTTCACTGCGTAAAAGGCTCTTTTTAAGTAAAGATTCAAAAAAAGATTTCAGAAAATATATAATAACGCTTTCATTTTTTAGATTAAAGGAGTATAATAAAACTAAAGATAGGAGGTAGAGCTTATGTCTCAACAATATGAACGTATTATGGTAGCTATCGATGGTTCTTACGAATCCGAACTAGCCTTTATAAAAGGTGTGCATGTTGCAAAACGTAACGATGCACAGTTACTTTTAGTACACGTTATCGATACACGCGCCCTTCAAAGCGTTGCGACTTTCGACTCTTACATCTATGAAAAACTAGAAGACGAAGCTAAAGCTGTTTTGACCGATTTTGAACGTCAAGCCAAGGAAGCTGGATTAACCAAGATTCGTAAAGTCATTGAGTTCGGTAATCCTAAGAGCCTCTTGGCTGTTGATATCCCTGATAAGGAAAATGTTGACCTTATTATGGTCGGTGCCACTGGTCTCAATACTTTTGAGCGCTTGCTTATCGGTTCATCTTCTGAGTATATTCTTCGTCACGCAAAAGTTGACTTGCTCATCGTTCGTGACTCTGAAAAAACGCTATAGTCACCTCTCACAAGCACCTCTGGTGCTTTTCTCATATAAAAAGAACTGAGATTAATAACTCAGTTCTTTTTCTTGTTCTATTTTTCAGACTTTGCTGATTCAGACACAACCTCTGATTCTGAACTTGCTTGACTTTCCTCTACCAAATCTTCACTAACAGATTGACTTGAGACACTTGCTTGCTCCAAAGCAAGACTAGCTGAAAGGCTCGCATGCTCAGCTTCCTGACTAAGGCTAGCTTCAACAATCATCAGTTCCTTTTGACGTTCTGTTTCACGAAGATACTCACGTTCTTCTTGTTCTTCCTGACGTCGTCTTTCTTGCTCACGTCTTTGAGCTTTCTGACGCTCACGCTTAGCATGGCGTTTTTGCGTCTCATCAATTAAGACCTTTGTGTTGTCCTTAATACGCATCAACTTAACAAAACGAACTAAGAGTCTCCAAAGGAAGACAACAACGGACTCTGCAAAAAGTAGAATCTCTACTATAATGGCTCCCAACAAACTCCAAGCCATGAAGAGTGTAATCAACAACTGCGTGAAAATCTTCTTCAAATCACCCAAGTGATTATTGTGGATATTAAGGGTTTCAAGGAAAAGATCCAAAATACCTTGCAAGAGATTAAACTTAACAGACTTATCTCCGTCAAGACTCAAGTCTATTTGTACTTCTGCTGGAGTAACTACGGTCAATTCGCCATCTTGGTAGACTTCTACACGGTCTCCCAAATTGATAGCAAAATCAAATAGGGTTTTATCTATTTTCTTTAAGCGCCCATCAGGATGACTAAGATAGACAAAATCATCATCAATTTTTAATATACGAAACATAATTTACCTGCTTTTTAATGCTCCATAAATAATAGCAAAGTTAAAAAGCTCTTGTCAAGAGCTTGTCAAATGGATACAAACAATTTCAAATACATCATAGACTAAGAATTTCTGCAAAAAACGTGAAACAAGGACTTATTTCACAAGCAAAGTGAACATCGGTCTAGAATTTTTCTTATGATAAAAATGTTTAAACAGTCTGTTTCAAGCACTCCATAATATTTATAACCGTTAGGAAAACTGATTTAGATTGGGGCTAAATCTCAAACAGTTCTCATTTTAGTCCAAAGTTTTGACACCAACACGGTTCTTGTATTCTTGATAGGTTTCAGTATGCATGAGGGCCTTAGCATTTTTAACACGGTCCATAGTTGGTGGTTTGACCCCTTCCAAAGGATATGGAATACCGAGTTCACGCCACTTGAATTCGCCCATAGTATGATAAGGAAGAATCTCAAACTTATCAACATTCTTCAAGGTTTTAACAAATTCACCCAGCTTAATTAAGTGATCATCGAAGTCAGTCAATCCAGGTACCAAGACGTGACGAATCCAGACTGGCACTTGTTTATCAGACAAGTATTTTGCAAAGGCCAAGATATTCGTATTAGGTTGGCGAGTTACAAATTTGTGTTGCTCTGGGTCAATCTCTTTGATGTCAAGTAGAACCAAATCAGTCACAGCCAAGAGTTTATTAACGACTTCATGATACTCAGGAGTATTACGGTAGGCAAAACCACAGGTATCAAGTGTACAGTGAATGCCTAACTTTTTAGCCTCTGTAAAGAGAGCCGTAACAAACTCAATCTGAAGCATGGCCTCACCACCGGATACAGTGATACCACCTTGCTTTCCCCAGAAATGACGAAAACGAAGAGCTTCTTCTAAGACATCCTCGACAGTACGCTCAACAGCCTTATTTGACTCCATAGCCCATGTATCTGGGTTATGGCAATATTGGCAACGCATCTTACAGCCTTGCATAAAAACAATAAAACGGATACCCGGACCATCTACGGATCCAAAACTTTCAGTCGAATGAACCAGTCCAGTCACCTGACTGTAATCAATTTCTGCCATGGCAGCCTCCTTGAAAACGCTTTTTACATAAATTCATTATACCTTTTTTACGAAAAACATGCTTCTTATCTGCCCGAATTAAAGCAAAGGTTATACTATAATACATCTCAAGTAAGATGTAAACTATACTATACCAGAAAGAAAAACCGATACTGTCAATTATTATGTGTAAACACTCAAGTAGAGTTTGAACCGCACCCCAAAAGTTAGACAGAAAAAATCTAACTTTTGGGGTGTTTTATA
>ERZ773076.179-NODE-179-length-35383-cov-3.888870_pt1 | contig 35383 bp, 28 predicted proteins | sample MGYA00580613_ERZ773076 | MGnify/ENA primary metagenome ERZ773076 (study PRJEB29015, sample SAMEA2738005) | human oral metagenome | biome: human oral; feature: human-associated habitat; material: dental | place: China | collected 2057 ...
TTTCGAAGGAGATTGACCGCGAGGCAAAGATTATCGACGACCTTCTGAGTCTGGTTCGCATGGACCGCTCGGGCACGGTGCTGAACCGGAAGGAGACCGACATGCACGAGATGCTCGAGCAGATTCTGAAGCGCCTCCGCCCGCTCGCGAAGGTGAATCAGATCGAGCTGACCCTGCATACGGTGCGGGAGGTCACGGCCGAGGTGGACGAGGTGAAGTTTTCGCTCGCCATCATGAACTTGGTCGAGAACGGCATCAAGTATAACGGCAACCAGAAGGACGGCTATGTGCAGGTCACGCTCGATGCGGATCACCAGTTCTGCTATATCCGCGTCGAGGACAACGGCATCGGCATCCCGGAGGATCAGCAGGAACTGGTCTTTGAGCGCTTTCACCGCGTGGACAAGGCGCGCTCCCGTGAGACCGGCGGCACGGGACTCGGGCTTGCAATCACGAAGGAAATCATCCTTCTGCACCAGGGCATGATACGCCTGACCAGTGAAGTCGGAAAAGGCAGCACCTTCTTGGTGCGCATTCCGCTCAAGTATATCGAGAGCAGCACGCCCGCCCAGGCGGCCTCACAGAAGAAGAGCCGGAGAGAGCGGGGAAAGAGAGGTGAGGCGCGTGGCGAATAAACAAAGAGGGTGGCTCATCCTGCTGCTCTGCCTGCTGTGCCTCTGCGGCTGTAGCCGAAAGGAAGCGGGCGCGGACCCGTCGGCGGGGCGCTATGCGATTTACTATCTGGACAAGACAGCGACCAAACTGACGCCGCTCATTTACGAGACCCAGACCATGGACAAGAATCAGCTGGTCGGCGAACTCATGCAGCAGTTTCTGCATGTGCCAAGCGCCGAGGATCTGATCACGGCGACGGGAGACAAGACGCGCTACGAGTCCTTCAGTTTTGACGACAAGGTGCTCTATGTCTACTTTGACGAGAACTACCAGGACTTGAAGACCGACCGGAAGACCCTCTGCTCGGCGGCATTGACCGAGACGCTCGCGCAGATCAAAGGCGTCGAACATGTCGGCATTTACAGCGGCGGAAAGCCGCTCGCCGGGGTGGACGGCAGTCTTCTGGGGCCTTTCAGCGAAAATGATTTCGTGAACAGCGTCTCGGATGTGAACAGCTATGAGACCGTGGAGCTGCCACTCTACTTTGCGGCGGCGGACGGCAAAAAATTCACCGAGGAGACCCGCAGCGTGACCTACCGCGCGAACACCCTGCTCGAGCAGGTCGCGGTGGAGCAGCTGATTGCGGGGCCGCGGGGCAGTGGCAAGGCCATACTGCCGCCGGAGACCAAGCTGCTCAGCATCTCGGTCAATGAAAACATCTGCTATTTGAATTTCAGCAAAGAATTTCTGAATCCGGTCACGGGTGTGAGCCCCGATGTGAGTCTCTATGCGCTCGTGGACACCTTGACCGGACTCAAAACCGTACAGCGGGTTCGCATCTCGGTCGAGGGCTCCCAGTCCGTGCTGTTCCGGGACACCATCTCCCTTGACGCGCTCTTTGAGCAGAATCTCGACTATGTCGGCAAGGGCTTGCCTGGGAATACCGCTTGGCCTAGCGAAACCGCTGCGACGGATGCATCGCAGTAAGCAGTCGGTTTGAAGTAAATTTATTTATCTTTAGAAAATTCAGTTCGGAGAAAACAGAATATGAGACGTCCGCTGGAAGTACTGGCAGTCGGGGTTGTGCTTGGAGAGCTGCTTTGCCTCGCCGGAATCCGCGGAATTTTACTGTTCCTGCTCTGTCTCTGCCCGGCACTCTTAGCGTTTTTTTGGCGCGGGGTGAGGCGGCGCATCCTTCTTGTCCTTGTCCTCGGCGCGGTCGCCGGGGCGCTTCGGTTGCAACTTGCCCTTTTGCCGGGGCGCGCCGAGCGGCAGTTACAGCGCGCCGAGGGAGCCGCTGCGACCTTTCGTGGGCGCATTGCGGAAATCGAGCCGCGCGGCGAGCTGACGCGCGTCCGCTGCGGCAGCGTGTACCTTTTGCTCCGGGAGAGCGACGGAGAGCGCATCGCGCTCGGGCGCGTGTTGACGGCGAGCGGCAGCTTAAGCCCGATCGCAGCGCCGACCAACCCCGGAGAATTTGACTACCGAGCCTATTGCCGCGCGCGCGGTGTGACGCACCGCATGCAGGTACGGGGGTATCGCGTGGAGGGCAGGGCGAGTCCGCTCGCGGAGGGGCTCAGGCGCTTTCGAAGCGCTGCGCTGGAGCGGCTCAAAGCGGTCTGTCCCGAACAGGAGGCCGGCTATCTCGCCGCGCTTTTACTCGGCGACAAGCACGCGCTCAGCGAGGACTTCTACGATCTCTACCGGAAAAACGGCATTGCGCATCTGCTCGCAATCAGCGGGCTGCACACCGGCTTTCTGGGGCTCGCGCTCTACCGTCTGCTTCGGAAAAAGTGTGGACTTTCTCTGAGCGCTGTCGTCACGGCGCTGTTTCTCTGCCTTTATGCGGCGCTGACCGGCGGAGACACCGGCGTTCTTCGGAGCAGCCTGATGCTCGGCCTCGGTTTTCTCGCGCTCTGTCTCGGCAGAAGCTATGATCTTCGGAGCGCTGCCGCCTTTGCCCTTCTGTTTCTTCTTTTCTTCTCGCCGCTGCAACTCTTTCAGTGCGGCTTTCAACTCTCTTTTCTCGCGGTCTTTTCAATCGGCGGTCCCGGCAAGGCACTCACGGAGCGCTTTGCGGCAAGGCGAAAGCTTTGTGCCGCGTTTTTGCAGAGTCTCACGGTTTTTCTGATTACACTTCCCGTTATTTCCTACTGGTTCTTTTCCCTGCCGCCCTACGGCATACTCCTCAATTTACTTGTCATTCCGATGACAGGTGCGCTGCTGCTACTCGGGTTTATGCTGCTCGCCGCGGCCTTCGCCGCGCCGCCGCTCGCGCTGGTTTGCGGAAAAATATTGCACCTTGCGCTCGGAATGCAGATTCTGCTCTGCCGTCTCGTAGAGCACCTGCCGTTTCACCGCATCCTACTCGGGCGGCCGAAGGCTTGGCAGCTTGTCGCCTACAGCCTCTGCCTGTCGCTTAGCTTCCGGCTGCTACTCGACAGAGAGTCTCGTCCCAAAGAGAAGCGGCAGCGGACATTGCGCCTCGTGTTGTTCCTTTGCGCCGCGCTCGGCGCGGGGATCAGTCTCCTGCCGATCAGGAGCCGCGTGCCCCGTGTCTGGGTTCTCGACATAGGCCAGGGCGATTCCATCGTAATCGAGCAGGGCAGCCGCTGCATCACAATCGACGGCGGCAGCACTTCGCGGCCGGACTGCGGGAAACAGGTCATAGAGCCGTTTCTTATGAGCCGCGCACTCGGAATCGTGGACGCCGCCTTTCTGACCCATGCGGATCTGGATCACACGAACGGCCTAAGCTACCTTGCAAGCAGGGGCTCGGGGATACGGGTGAAGCGCGTCATTCTGAATCCGGCGGCGGAGACCGATGCGCATTATGCAAAATTGATGGCTGCGCTCAGGGAAAATCCGGAGACAGAACTTTTCTTTATGGGCGCGGGCGATGTCTACGGAAACTTTCACTGTCTCTGGCCGCCGCGGGAGGTGCTGCCGGAGGAGGTCAACGAGCAGTCCTTAATCCTCCTCTTCACGGCAAACGGCAAGCGCTGCCTCTTTACGGGCGATGCGGGACAGCCGAGCGAGGAGAAACTGCTGGAGCGGCTTGCCGCCCCCGAACGGACTGCCGAGCGCGCCGCGCTCACGGACATTGACCTCCTGAAGGTCGGGCACCACGGCTCGAGAGGGGCTAGCAGTGACGCCTTTCTCGCGTTGCTTTCGCCGGACTGCGCGCTGATTTCCTGCGGGCGGTGCAATTCCTACGGGCATCCGCACGCCGAGGCGATGGAGCGCCTTCGCCGCCATGCAGGGCAGGTGCACAGTACGGCGAAGGAGGGAGCACTCTCGGTGGAACTTAAGCCAAACTGAAAAAAAGTCGAAAAAATTAGCACTCATCTATTGACAGTGCTAACAACGGCTGCTATACTGGGCACAGTTCAAAGAATGTTATATAGCATGTATAGCAGCATAGCAAAGCGAGGTGAAGTGCATGAATATCAGCAAGTTTACACAAAAATCTCAGGAAGCGATTGCCGCAGCGGAGAAGCTGGCGAGCCAAAACGGCAACCAGCAGATTGACGAAGAGCATCTGCTCAGCGCTCTGCTGACCGTTTCGGACTCCCTGATTGCAAGCCTCGTCGCGAAGATGGGGATACAAAAAGAAGCGTTTCTCGACGAGAGCGAGGCTCTGATTCAAAAACTCCCGAAGGTGAGCGGCGGCGGCCAGGAATATGTGAGCGCGGACTTGAACCGCGCTTTGAACGGCGCGGAGGATGAGGCAAAGGCGATGGGAGATGACTATGTCTCCGTCGAGCATTTGTTCCTGAGTCTCTTAAAGAATCCGAACCGCGCCCTGAAGGAACTCTTCCGGACCTACGGCATTACCCGCGAGAAGTTCCTGCAGGCACTCTCGACGGTGCGCGGCAACCAGCGCGTCACCTCGGATAACCCCGAGGCAACCTACGACACGCTGAATAAGTACGGCTACGACCTCGTGGAGCGCGCGCGGGATCAGAAGCTCGATCCCGTGATCGGCAGAGACGAGGAGATTCGGAACGCAATCCGTATCCTGAGTCGGAAGACCAAGAATAACCCGGTACTGATCGGTGAGCCCGGCGTCGGCAAGACAGCCGTTGTCGAGGGACTTGCCCAGCGTATTGTGCGCGGCGATGTGCCCGAGGGGCTCAAAGACAAGCGGCTCTTTGCGCTCGATATGGGCGCTCTGGTCGCGGGTGCCAAGTACCGCGGCGAGTTCGAGGAGAGACTGAAGGCCGTGCTCGAGGAAGTCAAGAAGAGCGAGGGCGAGGTGATACTCTTCATCGATGAGCTCCACACGATTGTGGGCGCGGGCGCATCCGAGGGTAGCATGGATGCCGGCAATATGTTAAAGCCCATGCTTGCGCGCGGCGAGCTTCACTGCATCGGTGCGACGACCCTTGACGAGTACCGGAAGTACATTGAAAAGGATCCGGCGCTCGAGCGGCGGTTCCAGCCGATTCTCGTGGATCAGCCGACCGTGGAGGATACGATTTCGATTCTCCGCGGCTTGAAGGAGCGCTATGAGAACTATCACCATGTGAAGATTCAGGACGGCGCACTGGTCAGCGCGGCCGTGCTCTCGGACCGCTATATCACCGACCGCTTCCTGCCCGACAAGGCGATTGACCTGGTCGATGAGGCCTGCGCGATGATTAAGACCGAGCTCGACTCGCTCCCGGCGGAACTCGACGAGATGAACCGCCGCCGCATGCAGCTCGAAATCGAGGCGACGGCACTCCGGAAGGAGACCGACAATCTCTCGAAGGAGAGACTCGAGGCCATCGAGAAAGAGCTCGCCGAGAAGAAGGCGGCGTTTGCCGAGGCCAAGGCAAAGTGGGAGAACGAGAAGGCAAGTGTCTCGAAACTCGCCGAGATCCGGCAGCAGATTGAGGACACGAACCACGAGATTCAGGCGGCGCAGCAGGCCTATGACCTGAACAAGGCCGCAGAGCTTCAGTACGGCAAGCTCCCCGAGCTGCAGAAACAGCTTGCAGCCGAGGAGGCGAAGGTGCAGGGGCAGGACTTCTCGCTCGTGCACGAGGCGGTCACCGAGAATGAAATCGCAAAGATTATTTCCCGCTGGACCAATATTCCGGTCGCAAAGCTGACGGAATCCGAGAAGAATAAGACCCTGCATCTCGATGACACCCTGCATCAGCGCGTCATCGGCCAGGATGAAGCGGTCGAGAAGGTCGCGGAGGCCATCCAGAGAAGCAAGGCGGGCATCAAGGATCCGTCGAAGCCGATCGGCTCCTTCCTGTTCCTCGGCCCGACCGGTGTCGGCAAGACCGAGCTCGCGAAGAGCCTCGCGGCGGCTCTCTTTGACGATGAGAGCGCCATGGTGCGACTTGATATGTCGGAGTACATGGAGAAGTTCTCCGTGTCGCGCCTGATCGGAGCGCCTCCGGGCTATGTGGGCTACGATGAGGGCGGCCAGCTGACCGAGGCGGTCAGAAGAAAGCCCTACTCCGTGGTTCTGTTCGATGAGGTCGAGAAGGCGCACCCGGATGTGTTCAATGTCCTCTTGCAGGTGCTGGACGACGGCCGCATCACTGATTCGCTCGGAAAGACCGTCGACTTTAAGAACACGATTATCATCATGACGAGTAACTTGGGTTCCCAGTACCTTCTGGACGGGATTGACGAGCAGGGCAATATCAAGCCCGAGGCGGCGGCTGCGGTCGACGCCGATGTGAAGGCGCACTTCCGCCCCGAGTTCCTGAACCGTCTCGATGAGATCATCATGTTCAAACCGCTCACGAAGCAGAATATCGGCGGCATTGTGGATCTCCTTCTGCAGGAGACCAATGAGCGTCTCGCGGATCAGGAGATTTCGATCGAACTTACGCCTGCGGCCAAGCAGTATGTCGCGGACGAGGGCTACGATCCGACCTTCGGCGCACGGCCGCTGAAGCGCTTCCTGCAAAAGCATGTGGAGACCCTCGCGGCAAAGCTGATTCTGAGCAGCGACAGCGGACTGCATAAGGGCGCTGTGATTCGGATGGATGTCGACGAGAAGAAGGGCGGTCTCAAGGCGGAAGTGGTCGCCTGAAAGATGCGCACAACAGAATTGATATAAGAGATAAGCCCCGGGAAACCGGGGCTTATTTTTGTGTCCGGAGAGGCTGTCTCGTCAATTTCCTGACATTGTGGTAGAATAGATAAAAATACAATCGCCGTGGGAAGGAAGTGCGTATGATTCGCGCCGTTTTTTGCTTTATCGAGATTTTTTTATTTCTGGTTCTGGGTCTCCCGGTGCTCCTAGTGCTCTGGATTTATCAGCTGTTCAACCCGCATCGCGTCTCGGAGCGCGCGCAGTGGTATGTCGCCTGGATACTCGGCGTCATCACGCGGACCGCACTCGGCGGGAAGAAACTGACCGTCCTTGGACTCGAGAACATACCCCGGGACGAGGGTGTTGTCTTCATGGGCAACCACAGAAGTTATTTTGACATCATCTGCACCTATCCGATTCTCCCGGTGCAGACCGGTTTCCTCGCGAAGGACGGGCTCTATAAGGTGCCGTCGCTCCGCCGCTGGATGCAGCTTCTGCACTGCCAGTTCCTCGACCGGAAGGACATTCGGAAGGGCATGGAGACCATCAAGACCTGCACGGAACTCGTGAAGAACGGAACCTCGATCTGGGTATTCCCGGAGGGCAGCCGCACGAAGAATCCCGACCCGACCGCGCTGAGCCCCTTCCACGCGGGCAGCTTTAAAATAGCCGAGCGCGCGAATGCGTATATTGTGCCGGTCGCAATCTACGGCACCGACATGCTCTGGGAGAATCAGTTCCCGGCAGTCCGCCCGACCGACATCACGATTGAATTCGGAAAGCCCTTCCGCGCGTCAGAACTGCCGCAGGAGATGAAGAAAAAGGTCAGCGAGTACACGGCGGCGCGGATTCGCGAGATGCTGGTCGAAGAGGAGCGGCGCCGCGCATGAGTCAGGATACCTTCGGCTACGAGCGCTGTGAGCGCCTGCCGCACGCAGAGCGCATTGTCTATCAGGGGCTCGAGGGTGCCTACAGCAATCTCGCGGCCGTGCAGTTTTTTTCGCAGTATCCGGAAGCGGGCTTTTCGCATGTGAAGAACTTTGATGCGGCGGTGCGCGCGGTTGATGAAGGCACAGGCGACTATGCCGTGCTCCCGATCGAGAATTCGACCGCGGGCAGTGTCGCGGACAGCTACGACGCGCTCGCAAAGCGCGAGGTTTCGGTGGTGGGCGAGTATCTCTTGCCGGTCCGGCACGCATTGCTCGCGTGCGGCGATGCCGCCCTCGCGGACATCCGAACCGTCTACTCGCACCCGCAGGGCATCAAGCAGTGTGCGCCGTTTTTTGAGGAGCACCCGGAGATTGAGGCGGTCGCGGTTTCGAATACCGCCGTCGCCGCCCAGCTGGTGCAGGCGATGGGCAAAAGCAGTGCCGCGGCGATTGCCTCCGCCTATGCGGGACAAATTTACGGCCTCAAGGTGCTGATTCCGACTTTGAACTACCGCGCGGAGAACACAACCCGCTTTTTAATTGTCGGAAAAGAAAAGTTATACTTGAGTGGCGCAAAGACCGTGAGTCTCATGATGGAGACCCGCCACGAGGCGGGCGCGCTCTACCATGTACTCGGCGCACTCTACGCGGAAGGCATTAACCTGCTCCGCCTTGCGGCGCGCCCCGTACCGGAAGTCAGCTGGGCATACCGTTTCTTTCTCGATTTCTCGGGAAGTTTGGAAGAAACTGCGGTACAGCGCGCGCTCCGGGAGGTGGAGCGTCTCAGCACGAGTTTGCGCATTTTGGGTTGCTTCTAGGAGGAACTATGGCGTTAAAACGCTTTGCTTCGATTGACGTAGGGTCGTTTGAAATCGAATTGGGTATCTATGAGTTCAGCAAGGGCGGCGGCATTCGCCTCGTGGACAATGTGCGCCATGTCATTGCGCTCGGTTCCGACACCTACCGAAACGGCGAGATCAGCTTTCCGCTCGTACAGGAACTGATTGCCGTTTTAAAGGACTTTACCCGCATCATCGCGGAATATCGCTGTGAGGCTTATCGCGCCATTGCGACGTCCGCGATGCGCGAGGCGACAAACAGCGCGATTGTGCTGGATCAGATTAAAACCAGGACAGGGCTCTCGGTACAGATACTCTCGAATGCCGAACAGCGCATGCTGGTACTGAAGGCGCTCGCTGCCTGCGGCGAGCGCTTTGACGCGCTTGCGAATGAGGGCGCCGCCGTCGTGGAAGTCGGCTTCGGCTCCATGCAGGTGAGTCTCTACGAGGCCGGAAAAATGCAGAGCACGCAGAATTTGCGGCTCGGCGCGCTCCGGCTTCGCGACACGCTGCAACAGTTAAACTCCGCGCGGGATGACAGAGAGCGCATTCTGCAGGAAACCGTTGCCCACGAACTGGACGTCTACGAGCACCTGCATCTTCGCGGACGCCGTGTGAGACACATGATTGCGATCGGCGACCCGATTCGTGTGCTCTATGACAAGATTATGCGCGCGCAGCAGCTGAATCCGGAAGCGGAGAGTTTTGCCGACATTGGCAGAATGAAGGGACTCTACCAGTATGTGATTGCGCGCACCGAAGCCGAGCTTGAGGAGACACTCGACTTAAACCCGGCGACCACAGGTGTCCTGCTGCCGGCGGCTGTCCTCTACCAGCGCATGGCGGAGACCGTCGGTGCGGAAATGGTCTGGTTCCCCGGCACCCGTCTGATTGACGGCGTTGCGGCGGACTACGCCTTTGAAAAGAAGCTGGTGCAGCGCACACACGATTTTGACGCGGATATTCTGGCGGCCGTGCAGGAACTCGCGACGCGCTACGGCGAGCGGACGGCGCACCGCCGCTACACGGTCGGCTGCGCGCTGCAGATTTTTGACGCGCTGAAAAAAGCGCAGGGCTTCACGGCGCGCGACCGTCTGCTCCTTGAGATTGCGGCGACCTTGCATCACTGCGGGCGCTTCCTGAATATGGGCAATGCGAGCGAGTCGAGCGGCGACATTATCCGCGCGGCCGAGATTGTGGGGCTCTCGACTGAGGAACACGCGCTGATTGTGCAAATTCTTCGAAATGAGGATGATGTCTTCGGGCGGCGCGACATTCCGCTTAAGGCGGCCAAATTTGCGGCCGTGATACGGCTCGCGAACACGATGGACCGCTCGGCCAAACAGAAGGCGGGGGCCTACCGCATCCGCCTCCGGGAGGACGGTACCTTGCCGGTCGCGACCGATTTCGGCGGTGACATGACCCTGGAGCGCCTGAGTTTCGAACAGTGTATCCCTTCGTTTAGCAATGTGTTTGGCATCAGCCCGGTATTCCGACAGAGAAGAAGCCTTGGGAGCGGCGTCGTATGAAGAGAGAAAACGAGAAAAAGAATAAAAAGCAGGGACAGCAGGAGAAGACGCTGAACCTCGCAAATCCCGACTACTATGTGTGCCGCGAACTCTCGTGGCTCCAGTTCAATCTTCGCGTTCTGAATGAGGCGCGCGATAAAACCATTCCGCTCTTTGAGCGGCTCAAATTCCTGAGCATCGTGAGTTCCAACCTGGATGAGTTCTTCATGGTCCGCGTGGCCTCCCTGAAAGACCAAGTGCTCGCAGACTTCACGAAGCGGGACATTGCGGGGCTTACGGCGGCGGAGCAGTTGAAGAAAATTTCCGAAGAGACCCATGAGATGGTCGAACTGCAGTATCACAGCCTGAAGCGGAGTCTGTTACCGGCACTCGAGAAGGAGGGGCTGCATCTGATTGCCCGCCACGAAGAACTCGGGGAAAAAGAACAGGTCTTTGTGGATCGCTATTTTAAGGACACCATCTACCCGGTGCTCACACCGATGGCTGTGGACTCTTCGAGGCCTTTCCCGCTAATTCGGAATAAGACCTTGAATATTGCGGCGCGCATCCGGAAAAAAGAACATGTGAAGCCCTTAATCCGCATCGAGGAGAAGAAGAAAAAAGGCGGTCAGCGCCCGGACTTTGCGATTGTGCAGGTGCCGTCGGTGTTGCCGCGCCTTGTGGAACTGCCGCCCGAGGTCACCGGCAGACCGGCGGGGGAGAAGACCTTTATTCTGCTCGAGGAGATCATCGAGCGGAACATAAGCTCCCTTTTCTTAAACTACGACATCCTCGCGGCGCATCCGTTCCGCATCATGCGGAATGCGGAGTTTGAACTCGATGAGGAAGAGGCAGCCGACCTTCTGGTCGAGATTCAGAAGAAGTTAAAGCGGCGGCAGTGGGGCGAGGCCATCCGCCTCGAAGTCGAAGAGGGCATGGACGAAGAACTCCTGAAAATATTGCAGGACGAGCTCGAGATTGAGTTGGAGGATCTCTTTTCCATCAACGGACCGCTCGACCTGACGGTGCTCATGAAGCTCTACGGTGTCGGCGGTTTTGACCGCTTAAAGCTCCCGAAACATGTCCCGCAGCCGGTACCGGCGCTTGTGAACGAAAAGAGCATTTTCGCAAACATCCGCGAGGGCGATATTCTCTTAAGTCACCCCTACCAGTCCTTTGATCCGGTCGTGAACTTCATTCAGGAAGCGGCAAAGGATCCGGATGTGCTCGCCATCAAGCAGACCCTGTATCGCGTGAGCGGCAATTCGCCGATTGTCCAGGCGCTCGCGAAGGCGGCGGATAACGGCAAGCAGGTCACGGTACTGGTTGAATTGAAGGCGCGCTTTGACGAGGAGAATAATATTGTCTGGGCAAAGATGCTTGAGAAGGCGGGGTGCCATGTCATTTACGGTCTGCTCGGCTTAAAAACGCACTCAAAAATCACCCTGGTGGTTCGCTCTGAGGAGGACGGCATACGCCGCTATGTGCACCTCGGCACAGGTAACTACAACGATTCGACCGCAAAGCTCTACACGGATTTGGGACTACTCACCTGTAAGCGCGAGTTCGGCGAGGACGCGACCGCAGTCTTTAACATGCTCTCGGGCTACTCGGAGCCGCTGTTCTGGAACCGGCTCATTGTCGCACCGCTCTGGATGCGCGAGCGCTTTGTCCGCGAAATCGAGCGGGTGCGCGCGGCGGCGCGCGCCGGAAAACCCGCTTTCATCATGGCGAAGATGAACTCGCTCTCGGATCCCGATATGATACGGGAGCTGTACCGCGCGAGCATGGACGGCGTGCAGATCGATCTCATTGTCCGCGGCATCTGCTGTCTCCGGGTCGGCATTCCGGGCATCTCGGAGAACATCCGCGTACGCTCGATTGTCGGCAACTTCCTCGAGCACGCGCGCATCTTCCGCTTCCACGCGGATGGCGAGGAGACGCTGTATCTCGGCTCGGCCGACTGGATGAGCCGGAACCTCGACAACCGCGTTGAGATTGTGTTCCCGGTCACGGACAGCGTAATCCGCCAGGAAGTACAGCACTATCTGGAGACCGAACTCCGCGACAATGTGAAGGCGAGCATTTACCGCCCGGACGGCAGTTACGAGAAGGAAAACCGCCGCGGCAGGGTGCCGCTCAACTCGCAGGAAGTGTTTGCCGAGGAGGCGACGGCTGCAGCCGCAGTCGCGCGCCTCGAAGAAAAGCAGCGCGGAAAGCAGGAGGAGAGAGGCTTCACACCGTTACTCTGAGCAAAAAAGGAGAAACATGGGTAAGAGAAAGAAAAATACAGGCAGCGCGGGGGGATTGCGGGAAGCGGACAGCAATGCGCTGCGGGCAGAAAAACCGGTTGCGGCAAAGCGGGAGCGGAAGCTATCCGAAGAGGAGGACAGCCGGGCTTCATGGCTTGCGGGCGCATGGGTCATGCTCATGTTCGCGCTCTTTCCGCTGATTTTTACCGACCACTACTTCAACATTCTGCAGACCAAGGACGTGACTTTCATCGTCCTGGCGCTGCTGCTCTCGGTCGGCATGGGCATCGTCTATCTGGACGGCGGCCGGAAATTTCGACCGCTCGGCAGCCGGGAGGATTTAAGCCGGGCCGACCTCTCGGTGCTCGCCTTTTTCGGCATTGCGCTGATCGCGACCTTGCTCTCCGGCAAGTTCTGGTTCCAGGCACTGACCGGGCTTGACGGCCGCTTCGTGGGTCTCTTTTATATCGCGCTGATCACAGCAAGCTATTTTATCGTGAGCCGGAATCTGCGCTTTTCCGGAAAGTACCTGACCGTATTTCTCGCGGTGGGACTTCTGGTCTGCCTGCTCGGCTATACGGATTTCTACAACATGGACCTGCTCGGCTTCCGCACCGAAATGCTGCCCGAGCAGTATGCAATGTTCATGTCGACCTTCGGCAATGTGAATACCTATACGACCTATGTGGGACTTGTCGTCGGCGTTTCCGGCGCGCTGTTTACGCTAAGCGAAGAGAAGACCGGACGCCTCGTATTCTACTATCTGGTCTATCTGGTTGCGATGCTCGCACTGATTACCGGCGCCTCGGACAACGGCTACTTAAGTCTCGCGGGCTTCTTCGGAGCGCTGCCCTTTATCGCCTTCCGGAGCCGGAAGGGGAGAGCGCGCTATCTTTTGCTGTTTGCGACCATGCTGCTGGTCATCGATTATCTGACCGGCGTCAGCATCGCGAAGGCAGGCAAAGTGATTCCGCTCTACGGTCTGTTCCTCGTCATCGGGAAACTGCCGGGGCTGCCGGTCATCGGCGCCGTGCTCGGCGTACTCGCACTGGTACTTCTGTACCGCGAGAAAGGCAAAGAAGCGGTGCGGAGCCCGCACGCGACGCTCTGGCTTCGCGGCTATGCGGTGCTTTTGATACTCGCGCTCCTCGCGCTGATCGCTCTCTTTGTCTATGCGAACAGCCTGCCTTATGAGACCGTGCACGCGAAGTTCGGCATGCTCGGCGACTATCTGAAATTCCGGAATGAGTGGGGCACCTTCCGCGGCTATGTGTGGGGCGCGACGCTTGACGAGTACAGCAAGCTCCCCATCCTGAACCGCATCTTCGGCAGCGGTCCCGATACCTATGTGGGCTACATGGTCACGAATCGCTGGAACGAGATGAACCAGATCACCGGGCAGTTCTACGACGCCGCTCACAACGAGTACCTGCAGTATCTCTTCACTGTGGGACCGTTCGGCCTGCTTGCGCATCTCGGCATCCTCGTGTTCAGCGTGAGAGCCGCTTTCTTAAAGGCGAGAGCGCTGCGGGAGAGACAGGACGGAAGCCTTCCGCGGGTGTACAGTGCCTATCTCGATGCGCTCGGCATTGCGGTGATCTGCTATGCCTTCCAGGCCTTTGTCAATATCAATGTCCCGGTCGCGGCCCCGGTTCTCTGGGCGCTTCTTGCGGTCACGAGAGCGGCGGAGTGACGGTATGGAACAGATGGAACGCTATAAGCGCCTCATTAAGTTCGGCGCGGCAGCGGTGATACTCTTTGTCGAGATCGGGCTCTACTACCTGCTCTGGACACATTACTACAACCGCGTGATTACCATGCCGTTCTGGCGCAGGGGCAACTGGTTCATGACCGGACTCTACGGCACCATGCTCTTTGTCTTTCACAGCCTCTACGGCGGCTTGAAGATCGGTTTCTTTCGAAAGAACAATATCATCTACTCGCAGTTTCTCGCGATACTCGCGACGAATGTCTTCGGCTACCTCTTGCTCGCGCTCGTGGAGCGCCACTGGTATGTGCCGCTGCCCTTTGTGATTTTGACCGCGGTGGATATGGCACTTGTCTTTTTCTGGGCGAGCATTTTCCAGTGGACTTATAACCTGCTCTTTCCGCCGCGGCAGCTCCTGCTGATTTACGGCAAGCGCTCGGTCGCCCATGTGCTCGAGAAGATGAACTCGCGGGATGATAAGTATGTGCTGACCGCTGCAATCCGGATTGACGAGGGCATAGAGCGCATCATGCAGGAAGTGCCGAAGTACGGCGGTGTGATCATCGGCGACCTCGGAAGTCATGACCGGAATCTGATTTTCAAGCGCTGCTATGAGATGGATAAGCGAGTCTATATGATTCCGAAAATCAGCGATGTGCTGATTCGGAGTTCGGACGAGTTAAAGCTCTTTGACACCGTGCTCCTGCTCTCCCGGAACGACGGCCTGCAGGTCGATCAGCTCTTTTGTAAGCGCGTGCTCGACATTCTGAGTGCGGGTGCGCTGCTCATTCTGAGCCTGCCGCTCTTCTTGCTCTTTGCGATTGCGATTCGCTTAGAGGACAGAGGCCCGGTCTTTTATAAGCAGTGCCGTCTGACCAAGGACGGCAAGACCTTCGACATTCTGAAGTTCCGCACGATGCGGGTCAATGCCGAGGCCGACGGCGTGGCGCGTCTCGCCGCGCAGGCCGATGACCGGATTACGCGGGTCGGTAAAGTGCTCCGCGCGACCCGCCTCGACGAGCTCCCGCAGGTGCTGAATATCCTAAAGGGCGATATGAGCATGGTCGGACCGCGCCCCGAGCGCCCGGAAATCGCAGCCGAGTACAAGAAAGAAATTCCGGAATTCGATTATCGACTCAAAGTCAAGGCCGGTCTCACGGGCTACGCGCAGATTTACGGCGTCTACAATACGACACCCTACGACAAGTTAAAGCTCGATCTGATTTATATTCGCAACTATTCGATTTTTCTCGATTTGAAGCTCATTTTCATGACACCGAAAATTCTCTTCATGAAGGAAAAGACCGAGGGCGTTGCGGACGGACAGGTCACGGCGGTGCAGCAGACGGGGGATTTGAGCGGTGAGCTCAAGTTCTGATTGAGGTGTGAACCGCCGAAAGAGGAGGGAAAGAAATGAGCGGGAGCAAAAAGGCGCTGCTGGTCACAACCGTAAGCGGTTTCGTGCCGCAGTTTGAGATGAACAACGTGCGCCTCCTGCAGGAGAGAGGCTATGAAGTGCACTATGCCTCCAATTTTGACATGCCCTCCTACGGGGACAATAACGACAGGTTAAAGGGCACCGGCATACGCTGTCACCAGATTGCGTTTGCCAGAGAGCCCTGGAATTTACAGAATATGAGCGCCGTGCGGGAACTCGCGGCGCTCATTCGCCGTGAAGGAGTTTCACTCCTCCACTGTCACACACCGATGGGGGCCGCCTGCGCGCGGGTCGCGGCGGCGCGCACCGGACTTCGGAATGTGATTTATACGGCGCACGGCTTTCACTTTTTTGACGGCGCGCCGAAGAAAAACTGGCTCATTTACTATCCGGTCGAAAAAGTTTTATCGCGCTACACGGACAGCCTGCTCTTGATTAACCGCGAGGACTATGCGCGCGCGAGGAAAAAGTTCTCCGCGCGGCACACCGACCTCCTGCCGGGAGTCGGCATCGACATCGAGGCGGTACAGCGCGGCAGTGCGGAGAGCGAGGGACTCCGGGAGGAACTTGGCATCCTGCAGACGCAGCGGGTGCTGCTAACCGCCGGGGAGATGATACCGCGAAAAAACCAGGCGCTGCTTCTCGAAGTGTTGCGGCGCCTCAATAATCCGTCGCTCACGCTGATTATTCTCGGACACGGGAAACTGCAGGATGAGTTAAAGGCAAAAGCGTGGGCGCTCGGCGTGGAAGCGCAGGTGATATTCCCGGGCTACCGGACGGATGTGTTCCGTTTTTACGGCATCGCAGACCTGTTTTTATTTCCCTCGTTACAGGAGGGATTGCCGGTCGCGGTCATGGAGGCAATGGCAGCCGGACTGCCGGTCGTCGCTTCCGGGGTGCGCGGCAACCGGGATTTAATTCTGCCCGGAAAGGGCGGGGAACTCTTATCGCCGCACTGTGCGACAGACTGGGAAAAAGTTGTACATATTTTGCTAGGGGATTGTAAAAAACGGGAGGCCTACGGGCTGTATAATAGACAGCGAATTGGTGCGTTTTCCCGTGAGGCAAACGAAACCAAAATGAGGGAAATATATGCGCGCTACGATGAAGCGTAGAGCTCTGGTTTTTCTGAAAAATGAGGAGGACGGCTCCTCGTATTATCGCCTGTACCAATATTTACGGGGGAAACCCTGCCGCAGGGTCAATATGACGCCGACCTGGGTTTATCGCCTCTTTTACGGCAGGCGTTACGGCAAGATTATGAAGCTCGCGCTAAAGTTCCTCATGGGGGGCGTTACCTTCGGCACGACGCTCGGCGCAATGGCACTCGATGCTCTTGTCTGGAAGTCGGAAGTCGTGATTGTAAACCGGCGTTTTTTCCCGCGCGCCTGTCCGCCTGTTCTCGCGGGACTCTTAAAACGCTATCTCCGCGGAAAAAAGGTTTACTGGGACTTTGACGACAACATTGTGCTGGACGGCGAGCTTTCGAAGAGAGAAAAGGCCGTGCTCGAAGCAGAGGCGGCTGTAATCACGGTGACAAGCGAATACCTGCGGGATAGCCTCGGCGAAGCGGCGAGAGCCAAGGTAAGCTTGCTCCCGACCACGGATCTCGCCTTTTGGGGCGAGGAGACAGAAGAGCTCCTTGCTGGCAAGGGGAGAGACAGCGCTGTGATGAAACTTCTCTGGCTCGGCACCCGTGATAACCTAAAGTATCTCGAAGCGCTGCTGCCTGAGCTCGATCAGGCCGCCGAAACGCTTGCGCGGGATACGGGCAGGCGCTTGGAACTATCGGTAGTCTCAAATGCGCCGCTCAGCGGAGCGGTGAAGCGCCTTACGCTGCGAAATATACGCTGGAGCCGCACCTGCGGTATCGAAGCCCTCCGGGAAGCGGAGATAGGCCTCATGCCGCTTCGGGAGAGCGCCTATACACTCGGCAAGGGCGGCTTTAAGGCCATTCAATATATGTCGGCCGGAGTTGTTCCGATTCTCTCTTCGGTGGGCTATAATAAGACCGTGATAGAAGACGGTGTGAGCGGCTACTTTGCCGCGGAGAGCGGTGACTTTGCGGCGCGGGTCAGCGAACTCGCCGCAAATCCAACGAAGCTCCGCTGTATGGCGCGCGCGGCGAGAGAGCGCTTTGCGACCCGCTTTTCCCCGGAAGAAATACAGGCATTCTGGAATCAGGCAATTGGAGAGAGTGAATGAACAGACTTCGCGTTTTTTTTGAAAAAGATAAAAAGATGATAGGGAAGCTCGTAAAGAACGACTTTAAGGCGCGCTACAGCGGCTCCTATCTCGGCGTCATCTGGGGCGTTGTGCAACCGCTCATCACGGTACTGATTTACTGGTTTGTCTTTACCGTCGGCTTACGGAACGGCGAGCGCCCGGACGGAAGCCCCTATATCATCTGGATGATGTCCGGCATTGTCGCCTGGTTCTTCTTCTCGGATGCGCTCGGCGCGGGCACGAATGCCTTCCTCGAGTACTCCTATCTCGTGAAGAAACTGAACTTTAACGTGGGCCTCATTCCGCTCGTGAAAGTCGGCACTTCGTTGATTATCCATGCGATTTTTCTCGGGATTGTGACCATTATTCTGAACTTCTCCGGCTACACGGCGGACTGGTACTATCTGCAGCTCATGTACTATGTCGCCTGCAACTTTATGCTGGTCTTTGCCGTGGTGCTCTTTACCTCCTCGGTCACGGTCTACATGCGGGACGTGAGCCAGCTGGTGGGCATCTTTATCCAGATCGGGTTCTGGGCCATCCCGATTGTCTGGGGACCGGAGGTGCTGAGCGGCAGGCTGCGCTTTATTTTCCAGCTGAATCCGGTCTACTACCTGGTCGAGGGCTACCGCGACTCGCTCTACGCGCATGTGCCGGTCTGGGATAAGCCCCTCTATACGCTCTACTTCTGGGTAGTTACGGGGGCGCTCTTTGCGCTCGGAATGTATACCTTCCGGAAACTGAAACCGTATTTTGCAGACGTGCTCTGAGGATAAGCGATGAATCAAAACGAAAATGCCATTGAAGTGAGGGGCGTGAGCAAGTTCTATAACCTCTACGAGAGACCGCAGGATCGGGTCAAGGAACTGTTCTCGCTCACCAAAAAGAAATACCACACGCTCTACAAGGCTCTGGATCAGGTCTCCTTTACGGTGAAGAAGGGCGAGACCCTCGGCATCATCGGCCGGAACGGCGCGGGCAAGTCGACGCTCTTAAAGCTGATTACCGGCGTCATCACGCCGAGCGAGGGCACCATTGAGACACACGGCGAAATCTCCGCCCTGCTCGAGCTCGGCACCGGTTTTAACCCGGAGTACACGGGCTATGAAAACATCTTCCTGAACGGCTCCATGCGCGGTTTTTCCGACGAGGAGATGCAGGAGAAGGTCAAGGAAATCGTGGACTTCGCGGACATCGGCGAGTACATGGGGCAGCCGGTCAAGACCTACTCAAGCGGAATGTTTGCCCGCCTCGCCTTCGCGGTCATGATCAGCTTTAAACCGGAAATTCTGATTGTCGACGAGGCGCTCTCGGTCGGCGACATCTTCTTCCAGCAGAAGTGCAATACCTTCATGAAGGAGGAGATGAAAGGCGTCACCAAGCTTCTCGTGACCCACGACATGAACAGCATCGCGAATATGGCGGACCGCGTGATTTTAATCGACCGCGGAAAAATAATCCGCGAGGGCAAGCCGCTCGAAGTCATTGAGGACTACTTAAAGCTGCTTCACACGAGTGTGTTCCAGAGCGAGGAAGCGGCCGCAAAGGACGAGGACGCGCGCCTTGCGACAGCGGAGCGGAGCGAAGTGGCAGAGCGGAAAGCCGTTGCCGCCGAGGCTGCCGAGCGGGAAAAAGAAAAGGCAGAAATCGGCTGGGTCGACTCGCCGAAGGAGAGCATAGGCGGCGCGCAGGATATTTTAATCGATCGCTGCCGCATGCTGATAAACGGCGAGGCGGTCGATGTCGTAAAGCCCGGTGATGCAGTGCGAATCGAGCTTTTACTGCACTCGAAAAAAGATGCAGACAATATCATAATCGGCTATACTTTTAAGGATAAGTACGGAAACAGTATTTTTGCGCAGAGCACCCTCGGCGAGGGCATTATGATTGAGGGTGTGAAGCAGGGAGAGGTGAGAAAAGCCTCCCTTTCCTTCCACTGGCCGGAGGTCAAGGAGGGCGATTACTTCCTGACCCTCGGACTCGGAGAAGGCTATGACCAGATGGTGCACACCGTGCAGTGCTGGGTGCACAGCGTCCTGCATGTGCAGGCAATTGCGTTAAAGCCCATGCACGGCGTCATCAACCATGTGATTGAAGAGTTCAAAATCGAGAGGATAGAGCATGAATCATGACGAACCCTGGGTCGTCTCCGACCCGAGCTATGACGCAGATCAGTTAAACCCGAAGCTCAAATTTGCCTATTGGGAAGGGCACCGGGACTTTGCCTACGACTTACTGCACTTTGTGCGCCCGGCGCGCCTCGTGGAGCTCGGCAGTCAGTACGGCTGCTCGCTCTTTACCTTCTGTCAGGCCGTGCGGGATTTTAAGCTGAATACCGAGATCAATGCGGTCGATATGTGGAGCGGCGACATCGGCGCGGAAATTACCGGAGAGGAAGTCTACGCGCTCGTACAGAAGACTGCCGCGACCTACTACCCGGAAGTGAAGCTGCATCTCTTCCAGATGCGCTTTGACCAGGCACTGCCGGACTTTGCGAACGAGTCGATTGACATCCTCCACATTGACGGCGGACACACCTTCGAGGATGTGGAGCGCGACTTCACGACCTGGCTTCCCAAGTTAAAGGAGAACGGCATCGTCCTCTTCCACGATGTGTACAGCCCGATCGATCAGGGCTCCTGCGACCACTGGGAGAAGACCAAAAAGGAGTACGACTGCCACTTTGACTTCACGCACAGCTGCGGCCTCGGCGTGCTGTTCCCGAAGGGACGCTACTGGTACGACAAGCTCGAGGCAGCGGGCTTTTTCAAGTACTATAAGGACCTTTACTTCTACCGCTCCAAGTATAAATACACGCAGGCGCGCTTTGATGAACTGAAGGGCCTCTACGAGGAGCGCTATCAGGCAATCGAGCGGCAGTCGAAGATGATAGATGAGCGGGATGCGCGGATTGCGGCGGATGAGAAGCTGGTCGCCGAGAAGGATGCGGCGATTGAGCAGCAGTCGAAGATGATAGACGAGCGGGATGCGCGGATTGCAGCGGATGAGAAGCTGGTTGCCGAGAAGGATGCGGCGATTGAGCAGCAGTCGAAGATGATAGACGAGCGGGATGTGCGGATTGCGGCGGATGAGAAGCTGGTCGCCGAAAAGGACGCGGCGATTGCAAGTCAGGCCAAGATGATCGATGAGCGGGATGCGCGGATTGCGGCGGATGAGAAGCTGATTGCAGAAAAGGATGCGGCGATTGCAAGTCAAGCCAAGATGATCGATGTGCGGGATGCGCGGATTGCGGCGGATGAGAAGCTGGTCGCCGAGAAGGATGCGGCTATCGAGGCGCAGGCAAAGTTAATCGATGAGCGCGACCGCAGTTTGAACGAGGCGCATAAGATTGCGGAGGAGAGACTCGGCATCGTGCAGCAGCAGGGCAATATTATTCTTACCTTGCAGCAGCAGAACGCGGAGTATGAGGCAATTATCAAGCGGCACTGGATGTCGCGTCTTGAGTTTCGAAAGAGGTACGGGGAGGAAAAATGAGAGCTGCGTGGGTACTGCCGTCGCTGATCGAGGGCTCCGGAGGGCACAGAACCATACTCCAGAACGTGCAATACTTGATTCGCAAGGGTTATGAATGCGATGTCTATGTGGAAGATAAGGGAGAAGTCAAGAATTCCGAGGAACTCCGCCGCCAGGCAGAGACCCTCTTCGGCAAGCACGACTGCCGCTTTATTCTGGGCTATGACATTCAGGGAGAGTACGACATCATCTTCGCGACCGCCTGGTTTACGGCCAAGGTGGTGCGGGACTGCAACAGTAAGGCTGTAAAAGCCTACTTCATTCAGGACTTTGAGGCGCTCTTTAACCCGATGGGTGACGGTTACATACTCGCCTGCAATTCCTACGGTTACGGCTTAAAGCCGGTCACCATAGGCCGTTGGCTTTCGCACAAGATGCAGACGGAGTACCGCACGCCTTCCCGCTATTTCGATTTCTGCGCCGACCGGCGCATCTACCGCCCGTTGCCAAAGGCAAAGAAGGAACATGCCATCTGCTTTGTCTACCAGCCCGATAAGCCGCGCCGCTGCAGCGTGCTCGGCATCGAGGCGCTCGGCATTGTGAAGTTCCTGCGCCCGGATGTGAAAATCTATCTCTACGGCTCGAACATCAAGGGGAATGTCTGGTTTGAACACGAAAACCTCGGCATCATCCCGCTTGAAAAGTGCAATGCCCTTTACAACCAGTGCGAGGTGGGACTCTGCATCAGCTCTTCGAACCCCTCGCGCATTCCGTTTGAGATGATGGCGGCCGGTCTGCCGGTTGTGGATCTCTACATGGAAAATAACTTTTACGATATGCCGAACGAGGGCGTGCGCCTCGCGCACACCACGCCGGAGTCGATCGCGCAGGCGTTAATCGAGATTCTGGACCACCCGGAGAAAGCGGCCGAGATGTCCGAGGCAGGCAAGCGCTACATGGCGGATAAGGATCTGGAGCACGGCTTCGAGCAGTTCTATGCGGCGGTCAGCGATATGGCAGCGCGCCGGGAACCGGCAGAGCCCGCAGTCTACGACAGGAGCTATACGCGTCCGGCTGTCTCGGCGGATGTGGTCATGGACGAAAAACTCGCGGAGCAGAGCTATGCGCCGCCGGTCATCGTGGACAATTCGCTCTTCGGGCGCCTCAAGCGAATCGGCTTTATCCGGAAGAGCAAGCTGCTCCGCAAGCTCTGGTATAAGCTCCGCGGACTGTAAGACCAAAGAAAGGAGATGTGCGCGCGTGCCGTCTTATCAACTCTTATCACTGGATATCTGGGACACCATACTGCGACGCGACTGCCACCCGGATGCAATCAAAGTAGAAACCGCTGCCGTGCTGCTCGAACGTCACGGCGGAGAACTGCAGGAAGCCTACCGAAATCCGCGGGCGCTGTTTCGCTTGCGGCAGGACATAGAACGGCAGCTCGGCGCCGCGAAAAAGGCGCAGGGCTTTGACGACGAATATGCGATACAGGATGTGTTCCGGGAGCTGCTTGCGCGCGCATACCGGGAGCCGCTTCCGGAAGCGGCGGCAGAAGAGCTCGCGGCTCGCCTCGTGCAGGAAGAACTCGCGGCCGAGAAGCGCCATGTCTACCTGGATCCGGACATTGCGGCAAAGATTGACAGCATTCCGCACGAGAGGCTGGTCTGCATCTCGGATTTTTACGCGGATGAGGCATTCCTCCGCGAGGTACTCACGGCGGCGGGCTTTTCAAAGCCCTTGGAGCGCGTGCTGGTCTCCTGCGACTTCGGCGTTAACAAGCGCTCGGGGCGTCTTTTTGAAGAGGCAGAGAAGCTGCTTAACGTCACACCGGCAGAGCACATGCATCTCGGGGACAATGCCTACAGCGATGTGGAAGTCCCGAAGCGGCTCGGCATTGCGGCCGAGCGCTATCTGCCCGCGGAGGAGCATAAAAAAAGAGAGGAGCGGGAGCAGAACTTTGTCGGCGACAGTAAAAAGCCGTTACAGTACCCGGGCGCGCCGCTCACCGGCACCGACGATGTGAGCCTCTTCTTCTACGGCTTTGTGCAGAACCTCGCGGAAGAGGCAATGGCGCGGGGCATCGAAAAGATATACTTCTTTACGCGCGAGGGCGAGTTCTACAAGGAGATTTACGACGCGATGGCGGCAGTTTCGAAGCGCACCTATCCGAAGTCTTATCTTCTCGAGGTGAGCCGCCTTGCGACCTTTATGCCCTCGCTCCGCGAAATCAGCACGAAGGAGCTCATGCGCCTCTGGAATCAGTACTCGATTCAGTCGATGCAGGCGCTCTTCACCTCGCTCGGCGTGGAACTCGAAGCCGTGCGCGGTTATCTCGTGCGGCACGAACTTCCGCCGGAAGAAGTGATCACCTATCCCTGGCAGGACAAGCGCGTGCAGGCGCTCTTTGCCGACGAAGAGTTTCTCGACTGCATGGAAGCGGAGCGGGACGAAAAGCGCGCCCTCCTGCTTTCCTACTGTGCGGAGCGGGCGCTGAGCGGTGCGGAAGAGGAAATTGCGATTGTGGATATCGGCTGGAGAGGCACCATTCAGGATAACCTCTGTCACCTGTTCCCGAAGACCAAGATGCTCGGCTTCTACATCGGCCTGATTCCCTTCCTGAACGAGCAGCCGGCGAATGCGGAGAAGCGCGGCTACATTGACGCGTTCCGCTCGGCGCGGGCCCTCATGACGGTCTCCACACCGTTTGAGATGATATGCAACTCGCCGAACGGCAGTACCGTCGGCTATCGTCGGGAGGACGGCAAGACTTTTGCGATCCGGAACTGCGAGCAGGAGGAGGATGCGATTTTCTTCTCCTACACGAAAGAATTGCAGAAGCACATCATTGAGACTTGTGCGGCGCTGTGCATTTACTGCGAGAACCAGCTCGTGACCGAGTTTGAGCTCCGTCCGCTCGCCTGGGAGTCTTTAAAGCGCTTCATCTACGAGCCGAAGCGGGAGACTGTAAAAGCCTACTTTGCGCTTCGCCACAACGAAGAGTTCGGTGTGGGAAGTTATGTGGACCGGCGGACGCGTTTCCGCCCGCTCTTAATGGCACTCGCGCTGGTCAGTAAAAAGAAGCGGAAAGAGTTCAAGGACTTTCTCCGCGACACGACCTGGCCGCAGGGCTATCTTACCAAGTACCGGCTGTATCCGCTGATCGGCATGTACAACCGCATTCTGGAACAATATTACTGAGGGAGAGCAATGAAGAAAAAAATAGCAATGGCGTTCTTGCTGGTGACGCTCGCGGCGACGCCGGTCTACGCAGCGGAAGTACAGGATTTCGGCACGGCGGGCAATGTCAGCGTGCAGCAGCAGCCGAACGACAACGGCGGGAGCGATGACTGGATTGTCGTGAATCCGGGCGAGAGCGGAAGAGGCATCAAGATTGTCGATGAGAACGGCAAGGCCGTGGTCTCCGTGGACCGCTACGGCGGTGTCTATGTGGACGGCAAGCTCTATGTAAACGGCAAAGAGTACAAAGAAGATGACAGCATGAGGGCGGCGTTTACGCCGATCAACGGTTTTCTGTATGCGGCAGTGTTGCTCTCTTTGGTGCTTAGCTTCTTTGGGTTTGCAAGAAGACGTTGAGATTTTGCAGTGAAAAGATAAGAGAAAAACAAGAGCTTTAAGCAAGGCTGAATGAAATGGGGGAGGGGACGATGAAAGGGAGAATTGCGAGTCTGGACGGCGTGCGAGGGTTTGCGGCACTGTTTATCCTGCTCTATCACTGGTTCTTTATAGGAGCATTGCAGGGATTCTACTCAAGAGCGATTTATATACCACAGGGATTTTGGGGGGAATTCGGCGTTGATGTCTTTTTTATTCTGAGTGGATTTGCCATTCTCTATTCGACGGGCGATGGCGTAACACCCGGATTATTTCTGAAAAAAAGATTGTTGAGAATTTATCCCACTTTTTTTGTATCGGCCACCTTTGTCTTGATTATGCGAATCGCATTAGGTGTTGAAGCAAGAGGACAGATTATTGCATATCTCACTTCTTTTACGATGATGACAGATCTGGTTGGTAGAACACCACTCTCATCAATCTACTGGACCTTGATGGTAGAATGCAAGTTCTACTTGTTGGTCATTGTTATTATGAAGCTTGGTATATGGAAAAAACGTAAATATGAGGTGATGTATATCTGGGTACTGTCTTCTTTTTTGATTAAACAACCGTTCATCACGAATCTTCTGATTTTGAATTATGCGGGCCATTTTGTGATGGGGATTCTCTTCTATCTTATCTATTATAAAGAGCGAGATGCACGGATGATCCCTCTTGCAGTTCTTTCGGGACTTGGGATTTACAAAAATATGACAGGGTTCCAAGGATGGATTGTGGGAAGTTTTGGCGCTGCAAATTACTCGGAATTAAAAATGTTCTTTGCAATGGTATTCATTCTAGCTGTAATTTTTGCGGCTCCCTATTACAGAGGGTGGAGTGCAAAGACCGAGAAGGCGTTTGCATGGATTGGTCGTTTCTCTTTTGCTTTCTACTTGATTCATGCGGATTTCGGGAGTGCAATATATAAGGAGGCTATGATATTTCTGAACTGGAATGAATCTTATATTTGGCTTATTATGGTGTTGGATTTTGTTCTAGTCGTATTAATAGCTTTGCTTGCAGACTTTCTGGGGCAGAAAATAACAGCAATCCTAAAACGATAAGCTTCTTTCTATTGTGTGGTTGAATGTTTCTCTCATATTATATGGGACTGAGACATGAGTGTCGTGTGGGGTTTGGGGAAATAAGACAGAAAAGATGCTGTGTGGCCGGAAGAAGTAAATTCAAGTGCTAGTAGAATAATACGATTCATCAGAGGAGCAATGCGTATGCGGAGTTTTTCAAAATTACTTAGAGTTAAGCACTGGGTTAAGAATATCTTGGTGGCCGTGCCACTGTTTTTTAGTCAAAATCTCTTGCAAATGGACATCTGGAAAAGCACAGTTTTGGGATTCATAGCGTTTTCTTTGATTTCTTCCTGTGTATATATTATTAATGATATACAGGATGTAGATAAAGACAGGATGCATCCTAAAAAGAGATTTCGCCCAATTGCAAGCGGAAAAATCACAGTAAAATTTGCCTATTTCATTTTTGCCATCTGTCTTTGCGTGTCTATCACAATTTCCTATACTATCGCATCAATGAACGCGGTTGTAATTGTTCTTTTATACCTATTTCTTAACATCGCGTACAGTAAGGGCCTTAAAAATAGAGCCTTGATTGATGTCGTTATATTAACTTCGGGATTCTTCTTGCGAGTAGTATATGGAGCAGTGATATCTCATGTCGAGATATCAGCATGGCTATATCTCACAGTTATTTCGGGAGCATTTTATCTCGGGTTTGGAAAACGCAGAAATGAGATGCAACAGCAGGGAAGTGATGGGATAACCAGAAAAGTTCTGAAATCCTACTCTCTGTCATTTTTAGATAAGAATATGTATGTTTGCCTTGCGCTTACCAATATGTTTTATGCGCTGTGGGCAACCAGTAAAGAGAGTCAGGCATATTTTATTTCAGTCCCGCTGGTTATGATTATTTTCATGCAGTACAGCCTAGATATTGAGGGCGATTCGGATGGTGATCCGGTTGAGGTAATCGGACAAGATAAAACACTGATTTGTCTGGTCTTGCTTTATGCGGTTTTGATGGTGACCTTATTATATATTTTGAGGTTATAACAATGAATGTTTACGATTTTGACGGAACCATTTATCAGGGGGATAGCTCTGTCGATTTTTATGTATATTGTTTGAAACGACGGCCACGTTTGTTTCTGGAATTGCCGCGCTTCTTTAGGTATTGTGTTTTGTATAAGTTGGGCAAAGTTTCCAAGAGAGAACTGAAAGAGGTTTATTTTCACTTTCTTACAAAGTTGGATGATGCAGAAGACTTTGTTCGACGGTTTTGGAATCGACATGAGTGTAGGATTAAGAGCTGGTATTTACAGCAGAAATCAGAGGAAGATGTCGTAATAACAGCTTCCCCGGAATTTTTGATTTTGGAAATTTGTAAGCGATTAGGAATTCGTCGTTTGATTGCCACTAAGGTCGATATACATAGCGGAAAATTCTTGAGTGAGAATTGTTATGGTAATGAGAAAGTTAAACGATTTCGTCAAGCGCTTTCAGAAAAAGAGCCCGGAGATTTTTATTCGGATTCAGAATCAGATTTACCAATGGCTAGGATAGCTGAACATGCTTACCTAGTAGTTAACAATAGGCTTATTGAGTGGAATGTTAAATGAATTCGCTTAACCACTTGATCTAGGAAATGAGGATGAAAATGAACGATCAGCCCAGGGTTAAAGTACGGGTTTGCGTTGAATGGATTGCAATGGTTCTGCTGTGCGTATATTTTGCAAATTTCTTTTCTAATATGATTTCGCCACAGCGACAGCTATTTCTGGACACAGATAGTTTAAATCAGAGTTCTTCTGTGATGGCATTTGTCTACAAGGAAAACCCACAAACCTTAACAGCTGATGGGGAGAATAACTATGCAGGAGAGATTGATGTCAATGGGAAGAGTTATCATCTGAATGTCACAACAAGCGGTGCAGAGATACAAAGTTGTTTTGTGAACGGAAAGGCACAGAAATTAATTCCGATTAAACGGTATACGATTTCGCAGTACTATTACAATACTTTTTGCGTAGATTTACCAATTACAGATTCGCATAAGATGCTTTGGGCAGGCGCGCTTTTCTTCGCTTTTAGCTGGCTGCTTTGCAAAATACGACAGGAAGTGCGTAAAAGTGAAGATGGGCTAGCAGTGCTTACCTACTCCGGAACAGCAGTCAAAGCAATTGGAAGGAAGCCGATTATTGTTTCTTTTGTAGTGGCACTAGTAAGTGCAGGGATTTTTTATGGCTGTGATTTACAGGTAATCTCTGAAAGCATTGTTATGTGGCAGAAGGGGATTGACATTTATCAGTTGGACGCATGTATCAACTCTTACAAAAATATGGAGTTATATATGTGGCAGTATGAAGGTGCTATGCTAGCCGGATACGGATTACCTTCTTACTTGAGTTATCCATTTTTAACATTCTTTCGCCCCGACCACTATCATTGGATACAATCAATCGAGTATAAGTTGATTAACATGTTGCTGATAAATGGGACAGTGCTTTCGGTTCTGAGCTTTCTATTGGACAAAGGATTGATTCGGAGCAGACAGGCAAAACTTGTCTATTATTTTTCAGTCTTTAATCCAATGATATTTTGGATAGCTATTATTTTCATTCAATTTGATATGCTTCCAATCTACCTAGTCACACTGGGAGTTTTGTTGATTTCAAAAGCACGGCAAGAACCGATTACGGCAGCATTCTTCCTTGGCTATGGTATTTCTTGTAAAGTGACAGAGCTCATGTTCTTTCCAAGTATATGTTTACTGCTTGTGTCGTTGTTTTTTGCCTATAAGGGATGCAGAAAAGAAATATTGCGTTTGATGACTGGTTTTATCATAATAGTCACGGTATTGATGCTATTGCCCAGAACGCTAGAGACACCTATCAAATTAGCTTTCCACGCATTACCGCAGGCAAATCGCATTTGGTATACATTTTTTCCGTATATTACAAATGCGGTATATCTGTATGTAGCGATTGCCGGACTCATATTTGCATTTATGCATAGTGCATTGACTTGGAATGTAAGAGGAAGTTTAGAAGAGCATTTGATCAAAACATTATTAATGTTAGGAATAATCACATTTGTATTCTCTTCATTAACAATTTCTACGCCATCGTTCTATCTTACAGCCCTGCCGTCATTTGTTATACTGTCCTCGCGCTGTGAAAATGCCTATGAGTTGTTTTTAAAGAATGTATTTTCTATTCTCATAGTGGTGTGCTTCCTTTTTGGACCGGTGGGAGATGTTACAGCTACTCTACAATTTTTTGGAAAACAACCGATTTTCTCGCCGGTATTTCGGCTTGCTGAAGAGGCGGGCATTTCTGTTCAATGGAACTCTTTGCTATTTACGATATCTGTTGCATCGATGTGGGTTTATATCAAAGTATTTTCGAGTACGCTGTCGAGGACTAGGATTGTCGATAATGTGGTTGAAATGTGAAGGTCAAATATGCTTTTGAAGAAAAACGACTGTGAAGTGCAAGAGAAGCACTGTGTGAAGATATCAACCAGAGACTATAATTTGGATTTCTATAAAGGATTGGCATCAATATTTATAGTTTTTATTCATACGGCATTCTATTCCGGAGAGAGCTATATTCCAAGTATTATGAGGATGATATGCCTCCTGGTTGACGTACCGTTATTTATTTTTCTTTCGGGATGGGGGCTTTCCTATAACAAGGACTATAAAAAGATTTTTTACGGGGTGATTAATACGTGGGTTAAATGGATTCTCTTCGCCACAATTTTGAATTTGGTCTCATTGATCTGTTATGGAAAGGCGATACAAAGACCTTATGAATATCTGGAACAGATTTTTTCAGTGGACTCAGTCTGGAGCATTTTGTAACAGTGAACGGTTCCATGTGGTATATGCTGATGTACTTCCTCGTAGCCACTGTGGGCGGTGGCTTGGTGGCACTGTTCCGAAATTTCCCCAAATTTAGCACTCTGATTAATGAGATTATTATTTTCTTGCTTGTGGGTCTTGTTTATGTTTCCGTGACTGGGCAGGAAAGTTGGTTTTTACTTTCAGGGATGTGTCTATTTTACCTTCCGATTTTTTTGCTTGGTTATAAGACAGCGTCCGGTTATATCATGTCAACGAAGATCTATGTGATCGGAATACTGGCTTCCTTGGGAGTTTGGTGGGGATTGAGTTTCATTTTGGAATTGGATCCATATAATCTACAAGCTGCTAAATTTCCGCCGCATATTATCTATTTCGCGGCATCCATGCTTTCCATTTTAAGTTGCTTATATTTCCGCAAGTATACAGGAAACGGAATTGCCGAGAAATGTAAGTTTGTTCGGTTTCTTGGTAAAAATTCACTGTGCTTTTATTTTAGCCAAGGCATCAGTGGATCTTTTATTTATCGCTTCTCATACCTGGCAGATTCGTTGAGCTGGGTGGCAACGATGCTGTTATTGTTTCTGATTAACTTGGCAGTCACTGTGGTATGCGGTTGTATGTTGGTTGCGTTCTATAAGGTGTATGACCGAGTTTACGGAAAAGTTGTTGCCGGCGCAAAACGCTTCTTGACAGCATAAGGCTGGGGTAAGTTCTCCGGCACAATTAGCATTTTCCATGCGGAAAAATTACGGCAGGATGAATCAGTTGAACGGTAATTCGGCAAGAAAATGATAGCTGAGTAACCTGTTTCGGTGATTGAAAGTGATGGTGAAAATGAACTATACAGAGAGTATGAAGCAGTTCTACGCGGGAAAGCGTGTGTTTCTGACCGGTCACACCGGATTTAAGGGAAGCTGGCTCTCGGTCATGCTTCGTCTGCTCGGCGCGGAAGTTTATGGCTATTCGCTTGCACCGGAGAGTAATCCGAATTTGTTCTCGCTGCTCGGCTTACAGGGTCAAATGCACTCCACCATTGCGGATATCCGAGATTTTGCCCGCCTTAGGGAGGTCGTGCAGGAGGCAAAGCCGGACTGTGTATTGCATCTCGCGGCACAGCCTCTGGTCAGAGAGTCCTACCGCTATCCGCGTGAGACCTATGAGACCAATGTGATGGGCACCGTGAACCTCCTCGAGGCCGTGCGGGAACTCGGCGGTGTGGAGAGCTTCCTCAACGTGACGACCGATAAGGTCTATGAGAACCCGGAGCAGGCAGACCACGGCTTTACTGAGGATGAGAAGCTGGACGGCTACGATCCCTACTCGAACTCAAAGAGCTGCTCGGAGTTAGTGACGCACTCCTACCAAAAGTCCTTTTTCTCGGAGCCCGGCGCAATGCGCATTTCCACGGCGCGCGCGGGCAATGTGATCGGCGGCGGCGATTTCGCGAAGGACAGAATTATCCCGGACTGTGTGCGCGCAACCGTGCAGGGCAAGGCAGTCGAACTTCGGAATCCCTATTCGACCCGTCCCTACCAGCATGTGCTGGAGCCGCTCTACGCCTATCTCATGATTGTGATGCAACAGGCAAAGGATGCAAAGTATGCGGGCTATTACAATGTGGGACCGGATGACTGCGACTGCGTGAGCACCGGCGAACTCGCGGACCTCTTTGTGAAACACTGGGGGGAGCCGGCTTCTTGGAAGAACGTGGCCGAGGCCAATGCACCGCACGAGGCGGGTTTCCTGAAGCTTGACTGTGCGAAGTTAAAGAAGACCTTTGGCTGGGCACCGATCTGGCATGTGGATCAGGCAGTCGGCGAGACCGTGCGCTGGTATCAGGCCTGGGCTGACAGCAAGGATTTGACTGCGGTGACGGAAGAGCAAATTCGATTATTTCTCGCGGTAAAGTAAGTTTGTAGAGGGATGGACGTTGGCCATCCCTCTATGACATGATGGGATAGAATGTTGATTTGTCAAGGGGATGAGACCATGTCGGGACAAAAGAAGGAATTACTGAGCCTCGAACTCATATAACGGATATCTGACTCCGTTTGAAAAGAGAGCGGAGTGTACAATTAAGCAGTGGTGTTACAAAAAACGTTGACCACAACAATGATGAGGTTGTTTGAGGTCACAATTTGTGACTTCAAAGTTTGAAAAGAGAGTGGAGTGTACCATTAAGCAGTGGTGTTACAAAAAACATTGACCACAACAATTGTACCCTGATTTTCTCTGTAGTTTGTTGACGACAAAGATATTGCAAAAGATTCCGCTTCTGAGAAATCCGGTACGCGAGAAACTCCGTATTTTCGGCTTTGACAAGATTTGATGTGTAGCGGAAAACAGAGTTTTGATTCGCATTGCCTGTCCCGTGCCCAGCAAAGCGAGATGACCTGAGGTTTTGCTGTTTGGTATTGAATTTGGGAGATAATTATGGAAAACACACGTGAAGACATTTTTGATTGCATGATGGGTCTGCCGGGATTACGGATTTTAAAGCCCTGGTACAGTAAACACAAGGAAGTACTCCTGTATCTCTTTTTCGGCGGGCTGGCAGTCTTTTTGAATCTGGCGTTCTTTGTTCTTTTCACGAAGCGCTTTGGCTGGGGAGCGCTCTTTGCCAATGTTGTGGACTGGGTTATCTGCGTGTTGTTCCAGTTTATTACGAACAAGACCTGGGTCTTCGATGCTACGACTGATTCGGCCAAGGGCTTCTGGGCACAGCTGGCCGGTTTCTTCAGCGGACGCCTGTTGACCCTCGGTGTGGAAGAATTGATGTTGTTTGTATTCATCGACCGTTTGCACTGGAGCAGCCTTTTGGTGAAGCTGATAGCGCAGATTGTGGTCATTGTTTCGAATTACGTGATTAGCAAGTTCTTCGTATTCAAGCAAAAATGAGATGTAGATAGCGATTACATATTGAATTGAGCCATTGGGGTCTTGTCGGTTTTTTGAAGAATAAGAACTTCTGAAAGACTGCAAGACCATCCGAGGCTCTTTTATTGTATGCGTCAAGGATTGACAATCGGTTTGTATGGGTTATACAGTTACTCGGAAAGAGGCTCGGAAAAGCATGAAAAAATACCTTGATTTATTGCGGGTAAAGCACTATCTCAAGAATATATTGGTATTCACACCGATATTCTTTAATAAAACGCTGTTTACCGAGAGATTTACAACGGCGCTCATCGGCTTTTTTTCGTTGTGCCTGATATCTTCAACGGTTTATATTTTAAATGATATCCAGGATGCACCCAAGGATCGTCTTCACCCGACGAAACGTTTTCGTCCGATTGCCGACGGAAGCATCAATATCTTACAAGCCAGAGTGATCGGTGGCTTTTGCCTGTCCCTGTCGTTGACGCTATCGTATCTTGCGGGAGGTGTATCCGGGCTGCTTTTGCTTTTCATTTATTTTGTGCTAAATGTTTCATACAGTTTCGGCTCAAGAACCAGCCCTTGATTGATGTTATTATTCTTGCCTCGGGATTTATCATCCGCGTTATTTACGGCGCTGCCTTGACCCAAATTCCGATCTCGGGTTGGCTCTACCTCACCATATGGACAGGAGCTTTCTATATGGGACTGGGGAAACGAAGAAATGAAATCGCAAGACAGGGAAGTATACAGGAGACGCGGCCGGTGCTGCGGTATTATTCGTACAGCTTTCTGGACAAAAATATGTACGTCTGTATTGCGCTATCGATTGTTTTTTATGCGATGTGGGCGGTAGAGCATGAGAGTGTCTTATTTATCTGGTCTGTGCCGATTTTGATGATTCTCCTCATGAAGTACAGCCTGGACATTGAGGGGGATTCGGACGGAGACCCGATTGAAGTCATCACACACGATAAAGTTCTGATTTTGCTCACCGTTGCATTCGTTGCTTATCTCGGCTATATCATTTATGTATAAAGAGGGCAAGAACATCGCGAATTCACCTAGGCAACTGCTGCGGGGGTTACACATGAGAGAAAAAGGAATCCTACGTAATTCTATTGTCATTGTCATTTTGGCCTTGCTGAGTCTCTACTTTGCCAATTTCTTTGCATCGCTTTATGTTCCTTCGAGGCAACTTTTTCTGGATACGAATCGCCTGAGTGAAGGGAAAATCATGGCCTTTGTCTATGACGAGGCACCGGTTGAATTACTGCCTGCCGGAGAGAATGAGTACACGGGCGAAATCCGGAGCGGCGGAGAGCGCAAGCAGCTCGCCGTGGCAATGAAAGACGGCGTGCCGCTTTCCTGTGCGGTGGATGGGGAAGAAAAACAGATACAGCCGGTGAGCCGCTATACAAGTTCCATGTATTATGTCGGGACCTATTGCATTTCGCTCGGCGGAAACGAGACGAAGCGTTTGCCTGTCACCGCAGCCTTGTTTTTCCCGCTTTTCGGCCTCTTTGTTTTGGCCTTCCGTGAAAATGTGCGGGCTAAGAGCGGTTTCAAGAGATTTGTCTATTCGGATCATGCGGTCAAGGCAATCGGACGGAAACCTATTTTGCTTTCTTTTTTGGTAAGTGCGGTCAGCATTTTCATTTTCTACGGCTGCGACTTAATCGTCATATCCGACAGCATCATCCTTTGGCAAAAGGGCATCGATATTTTTCAGCTTTTTGCCTGCATTAACCCCTATAAGAATGTAGAGCTCTATTTATGGCAGTACGAGGGCATGATGCTCGCGGGTTACGGCCTGCCGTCCTACCTACTCTACCCGACACTCGGGGGCTTTCAGCCGGGCGCCTATCACTGGTTACAGTCGTTCCTCTACAAAATGCTCAATATGCTTCTCATGAACGGCACGGTGCTCTCGCTGATTAGCTTTCTCCTGGAGCGTGGATTCCTCAAAGAAGAGCGGGCGCGAGAAGTTTATTACTTCTCTGTTTTTAATCCGCTTTGCTTCTGGATTGCAATCATCTTCATTCAGTTTGACATGCTACCGGTCTACTGTACCTTGCTTGGCCTCTTACTGCTCTCCGATGTGCGAAAGAACAAGTGGAGCGCCGCGCTCTTCCTCGGCTTCGGTGTGGCCTGCAAGGTGACCTACCTCATGTTGCTGCCGAGCATGGCCTTCCTTATGTTGACCCTATTTGTGCGGGACAAGAAAGCGAGAAAAGACTGGCTTCTTTTTGGTCTTGGCTTTGGACTATTGCTCTTCGTTTTACTGTTGTTGCCGCGCCTCTTGCCGACGCCGCTGCACCTTGCCTACCGGGATCTGCCGCAGACCAGACGTCTCTGGCGGCTTGCCTTTCCCTTGGTCAGCACGGAGATCAGAACCTATGCGGCGATTGTGGGTCTGGTAATTGCCTTCCTCTGGAGCGTGCTTCACTGGAACACCAAGGCGGCCATGCCGATACAGATTTTGAGGACGGTACTCATGCTGGCGGTCATTATGTTTACCTTCTCTTCGCTTACCCTATCCACGCCCTCCTTCTATCTGGTCTCGCTCCCGGCCTTTGTGCTCTTGGTGCGGCAGAGCCGGAACCGCTACGAGTGTGTGCTGAAATCAATGTTGTCTCTCCTCGTAGTCACACAGTTTCTGCTCCGCCCGGAGGGGGATATCACGGCGACTCTCTGGTTCTTCGGGAAAACGCCGGTCTTTACCCGCGTTTTGCAGGCGGTCGAGGCGAGCGGCAAGGCGCTCTGGTGGAAGTCGTTTCTCTACAGCGTCTCCTACGGGGCCATGCTGGTCTATTTAAAGCTCTTCTGGGATTTGGTCTGCAAGACAGCGGAGAGCTGGCAGCGGGAATAAGACAAAAGGGAACAGACAAGGCATAGCCTGTCTGTTCCTTTTTTTGTCGGAAGAGATTTTCAATTTTCGTAGTGTCCGCGGC